>Ga0137375_10011228_pt1 | contig 10603 bp, 9 predicted proteins | sample SagtaG_24_FD_104936 | JGI IMG/M metagenome (GOLD analysis project Ga0137375, IMG submission 104936) | Vadose zone soil microbial communities from Sagehorn Ranch, Mendocino, California, USA - Sage1_R_113_16 metaG | ecosystem: Environmental > Terrestrial > Soil > Vadose zone | place: USA... | reverse complement strand
TGCCCCCTGGGGGGCCACATCGATGCCCGCCGGAGCAGAAGGCGCCGGGCGCGCGCCACCGATCAAGCCGTCCACTCCAGCAGCGCTGAGCGGCGACGGACCAGTGCCATACACCACAAGAAGGATGGGACCATGAGCGAACAGAGTGCGGTACGGACTGGAGAGGAAGGAGGAGCAACGATGCGTTCCACGCAAGAACGCTTGGAACAGCGGCTGACGGCTGTTGAAACGGCCGTCAGTGAACTGCAACGCCGGCTGGCCATGCTCCCACTGGCTCCCGATTGGGTGGAGCAGATGAGTGGCGCCTTTAAAGACGATCCCGCCTTTGAGGAGGTTATTGCCTTGGGCCGGGCGTTTCGGATGGCCGAGCCCTTCCCAGAGCCCCCAGGAGAGGGCGCGTGAAGTATCTCCTTGACACGGACCATATCAGTGTGCTCCAGTTGCAGGCGGGAGCGGCGTATGTGACACTGCGGACCCGCATGGCGCCACACCCACAGAGCGATCTGGCCTTGTCCATTGTCAGTCTGCATGAGCAGGTGCTGGGGTGTCACGCCTATATTCAGCGCGCCCGGACCGCCCGCGAGGTGGTGCATGGCTATAGCCTGCTGGCGCAGGTGCTGCGGCACTTCACAGTGGCCCCGGTCCTACCGTTTGACGAGCCGGCCGCCGCAGTCTTTGCGGAGTTGGTCGCCCAGCGTGTGCGGGTACGGACGATGGATCTGCGGATCGCGGCGACCGCGCTCGCGCGTGGCCTGGTAGTGCTCACGTGCAATGCCAGTGATTTTGGGCAAGTACCAGGGCTCCAGATCGAAGACTGGACACGGTGAGCGTGGGACGTGCTCCCATTTTTCCGGTCAGGCTTCTAGCAGAGCCCGAGGTGAAGTAGCTAGTTGGCATTGAAGAACAAGCAATTCTGGTGCATGACCATGCCTTTGAGAGTGCTCCTCGCACCATCCCTCGGGACGAATTCCTTGCCGCATGGGGCGAACTCGCCCAATTGACGGCCCTGATCAGAGTCTCGCCCTCAGAGCCATAAAGTGGGGAAAGTCATCAGTCTAGTGCTTACCTGGCGCGGCGGCATTCCCAGAAAGCGCCAGCAGATCCCCTCCAGTCACAATACTCGCAAGCGCCTGCTCACCCGAGGTTATGAGTCCGCTGTGGCCACTTCTCGCCTAGCCTTCTCCGCATGGCTTTGTGGTGCATGTACGCCCTACAGAACCCGGCCGATGATGCCCGAGACATAGTTGACTGGCGCATGATCCGCTAACTCTCGTACGGCCACATTACCGATTTTCCAGGCATACTGCAGCACATACTCCTCACGTCCTCGGGCTCGATCCTCACGAATTTCTGCGGCAGCCGGGTTGGTCTTGCGTACCCCATCGCGGTTAATATATTGGACGGTGCCGACATGGTGATACCCCAGGATTTCCGGCGGAATGCGGCAGACAATGTCACAGCAGTCCACGTACCGCTGCACATCCACGCCAGCAAGCGTGCTCGTAAAAGCGGCGTCGCCAACACGCGGTGACCCAAACGTGTAGAGTCTCGTCGGGCGATGCTTACTGGCCGCTAAGGTGGCAAGGGCAGCACCCAGACTATGGCCCGTGAACAAGAGGGTCTGTTCGACGCTCTCGAGCAGTGACTGGATGGTGGGCCAGGTATCGAGGAGCGCATGCGCAAAGCCTTGATGGACCCGCCCGCCGCTCTCCCACTGTGTGAGCAAGGCAGTCGCATCCGTGGCTAAATCGGTTGGATCATCCCCTTCCGTCCCCCGAAAGGCCAACACGGAAAGGTGCTGGGTGGTATCGGTCGTGAGAAACCCCTGGGTGGCAGTGGCCGTGATAGAGAAAAATGCTGTGGTGCCAAAGCCGATGCCTCGCAGTATCCCGAGAACTTTCTGTTTGTCATGGTCAGTACTTTCAAATTTGCCATACACTAAGCGGGACAGTTCGGCGCAGAGGGCCTCAAGAGTGTCTGGTCGTCCGTCTGGAAAAAAAACGGCGTCCTGGTGGCACGGATGGTAGAGATCCTCCTTGCGGGCACTATATGGGATTTGCGTCGGCATGTGGCCCTCCTTTTGAGATGAGGCAGCGGTCGCCTGGTCCACTCTCTGCTACAGGGCATGGCCAACGTGATATGCGCACGAGATTGCTGATCGATTCTGCTGCACGTAATACTCGTGCCACCATTTGGCCGCCTGCCAGATCGCTTCCGGGCAGCTGGAGCGACTTTCCAGGCCTGGAGTCAGATCGTATCCGGCCACGCCGAAAGCTATCTCCAGCATGGCGGCGGAAGGAATCCCATAGCCATCAAGCAGCGGATTGCCGGCGCGTGCTACACCCCATACGTATGTGAGCCAGCGCACGATCAGTTCCACACCATCGAGGACAGCGCGCTGTCTTTGAAAGGCCTCGAGCGCCTCCATGACCTGGGCAAGCGCTACCGGCGTGTTGAGCAGGGCGATGTTGGGATAGAGTTCGGGGTCCCGGTATTGGCTGATTCTCCCTTGTTGTACGCCATTCGTAGGCGGCGGAAACGTGAACCCTTGCGGGGGCTCCAGGGAAATTTCGTATACCGGGGTCGTGGCAAAGGTCCGTGCCGGTTGGCCAAGTAACATGACGTGCGACCAGTAGCTTGGTACGAGATCATGCCTGACATGCGACTGCGCGACCCGTAAACGAAACGAGGCCGTGCTCGTACCGCCCACCAGCACAATGCCGGTCTGGTCCTCACCAGGCCGCGGCTGCCGGCTCAGCCACCGCAGGTTATCTTCGTTCTCTCTGCGCGGGACCTCTTGCAGCAGGGTGTTCGAGGAAGAGGCTTTGGAGCTGATGATGTTGATCATGCGGCGTTCTCCTACGCACCCACCAGAGTAATTGGACCGATTTCACTTGGTTTCGCTACCGTAGCATGCCGCGTGATAGGCCAGTACGTGATGCGTACTTCTATACCGCTGCCATGCTGCCGGAAGCGAAGCAAAACGACCTGGTTGCCTTTCTGTCGATGTTGCGTCGCACACGGGAAGCGCCCTTGCAAAGCCTCTGAGGCCAGGAAGGCCGGCGGATCATCCGGATCGGAATGGCGCGGCCAGGGATTGCTGGGGCCAAACAGATCGCTAAAGAATTCCCCAACCTCTCGGATTTGATCCTGCCCAATGGTGGTGACCAGCGACACAGGTGAGGAGATGATCTCAGTAAAAGCGGTCCTGCCTGTCCGGATGTCTGTAGAAGTGACCACGCGTCCCCAGTGCACGTCGCCCGTGAGGCATAGCGCTGGTCTGCCAGCATCGGCCAATTTCTGCAGGCACAGGAGTATGCGGCCGTAATCGTCGTAATTGGGCAGCTCATAATCTCCCACGGCCCCAGCAATTTTGCCGATGGCTGGCGTGAACAGCGACTGCCCTGAAATAAACACGCCAAACTGCTTGTTGGCGATCGTATCGGACACCCACTGCTCCATCCGCTGATGCGCGTCATCTGACATGGTAAAGCGTCTATCCGGGTCCTTAGTGCTGCGCGTGTCGGCGACAAAGAAAGACAGCGGTGCGATCTCGAATCTGACCGGTTCGCCCAGTTGCGCCGGATACGGCAACTGGAAGCCAGCGTACATGGCCTGCGCCGCCTGGCGCCAGCGGTCGCGCCCTGCCGGGGTGAGACTGTTACCAATAAATGGACTCGGATGTGGAAAGTTGTTCCAGTATTCGTGGTCGTCGGGAATGGAGAGACTGGGAGCTGCCGCCAGGACCTCTGTATATCCCAGAGGGCCGCGCCAGTTCAGCGTATAATCTTTTTCGAACTTGTCGGCCAGCCAGGCCACCTCATCAGGAAAATCTTTGAGTGTGGGGAGATCAAGGTATACTTGATCTCCGGCGAGCACTGTCAGGTGCGGCTTGGCGACAGACTGCAGTTGAGAGACGATAATCCCGGCCAGGCCCTTACGATCTTCTGCCTGGTGGAAACACGAGACCAGTAGAACATTCAACCATCTATCTAACTCGGTCGGCACTGCGCTGGGCAGTGTGCGAGTCTCCAGTGTGGCGCTTTGGTTGCCAGCCTGGACGGTGATCGTGTACAGGGTGTCCGGTTGCAGCCCGGAAAATTCATACACGCCGGTAAAGGCCCTCGGCACCTCCGCAGGCGCCACCCCAGGGGGAAGCATAGCATCTGGCCGAACGCTCGCTACCTGTTGTAGCGAGGTCGGTACGACCGCCTGCCCATTGAAGTGCCAATCGAGAGCCGGAACTGCCGTGGCTGCAAAAACACCCAACCATACGCGCAGGCGATCCTGCGGTGCTGCCCGTGGATACAAGACGAGATCCATTTGCCGTCTTACTCTCCTGTGCCTCTTGAACAAGCCGTCCGTCTGCGCCTGGCTGGCGAAAGCACATACAAGCAACGAAGAAGTAGTCTGGTGACAGGCGTTCGCCCGGGTACAAAGACGCAGAGGCGACTGATATCTAGGATATGCTAGGCGAGAAGAATATCATAAGCCCTAAGAACCAGCCATGGAGCGGCAGACGCCACATCGCCGGGAGCCAGAGCCATATGCACGACAGACCATCCATCGGCCCGCGCATCTCCATCCGGGGCACCACAGGCTCCGGCAAGACCACCCTGGGCCACACCCTGGGGCAGCGACTCGGTTTGCCTATTGTGGAGCTGGATGCTCTCTACTGGCTGCCCAACTGGCAGCAGAAACCTCTGGACCAGTTTCGCGCCGACGTGAAAGCGGCGCTGGACGCCTGCCCCCGGGGCTGGGTCTGCGTCGGCAACTACAGCCACGTCCAAGATCTGGTGCTCTCCCAGGCAGACACCGTCCTGTGGCTGCGGCTGCCCTTCCGTGTCTCCTTCTGGCGGCTCTGCAAGCGCACCGTGGCTCGGGCGTGGACGCAGCAGCCCCTGTGGGCCGGCAACCCGAACCGGGAATCCTGGCGTCAGAGCTTCTGCAGCCGCAACTCCATTCTGCTGTATGCGATCACCAGTCGCAAAATGCACGTGGAGACCACCCTGCGCAGCCTGGGTGCGACACCCCACCACGCCTCCGTCATCGAATTGCGGTCGGCCAGAGCAGTCCGGCGGTTGCTGGAAAGGTTGTCCCAGAGCAAGCCTACTGCCCCTGAGACGTAAAAATCTCCCCGCCAATGGATCTTTACCACTCTCCTCATGGGGGCTGAAACTGCTCGCGGCATGGTCTCGTGATAGCCCACGTTTCCGCTAAGCTTGCGTTTGGTGATCGCTATTTCAGTATGAACAACCCAGCACATAAAAGAGTGACGAGCAGCCCGCCTACGAGGATACCCCAGTCTTGCCAGGCATAGGCATTCCGCACTGCTGGCATGGGGTGGAAAAGCATAGACCACATACGGCCAGCCACGTTGAATGTCGTCTCCCAGTGTACCCCGGCACGAATGGCCTCTGCCTGCGCACTCTGGCGCAGGAGAAAGGTCGAGGATGGCAGGCGTGACGCGTCGAGCTGGAGAGAAAGCAGATATTTGCTCGCCGCATCTGTGACATCGGAGACTTCGAGACCCATATTCCCCAATGCCATGCCTTGCAGAGATTTTTCCACCAGTGTGTCCAGGCGAAACATGGCCATGGTAAAGCCCTGCAAATTTCCCCGGCGTTCCTCGAACGTTCTATGGGGCACCCCGCTTTTGTAGACCGGCACAAACAGGAGAAAGCCGAATTGCTCTCCAGTGTCCTGCGCCAGTGAACGCCAGGCTGAAGCCACGGCCTCCTCGGTACTGAGTGCCTTTTGCATTGCTTCCATATACGAGGGGACTGAGCCAAGATTAAAGCCCACCGCGGCCCTCTGACTCTCCAGAGGCTCGATGTAAAAGATGGGATAATACATGTCACGCCGTGCCGCACGCGCCATTTGCATCTGTGGTGTCCACTCAGTAATTTGGAAGTCGACCATCCCGTCCTTGCGCGCGGCTGCCAGGTAGGCTTCGCGTTCGGCTTCCAAGACGCGAGGAAGCCATCCGAGTGCTTGCACACCTGGATAGCGCTTTAAAGGCCCTTTCGCCAATTCCCGAAATGCCTCTCGGTTGAGATTGAGGGGTTGAGGAGCAGCGGCATACAAGGCAGCAAGGCCGTAGAACACCTCCAGGTGCTCCTGGAGGCTGCGCTGGAGCGCCGTGGCGCCAGCGGCAGCTCGTTGGCTGAACTCACTCTGTCGATTTGCCCGCTCGTATACCCGGCTCTGAAAAAGGATGAAACTCAACGTCATCCCGAGGGCTATGATGAGAATGACAACCAGAGTGCGCCGTTGTACACCCATGAAATGTGGTTCTCCAGAAGTCATGAGAGCCACTTCCTTATTGCCGTACTTGAGACAATAGTGTCGGATTGGGTATCGGCCGAAAGACCTTGCTCAAGGCTTTGGCGGCAGGATTGGGGAGCGGACGTGGGGCCACGACAATACTGTGGAAGCCACGTCCAGGTGCTGAGATAACCTTGATATTCACCCCAACGGACTGGCCTGCTTCCTGGAGTTCTCCAATGGTGGTAACACTGAGCAGCCTGTTATAAAACTGTCCTGCGGCAGTGAGTTCTTCGATGGTTTTTTTCGGGGCAGATTGCACAGAAAAGCCGATGACATTCGGAACATTTCTATAGCCCGATACTCTTCTCTGCAGCCTCTGTGGTGTCACGACGCCTCCGAAGACTATTACGGTAGATTGATCGCTCGAGGCATCTACGACACCAGCGACCCTGCCTGATTCTCTCCTGGGCGATGTGGGCAGCCCTGAGCCTGCAGGCACAGGAGGCTGGATAGCTGCATCCACTTTTTTCCCCTTGAGTCGCACATCCTCCCACGCCGGCCAAGCATGTAAGGGGATCGTGTCGAGCGCGTGCTCAGCAATGCGCGGTCCCAGTCCCACCAGCGTGCGAAAGTCCATGATCGGAGCGAACATCACCCGATCTATGGTGAGTTGTTGTATACGATGCAAGAGCACTTCCCGTTGCGTGCGATTCCGCTCGACCGCTTGCTGCTGGCACAGGGTATCAATATCAGGATAGCCCCCAGAGGCAAAGGCTCCCTGCGAACAGACAAACGTTGCGACGCGGGTGGCCGCATTACCAGAGGCCCCCACCAGCACTACAAAGAGTCCCCGTAGCTTCTTCTCACGCCAGGCGGTGAGAAAGGTCGCGCGCTCCATCGTACGCATACGTACCCGAATGCCGATGGCCTGCAGGGAGTTCAGCACCGCCTCACCAACCGTAAAAAAGGGGGGAATGGGTGTGAGATCCCCAGCATCAAAACCATTGGGATAGCCTGCCTCGGCTAGGAGTTGCTTAGCTTTCTGGAGATTGTAGGGTATCGGCTCAGCTGGTAACGCATACTCCATCACGCGCGGCACAATGACCCCCGCGGGCGGACAAAAACCGAGACATGCCGCCTCATTAATGGCTTGCCGATCGAGCGCATAGTTCACCGCGAGGCGCACACGCTTATCCGCCCACACCGATTTAGGGTCCCATTGCTCAGGAAACTCCAGCCAAAAACCGGAGGCGTGCAGCGTGTATACTAAGGTGAAGTTGGGATCACGCTGCACTTCCTCGGCCACCTGGCCTTCCAAGGCAAAGGCGATGTCAGCTTCCCCAGTTTTGAGCATCGCGAGCCGTGTCGTACCCTCAGGCACCCCTTTCATGATGAGACGTTTGATATTCGGCACCTTACGCCAGTAACCATCGTAGGCTTCGAGGACTAACTCACCCCCCGGCGTATAGCTCACAAACTTATACGGCCCCAGGCCAACTGGAGCTTTCTGGAAACCATCCTCACCGACCTGCTCCAGATATTTTTTTGGTACGACAATACTCGCCGCTGTCGCTGTGGTGCCATAAAAGGTCATAAAGTCTGGCCAGGGCTCACGCAGGTGAAAGCGGATGGTTAGCGGATCAACCACCTCGACACGTTGGACCTTTGCCTGTAATTCCTTCGCACCTGCCCCTTTGTAGCGCGTAAAACTATACTCGACATCCTCAGCAGTACAGGGAGCACCGTTGTGGAACCTCAGTCCCTGACGTAATTTGAATTCATACGTCCGCCCATCTGGGCTTTCGGTCCAGGAGGCAGCGAGTGCTGGGGCCATGCGCTCTCCTGGCAGAGGACGGACCACGGCATCATGGAGCGCGTAGAGTATGCTAAAGGGGACGATTTGTGCTGGAGTCTCGGCGGGGTCAAACCAGCTGGGAGGGATCGTAAAATTAAAGGCAACTACCAGTCTTTCAGGAGATTGAGACTGAGCTTGGGCCCCCTGCAGCCATCCTATGATTAACCCCATAATAATGAGTAACAGGCCAATACGCTTGTGGTGTTCCATCTGGCACTTCTCCCATTTCTACACATCAATCCCTCGGACAGTTAAGGGAGCTTTTATATCAAAGACCTGAAACGGGGTCCAGCGAAAAATGTCGGGGGCTATGAGGGAAAAAGCCGCCAATCAGGCAGAGAGGCATAAAAAATACCGGGAGCAAAACTCAGCATGGCCGAGGTTGGTACCCGGTGATTGGGGAGCTTCAATCAATACCTGATCGCTCGCCGGGGTAAACACGTGGCGAGTGGGAAAGCTTGGGGAAAGCCCGTCCAGAGTATAAACAAGACTGTCACGACGGTACGATCACGGAATCCGCCGCCTACATTCTGTCCAACGTGTTGAGGCATACGAGCCGAGCACTATGGGTATAACCATAATGTGACTCATTCATACCCGAGAGGATACTGGAAAACATTTTGCGTCAAAAAACCGTTTTTTTAATATCTTTTCTTTGCTATAAAGTTTAAAGAAAGTTGCAAGAGACTTTCAAGGCCATCAGAAGTTTGCGCACGAAATGTCAGATTATAAGTCTTGCCTAGTGCTTGTGGCGGAGCTGTCCCACTAAGCGTCAATTTTTCCGGATCAAACTTGAGCCAAATAGGCATACTGTCCGATACCTCCAGTGTAACTTTGACTGGTAAACCCTCCGGGATGCGTTGTAGTTGTGGCAGAGACACATTCAGAGGTTTTCCCGTCGGCAGTTGGTAGAAGATAGGAGGCTGCGCCCACTGCACTCTCTTTGGCGGTTCGAGAGCGCCAGGCCTTTGTGGTAAAAGAGGCGCTTCATCAGCGCTAGGGTTTTGTGGTAAGAGGGGCGGTTCGCGAACGGCAGGGTTTTGCGGTAAGACGGCTAAAGAACTTGGTACTAGTCTCGCCGTATACTCCCTGAGCTTTGCACCAGTCAGCGAGGTCTGTAAGATAAATCCTGTCCCGAGAAGACTTAAGCTGGCAAGCCCAGCGACCAGAGCCAGGCGGCGAGGACGCCAAGAACCACGCTGGCGCCGATGTCTCTCAATCTGTTCCATGCCTTCTGGGGCGCGGGATGAGGCAGAGAACTCTGGCGGCATCGTGCCTCGGGGCGATGTGATGCCGCTGGCCTGAGCCCTATTTTGGTCTCGCTTTTGGTTGGTGTAGTGGCTTATGGGTTGTTCTGGTATGTATAAATCCAGCTCCTTCACTACCTGCTTAATTATAGTGCGCCCAATCTCACGCTTTTCATCGCCAAAACCGAATAATAAAGCCGTATCACATATGAGATTTATTACTCTTGGGATTCCTTTTGAGCACGCAAATATTTTTTTCATTGCTTGAGGTGTGAATATTGGATATGTAGCCCCAGCAACAGCTAATCTTCTTTCTATATAACCTTGCGTCTCATGATAGTCTATAGGAAGGAGCTGACAATTAAAACCTATGCGTTGACTTAATTGATTAAGTTCAGGGAGTTTCAATGTATACTCAAGTTGCGGTTGACCAACAAGCATAATTTGCAGCAATTTTTTCTCATGATTCTCAAAATTTGTAAGCAACCTTAAATCTTCCAGAACATCAACCGAAAGATTTTGGGACTCGTCTACTATAATAACGACCTTTTCATTTGTGTTTTGATATGTCAGCAAAAAGTTTTTTAGACTGATCAATAATTCAGCCTTAGATTTTCCCGTGCTTTCTAAGCCAAATTCTTGAAAGATATATTGCAAAACATCCATTGACTCCAACTTAGAATGGACTAAGAATGCTATATGTGTTTTCTCATCCAGGCTTTTCACCAGGGTATTGAGTAATAATGTCTTGCCTGTGCCAATCTTGCCCGTTAGGACGATGAGCCCATGTCCTCGTTCAAGGCTATACAACAGGTAGCGTAAACAATTTTCATGGTTTTTACTGAGGTAGAGAAACTGCGGATCAGGAGTCAGAGAAAAAGGGTAGGTAGTGAAACCATAAAATTCTTTGTACATACTGAACCTTTAGAAAAAACTGAGCTGGTAAATTCAGCGTAAGTTTTTGTGGCTATATACCTATACGCTGGAGAGAACCAGGGATAGAGGTGCTCCCTATGGCACCGCCCCTCCCCCTACAGCCGACTACAGCCCTGATGCTGCGCCCCTTGGCCCCGCACTGCGCCCAGTGCTGGGCACCGAGTGGATGGCCTATCACACCTCCTGTACGGTCACCACGTTGGCCGCCGACCCACGCCTGGCACTCTAGAGCTGTAGATGCACTAATCATTGTATACTAGGACAGACATAGGCACAAGTCAGCTATTTCCTATGA
>Ga0137375_10011220_pt1 | contig 10613 bp, 8 predicted proteins | sample SagtaG_24_FD_104936 | JGI IMG/M metagenome (GOLD analysis project Ga0137375, IMG submission 104936) | Vadose zone soil microbial communities from Sagehorn Ranch, Mendocino, California, USA - Sage1_R_113_16 metaG | ecosystem: Environmental > Terrestrial > Soil > Vadose zone | place: USA... | reverse complement strand
TGCAAGCAGGATGACGTCAAGACTCGAGTTTCCGACCAGACGAGCGGCGACGAGGGCCGCGCTCGCGATCTGCGCCGGGATCGCGGCGCTGTGTCATCCGTCTCCGCCGGGCGCGCACGCACAGGCGTCGGGCCCTCAGCCGGTGGTCGTCGCGGGGCTGCGCCCGACCGGCGGCCGCAACCACAGGAGGACCAGCATCGAGCGCCTGCCCGAGGCACAGCGGCTGCGAGAGATCGTGGAGGAGGTCGTCCGCGACATCGCGCAGCGACCCGTCGTCAACCATGCCGGGCTCCGTGCGCTCCTCGGGCCCTCGTACCTGGTCGACTTCTTCGACTGCAAGGGGACCGTCAAGTGCGTGGGTCGTGTGTTCTCGCCGCTTCGCCGACGCGCCGGTTGGCTCGTCTACGGCGACTACGCGCCCGCCGGTGTGAACTATTCGTTCCGGCTCAGGCTCATCGATCTCGCAAGTGCGACGCTGCTCGCCGACATCGAGTTCTCGCTCCGCGCGCGCGAGGTGGAGGATCACGACTCGTGGAACCGGCAGCTGGCGCTCCTGCTCGCTTCGGTCCTGGAGCCGCCGGGGCAACCCGGCGGGACCGCTCCGGTAGACGGGCGCGCCGGCGCGGAGGAGAAGACCGATCGCGCGGAGACCCGCGAGGATGACGAGGACGCGAAGGCCGGCGGTGCGGGTGGGGCGGGTGATGCGGTCGAGACCGGACGTGCCGGGGACCGCGAACCGGTGTCGGACGCTGCGGTCACGACCACCGCCGACGACCTCACCGACGCCGACTTCGGAGTCGTCACCGACCCGGGCGCGTCCGGCCGGCACGAGGAGACGCGCGATGACGGGCCGTGGTTCGACGCGGCGACCATCGTGGCGATGTCGTCCCGATGGTTCGACTTCCAGAGCGCGCCCGACAACGAGGTGCTCAGGCCGGATGGCTTCACGAGCCGCTGGACCGCAAGGCTGGGCGGGTCGGTCGAGCTCTACCCGCTCGCCGCGCTGAAGCGAGGCGGGCTCCTCGAGCGGATCGGCCTCCTGGCCGAATACGGGCGGACCGACATCTCCTCGGCCGGCGGGCGGGAGACCGAACTCTACGTCGGAGCGAGCTACCGGATCCCGGTGGGAAGAAACGCGATTTATCCCACATTCAAGGTCTCGGCCGGATTCCTCCGCCACGACTTCGTCATCCTGGATCGATCGGTGGACTTCCCGAGCGTCTCGTATCGCGGAGGCGTCATCGGAGCCGACGTGCGCGTTCCGATCTTCACGCCGCGGCTCTCTGTCTCCGCCGGGGCGCACTCCATGTTCCTGCTCCCCGCCGGCGAGATCTTCACGAATGAGAGCTACGGCGACTCCCGCGTTGGCGGACTGGACCTCAGTGCGTCTCTCGAGATCCGTCCCTTCAGCCTCATCTTCGTTCGCATCGGAGCCCGTTATGTCCGCTTCTCGCTCGAGTTCGACGGCAACGGGGACCTCAGCAGCCTCGGTTCGACCGGTGCAGTGGATCGATCGATGGCCGGCACCGTCGCCACCGGCATCGTCTTGTGATTCCCACATCGTCTCACACTGAATCGGCGCAAGCGGACCCGCACGCTTTCATCGGCGGCCCCCATCGTGGATAATTCGTCCGCTTCACGAGTAGCTCGCTGCAGGGAGCGTGGCAGTCATGAACTGGTGGTCGTCCGGCCGGTTTCGCATCACGGCGGCAGCGCTCTGCCTGGCCGCCGGCGCGTGCGCGGGCGGCGGCGACGATGGCGACGGTGGCGGCGCGACAGGGGCGGACGCGGGTGGCGGCCTGTCCTGCGAGTCGAGCGGCGGCGACGGTGAATCCTTCGAGCTCAGGCTGGGGCTGAGGTCGGGCGAGAACCAGGAATACGTCGAGCTCGAGGACGGCGATCGGGCTCCGGTCGTCCTGGGCTATCAGGGCCTCTACATGTTGCTCCTGGAGTCGGAGGCGGCCCTGTCGGTCGAGGGGGACGAACTCTGCCTCCGTTGCGCCGCGGAGATGAACCCATCGGGCTCGGCCTCGCTCGAGCGCGCCAGCCAGGGCGCGAACGTCGCCTTCCAGGCCACCGGATCCGGCGTCTTCCGCGGCTCCCTCACGCTCGTCATCGGTTCCGGCACCGACAGGCCCAACCTCGAGGGCGCGGAGGTCACACTGACGATGAGCTGCAGCGGCCATGGTCTCTCCGGATCGGTGGAGCGCGCTGTTCGCCTGATGCCGGAGTGAGTCCCGGCGGCCTGACCATCTCGAACTGCGGAAGGATTCGTATGACGCGTCGTCGAGCGCTTGCCCTGGTCGTTCCCGGGGCCCTTGGCCTGCAGCTTCTGTCCCAGCACCCCGCCGTCGCGGGCGACGACAAGGGGACCGACATCGGCCGCAAGGTGGACCAGGCGTGGAGCGGCTACAAGAGCGAGGAGATCGATCTCGACCTCGAACTCATCAGCGCCAGCGGCGAGACCATCACCCGGCGGATGCAGGGCCGCATGAGAGAGGACGGCGCGGACGAGCAGTCGCTCCTCACGATCACCTGGCCGGCGGATCAGAAGGGCACCCGTGTGCTCACCTGGAACCACCGGAGCAAGGACGACGATCAGTGGCTCTACCTCCCGTCGATCCAGCGGGTCAAGCGGATCAGCGCGCGTGGACAGACCGGTTCCTTCATGGGCAGCGAGTTCTCGTACGAGGACCTGGTCAACCTCTGGTGGCTCGAGAAGTTCGAGTACAAGTACGTTCGCGACCAGCAGGTCGGTTCGCGCGACACATGGGTGGTCGAGCGGACTCCGCGCGATCGCGACAGCGGCTACTCGAACGAGATGCTGTGGATCGACAAGGAGTACCTGAGCGCGTTGCGCATCGACTTCTACGACCGGAAGGGCGCGCTTCTCAAGACGGCGAGCTTCAAGGCGTTCAAGAAGTATGGTGACCGGTGGCGCGCCGACCGGGTCGAGATGGTCAATCGTCAGACGGGCAAGAAGAGCAACGTCGTCTGGAAGACGCGGACGTGGGGCAAGAGTTTCTCCGAGGACGACTTCTCGCCCAACGCGCTCGCCGACTAGGCCAGTCGACCGTGCATCACATTCCGTCACAGAGGTGGTCAGGCCATGCGCAATCACCCGATGCCTTCCGCCCTCGCACCGATCATCGTGGCCGGTCTCGTGGCTGGATGCGGCGGTGACTCCGGCGACGGCTCCGGCGAGCCGGCCCCGATCGTGTTCGCTCACGGCTGCCCTCCTCCGCCCTTCGGCAGCGCGGACGACGCCGGCTTCTGGACCGGCGACACCCAGCAGCAGCCCGGCCTGGTCGACTTCCTGGCCGACCGCGGATACGCCGACGACCAGCTGAATGTCTTCGTCTATCCGGCCGAGACGTGCCCGCCCAACCGCGACTACGCCGCGGCGCTGGCCGACTACGTGAACGGCGTCCTCGACGCGAGCGGCCGGTCGAGGGTGGACCTCGTCGGCTATTCGATGGGAGTCGTCGCGAGCCGCATCTTCCTCAGGCAAGGCGGCGACGCTCTCGTCGAGGACTTCGTCTCCATCTCGGGCGCGAACCACGGCAGCATACTGGCCGAGATGATCGGCGAAGCTGGTCAGGCCGAGGTCGGGTTTCCCGCCTACCAAGGCGCGCTGGAGGCTGCCCCGGCCTATGCCTGCGAGGGTGAATCGACGGACGCGGACGTGCAATTCTTCCTGAACGGATGCCTCACCGAGGACGGCCGCACCGTCGAGGAGGATGAGACTCCGACCGACATCGACGAGGGCGGCCACATCAGATATCTGGCGATCTGGAACAGTGCGGACGACCTCGTCGTACCGCCCCAGTCCTCGTGCCTGAACCAGGCCTTCAAGAATGACTGCTCCGATCCCGTGAACGTGGAGGTCAATCTCCCGGCCCTGAACGAGGTCAAGCCGGGCTCGGGGCTCGTGTCGGCCCACGTCGAGGTGCAGTTCAGTGCGGAGGTGTGGCAGGCCGTCTACGACTTCGTCGCCGAGACCAGGTAGGAGGCAGGAGGTAGGAACGGGTGCGAGCGAGGCGTCCGGCACGGACGTTCGCGCGATAGACGCTTTGACTTCGACGGCGCGGCGCCATTAGATTGCTCATCATGAGCAAGGATCTCGATCGCGTCCGCGAGTTCGTCGTCGATCTCCATCAGTTCTTCACGGACTGGATCTCGGGCAAGCTGCCCAAGGACGAGACCATCTTCAAGAAGAGGCTCCTGGACCGCGTGGACCAGAACCTCCAGCTTCGCATGCCGGGCGGCGCAGGATTCGAGCACTCCGGCCTGACGCAGATGATGTACAGCTTGCAGGGCCGCAACCCGGGCTTTGCGATCAAGATCCGCGACGTCGCCATTCGCCATCACATCGGCGAGGTCTTCGTCGTGACGTACGAGGAGTGGCAGCGTGGCGCCATGGACTCCGGCCGCTCGAACAACGCACGCTACAGCACGGTCGTCCTCCGTGAGAAGGGTGACAGCTTCTCCGTTCTTCACGTCCACGAGACGTGGTTCGAGGACGACAAGATGGCCGCCGGCGACTACAACTTCTGATCAGTCGTCGCGCCCTGCGTGTGCTTGCCCCGCCAGAACAGGAGCAGCGCGGGGCTGAGCACGAAATCGGCCAGGAAGGCGATGACGAGGATCATCGAGATCAACGCCCCCAGGTCGCGCAGCACCGGGAAGGTGATCAGAAGGAAGAGTGCGAAGCAGCCGGCCAGCACGATCGTCGTGAAGAACATCGCCGGTCCGACCTCGGTCCACAGCCGGGTGATGCTGTCTCGCGGCGAGAATCCCTCTCTGCGCAGCCTCACGTAGCCGTCGAGGAAGTGGACCGTGTCGTCGACGGAGACCCCCAGGGCGATCACGAAGACCGCGATCGTGGCCATGTCGAAGGTCTTGCCCAGGAGGAAGAAGCCGAGACCGCCTCCGATCACGATCGGCACGAAGTTGGTGGCCAGGCTCAGGAGGCCGAGGCGGAGCGATCGGAAGACGATGAGCAGGACGAGCGCCACCATGATCGTGCCCGAGACGATCGAGCGAAAGAAGCTGGGGACGAGCTCACTCTGGAGCTGGTGATAGAGCAGGTTGCGGCCGGTGAGCGTCGCGTCGAGGCCGAGCTCGCGGGTCCTGGCCTTCATCGCGTCCGCGAAGTTCATCACCGCCGGCGAGTTCTCCAGCCGCGTGAAGATCGACATGCGCAGGGCGTCGTTGGCAAGGGTCACCCGGTCGTTGAGGTTCTTCCCCATCGGCAGGTTGAGCGTGTAGAGGAGATACTGGTCGGCGACGCCACGGCGGGTGTCCGGTAGCCGGTACTGGTTCCTGTCTCCGCCGAAGAGCGCCCGGTTGGTCTCTTTCAGTATGTCGACCAGTGAGGTCACCTGGACCACCTTGTCCTGGGCCTTCAGCCATGTGCCGAACTCATCCACCTTGCGAAGGAATGCAGGGTCCTTGACCCCCTCCGGCACGCCGCTCTCGATGACGATCTCGAAGGACTCGGACGGGCCCATCTTCGCTCTCAGGAAGTCGAGCCCTTTGCGCACGTAGGTGCTCTCGGCGTACCACTCGATCGGATCGAAGCTCATGCGGTTCTTCGCCGCGAGCCAGAGCGAGAGCCCGAGCATGGCCGTCCATCCTGCCACGATGCCGACCTTGTACCGGTCGATCCACCGCGTGAGCCGCCGGGCGCGCTCGCGCGGCCGATCCAGATCGTCCGCCTTGCGCACCGCTCCGGCGCGGCGCTTCGGCTTGATCGGGAGAAGGACCATGAGCGGACCCTGGAAGAGCAAGATCAGCAGGAAGACGAGCATCGTCCCGATGCCGACCAGGATGCCGAGATCCTGCATGGGCGGAATCGTCATCGTGATGAGCGACAGGAAGCCGGTCGCGACCATCAAGCAGGAGAAGAACGTGGGCCACAGGTTGTGCGCGAGCGCGTGGCGGACCGCCTCCTTGCGGGTGAGCCCGCTGTCCAGCGCGCGGAAGTAGGCGAACTGCGTGTTGTCGCTGCTGGAGATGGCGATGATGATCATGATGTTGGGCGTCGTGATCGTCATCGGATTGATCGCAATGCCGGCCCAGCCGGCGATGCCGAGCGTCCCGATCACCGACGGGAGGGCGACCGCCATCGGGAGAAGCACACCCGATGGCCGGCGGAAGAAGAGGAACAGGAGCAGCACGCACGTCCCGAGGATGATCGGCATCAGGTGCTGCATCTCCAGCGGCGGATAGACCTCGAGGTAACCCTCGACCACGGGGAACCCGGAGATGTAGAACTCGTGGTCTCCTCGGCCCTGGAACTCCGAGATGAGCTTCTCCAGATCCCTCGTGTTGGCGACGAAGTCGTTGTAGACGTTGTCGCCCTGCCCGGTGCTGGTCGGTCGGAGGTAGCCGTAGATGACGGCGGTGGTGCCGTCCTTGCTCACCAGGAAGCCGGGAAGCTGCTCGTGGCCGAGGGCGACGGCGCGACGCTCGGCCAGGAGCTCGTCGGTCAGCTCTCGGTCGTCGGGGATGAGCGGCTCGACGATGAGGTCGTCTCCGTCCGCATGGATCCAGGAGAAGTTCGACAGCGACTCGACTCGGATGGTCTCCGCCACTTTCCACATCCGGTCGGTCAGCTCGATGAGCAGCTTCGCCGATTCCTTGTCGAAGATTCCGGACGGGCTGTGAACGACGAGCATCGAGGCGAGGTCGCTGCCGAAGCGCCGCTCGAACCGGTCGAGGACTTCGATCCTCGAATCGCCCGGGGGGAACCATATGTAGTACTTGATGTTCTGATAGACGCGGCCGACGCCCGGCGCCAAGGCGGCGACCAGCAACACGCCTGCGAGGAGCATTCGACGCGGGCGCTCGACGACGAGAGCAGCGACGACCTCGACGATCCGTTCGACGATCGACCTGCGCGATCCGGGGGCGCTCATGTTCCTCCAGCCGAGGCAAGGACCCCACCTCCGCTCACACCGCCCGCCCGCAAGCGTCAAGCTATCACGGCGCTGCAAAGCCTCTCAACGGGACTTCTGAAAACTTCGTCGCAACCTTGTCCGCCGTCGAAGAGCGGCGCTATCGTGCCGCAATGATCGGCCCGGGAGACCTTCCACCGCAGGCGTCGATGTTGCAGCTCGTCAACGGAATGGTCGTATCCCGATGCCTCACCGTCGCGGCGGAGCTCTCCATCGCCGACAAGCTGGCGGACGGGCCGAAGGATGCGGCGGCCCTCGCCGCCGCCAGCGGCGCCGAGCCGAGTTCGCTCTATCGCGTGCTCCGGACGCTCGCGGGCGTCGGTGTGTTCGTCGAGCTTCCGGACAGGCAGTTTCAGAACAGCCCACTGTCGGAAGTGCTCCGAAGTGACGCACCTGGGTCGGTCCGCCACATCGTCCGCTGGCTCGGCCATCCCTTGCACTGGCGCGTGGTCGGCGACCTCGACTATTCCGTGAAGACGGGCAAGCCGTCGGCCGTCAAGGACCACCCCGGACAGACTCCTTTCGCCGTCCTTTCGCAGGACGCGAGCGCCCAGGCGGTGTTCAACGAGGCCATGACGGCTCTGTCGCTCGCCGACGGCGCGGCGATCGTCCAGGCATACGACTTCTCTCCCTTCCGCCGCATCGTGGACGTCGGAGGGGGACACGGGAGTCTGGCGATGATGATCGCCAGGGCGGCGCCGTCGGCGGCGGTGACGGTGTACGACCTCCCTCACGTCATCGAGGGGGCGAGACGGAAGCTCGCGGGCGCGGGTCTGGAGGGCCGGGTCGATGCGCTGGGCGGCAGCTTCTTCGAAACGGTCCCCGGTCCGGCGGACCTCCTCGTGCTCAAGTACGTGCTCCATCTCTGCGACGACGCGGCTGCAACGCGCATCCTCGTCAACTGCCGCAATGCCTTGCGCGAGGGGGGGCGGATCCTCGTCGGCGAGATGATGATCGTGCCCGGGCCCGAAGGCATCCCCGCCCGGGTCATGGACATCGAGATGCTGACCGGCACGGGCGGCCGCGAGCGCACCGGGGCGGAGTTCTCGAGGCTCTTCGAGACCGCCAATCTCAAACTCCAGCGGATCGTCCAGACTCGGTCGACGGTCCGTCTTCTGGAAGTAACAGTCGGCGGAAGCTAGCAACGCTGTAGGTCCGAGTGCGTCGGGCGCTCTCGAGCAGAAGCGCTTGCGCCGACCACCAGCGCGGGGAAGAATGCCGCCATGCGGCGTACCATGGGGATCATCGCGGCGGCGATTGACCTCTGCTCGATCGCCTGTGACAGTCCGAGCCCGGGCGACCCGTCTGGCGGCGATGACTCGGGCTTCGAGGTGCTCGTGTCCGCGGACTGGGACGTCGAGGCCGGCAACGAACAGAACTACTGCCTCAAGAAGACTTTCGACCACGACGTCACCATCGGATCCTTCGAGGCGCTCGCCCCGCCCGGTACTCACCACACGATCGCCAGCGTGGGCGATCCGGATGGCGCCGACGGAGGCCCGGACGGTCTCGCGACCTGCGGCAGCTACGAGCACCACTTCGAATCCATGCTGTACGAGTCGAACACGACGAAAGACCGCTTCGACTTTCCCGACGGTTTCGCCGCGCTCATCCCGGCGGGCCAGCAGCTCAATCTGAACTTCCACATCCTGAATGCGACCGACCACACGCTGAGGGGTACGACCGGGCTCAGGATCAAGCGCGTCGCGCCGGAGATGGTGGAGAACTACGCGACCACGATCTTCATGGGCAAGGTCAGCCTCAGTGTCCCTCCGGGCGAGAGCACCCACATGGGCTCCTGCGCCCTTCCGGACGACCTGAGCATCATCGCCGTCCAGCCGCACATGCATTCGCACGCGACCCACCAGAAGGTCCTCGCCAGGAGCTCGCTCATGGGGGACACGGTGATCCTCGACGACTCGTTCGACTTCGACTCGAGCATGCATTTCAGGTCGGTCGACCCGGAAGTCCCGATGAAGCGGAACGACCCGGTCGAGGTCTACTGCTCGTACGACAACAACACCGGCGCGATCCTCCCCTGGGGCCAGGGCGCCTGGGACGCCGAGATGTGCTTCGCGATGGTGTACGTCTACCCGGCGGAGCGAGTCCTCAGCAGCGCCTGCGCGAACTGACCGCAGGGCGCGCCGTCCCTCAGAAACTCGGACGGAAGGCGTTCGCGGTCAGGTCCCCGAGCAGCTGGTGCCACGGGTGCTTCGGGTTCTGCTCGACCTCGGCCACCATTCGACGCATCGTCGCGAGGACCTCGGGTTGCTCCTCGTCGTAGACGTCGCCCTGGAGCAGCTTGAGGACGTCGAGCCTGTAGCGCTTGTCGAGGACGAAGTAGGTGAAGAGGACGTTCAGGCGGTAGTACACCGTGATGAAGTCGTACCAGTTCTGCGTGCCTCGCCGGATCGTCTTCTCGAAGGTCGCGAAGGCGGAGCGCGACACGTCGCCGCGCTCGAGCGCCCCGAGGACGTCGCGGTGGGCGAAGCGCGCGCTGTTGAGCGCGATGCTGACGCCAGTCGAGAAGATCGGATCGACGAAGCGGGCCGCGTCGCCGATCATCAACCAGCCGTCGCCGGTGATCTGGGACATCGCATAGCTGTAGTCCCCCTCGTCCCTGAAGGGGCGGATGCGCTCGGCGCGGCGGAGCGCGGCGGCGATCATCGGGCGCGTGCCGACCAGGTCCCAGAAGAACCCTTCCTTGTCCCCCTTCGCCTTCACGAAGTTCTGGCGCTGCGTCACCACGCCGATGCTCGTGATCGTCTCGGTGATCGGGATCTGCCAGATCCACGTGTTCGAGACGGGGATGAAGTGGATGAAGATGTAGTCCCCGTAGCCGTACTTCCTGGGCTCGGGCCGCAGCGAGTTGCGCTCGTAGCCATCGAACCACGTGTGCACGGCGAACTGGTTGAAGACCGGATCGTTGACCTTCAGCTTGAGCTGGTTGCCGAGCAGCGTCTGGCGGCCGCTCGCGTCGACGACGATGCGGCACGTGATGCCGAGATCCCGCCGCCCCATGCTGAAGCGCACCTCCGGGCGCGGGCCGCTGAAGTCCACTCCAGTGGCCCGCACGCCCTCGTAGATCGTGGCGCCGAGGCGGTGAGCGTGCTGGAGGAGCAGGAGGTCGAACTTGCCGCGGTCGACGTGATACGTGTACTTCATGTCGACGCCCGGCTGATCGCGCTCGGCGAACTCGAACGACGCGGTCTCGCTGGCATGCAGGTCGTCGAAGTTCTGCTCATGCCAGTCGTGCTTGTACGGTCGCGACTGGTCGCTGGCCGTCCACGCGGCGCCATACTTGCGAGGAAAGCGCGCCTCCTCCATCGTCGCCAGAAAGCCGAGATCGCGGAACACGCGCGTGGAAGACGGCACCAGCGACTCCCCCACATGCGGGCGTGGGAACAGCTCGCGCTCGAGCACGACGCATTTCACGCCCGCCTTCGCGAGGTAGGCGGCCATGGCCGATCCCGCCGGACCACCGCCCAGGATACCGACGTCGAAGTCGACAGCCACTTGACTCACGAGCATCTCCTTCCTGCGTTGCCGTTCACTGCACTGCGGGTCGCGCGCAGCGTAAGAGAGAGTACACGCACTCAAACGCGAGGCGATATGAGGGTCATCGACATCCGCGCTGCTTCGTCTGTGAGA
>Ga0137375_10011216_pt1 | contig 10616 bp, 8 predicted proteins | sample SagtaG_24_FD_104936 | JGI IMG/M metagenome (GOLD analysis project Ga0137375, IMG submission 104936) | Vadose zone soil microbial communities from Sagehorn Ranch, Mendocino, California, USA - Sage1_R_113_16 metaG | ecosystem: Environmental > Terrestrial > Soil > Vadose zone | place: USA... | reverse complement strand
GCCGCCGCCGCGACCACGATCGTCGGCCCGAAGCCCCAGCGCAGCTGCGCCCAGCCGCTCACGATCGCGGCGCCGGCCCAGCCGAGCGACCAGAGCACGCTGGTCAGGCTCATGGCCGCGCCGCGCTGGCGCGCCGGCGTGACATGCATCACCAGTGCGTCGTTCAGCGGGAAGCTGGCGGCCACAAACAGCCCGCGCACGCAGAAGCCGAGCGTGGCCGGGAGCAGCGCCGGAACGAGCATCAGCAGGATGGCCGGCACCGCGCCGATCCGTAGCGTCGCGGCGGCGCGCTGGAGCCCCAGGCGCGCGCTGACTGGCGCGCCGATCACCGCGCCCAGCCCCATCACCAGCGCAGTCGCCGCCAGCACCGCGCCGACTGCCGCATCGCTCAGGCCAAACTGCTGGCGAAAGAAGAGATTCTGAAACGGCAGGATCGCGCCGCTGCCAACGCCCAGCAGCAGCGCCGGCAGCGCGAAGCCCAGCAGCCGCCGCGAAGAGATGCGCGCTTGCAGCGGCTCCGCGCTGGTGGCCGCTTGATCACGGCTGTGCTCGGGCACGCCGCGCAGCACCGGCAGCGCCGCCGCCAGCGTGATCGCCACCACCGTGGTCAGCGCCAGCCGGTAGGCCACCACCGTCTGCGGGCCAACTGCCAGCAGGCCGGCCGCCAGCCCCGGCAGCAGCCCGCCGGCCGCGCTGCCCAGCAGCCCAACCATCATCGCCGCCGACGCATTCAGCCCAAACACGGTCGCCCGATCATGCGATCCGGTCACGCCGGTCATCAGCGGTACGACGGAAGTGAGCGCCAGGATCTGCGCCGCGCCAACCAGGAACTGCGTCAGCGCCAGCGCCCACAGCGCGCCCGATAGGAGCGCCAGCGCCCAGCCGCCGCTGTAGCAGACCACGCCAATAACCAGCGAGCGCCGCGCCCCAATCCGGTCGATCAGTAGCCCGATCGGCAGGCCCAACGCCACGCCGGCCATCCGGTTCACCGTCGAGAGCAGGCCGGCAGTATCGGCGCCATAACCCAGGCTGACCAGGTAGAAGTTGAACAGCAGATCGGCAACGCTCGACGCCAGGCCGAACAGCGAGCTGTGCAGCAAGATACGCCACACCGGCGGGGAGATTCGCGCCAGGGCCAGGCGCGCGCGGGCGGGTACGAACAGCACAGGTTACTCCTGTCGCTACGGCGCGATTTCATATGTCACAGGGGATTGCCAAGTACATGCTAATATTAGAGCGCAAAGTCCAACTACACAGCATCCTGGGCCCAGAGGGCGCCCCGGCCGCAGGCCGTATCGAAGGGTGCGGCCCCACGCCATCCGCACCCTTCGATACGCGGTTCCGTGCCCCTGCGGCGGCACTCCACCGCTACTCAGGATGCTGTGTGGTACGCCTTTGCTCAACATTGCGTTGTAATTCTACAGCGCGAACATCTATTCGATACGTGCGTTCGGGACGGAAGACGGAAGACCGACGACGGCAGCGTGTCCCCTTTTGTCCTCGGTCTTCGGTCAGAGAACGCTTCCGACAGCGGCTTACGTATCCCGCTCCAACAGAAAATCGACCACCAGCTGGTTGAACCGCTCCGGCGCCTCCATATTCACGACATGCCCGACGCCCGGCAGCACCACGCGGCGCGCGCCGGGGACATCGCGCTGGATCAGGCCGGCGATGGCGTGGAAATCCGGCAGGTCGCGCTCGCCAACGATCGCCAGCATTCGCGCGCGAATCTCACCCAGGCGCTCGGCGGGCGGCGGATCGGGGTCGCGCTGCGGATCTTTGTTCATCCATTCCCAGCCGGAATAATCCGACACCATCTGAGTAAAGCGCGCATCCAGATCAGGCCGCGCCCGGATCGGGACAAACAGCTCGTGCTGGAGCCAGCGCGCCCGCGCCGCCGCCACACCAAGCGCGCGCCCGGCCGACCAGATCGCGCCAAACGATGCGCCCAGCTCCGCGCTCAAGCGCCGGCCAGGCAGCAGGCTGCCCACGACAATCAGCGCATCCACCGCCGCAGGATAAGCCAGTGCAAAGCTGATCGCGATTCCGCCACCCATCGAAAAGCCGAGCAGAGCGGTGTGCTCGATTTCGAGATACCCCAACAGCGCCAGGAGGTCTTCGGCGTGCGAGTAGCGCTCGGCGCCCGGCACAGCCGATCGGCCAAAGCCGCGCGCATCGTAGCGCAGCACGCGGTGGCGCTGGGATAACGCCGCGCACTGATCATCCCACATGCGTGTGTCGAGGCTGAAGCCATGGATGAGCGCCAGCGGCGGGCCGGCGCCGGCGATCTCGTAGAACAGGCGCGTGCCGTTGACATCGGCGAACCCGCTGCGCGACGCCGCGGCCTGCGGTGCAGCCATTGCTGTACTCCATCCAGCCTTACACTAGCACAGCCCTGCGGATATGCGTTGCCGGTTCTGGTGACGATAGACAATAGACGATAGCACCATCGTCCACCATCCATCGTCCATCGTCGGAACCGGAAAGCAACGTCTGCCGACCTGTACTAGCCTGATGCCTCGGCCTGGCACTGGCGCAGCACTTGCTCCAGCACCGGGTAGGGCTGGGCGCCGATCACCAGGTATTTCTCGTCGAACACGAGCGCCGGCACGCCGCTGATCTCGTTTGCGCGTGCCCACGCGATTTCAGCGTCCACCGCCTCGGCGTACTCCGGCATGTCGAGCGCGAGCAGGAATGCCGCGCGCTCCAGACCGACCGACTCAGCGATATCGGCCAGCACCTCGCGACTGTCGATCGGCTGCGCCTGGAGCCAGTAAGCGTCGGCCACCGCATCGTGGTAGGCATCGCCGCAGCCCTGCGTCACGGCGTACTGCTCGCCGATCAGCGCCGGCCGGCTGTCGATCCCGAGCGGCCCTGCGTTGATCTCAAGGCCATATTGCTCGCGCGCCATAGCCGCGAAGCGCGGGCGGCCAGCCTCGATCCGCGCGCGATACTCGGGCGACATGGGCGGCGCGCCGCGTGGGCGCAGCTCGAACGCACGCCATGTGATCGCAACATCATATTCCTTCTGGAGCCGAGCCAAACTGGCGGCTACAATGAAGCAGTATGGTCAGACGAAATCCGACCAGACATCAATCCGCGTGGTCATTCGGTTTCCTTTCATTCCGCTTGACGAAGCTGCGCGGCCCACTACGGCCGCATGATAGTCGAGAACCAGTTCGCCGGCAAAGACATCATAGTACTCACATATTGTTAGGGCGAACACACAAAGCAGTTTTAGCCTGCGGCAGCATGGTACTTTCCGTTTCTTGTGGATCGTTTTTCGCCCGCAGGGCGAAAAACGATCCACAATAGATGAGAAATTCACGACCTGACCATGGTCGCCACGCCTGACGGCCCGGCCACCAGCGCCAGCGCGGCCATGCCGACGAACAGGCCATGCTCGACCACACTGGGGATTGCGTTGATCGCCGCGTTCAGCGCCAAGCTGTCGGCGATGCCAGGGAAGCGGCAATCCAGAATGACATGGCCCTCATCGGTGCGAAAGGCGCTGCCGTCGGCGCCGCGGCGCAGCGTGGGCACGCTGCCCAGTTCGGCCAGCCGGCGCGTGGCCAGCGGCAGACCAAACGCCACCACCTCGACCGGCAGTGGCGCGCGCGTGCCAAGCCGTGCGACCAGCTTGGTCTGATCGGCCAGCACGATAAAGCGATCGGCCGAGGCCTCGACGATCTTCTCGCGCAGCAGCGCCCCGCCCAGCCCTTTGATCAGGTTCAGCGACGGATCGATTTCATCGGCGCCGTCGAGCGCCAGATCGAGCCGCGGCCGCTCGTCCAGCGTGGCGGTCGGCACGCCGAGCTGCCGCGCCAGCGCTCCGATCGCATCCGATGTCGGCACGCCGACGATATCGTGCAGCCGGCCATCGCGCAGCGCCTGGGCCAGAACATACAGCATGTGTGTCGCGGTCGATCCAGTGCCCAGGCCCAGCGTCATTCCGCTTTGTATATACTGCAGCGCATGCTCAGCGGCCTGGCGCTTGAAGAGTTCGAAGTCGGCCATTCAATTGCTCCTATAGCTTTAATGCCGCACGCGAATCCTATGCCGAGCAGGGCAGCTTTGTCAAGCGAGCAAATCTTGACAAAGCATTAATCCGATCTATAATCTGCCGTATACCGTATATAGCATATCATATTTCATATACGCGACATGGATGGCCATATGCTGAAGCCGAGCTTCGTCCCGTTGCGTGCAAATCTCGGCCAGCAGGTCTACCAGTACCTGCTGGATCAGATTTACACAATGGTGATTGAGCCCGGTACGCAGCTGGGCATCGGGGAGATAGCCGATCAGCTGAGCGTAAGCCGCAGCCCGGTGCGCGACGCCTTTCTGCGCCTCATGGCCGAGGGCGTGCTGGAGCTGCTGCCGACCGGCGGCTACCGGGTGATCGAATTTACGCGCAAGTATATCGACGACGTCTTCGTGGTGCGCCACGTGCTCGAGCTGACGGCGGTGCGGTTGAGCGTGCAAAACCTTGATCGCGAGCGGGTGCGGCGGCTGCGCGACACCTGGTCACAATTCGCCGGCGCCGACGCAGATGATCCGACCTTTCTCGAACGGCATAGTCAGGCCGATCAGGATCTCCATCTGGTGCTCGCCGAGATGAGCGGTAATCTGTTGCTCAAGGATGCGCTCGACAAGATCATTGCGATCGCAGCCCTGATTCGCCGCTGGCATTACGCCGGCAACATCCCCCACCGCCATCTCATGATGACGGTCACGGAACACCTGCGCATCCTGGATGCAATGCTGGCCGCCGACGTCGACGGCGCGGTCGCCGCGCTTGACCAACACCTGATGCAGGCGCGTGAACGCACCCTTGAGCGGCTGGATGCGACTGGCTGAACGTGGCAACGCGGGCGCGCGGCGAGGAATGACGCTGCGTATGACTCGGGCCGAACTCAGAAGCCTCCAGCGCCTCGTGATAGCCGCGTAGCCGGTCGCGCGATGTGGAGATATCCGGCGCACCGGCGATCATGGCGATTCGCCGATGCCCCAACCCAAGCAAGTGTTCGGCCAGGCGGCGCGCCCCTCCGACGTTATCACCCTGGACGACATCACACTCGATACCATCGACTGAGCGATCGAGCAGCACGAATGGCACCTGATGCTGCTCCAAATATGCGCAAATTTCGTCGTGAGCGATTGGGGCGGCTTCGCCCCCCAGAGCCTGTATGTCGCCTGCATACGCGCGGCAACCAGCTGATCTTTTGGCGGGTCGGCAACCAGCCACCCGATCGGCTTGGGATAGCCCAACGATAGACTAAAAGCGTCAGAGAGGAGGTGCCACGAGCCACATCGGCGGCCATCGACCTGAGGATAATCTTGAACAAGGAGGTACCCTCTGTGCAAAGTAGCAAACGACTCACCGCAGGTTCTCTGAGCGTAGTACTGCTGATCATGTCCATGCTGTTGGCCAGCTGTGGCGGCGCCGCGGCCACGCCGACTGCCGCGCCGGCCCCGACCGCAGCTGCCGCCGCGCCGGCCCCGACTGCTGCGCCGGCCCCGACTGCAGCCCCTGCGCCGACGAGCGCACCAGCGCCCACCGCCGCCGAGCAGCCCACCACTGCCGCTGCCGAAGCGCCCACCGCTGCCGCCGCAGCCGGCGGCACTGGCCAGTTCGCGGGCGTCGAGATCAACGCCGTGACCTTCACCGGTCCGCAGATCGCCGAGCCGCTCCAGCGCCACGCCAAGGAGTTCGCGGCGGCAACCGGCGCCAAGGTCAACGTCACAACGGTTCCCTTCAGCGATCTTTACCAGAAGATCCTGACCGACATGTCCACCAAGACCAACAGTTTCGACCTGTTTGTGTTCGATCCCCAGTGGATGAGCGATCTGGGCACGCCCGGCTACCTTGAGGATCTGACCGACCGAGTCAAGAACGACAAGCAGATCCAGTGGGACGACATCGGCGCGTTCTTCCGTGATTTCAGCGCCAGCTTCAACGGCAAGGTGTATGCTATCCCGCTCGACGGCGACTTCCACATGATCTACTATCGCACCGACATCCTGAAAGATCTGGGACTGAATGCGCCGAACACCTGGGATGACTACCTCAATGTCGCCAAAGCAGTCAAGGACAAGGGTCTGAAGGCCGACGATGGCCAGCCGGTCTACGGCTCGTGCATCGCCAAGAAGCGCGGCGCCCAGTCGTACTGGTGGATCACGGCGATCGCGGGCGGCTTCATTCAGAGCCAGGGCACCAACCAGGGCGCGTTCTTCAACACCGACGATATGAAGCCGTTGGTCGACAACGAGGGCTTCCGCAAGGCGCTGACGATCTACAAGGACACTACGCAGTACGGCCCGCCGGACGAGCTGAACCAGGATGTGGGCGGCACGCGCGGTCTCTTCACCAGTGGCCACTGCGCGCTGTCGATGGACTGGGGCGACATCGGCACGCTGGCGATCGATCCAAAGACATCCAAGGTGATCGACAAGGTTGGCGCGGTGATCTTGCCCGGCTCGGACTCGGTGATTGACCGCAAGACCGGCAAGCTGGTAAAATGCGACAAGACACTCTGCCCGTACATGGACGATAAAGGCATCAACCACGCGCCGTTCGCCTCCTTTGGCGGCTGGTCGGGCGCAATCAACGCCGGCTCCGACGCCAAGAAGAAGGACGCCGCCTACGCGCTGCTCTCGTACATGAGCGCGCCGGAGCAGTCGAACGTCGACGTGACGATCGGCTCGACCGGCTTCAACCCTTACCGTACCTCGCAATTCAACTCGACCGACCTGTGGGAGAAGGCTGGGATGAGCAAGCAGGCGGCTGATGTATACCTCGGCGCGATCAAGGCCAGCCTGGATAGCCCGAATATGATCCTGGATCTACGCATCCCGCAGAACCAGGCCTATCAGCAGACGATACTCGACACGGCCGTGGCGCAGTATCTGGCGGGCGAGCTCGACCTGGACGCGACGGTCAAACAGATCAACGACAAGTGGGAAGAGAAGACCGACGAGCTTGGCCGTGATGCACAGCTCGCGGCGTACAAAGCCACGCTCGGCGTCAAGCGGTAGCCCTAGCAAGGTACATCCTTTTTTTTGTTATTCGTTTTTGCGCTCGCAGAGCGCAAAAACGAATAACAATAAGGGAATCGCGCTCCGCTCCCTGGAGTAGCATATGGAAATCCCTGGCGATAATCCAGCTCAAGCCCAGGATGAGCCGGCGATGGAGGCCAGGCTCGCGCCGCCTCAGCGACTGCACGCCCTGACCTCGCGCTCCGAGCGAATCGCCAGCGCGACATTCGTGCTACCAGCCGTGCTGGTGGTGCTGTTCCTATCGGTTTTTCCATTGATTGTCTCGCTCTATCTGTCGCTCTCGCGATTTCAGCTGGTCAAGGGCGGGTTCGATATCAAGTTTATCGGCTTGCTCAACTATCGCAAGCTGCTGTTCGGCAGCGAGCGCGATCACTTTCTAGGGGTTTTCAGCCCGCTCTCACCACTGACATGGCTGCTGTTCGGCGCCGTCGTCGCGCTATTGGTGGTCGCGCTCGTACGCTATGTACGCAGCCCTGAATTCTCGATCGGCGGGCTGTTCTGGCGGCTCATAAGCGCTGCCGGCTTCGCGCTGATCGCCTGGGTGGTCGTGCGGACGCTGCTCGTCAGCGGGCGGCCAGGCACGCTGGTCGTAACGCTGGTATATGTTTGTGTTGGCATCTGCTTCCAGTACCTGATCGGCCTGGGCCTGGCGCTGCTGTGCGTGCAGCAGATCCGCGGCCGCCGATTCTTCCGCGTGGTCTTCCTGCTGCCCATGATGATCACACCAGTCGGCATCGCCTACAGCTTCCTCATGCTCACCGATACCGGCAAGGGGCCCTTCAAGCCGATCTGGGTGGCGATGGGGCTGCGGGATTTCTCATGGGTCAGCAGCCCGTGGGGGGCGCGCGCGGCGGTGATGATCGGCGATATTTGGCAGTGGACGCCGTTTATGTTTATCGTGCTGTTGGCCGCGCTCGAAGGAATGGCGGTCGAGCCGGTCGAAGCCGCGCTGGTGGATGGTGCTACCCGCCGACAGATTTTCCGCTATATCACCTGGCCGGGCATCTTCCCCGTCACCACGACGCTGATCTTAATTCGCATGATCGAAGCCTTCAAGATCGTCGATCTGCCGAACGTGCTGACAAACGGCGGGCCGGGTACGGCGACCGAGTCCATGACCTTGCATTCGTATATCGCCTGGCGCTCGCAAGATCTGGGCGGCTCGGCTGCGGTAGCTTACCTGCTACTGATCTTGGTGACGTTTGTCTGCGTGTCGTTTGTCAACCTGGTTCGCCGGCGCGCGACCGAGGCTGTCTAGCTTCATGGCGGAGGAATAGAGCAACATACTAAGGAAATAATATGAACAGCTTTTTTCGGCGCAAGTCGATCTATGTTCCCTCGCCAGCTGGCCGGTTCTTCTCGTATATGGTGCTGGTTTTCTGGAGTTTTGTGGTGCTGTTTCCGCTCTACTGGCTGGTGGTCACCTCGTTCAAGCTGCCGATCCAGGTCGACTCAGGCCCATTCTATATCCCGTTCGTCGATTTTCAGCCCTCACTGGATGCCTGGCGCTATCTCTTTGTCAACCAGCGCGACGACACGCTGCGGCCGTATTTCAACACTATCGCGGTCGCGTTGAATAGTTCGATCATCGCGCTGGCGCTCGGCACCGCCGCGTCGTATGCGCTGACGCGCTTCGATTACCATCCAAAGCTTGGTGTGATCGGGCTGTTTATCGGCTGCGTGGCCCTGTCGATCGTGGCGATCTGGCTGGGCGGGCCCTGGCAGATTATCGTCGTCGCGGCGATCGCGGTGTTCCTGCTGCTGGCCCAGACGCTTGCGAAGCGCTTTAGACGCGCGTTGGGGAATAGCGATATCGCGTTCTGGATGATCTCGCAACGCATGATGCCGCCGGTGGCAGTGGTGATCCCGATCTATGTGCTGTTCCAGCGGCTGAATCTGCTGGATACTTACGCGGCGCTGATCATTACCTATGTGGCGAGCAACCTGCCGATCGTGGTCTGGTTGATGCGCGACTACTTCCAGAGCATCCCGATCGAGCTGGAGGAGTGCGCGGCGATCGATGGCGCGTCGCGTTACCGGATCTTCTGGTCGATCGTGCTGCCGCTCTCGACGCCGGGCCTGGTGGCGACGTTCCTGTTCGTGCTGGTGTTCGCCTGGAACGAATACCTGCTGGCACTGTTCCTGTCGTTCTCGAAGGTTCAGACCATGCCGCTGCTGGTGGCGGCGCAGAACGCCACGCGCGGGCCACAGTGGTGGTATATGTCGGTGCTGATCCTGGTGATGATCATTCCGGTGATCGGCATGGCGATCGCGCTGGAGCGTTATATCTCGCGCGGCCTGCTGGTCGGCGCTGTCAAGGGCTAGGCGGAAGACACGAGACACGAGACAAGGAGACAAGGAGACCAGCCCATCGCATCTCCTTGTCTCCCTATCTCCTTGTCTTATCATCTCTTAGCGCTTCGTCCGCGCCTCCAGCACATGCAGCAGCGCCAGCGCATAGGCGTCCTCGGCATCTCCGGCGTCGAAATCAAGCAGATCGGCGCCGGACGCGATCTGCAAGCGATAGCCCGCCGCCGTCCGGTCGAGCCGCAGCGGCGCGTCGACGCCGATCGCATCCGCCAGCAAAGCGCGCATCTGCGTCTCGGACGGCAGCCAGACTGCCTCGGACAGCAGCACATAGTCGAGCGCCCACTCAATGCTGCCATGGAAGGTGATCGACATCTCGCTGTGGAAGTTCTGCACCAGCGCGGGCAACGCGCTGACCACGAAAATCTGCTCGTCCAGGTTATGCTCCGGCATCATGAAAAAGTCGCGCTCGGCCGGCCGCCATTCCAAACCGGCCCGCTTGAGCCGCAGGGCAAGCTCACTGCTGATCACAGATTTCCCCTTTTGCTAGATTCAATTTCCGGTATTGTTCAAACATGACCGTTGGGAGGTTTGGAGGGACATAGTCCCTCCAAACTTATTTCCTTTTGTGCCGCGCTGCGAGCGCAGAGCGCTCGCAGCGCGGCACAAAAAAGTGTTTTGGGAGCGGCGAAGCCGCCCTCACACTCCCACCAGGAAAGTTCTGAAGGGCTTCGCTCTCATGCTCCCTATTTCCGATAACGTCTATTATACACGGTATGAGCCGGAAATCGACTGATAATCTGTTTGACACTCGTTCACAAAAGTGCTATATTCTGATCTCTCGTGATGCTTTTATGACTGTTTGTGAGCGCTATGTCCGTTGAAACTGCGCTTTCGAATGTGGAGCGCCAGGAACGCATGCTGCGCTTTGTCGAGCAGCGCCAGCGCGTGACGGTCGCCGATATGTGCGATCAGTTTGGCGTCAGCGTCGCCACCGCGCGGCGCGATCTCGAGGCGCTGGCGGAGCGCGGCAGCGTGCGGCGCGTCCACGGCGGCGCGCTGGCCATCCACCGCGCGCCGCCCGAGCTGCCCGCGCTGCAGCGCGCCGGCGAGCAGGCCGTTGAGAAGCGCCGGATCGGCCAGGCCGCCGCCGCGCTGGTGGACGATGGCGAGACGATCTTCTTGAGCAGCGGCACGACCACGCTGGAGGTCGCGCGCAGCCTGCGCGGCCAGCGCCGCCTGACGGTGAT
>Ga0137375_10011211_pt1 | contig 10617 bp, 10 predicted proteins | sample SagtaG_24_FD_104936 | JGI IMG/M metagenome (GOLD analysis project Ga0137375, IMG submission 104936) | Vadose zone soil microbial communities from Sagehorn Ranch, Mendocino, California, USA - Sage1_R_113_16 metaG | ecosystem: Environmental > Terrestrial > Soil > Vadose zone | place: USA... | reverse complement strand
TCGGCGGTGGCGTCGAACGCGTCGGTGCCGCTGTCGGGGACCAACCCGAGCCGACGGAGACTTTCCCGAATTTCGGCCGCTGCCGGACCGCTGTCGCCTAGGCGAACAGGACGCATTCCCACACCCTTCCCATACCCCCGGCCTGCCGGAGCCTACCGTGGATCGAGCTCGTCGCAAGCCGGGCACACGGGAGCGCTCCGGTCTGACAACTACCAGACGCGGAGCGCTCACCCACGGTGTCAGCGCAGCGCTGCTTCGAACTTCTCCACGAGTACGGACTTCGGCTTGGCGCCGACGATCTCGGCTACGGGCTCGCCGTTCTTGAACACCTTCAGCGTCGGAGCGGACAGCACGCCCTGCTCCCGTACGGTGTTCGGGTTGTGGTCGATGTCCAGGCTGACGATCTTCAGCTTGCCGGCCATCTCCTTCGAGATCTCCTCCAGCAGCGGGTCGATCTTCTTGCAGGGCGCGCACCACTCGGCCCAGAAGTCGACCACCACTGGGAGGTCCGACTGCAGCACATCGGTGGCGAAGCTGGCGTCCGTTGTCGGGTTGAGCGCCACGGGGGATCCTCCTGGTTGTCGGGGTCGGATGGTCAGTGCAGGGAAGCGAGGTAGCGCTCGGCGTCCAGCGCCGCGACGCAGCCGGTGCCGGCGGCGGTGACCGCCTGCCGGTAGGTGTGGTCCACCAGGTCGCCGGCCGCGAACACACCCGGCAGGTTGGTACGGCTGCTCGGCGCCTCGACCTGCACGTACCCGTCGGGGTCGGCGGTGACCTGGTCGCGGAACAGTTCGCTGCGCGGGTCGTGACCGATCGCGACGAACAGGCCGGTCACGTCCAGGGTGCGCTCCTCACCGGTCTTCACGTTGCGTACGGCGACGCCTTCGACCTTGCCGTCGCCGAGCACCTTGGTGACCACGGTGTCCCACTCGACCTTGATCTTCGGGTTCTGCAGCGCCCGCTCCTGCATGATCTTGCTGGCGCGGAACTCGTCGCGCCGGTGGATGATCGTGACGGTCTCGGCGAACTTGGTCAGGAACGTCGCCTCCTCCATCGCCGAGTCGCCACCGCCGACCACCACGATGTGCTGGTCGCGGAAGAAGAAGCCGTCGCAGGTGGCGCAACTGGACACCCCGTGCCCGAGCAACTCCTGCTCACCCGGTACGCCGAGCGGCCGCCACGCCGAGCCGGTCGACAGGATCACCGCGTCGCCCAGGTATTCGGTCTCGCCGATCCAGACCCGCTTCACGTCGCCGCCGAGCTCCACCCGGGTCGCGTCGTCGGTGATGAACTCGGCACCGAACCGCTCCGCCTGCTTGCGCATGTTGTCCATCAGGTCGGGGCCGAGGATGCCGTCGGGGAAGCCGGGGAAGTTCTCCACGTCCGTGGTCGTCATCAGCGCGCCACCGGACTGGGCACCTTCGATGACCAGTGGTTTCAGGTTGGCGCGGGCGGCGTACACGGCGGCGGTGTAGCCGGCCGGGCCCGATCCCACGATGATCAGGTTACGAACGTCCGACACGTCTTCTCCTCATGACTACGGCACGGGATCGCCCGTACCTGTCCCCCGAAACGTCATGGTACGGACTGAGAATTCCCCGACGAGGCGTACTTCACGCGCGTTGCCGAATTCAGTTGGACGTGGCGTACTTCTCGTCCGTACCGGCGGCTCCGCAGTCGGGTCCGGCGACCACGACGCGGCGGACGTCCCGCGGCTGCGTGATCTGGATCACCAGCGCGGGGTCGCCTTCGAATCTGGCGTAGTCGACCAGGGTCACGTCACCCGGATAGCGCGCGGTCACCGACGCCAGGCAGTCCCGCAGCGCATCGGCCGCGGTGAGCCGGGACAGCTCGGACGGGGGCCGCAACGGGGCCGCCTTGAGACCGCTGTCGCCGTTGGCGCGTACCCCCGAAAGGTTTTCCCGGGTGTAGTCGGTGCCACTCGCCGTGACCGGAACCGAGTAGCTCGGCGGCTGAGCGTCGGCGGTGGGGCCGTTGCGTTCCGCGGACGGTGCCGCCGCGCCGCCCGCGCTCGACTTGGCGCGGTCCGACTCGACGCTGGAGATGTAGGACTCGCCGGGGCCGAACAGCGCGTACCCGCCGATGCCGACCACGCCGAGGAACGCCGCCGCCACCGCTACGGCGGCGGCGACCCGGTATCTGCGGCGACGCCGGTCCCGCAGCGACACCACCGGGGCGACCGGTCGCTCTGCCTCTGCCAACGCCCTGTCGAGCCGCGCGGCGACGTCGTCGGGCAAGGGTGGTGCCGCGCGGGCGAGCCCTGCCAGGTCGGCACCCACCAGAGCATCGGCGGTACGCAGCGCGTCCAGCGCGGCAGCCCAGGCCGGATCCGTGCGCACCAGTTCGGCGACCCGGGCGTACGCGGGCGTGCCGTCCAGCGCCCCGCCGGCGTAGTCCGCCAGCAGGTCGAAGTCGACGTCCCGGTGGCCGCTGGTCACGGGTTCTCCCTGGTCAGATCCGGTGTTGGTGCGCTCGAAGATGGGACGGACTGGCCGGCCGCCGGGTTCCGCAGGTAGCCGAGAATCATCGCCAGCCGGGCGCGTCCCCGGCTGCAGCGGCTCTTCACGGTGCCCTCCGCGATCTCGAGGATCTCGGCGGCTTCGGCGACCGACAGGCCGTGCAGGTCGACCAGCACCAGCGCGGCCCGCTGCTCGACCGGCAGCCGGCGCAACGCGTCGTGCACCGCGAGCGAGGTGTCCCGTTCCGCCGTACGGTCCGCGACCGACGGCTCGCCGGGACCGGTCTCCCGCAACGGCACGGTCGGGCGTACGGCTTTTCGGCGGGCGCGGTCGAGGCAGGCGTTGACCACGATCCGGTGCAACCAGGTGGTCACCGCCGAGTCGCCCCGGAACCGCCCCGCCGCCCGGTACGCCGACAACAGCGCGTCCTGCAGCGCGTCGGCGGCCTCCTCGCGGTCCCCGAGCGTACGCAGCGCGACCGCCCAGAGCCGGTCACGGTGCCGGCGTATCAACTGGTTGAACGCATTCCGGTCGCCGGCCAGGTGTGCCCGCAGCAGGGCGTGGTCGGACGGCGCGTCCCCGGGGTCGATCGTGCCGGCCATCATCGGTCAATCGGTGGCGGCGTAAACCTGGATCTCCTTGATCTGGACCTGGTACTTGCCACCTTGGGTGGGCAGTTCCGTGATCCAGATCAGCAGGTACTGGGTCTTCACGTTCAGCGGCACCTGCGCGGTCGCGCCGAGCGGCTTGGCCGCCACGGCGTCCTTGTAGTCGTTCGCGATCTGCTTGTCGCCGCTGGACGTGTCACCGAAGTCCTCGGCGCCGTACCGGATCGCCACCGTCGCGTCCGGCGAGGACATCGTCAGATGTACGGCGCTGAGCCGCTTCGCCGAACCCAGGTCGATCAGCAGGCCCATCCCGGGCTTGAGGTTGCCGAACCGGGGGCTGTTGTACTCGTCCGTGGACCAGCCGGTGGTCTTGTCCTCGTCGATCGCCTTGTCGATGCCGTCGTTCTCCGTACGGTCCCCGCCGGGCGGGTCGACCAGCCGGATCATGTTCGGCGTCAGCTTGATCGGGTCGGGCTCGGTGGAGCCGGCGCCGCCGGTCTGGCCGCCCGCGGGGTTGGTCTCGGAGGCGGCCGGCGGTGTGGACGGGCCCTTGGCCAGCCACATCGTGCCCACCAGTCCTCCGGCCAGCACGATCGCGAGCAGCCCGGCGACGACGACGATCGCCCTCTTCCAGACCGGTCGCGGCCGCTCGACGATGCGCTGCGCGTTGCTGGCGAAGCCGAGCGGGCCTTCGACCCGCAGCGGCGGGTAACCGTTGCCGGCAAAGCCGTTCTCGGAGTAGCCGTTGCCGGCGTATCCGTTGTCGGAGTAGCCGGCGTCGACGTACCGCAGCTCCGAGAAGCCGGCCTCGGTGAACCCGGGATCGTGGAAGCCGAGTCTGGACAGCTCCAGCGACAGCTCGGCGGCGCCGGGTGCGGGGATCGTCGGATCCAACAGGTCCATCGCCAGCTCGTCGACCGCGGGCGGTACGCCGGCGCGGATCTGCCGGGGCGCGGCGAGCTTGCCGTTGTCCATGGTCGGCGCGTCAGGCAGCATGGCGGGCCCCGCGATCTGACGCGGCCAGTGCCCGGTCAGCGCGCAGTAGAGGATGGCGCCGACCGCTCGTACGTCCCCGTCCACGGTCGCCTGGTCGTTGGCCCGGGCGTCGCCGAGCACCACTCGGCCGTCTACGGAGAGCAGCACCGTACCGGGGTGGACGTTGCCGTGGGAGACGCCGGTGGCGTGCACCGCGGACAGCGCGTCGGCGACCGCACGGGCCACCCCGATCGCCTGCGACGGCTCCAGCGGGGCCTCGGTCACCGCATCCCGCAGCGCACGGCCCTCGACCCACTCGCGGACCACGTACGCCCTGGTGCCTTCGTCGATCGCGTCGTACACCCCGACGATGTTGGGGTGGATCACGCGGCTGGCGGCTACGGCAGCCCGGAGCATCTCGTCGGCGTCGGCACCGCCGGGCGTACGCAACACGATGGTCACTGCGCGTTGCAAAATCACATCGACACCACGCCACACCTGACGACCTGTGGAGTCGTCGTTGACGTGCTCCTCGATGCGGTATCGATCGGCGAGTATCTCGCCGATGGCGGGCGCACCGACCTGGGTCAAACCCCAGCCTCCCTCACAATGGCACTCCGCGCAGTTCAGACCTGTCCATAAGCCTATGTCCTCGGCTCATCCGCTGATCGTGACCCTACCTACGGCGTGGCGCGTTGTCGGCCCACCGTTAGGCCCGCGATCTTCCACGAATGTACGGGGGCGTAAACCGGTGGTTCGGTCTACGCCCCCTGTACCCAGTTCTTTCGATGACACGCCTCAGCCTTGGCCGGGGTTGCGGGGTTCCTGGCGGGGGTGCCGAGGGAGCCGCTGGAGCGCCCGGCGGGGCAGTTGGCGTACTCAGGCGGCGAAGGCGACCGGTGCCACCACGAGGCCTGTTCCGAGCAGCGTTGAGATTGCCAACAGGGCGAGGGTGATCTTGGTACGGAGAGAGCTGCGCTTGACCCGTCGTACGGTACGACGCTGCATCGCTGCGGTTCCTTCCAGCACGCCTGCGAGGTGAGCTGTCGGGTTCGGGCGGGAAGGCTGCCCGGCCTCGCCACGGCTGGTCGCCGTGATTCGGCTTCACCCCAAGGGACGTGGTGCTCGTGTCCCAGGACCGAAGTCCGGTGGGTCCCCCACTCCTGCCCGTTGCCCTTGGCGTGTCCGTGCGGTCATCTGCGGGGGGCGGACAGGACTCGGCGTGACCCGCCACAGATGGGTACGCGGTCGCGTACCACCATGCATTTTTAACTGATCCGGAGCCTCCGTGGTGACGTGACATTGTGTAATCCATTCGGGGGCGGCGCCGGGTTTTGGCGATTCCGTCCGGGTTAGTCGAGAAGATGGCCGGCAATCAGTCATTCCCTGATTACATAGAGCTTCTTGGACCGCACGTCGAATGTGCACGACCTCACACGACTTCTCGCGACGTGAAGCGACCACGCATGAGTGGCCAGGAGATCATCGAGCAGGTGCGGGCCGGGTCCGCCTTCGACGGGCCAGCGGTGGAGCTCGGCGCACTCGTCACCTCCGACGGCGGAAAGCCCGGCACCGTACCCGACGTGAAGGTACGAATCCCCGGGCCACCATCACCTCGTTCGGCCCCACCCTGCTGTCCAAGGTGCTCGGCCTCAACGAGGTGCCGGAATCCTCGCTCGGCCTGGTGTTCCACTTCGCCGACCAGAACGGGCTTCCGCTGCTCGACCCTAAGGACCTGCGCGCGGTGATCCAGTACCTGATCAGCGACGAAGGCGGCACCGCGCTGCAGTCGCTCGGCGGGCTGTCGAAGCAGACCGCCGGGGTGCTGCTGCGGGAACTGGTGACCGGGTACGACTGGCGGAGTTGCTCACCACGCTCGGCACCGGCGAGGCGGTCGTCACCGTGCTGTCGGACCGGGGCGCACCGACCCCGGGGGCGGTTCCGGTGGGGCGGCTGCCCGGCGGGAGGCGCCAGCTCGCAAGGAGAAGGAAGAGGACTCCATGCTGGAGAAGGTGCTCAAGAGCCCGCGGCGAAGAGCTTCGCACGTACCGCGGCCTCCGCGGCCGGCCGGGCGATCATGCGGAGCGTCTTCGGCACCGCCCGCCGTTGACGCTCGGCGCGCGGCGCTGACGTCGCGTTACCGGTGCGGCCGGTCGTCCCACTCATCCGGGTACGGCCGGTCGTCTCCGTAGCGCGGGTCGCGTCCGTAGCGTGGGTCGCTTCCGTACCTGGGGTCGTCCTGGTAGCGGGGGTCGGGGCGGTTGCGGGGGTCTGGTGGGCGACGAGGATCCGGGTCGGGTGGTAGGTCGCGCCGCCCGCGGGGGCCGCGACCCTGCCGCGCGTCGCGAGGGCCGGGAGCCTGTCGGGGATCGGGATAGCCGGCGGGCTCGTCCGGATAGGACGGTCCTCCGGGGTACGGCGGCGGCGCATCCCGATACGGCGGCTCGTCCCGGTACGGGGGCTCCCCACGGTGCGGGGCCGCACCGCGATGCGGCGGTTCGTCCCGGTAGCGCGGCTCGTCACGGTAGGGCGGCTCACCACGATATGGCGGTTCGTCTCGGTACGGCGGCCGATCGCGGTGTGGCGGCTCAGCGCCGTAGGTCGGGTCGTCCCGATAGGGCCTTCCGGGAGGAACGGAGCCATCGTCCTGATAGGAGGGTGCGCTGGAGGGTCGGGTGGCTCCGGCCCCGTAGACGGTTCCCCGGGTACGAGGGGCAGGCGCCGGATAGTCGTCGTAGTCGTCCACGTCCGGCGGGGCCGAGGGCTCCTGCCGGCGGCGGGGCAGCGGCAGGCGACCGCCGAGTTTCCGGTCGACCAGCTCGAGGACGTCGCTGACTTCGCGTACCCGCATCAGCCACGCGGTGGCGAGGTAGACGGCGGCCAGGACGGTTCCGCCGACCACGATGCGTACCAGATTGGAGATCTTGCCGTCGCCGAGCACGAGGTTGAGCAGGGACAGTACGAGCCACGAGGCGAACACGCCGACCAGACCGGCGATGGCGAGCCGGGCCAGCGTACGGAAGACCTCGCCCTGACCCATCGGGCCCAGCCGGGACCGCAGCAACCGTGCCGAGATGTACGCCCCCAGGCTGTACGAGATCAGGTTGCCGACCATCAGTCCGGCGGCCACGTAGCGGGCCGGCATGGTGTAGAAGATCCCGATGTCGACGATCACCTTGATCGCCACGACCGGGATGTTCACCAGCGCGGCGGTCTTGGTCTCGGTGAGCGCGTAGAAGGCGAACGTCTGCAGTTGGCTGATCGCGAACGGCACCAGCCCGAGTCCGGCGACCGCGACCACGACCGCGGCGGCGCGGGCGTCGGCGGCGGAGTAGTGGCCGTACTGGAAGAGCACCGAGGTGATCGCACCGGCCAGGACCACGTACGCCCCGGTGGCGGGGATCAGGACGACCGAGGTGAGCCGGGTGCCGAGCGAGAGGTTGCGGGCCACCTCGCGGTATTCGCCGTTGGCGGCGGCGGCGCTCATCCGCGGCATCAGCGCGGTGATGATCGACACCGCCACGATGCCGTGGGCCATCATGAACAGCAGGAACGCGTTCTGGTAGATGAACGGCCCGGCCGCGGTGACGCCGTCGGCGGACTTGGAGTTGCCGGCGGCGAACGCCAGCTTGACGCTCACCACGACGCCGATCTGGCTGACCGCGACGTAGCAGGCCATCCAGATCGCGATGCGGCCCAGTTCGGCCAGGTGCAGTTCTCGGAAGTCGAACCGCCAGCGCCACCGGAAGCCGACCTTGCGTAGCGCGGGGATGAGCCCGCACGCCTGCACCACGATGCCGAGCGTGGTGCCGAGCCCAAGCACCGCGACCTGGGTGGTGGTGATCGTCTCGGGGGTGGGGATGCCGGCCGGCGACACCAGCCAGAAAACTCCGGCGGTGGCGATCACGACCACGTTGTTGAGGATCGGCGTCCACATCGGCGCCGCGAAATGCCCCCGCGAATTGAGTACGGCGGCGAGCACCCCGGCGAGCCCGAAGAAGAACACCTCCGGCAACAGCAGGTACGACAGCGACGTCATCAGATGCCGCTGCACCTCGGTGGCGCTCCCGTTGATCATGATGCTGGTCAGCAACGGCGCCGACAGCACGGCTATCAACGTGGCGGCCCCGAGCGCGATCACCGCCAGGGTCAGCAGTCGCTGGGCGAACGCCTGCCCGCGATCCGGGTCGGTTTCGCGGGCTCGTACGAGCTGCGGCACCAGGACGCTGGTGAGGATGCCGCCGAGGAGCAGCTCATACACCATGCTCGGCACGGTGTTCGAGGTGGTGTACGTGTTGCCGACCAGTTGCGCACCGATCACGGCGCCGAGCACCACGACCCGCAGGAACCCGCTGATCCGGCTGACGATGCTGCCCACGGCCATGATCGCGCCGCTGCGGGCGACGCTCGCCGCCGCGCCTGCCCGTTCCGCCTCGGGCCGGGCGGCCGCCTCGTCCTCCATCTGGGCGCGGCTGGCGGCGTACGAAACGTAGATCGTGCCGGTGTACGCGGGCGTCGCCGACGGCGCGAAGTACGGCACCGCCGACATCAGCATGGTGGCGTCGGCGGGGTTGAACCGCAGCTGCGGAATCGGCGTCGGCGGCGCCTGCGGCGCGTTGCGCAGGCTCGGCATCAGCATGGTCGCGTCGGAGTCCGGCGGCGGTGGCCGGCGTCCCGGCGGTGCCGCCCCACCCCGCGGTGCGCCACCCGCCGGCCCGGGACCGCGTGGCGGGCCTGGATCGCGCGGCGGGCCTGGCTGTGGTGCTGGCCGTCCCTGAGGCGGCGGCGGTGGCATGTACCGGGTGGGCTCGTCCGAATACCGCGTCGGCTCGTCGGGGTGCGGAGGGTACCTGGTCGGCTCGTCGGGGTGCGGTTGGTACCTGGTCGGCTCGTCCGCCGGCGGTTGGTACCGGGTGGGCTCGTCGTCGGACGGGCCGGGGCCGGGGCGCCGGTAGTGGCGGTCCTCCGTGGAATAGCGGCGGGGCTGCTGCTCGTACGACTGCTCCTCGTACGCCAGCGGGCCCCGGTCGATCCAGGACGTGGGTTCGTCCGAATCCGGAGGCGGGTTCCCCCATCCAGGTTCAGGTGGATAACCGCCCTGGGGGTAGTCGTCGTCTTCCGGCTTGCGACGCCGGCCGCGGTAGTCGTTCATCGGGTCACGCGCTCTTCGCCAGCAGGTCGCGCACCTGCCCCATCAGGCGTCGTTCGTCGCGGTACGCCAGCCGGTCCGGAATCTCCGACAGCGGGAACCAGGCGACCTCGACCACCTCGACGTCGTGGTCGGAGAGCTCGCCCCCTACCCAGCGCAACAGGAAGTGGTGCACGGTCTTGTGGATCTTGCGTCCCCGGAACACGAACCAGTAGTCGACCTTGCCGAGGGCACCGATCACCTCGCCGGCCACCCCGGTCTCTTCTTCGACCTCGCGGGCCGCGGTCTGCTCCAGGGTTTCGCCGTCCTCGACGTGCCCTTTCGGCAGCGACCATACGAGCCGCCCGCGCCGGTCGTGCTTGGCGATCAGTACGCCGACCACCTGGTCGTCGGTGTCGCGTACCACCAGTCCGCCGGCGGAGACCTCTTCGACGCGACGCAGCCTCACCGCCCGGGCAGCGGACCCGCCGCGACGCCGCCCGCGGCTCTCACCCGCGGGGGTCGGGATGTCGCGTCGGGTCATGTCTCGACCCTAACGCCCGGCTCTGCGGCCGGAATCCATCACCACAAGATCGGTACGGGCCTCACACAAGCGCGGGTCAGGCGGCGTCGGCGGTCACGGGCTGCTTCGCGGCGGCGGGCTCCGCGCGGCGTACCCGATGCGGCAGTCTCAGTAGGCCCTGCGAAATCGCCACCCCGGCGAGCACGATCGCGGCGCCGGCGGGTTGCCGCCAACTGACCGGCTCCCCCAGCACGGCCACGCCGATCACCGTCGCCACGATCGGGATCAGGTATGTCACCGACGCCGACATGCTGGCGCCCGCGAACCTGATCACCCGGAAGTTCAGTACGAAGGCCAGGCCCGTACCGAGCGCGCCGAGGGCGACCACGCTGCCGATCGCGCCGGCCGACAGTGACGTGACCGCGGGCGGCGGGCCGGCCACCAGTGGCGCCACGATCGCGAGCTGGGCCAGTGCCATGAGCAGTTGCCCGGCTGGCACCGAGACGCCGGAACCGCCGAGCCCGCTGAGGAACTTCCGCTGGTACGGGATCGCGATGCTGTAACAGATCGCCGCCCCCAGACACATCACCTGCCCGGTGAACTGCGCCCCGCCGACCCCCTGCCACACCCCGAGCACCACGAGTACGCCCACGAAACCGGTCAGTACGCCGACCACCCGGCGCCAGGTCCACCGTTCGGTACGGAACAGCAACACCGCGACCGGCAACACGAACAGCGGCGTGGTGGCATTCCAGATGCCGGCGAGGACGGAGGAGACGCGCTGCTCGCCGTACCCGAAAAGGGTGAAAGGGATGGTGACGCCGACCAGGCCGACGAACGCCAGGTGGGCCCAGACCTTGGCCCCCCGGGGCAGTCGGGCGCGGGTGAGCAACAGCACCGCGA
>Ga0137375_10011203_pt1 | contig 10620 bp, 10 predicted proteins | sample SagtaG_24_FD_104936 | JGI IMG/M metagenome (GOLD analysis project Ga0137375, IMG submission 104936) | Vadose zone soil microbial communities from Sagehorn Ranch, Mendocino, California, USA - Sage1_R_113_16 metaG | ecosystem: Environmental > Terrestrial > Soil > Vadose zone | place: USA... | reverse complement strand
GCATGTACCAGTGGCTCGACCGCGCGCCACGCGGGCGCAACGAGAGCCTGTTCGTGGGTACGGGCGACCTGCGCGCCGGCGTCTGGTACCGCCGCCACGACGAGTACGACAGCCAGTGAAACCATGGACACGCAAAGGGAGACGACGATTATGGCAGACCCGGCGACCGCTGCCCCCGGGTACCTGCTCACCGCCGCCGGGCTGCAGAAGCTGCCATGAACACTGGCGCGGGACCGGGTGCCCATCGGTCCCGCGCTCCCGTCCGCATTCCCCATGCGACGTGTGCCCTGCTGGGGGCCGAGCGCGGCGTAGTGCTCGGCCCGCCGCCAGGCGAGCCGCGCTGGCGGCGGTGACGCGTTCGCCGGGCGAATACAACTGCGCGGTGCTGGCGTGTTCACTGGCGCGGGCCCGCCGGCCGGCGTGGCGGGCCAGCCGCAGCATCCGCGCGTGCTCGACGGGCGCAGCTACTGGCTGGCCGGGCGAGCGGCCGGCCAGCAGGTTGCCCAGAGCGTGTGCGTGATCGGCAGTGGCGAGACAGCAGCCTCGGTGGTCATCAGCTTGCTGGCCAAGTCGCACCAGCGTTCGACGGTCGACGTTCTGGCCAGCCGCGGAACCTTGTATTCGCGGGGGGAGAGCCACGAGGAGAACCGGTTCTACTCCGACCCCGGTGACTGGCCGCGGCTGGCCGAGTCGCACCGGCGCGAGTTCCTCGAGCGTATCGACCGGGGCGTCTTCTCCCAGCAGGCTGAGGCGATCCTCAACCAGGCGCGTGGCTATCGCGGGCTCGCCGGGCGGGCAGTGGCGATCGACGCCGGCGAGCGGCAGGTTGTCGTCACCATCGAGTACGGCACCGAGCGCGAGCGTGTCGCCTACGACCTGGTGATCGTCGCGATCGGCTTCCGGGCCCGCTGGTTCGAGGGACTGCTCGGCGGCGAGGCTCGCCGCCGGCTCGAGAGTGCGCTGGCGGGGACCGGGCTTGAACGGCGGATCGAGGTCGATCTGTCGGTCGCTGGCCTGAGCCCGGCGCTGCACCTGCCACTGGTCGCCGGGCTCGCTCAAGGGCCAGGCTTTCCCAACCTGAGCTGCCTTGGCCTGTTGAGCGACCGCATCCTGCGCCGCTATGTCGCGGTGAAGGAACTGGCGCGCAGCGCGCCGGAAAGGAGGGAGCTTGCCTGAGACGCCCGGCGAGGTATGGGAAAGCGACGACTGCGTCCGCCGTACCGTTGTCCTGCCGACCGTGCTGGCCGAGCGGCTGGCCGCCCAGGCCGGGCGGCGTGGCCTGTCGGTCAGCGACCTGCTAGCAGAATACGCAGAAGAAGGCCTGCGACACGACGCGGCTTAGAGGCTGACCGCAGGACATGGGCCAGCATGATGACGGCCGTCATCGCGGCTACGAGGGTGAACGCCTGGAGAGTTCCGGCCGGGTCGCTCTCGGCTTTCGAGGCGCGTTTCTTGAGCAGGTGCTGATGCGGACCGGGGTATCCGCACGTGGCGCCCTTGCCCGGGCTGCGTGTGCATGGTCCATACTGCCTGTGTGACGTTCGCCGCGGCGGGCTCCTTCGAGCTGGGAACCGACGGCCCGACTGTGATCCTCGTCGGCATCGACGGTTCCCCCACCTCGCTGCGGGCTGGTGCATACGCGGCCGGGCTGGCCCGCCGGCAACGCGCTCGCCTCGTCGCCGTCTACGTCGGGCCGGTTTTTTCGATGGCCACCGCCGTGCCCGGTGCCGGTGCCGCGGTGGCCGTTTCGCAAGGCGAGGCCTTCACCACGACCTCCGACGACCTGCGCCGCCAGGTCGAAGAGGGAGCCCGCGAGCGGGGCATATCCGCCACCTTCGTGGCCAGGCGCGGCGACCCGTTCTCCGAGCTCGGCCGTGTCGCCGACCAGGTCCGCGCGGAGGCTGTCGTCGTCGGGGCGTCCGCCAAGGCTGGCCACCGGTTTGTTGGCTCGCTGGCAGTCCGGCTGGTGCGGGCCGGCAAGTGGCCAGTCACTGTCGTGCCCTGACCGACCGCGCTGCGCGGCTGGCGTGTCCCGGACGCGAAATCAGGTGGCGGCGCTGATGTCGTTCTCGAGGGCTTGCCCGGCGGCCGGGACGCCGAGTTGCAGGACTAGCCAGATCCGGCTGGTGTCGGCCAGCAGCCCCGGCTCCCGGAGCGGGTCGCCGTCGACGATCAGGAGGTCGGCGAGCTTGCCTTCTTCTATGGTGCCGATGCGCTCGCCGAGGTCCAGGGCCTCGGCGGCGTTCTTGGTCGCCGTGACGAGGGCCTGGCGCGCGCTCAGCCCGTGGTGGATCATCCGCTGGATCTCCAGCGGGACGCCCAGCGCGACGTCGCTGCCGAGCGCGATCTTGACACCCGCGTCCCTGGCGGCCCGCATGCTGGCCGCGCCTTGTTCCAGGTTGTAGCCGGCCAGCGCGACCAGCGCCGGCGGCATCTCCGGAGCGCGCTGCGCCCCGGACGGGTCGATGGCATCGCCCAGGCCCGCCATCTGGTAATAGCCCGACAGCGTCGGCACCAGCACCTGGCCGCTGGCGGCCATCGCCTCGAGCAGGTCGGGCCGCCGGTGCAGGTACATGCCGTGCTCAATGGTGTCCGCGCCGTGCGCGATCGCCGCCTGGCACCCGGCGAGCCCCTCGGCGTGCGCCGACAGCCTGAAGCCCATCCGGTGCGCTTCCCCGGCCACAGCCGAAAGCTCCGCCTCGGTCAGCTGCAGCGGCTCGGGGTCTTCCAGCTCATTCGACCGGGCGCCGGTCGTCATGACCTTGATGAAATCAGCGCCGGCCCGGATCTGCTCGCGGACCGCCCGGCGCATATCGTCGGGCCCGTCGGCCTCCCGGTACATGTCACCGTAGAACCGGCCGCCCGGCGCGGTCGCCGAGATGATCTTGCCGCAGGTCAGCAGGCGGGGACCCCGGAACGCGCCGTACCGCATCGCCTGCCGGGCCTCCTGCGGCCGCTGCCCCTGCGATCCGGTGACCCGGACGGTCGTGACCCCCTGCCGCAGGTACGCGCGCAGCTCGGCCTGCAGGAAATGGCCCGCGGTCCCGGGCAGGGCCTGCTCGGCGCCCCGCCGAGTCTCAACGACGCGGCCGGCCGCATGCGTGTGCGCATCGATCAGCCCGGGCATCAGCATCCGCTGCCGAACATCCAGCACCAGGGCACCGTCAGGACACGGCTCCGATTCGCTGGCGATCCGCCGGATCACCCCGTCCTCAACCAGAACCGCAGCCCCGTCACGAACCGGCCCGCCCGCCCCGTCGAACAACCGGGCACCGGTCAGCCACAACCGCCCGGCGCCCGGCGCCGGGGAGGCGAGCAGAGCCGGGAACCTATGCGGCACACCCACTCCCTCCCCTGCTAGCCGAACGCAGTACCCGTCCGGAAACCACCGGCCGTCAGATTCTTCCACCTAGTGATCGCGGAACTCCTCACCCAGGCCCAGCAGAGCGAATGCTTCGGCGCGGCGGGCCGCGGCCCTGGAAACGTAGGTGCTGACGGCCAGCCAGCCGGTCAGGATTAGCGCGCACCTGCCCGCCGGCCATCGCCTGATGGTCGCGCGAACTTGGTCAGGTAGCCGGTCCGGCACCCGTGGAGTTGGCCGGCGCGCGGCTGTCGGCGCGTAGGTAGCTGTCCATTCCGGCCAGGGAAGCTTTGACCTCTTGGGCGAGGACCGATCGCCGGGCGCGGGCGATGAGTAGCTTGCGCCAGAAGGACCTGGGATAGACCGCCCAGGTCACCGTCAGCGTCGACCCGTGCTCGCTGGGGCGCACCCGCCATGACCAGAGGGCGTACGTCGGATTGCCGTCGTCGCTGCAGGATCGGTGCTCGAAACTCAGCGCAGTCCGGTCGACGGTTAGCGCACGAGCGCGGCTGGGCCACCTGCCGCCCATGGCGCGCATCTGAATCACCCACTCCACGCCCGCGGCGAGCGGGCGCTCCGGCCGTTCGATGATCTTCGCGTAGATGTACTCGAAGTGACGGCTGGCGGTCTTGGGGAGATGACCAGGCCGCCGGCGATTGCCTTGTTAGTCAGGCCCAGGGCCAGGCGGGGGTGACCCCTGGCGGAGCTGGCGGGCGGGTTCGGGCTCCCCAGCGCGGCACACGGGCGGCTTGGGAGTCGGGGCTCAGGGGGCGACGGCAGCGGCCGGCGGAGGCTGGTCGAGTTCGGCGCCTGGGTGCGGTTCCGTCATCCGCTGGTGCGCTCGGCGGCCTACTGGTCGGCGTCGCCTCAGGAGCGGCAGGACGTGCACCGCGCGCTGGCGCAGGTTACCGACCCGCAGGCCGATCCCGATCGCCGTGCCTGGCACCGGGCGCAGGCCGCGCCCGGGCCCGGCGAGCACTCGGCAGGCCGGGCGCAGGCCCGCGCCGGCCGGGGCGGTCGCCGTGCTGCGCCGCGCCGACGCTAGCCTCGTCCCGTTCGGGGATCCCGTAGCCGAGTGATCGTGGGCCCGCCTGATCCTGGCGGTTTGGTCGCGCGCCCACGGCTTTCGCCCACGGGCCAGAATTGCCCGATCTGCGCGCCGCCGCCGGAACGTACGGAAGAGGCCGTTCCCGTACAGAACGGATATCGTGCCCTCGCGCCTGGGCTTCGGTCACGCTGCGTCACAAAGATGGCTCGTCTTCGAGCAGCCGGCCGTGCTCCCGGAGATGGGGTCGCGGCTCTTGACCCGGGACGGGACCAGTCCTTCGGGTGGTACAGGCGCGCTTCGGCTGTAAGCGCTGATCCGGCGAGACGGGTGGCGACGCTGCGGGTATCTATGGATCTGAAGGCCGTGCTCGTTGCGTGCCGGTGAGTCTGGGCCAAGGAGGGACTGCCACGTTGGACGCAATTGATCTGATTGGCGTGTGTTTCGATGGCTCGGGGCGCGTCGCCGGGCAAGCAAGTGCTCCCGCCAAGCTACGGGAGGCTGGCCTGGCGGCGGCCCTGCGGGAGCGCGCGAGCCCGACGCCGGATGTCATCGTCTCGGAGCCCACTTCGGCACGTGGATCCTCCGGGTTTGTGAATGAGCGCGCGCTCCTGGAAATGGTGGGCATACTCCATGCGCGTGTCCGGGCAGCTCTGGCGCAAGGACGTTTTCCGCTGATCTATGGCGCTGACTGCGCAGTGCTGCTCGGAGCGGTGCCTGCGCTTGCGGACGTTCTCGGAGGGGCTGGCCTGGTCTTCATCGACGGCCACGAAGATGCCACGACCATGGAGGTCTCCACGACCGGCGAGGCCGCCAACATGGAGGTGGCCTTCTTGCTGGGCCTGACTGGCCAGCGAGCGCCGGAATCACTGCGCGGCCATGCGGGCGTGCTGCGGCCAGAGGCAATCGCCATGCTGGGGATGCGCGACGAGCTGTACCGCCGCGAAATCGCAGTTCCCACGATCGCGGACCGAGTGCGGCTCCGTACCGCGGCTGACCTGCACGAAGATCCGGCAGAGGGCGGCCGCCAGGCCGCCGAGCAGGTCACCTCACAGGCTCCCGGATGGTGGCTGCACATCGACCTGGATGTGCTGGACAGGCATGAGTTCAGTGCCTGCGGCGCCGCGAGCGATGACGCAATGCCAGGCGGGCTATCGTGGCCCGAACTAGCCGCCATCGCCTCATCGGCGCTGCAAGCCGGCGGCGCCCGCGGATGGAGCCTGGGCGTCTACAACCCTGACCTTGATCCAGAGCGGCGAGCGGCAGAACGAATCGTGAATTTCATCGCCGATGTCATAAACGGCTCGATGTAGGCGGCGCTGGTGCATCGAACGAGCCGAAGCCGGCGGATGGTGTTAGGGGCGCAGACTTGGTGGCGGTGGTGGCTGCCGCGGTGCGGCGGGAGGTGCGGGTGATGGGGCTGACCGGGCGGGATCTGGTGTCGTCGGCCGCGGTGTGTTCCTGGCCCGGCTGGCTGCGGCCGCTGCGGGCTAGTGGGTAATCAGGACGATGCTGCCGAGCGGGACTAGGGACAGGACGTGCAGCGCGTCCGGGGGTACCCGCACGCAGCCGTGGCTGACCGCGCGACCGAACACGGACGGGTTAGGCCAGCCATGCACGCCAACAGTGCCGGGGCCGCCCCCGTAGGTTGTCAGCGTATCGGAGTGGAACCCCAGCGGCAGGATGAGCGGGCTATAGGTCGGATGGGGAGGGGCTAGCAGCGCGAGCAGGAAGGTCCGTCCCGTGGGGGTCGGCGTCCTGGGGGCGCCGACCGTTACCGTCCAGGTTCCCAGCGGCCGGCCACCGTGGTCGACGCTGAGCTTGCGCGCGCCGACCTTGATCCGGACGAGGTACGTGCTGCGCCGGGTGTCGAGCTGCGAGCGATCGGCCGCGCCAGTGTAAATCCACCCGGTGGCGCGATTCGGCCGGCTCGGGAGCAGCACGCGCTCCCATCCCGGTCTGCTCTGCACTACCGGAACCCAGGTCGGGCCGCCAAGCTCTGTTGCCGGCAGCACCGCGATCGGCGGCTTCCCCGGCCCGGCATAAACAACCAGCGGTGTCAGCGGACGCACCACCAGCCCGCCGCTGAGAGCGAACGGGGCCGGGTCGCGGGGAGCCGCTGGGATGCTCGTGTACGTCGTCGCGCGGCGCAGTTTAGCGAATTCCGCCGCCGGAACACGGACAGGCGGCACAATGCGGGGCGCTGCATTTCCCGGTGACTCGCCGGATCCGCTGAACGTGGTGGCCAGCACCGCAGCGCCGGCCGCTGCCACTACCGCTCCCGCGACCACGGCCTGCCGCACATGGCCGACCCAGAACCGCCGCACGGCCGAATTGCCGTCATCGATGCGGCCTGGGCGGCCGCGGCTGATGCGCAGGAGCCAGTCGCGCGTCAGCCGCCTCCCATGGGCTCCCAGCGCTTCAGCCCGTCACTGGAAGGGTGGTCGTCACCGGCGTAGGTGCTGGCGCTGGTGCGGGCGAGGTGGAAGGGCTAGGGCTCGGCGACGTGGGCGCCGTCGGCGTGACAGTTGGCGTCGCCGTCGTAGTCGGCGTGCCGCTTGGCGTCGGCGTCGGCGTGACGGTCGGCGTCGTGGTCGGCGTGCCGCTTGGCGTCGGCGTCGGCGTCGGCGTTGCCGTCGCAGGGCAGGTATGTGACAGGTTGAACCACAGGACCTGCTTCTTGCCGGTCTCCGTCTTCACGATCGCCGAGGCGCTTTCGAGCACCGCTCCTGGAGCGGAAGCCGCAAACGCATGCTTGTCGGTGGGCGGACCGAAACTGGTGATGGTCTGAGTGCCACCCGGGCTGAACGTGACAGTGAGCGAAACGAAGACGGTGAAGTCGCCCGGGAGAACGAAGTGCCAGCCGTCCTCGGTATCGGGGATGCTCCCGCACTGCTCGGAGTGTGTGCCGAAGCCCGCCGCCGTTATCGGCATCGGCTGATGGAGCGGGACCTGGTAGTCGGGCCTGAAGGCAGTGGCTTCACCCAGAGCTGCGACCGAGAGTGCGAGGACCCCGCCGGCCACTACGACACCGCCAAACCGTGCCATCATGCGGCCTGTCCTGATACCGAACACCGTATGCCCCCCAAGACCTAGCTACCGGGCTGAACTGGACTGGACTGGGTAATACCTACCACAGAGATCCGTTCGGATCTGGCAATTTGGGCATACAGCCGAAACGTGTTGGCTGGCCACAAGAGCCACAGCCGTGCCAGGCGGCGCGCGGCCGTTCTGCCCCGATTACTGGTCAGCGCGGACTGTCATGCTCTTCGGCGTCCGGTTCAGCTACAAGATGGTGAGCCCCGACACCGGCGGGACCCTCGCCGTGATGGAGGTGGAGATTCCCTCCGGGACATTGGTGAAGCCGCACAACCATTCCCGGGAAGACGAGTTCTCGCTGGTGCTGTCCGGAACGGTCGGGGTCCGGATCGGGGACCAGGTGCTGGAGGCCGGCCCGGGCGCTTACCTGGCCAAGCCCCGCGGCATCCCGCATGCCATGTGGAACGCGGCCAGCGCCTCCGCCACGGTGGCCGAGATCCTCTCCCCTGGAGGGCTGGAAACCTACTTCGAGGAGCTGGCGCCGATCCTGGCCCTGCACGGCACGCCGCCGGAGTATTACGAGCTGGCGGACAACTACGGCATCACCATCCAAAACGACTGGATCGAAGACCTAGAGCGGACCTATGGGGTCAAGCTCTGACCCGGCCACCGCAGTCTTGCGCAGCTGCGCCAGGCGGACGGCGCGGTCGGCTTGTGGTGGCTGATGAAGGCGCGTTCCGGGATCAGCTGGTACTGCTGCGGGGCAGCCACAGCCGCTGCATGGAGCACCGGTCCAGGTATTCACCGCCGTCGCCGTCATGCCCTCATTCCCGGATGCGGGCACCCGGCCCGCCGCGCAGTCCAACCGCCCCCCTTACGGTGCAGCCGTCCTCGCGGCTGGGTGCTGGAACGAGGGCGCGGGCAGGCTTGGTGGCTTGGCGGCATAGTCGGCCAGGCCGTGTTCCAGCAGCGCGAAAGCCGCCGCAGTGAGCTCGCGAACGTCGGCGGCGAGCCGGGCAGGCTCATCGTCGGCCAGAACGCGACGGCGCACGTAGTCGATCAGCGCGCGGTGGACGCCCATCAGCGCGTTCGCCGCTACCTGGGGGATCAGGTCGTCGGCGGGCGCGCCGATCTCAGCGGCCAGCAGTGCGGCCAGGGACTCGGCGTTGCGGGTGATCGCCTGCTGCTCGCGGGCGAGCAACGCCGGGCTGGCAGCGATCACGCGGTTGACCGTGCGCAGCCGCGCGAGCGCTTCCGGATCGCCCGCCTCAAGCTGGGTGAGCAGGCCGCCTTCGGCCATCAGGGCGCGGCGGAAGGCGGCAAGCACCGGCTCGCCAGCAGGCCGGGCACTGATTGCGTCGGCCAGCCGCGTGCCGAACGCCTCAAGCCGCCAGTAGAACAGGTCCTCCTTGGTGGAGAAGTAGTTGAACACGGTCGCCTCCGCGACCTGCGCCTCGCGTGCGACCTCCGCCACGGTCACCTGGTCGAACCCCCGGTCGGCGAACAGCCGCCACGCTGTGCCGGCGATCAGCTGCCGGGTCTGCTCCTTCTTCAGCTCGCGAAGCCCCATCTGCCCATCATCTCAGAAATAGAGTTGCCCTAAGTTTGGTTCTACTCTATGTTTAGAGCATACCCAGCATACATCCTGGGAGGATCCGATGACACTCAGCAGAACCGCAACCAAGACGGCCACGGCTGGCGGGCGCGCCGACGGCCTGAGCCGCGAGATTCTCGTGCTCTCGGCGGTCGTCATCCTGGGCACGATCATGACTGTCCTCGACCTAACAGTCGTGAACGTCGCCATCCCCACCCTCGGCGCCGACTTCAAGACGTCGATCCCGGCCATCCAGTGGGTGATGACCGGCTACATGCTCGCCTTCGCGACCGTGATCCCGCTGACCGGCTGGGCGTCCGAGCGCTTCGGCGCCAAACGCGTCTGGCTCGCCGCCCTGCTGGTGTTCCTGGCCGGCTCGGTGCTCGCGGGCGCCGCGTGGTCGATCGGCCCTCTGATCGCTTTCCGGGTGCTCCAAGGGCTGGGCGCCGGGATGATCCTGCCCGTCGGGCAGACGATCCTCGCCCAGGCCGCCGGCCCGCAGCGGATGGGCCGCGTGATGAGCGTGATCGGCGTGCCGATGCTGCTCGCACCGGTCTTCGGCCCGGTGATCGGCGGGGTGATCATCGGAGCCGCCAGCTGGCGCTGGATCTTCTTCATCAACCTGCCCATCGGCGCCGCAGCCGTGCTCGCCGCGTGGCGGCTGCTGCCCGAAGCCAGGCCTCAGCTGGGCCAGCGGCTCGACCTGCGAGGGCTGATCCTGCTCTCCCCAGGCATCGGCATCTTCCTCTACGGCATGTCGCAGGCAGGCAGTCACGGCGGCTTCGGCAACACCCGCACAATCATCACCGCGCTGGCCGGCCTGGCGCTGGTCGCGCTGTTCGTCTGGCACGCCACCGCGCACGGCAAGAGCGCACTGATCGACGTCTCGCTCTTCCGCCGCCGCGGGTTCGCCACCGCAGCCGCTGCCAATCTCCTGCTCGGGATCGCGCTGTTCGGCTCGCTGATCCTGATCCCGCTCTACTATCAGGTGGTCCGCCATAACAGCCCCCTCCAGATCGGGCTGCTGCTCGGCCCGCAAGGCATCGGAGCGGCCCTGGCACTGCCGCTAGCGGGCCGACTCACCGACAAGATCGGCGCCCGGAGCGTCGCGTCGGCCGGGATGGCCGTGGCATTCCTCGGCACGCTCGCCTTCACCCAGGTGGGCGCACGCACCTCTTACGCTTACCTGGCGGGTGCCCTGCTCGTGATCGGCCTGGGGATCGGCAGCACCATCGTCCCCTCCATGGCCGCCGCCTTCCAGGCTCTTTCCCGCGCGGAAATACCACGGGCAACCAGCGCGCTCAACGCCATCCAGCGCATTGCCGGCGCGACCGGCACCGCCATCTTCGCGGTCATCCTGCAGCACGCGATCACAGCCAACCTGCCCCATCACCCCGACGGCATCCAGGCACTGACAGCGCTACCACCCGCACAAGAGGCTCACACGGTGCCAGCACTCGCCGCGGCCTTCGGCACGACCTTCTGGGTCGCCGCGGCCCTGATCGCGGTCGCAGTGGTGCCCGCGCTGCTCCTGCCACGCCCCGCACGCGAGAGCCAAGCCGCAGCCGGGCAGGCCGCCGG
>Ga0137375_10011199_pt1 | contig 10620 bp, 9 predicted proteins | sample SagtaG_24_FD_104936 | JGI IMG/M metagenome (GOLD analysis project Ga0137375, IMG submission 104936) | Vadose zone soil microbial communities from Sagehorn Ranch, Mendocino, California, USA - Sage1_R_113_16 metaG | ecosystem: Environmental > Terrestrial > Soil > Vadose zone | place: USA... | reverse complement strand
GTTCGCTGGTACGTTCGCTACCGTCTCAGTTACGCCGAAGTCAGTGAGTGGCTGGCCGAACGCGGCGTCCTGGTCGACCAGAGCACGGTCTACCGCTGGGTCCAGCGCTTCCTACCACTGATTGGTGAGGTGGCTCGCAAGTACCGCGATCCGGTGGGTCCGGACTGGCGCGTGGACGAAACCTACGCGCGAATCCGCGGTCGATGGCACTACATTTATCGCGCTATTGACGGACGCGGCCAGATCGTCGATGCGTACCTGTCGCCGACGCGCGATATGGTCGCCGCCCGCAGGTTCTTCGAGCGCGCCATTGCCTCCAGCGGGACGACGCCGCGTCGGGTCATCACCGACAAAGCGGGCGCGTACCCGCCAGCGCTGAGCGCAGTGGTGCCGGGCGCGCTGCATCGAACTGGTCGCTACCGCACCAATGGCATCGAACGTGACCACGGCTTCTTGAAAGAACGCCTCAGGCCGATGCGCGGGATGAAGTCGACGCACTCCACTGCCGTGTTTGTCGTGGGGCATGCCCTGGTGCGAAACATATGCCGTGGGTTCTACCGGGTGCTTGAATGGGTTCCGCAGCGGCTGGTCCTTGCCTGGACCTGGAACCGGCTGGCGGAAGGCGTTTGAGCCGCCAGGCCTCCTGGACGGCCATCTCTGCTCCTCGCCCGCAACCACTGTCGCTTCGCCACCCCCCACTCCGTTGCAAGAGAACCCCGCGTAGTCCTCAAACGCCGGATCAGCCCGCGGCACACTCGGTAGTCGGGTTCAGGTTCGTCGTCACACCTCGCGTGGCTTGGGTGACAGGTATCCACGGCCCCACGCGACGCCATGTCGGGCGAATTCGTGTTCCTCTGACCGTAGAACATCACGGCTGTCGTACCCGAACCGCATGGCCAGTGGCCCCAATGCGCACAGCAGCACTGATCGCGCCAGATGCTGAGCGCGGGCAGTGGGCCTGGGAGCGAGCCCTGCGACACCCGCCGGCTGGTTTCGTTCGGTTACCCGACCCCGCGCTGGGCTCAACCTATCACCTCTACCAGCGCACAGGCCAGGACATGATTGATGTTCAGGTTGTGTGCCGCGAGTCGAACGCAGTGGTTGGCGTGACGCTTTCGGGCACGTCCGATGTGGCAAGGGCGGACACTGCGGTCCACGCAGCAAGTGTGATGATCCAGCGTGTCCAAACGGAAGAAATCAAAACCACTAGAGATGCTGCCTTTGGTTACCCACTCACCGGCTTCGCCGCGCGTTCGCATCCCTCGCGGGCCCGTAGTTCGTTGAGAGCAGTGGCACGACTTCTGCCGCGGCAAGTCCTGGAGGTGTCGACATGACAGAATCGACGCTATCGCTACGGCGCCGGGACGGGCAGGCGGCGCCTGGTGAACGTCCAGAGCACAAACGACACCAACAAGCCGTCGCGGGCGACGCTTTTGCAGTTCGTCTCCCATCGCTAGATGTCGAGACGGAGCACGGGTCAGCGACTGATGTGGAATCTGAGGCGACGGGGCGCGTGTACGCGCCAGCGTCGGCGCGGGCGACTTCGGCACTCGCGCCGGACCATGAGCCGCTTGTCGAGCACGTCGACACCTCAACGTCCGAGCGGCGGCCGTTCGCTGCGCAGGAATTATCCTCGGACGACCAATGAGCCCGGCCGATGAGCGCTCAACCGCAGTGTTGGTGATCGAAGATGACACCTGGATCCGTTCGCTCCTGACCGATCTTCTGCCTTCCGAAGGCTACGCTGTTGAGGAGGCGAGCAACGGGGCGACTGGCATCCGGCTGGCGAGGGCGCACCAGCCAGACGTGATCTTGCTCGATCTCGCTATGCCCGAAAGGTCCGGCGTCGATGTGCTCCGCGAGTTGAAGAGCGACACGACCACTGAAGAGGTGCCAGTGATCATCGTGAGCGCCTACACCGCGCAGATGGGGATCGACGATGAACGGCTTGCGGACGGAGTCATCCAGAAGCCATTCGACCTGGCTGACCTGCTGGACCAGGTGGAGCGGGTGAGAGCCGTTCGAGCTCGCAGCATCTCTCGACTGCATCCCGCCTGAACAGAACATACCGGGGGATGCCGCCGTCATACACCGCGCCCAGTTGCCAAGCGTGTCTGCGTGGCATGTGTCTGAGTGGGGTGCGTGCGTACCGGGAGTGCCTCTACCAAACCACCGTGCGCTCGCGCGATCATGACGTCCTGAGCACCGAAACACAGCAGCCGAATTCGCCACTTCGGTGTCTTCGCCGGGTTTCGAAACGCACAACCGGGAAGCTGAGGGCTCGCTGCTCGACAAAGCCGCCGGGTGGAGGTCTCTGGCTACCTCGGGTGGTGCCAGCCAAGGTCGGACGGATCCTGAGGCGTCAGCCGACGCGCCGCGCAGACCGGCGACGGCGCCGCGAGCGACGCGCGGCTGGAGCGAGCCGCAGACAGGCAGCTTCGACCACCCCACCGTTGCGCGTGGCCAGACGGCATCACGGAAGGCGCCGACCGCAACCGCTGCGGCAACTTGTGACGTCGATGACCGCTATTCGGGTGGCGACGAGCGCCACGTCGGCACTGGCACGTGTGTTTCGGTCTGGCCAACGACGGTGTCCACGATCCCGTAACGTCGCGCCTCGCCGGCACTCATCCAGAAATCCCGGCTTGTATCGCGCTCGATTTGCTCGACAGGCCGGCCAGTGTCCGCGGCGAGGAGTTGCCAATCGGAGATTCCCCCGAGGTCGCTGCGCCTTTACACGTGCTTCCCGGTCGAGCCAGCGCCCACAATCGATCGTAACCCCCAACGAGGCTTCTCATTTTAGAACGAGGGTTCTACAATCAGGCGGCCCGTCGCCCCCGCCCTGCTCCAGGCAGCCAGCCACGACGACGGCGTGAACTCGACCAATCTGTACGAACACATCGCCACCGCCTGCCAGTCGAGCAAGGTGCCCGGCTACATCGCCGGGGATTACCACGATGGCCAGCAGAGCATCGCCGCGTACGGTGTGGCAAACGTCGTAACCGAGGCGCCCATGCGCGACGACACTGGCTTCCTGTTTGGATCTGTGACCAAACTCTTGACCACCACGCTCGTGCTCCAGCAGGCTGGACACCGATCGTCGGTGTTGTCACTGGCTTCAACAGCGATGAACTGACGGGGCCTGGCCGCGGGAGGGCGATCTCCTTTGCGCGCGCGCTCGCAATGCACCTGCTCCGCAGCGAGGCTGGCCTTCGGTCGAGTGACGCCACCACTCTCATGCATCGGGACGTTGCGACGGTCCACGACGTCACGCGTTTCATTTCTTCCGGATCCCGGCACAAGAGTCGGCTGCACCAGGTCGACGAGGCCAAGGCGTTACTTCGTGCGCAGGTGCCCCCGGCTGCGGAATACCAGGCTCCGGCGTGGATGCGATCGGCGGCCGGATACCTGCCGGGTCAAGCCGCGGCGAGAATGGCCGCCGGGCTCACCCTTCGTGAGCTCGCGGACAGGACGGGCATCCCCAGGGAGACGCTGAGCCGCCTCGAGCATCTGCATCGCCGAACCGGCTTGGACACGCTTGCGACGCTCAGTAGTTATCTTGAGGTCCGGCCCGAGAGGCTTACTCGCCCAAGCTGAATTTGCCCAAGGGGACGCAGCACGTACCGGCCCGGCCACTCCGGCCTCGTCAATCGAGCTCGGGCGGGTTGGTCGTTGAGCAAACCCCCCGTAGTCGCTGATGATGAGTTCTACAAGCGGTCCTCGATGCCTTCAGGGACGACCGTGCGTGTGGCCCCGGTTCGGACGGCCGGAGGCGCGGCCGCCCTAAAGCAATCCCCAAACTCTCGAACCGGTCAGGGGTGTAGCGGTGACGCGTTGGCCGGACTGCACGAGCGCATCTGCGACGGCGTTGGCCACGGCAGCGTGCGAGGCGATGGCGCCACCTTCGCCCAGACCCTTGAGGCCGAGCGGATTGAGATCCGTCGGCGTTTCGAGATGGGTGATCTCTACGTGCGGAAGGTCGCGCGCCGTCGGCAGCGCATAGTCGAGCAGACTGCTCGCCACAAGTTGTCCGTCCGCGTCGTAGGCCAGATTCTCCATGAGCGCTCCGCCGAGGCCCTGAGCGATACCGCCGACGATCTGGCCCTCAACAATGGTCGGATTGATCAGGCGCCCGGCATCGTTGACGACGATGTACCGCTCAATGCGGACGTGGCCGGTTTCAGGGTCGACCGCGGCCACGGCGGCATGGACTCCGTACGAATAGGGCGACGCGTGCGTCTCGAAGTAGTAGCGCGCTTCGAGGCTGAGCTCCATACCGGCTGGCCGATTGCCGCCCGGCCCGGCGGCCTGAGCAAGCTGCGCCAGTGAGAGCGAGCGCGTCGGCGCACCGCGCACCTGGGCCTGGCCGTCCACCCACTCGACGTCTTCGACGCTCGCCTCGAGCAGGTGCGCGGCGAGCCGCACCGCCTTGTCGCGCACCATGCCTGCCGCGACCGCGGTGGACGTCCCGCCCATGACCGCTGCGCGACTGGCGAACGTGCCCACCCCGAACGGGATGCGCGCCGTATCGCCGCACACCACCTGAACGTCCTCGAACGCAACGCCAAGTTCGTCGGCGGCGAGTTGGGCCAGCGTCGTACCGATGCCCTGCCCGATTGCCGCCACGCCGCTGACGACCGTCACGTTCCCGGCGCCGTCGACGCGCACCTCGGCGCTCTCGAACGGGCCATTGCCGCTGATCTGGGCATACACCGCGAGCCCCAGTCCGCGGATCCGTCCGTCGCCGTCGGCGGTGCGCCGCCAGTCATCGCCGAGCGCCTGAACGGCCAGGTCGAGCGCACGCGGATAGTTGCCGCTGTCATAGACGACGCCGCCTTCGACGGAGGCGAGGCCGACTTCGTACGGCAGCGCCTCGGGCGGCAGCAGGTTGTTGCGTCTGAACTCTGCCGGATCCATGCCCAGTTCGCGGGCGGCGATGTCGAACAGGCGCTCGCGAGCAAACGTCGCCTCAGGCTGCCCCGCACCGCGATAGGGCGATATGGGCGTCTTGTTCGTCAGCACCGCGAGTGAGTCGATCTGCACGTTGGGAATGCGGTACGGCCCGGGCACCGATGCTGACGCGAGAGATGGATTGATGAAGCCGAGCGCGCGCACGTAGGCGCCCATGTCGGTCAGGATGTGATCACGCAGACCGAGAATCGTGCCGTCGCGGCGCAGTGCGAGTTCGATGTCGTGCTCCTGCTGGCGCGCGTGGACGGTGGTCATGAGATGCTCGCGCCGGCCCTCGATCCACTTGACGGGCCGACCCAGGCGGCGGGCCGCGAATGGCACCAGCAAGTCCTCCGGATACAGTTCGACCTTGACTCCAAAGCCACCGCCAATGTCGGGCGTAATCACCCGCACATGTTGCTCCGGAATGCCCAGCAGCGCGGCGGTCAGCGAGCGAGCGGTATGCGCCCACTGCGTGGAAGCCCAGATGACCAGGTCGCCGGTGAGCGGATCATGGCTGGCCAGCACGCCGCGCGTCTCGATCGGGATGCCGCTGTAGCGCTGCATGCTGATCCGTTCGCGCACGATCACCTCGGCCTCGTGGAACGCCGCGGCAGCGTCACCAACGCTAATCGTCCACTCCGCGTAGCGATTGCCCGGCACACCACTGTGAAGCGTCGGTGCGCCATCGGCAAGGGCGGCGTCGGCGCTCGCGACCGGCTCGAGCACCTCGTAGTCGACGTCGATCAACTCGAGGGCATCGTCGGCGATTGACCGATCCTCACTGATCACCACCGCGACACCCTCGCCAACATGCCGCACGTGGCCGTAGGCCAGGGGAGCCTGCAACGCCGGTTTGGGATCGGCTGGCGGCAGCAGGACCGGGAACAACGGCGGGGTGGCGCCGAATGCGTCAACGGTGAACACATCGACGACCCCACGCAGCGCACGCGCGCGCTCCACGTCGACATTCCGGATGCGTGCATGCGGGTGCGGGCTGCGCAGGATTGCCATGTGCACCAGTCCCGTGATGGGCAGGTCATCGACGAAGGCACCCTGCCCACGCAGCAGACGCGGATCTTCGCTCCGTTTGACGCGCGCTCCCAGCAGTTTTACGCCCATGGCAGTGCTCCTGTTCCCCGGTCTTAGCGGTCCCTGGCGACCGATCGCCACGGGCGCTGCCGCAACACATCGGTACCTGCTCGACGCGTCACACGGTCGGCAGCCGCGATCGCAAGCGTACGCGCTCGGTCCTCGTCGATGGTCGTCATGTGCCCATCCTGCAGTACGACGCGGCCGTCGACGATGACCGTCTCCACCTCGGTGCCCACGGCCGAGTAGACCAGTCCCGAAACCGGATGGTTGACCGGGGCTGCAAACGGGCTTGCCGCCAGGTCGGCCACAAACAGGTCGGCGCGCTTGCCAACCTCAAGCGAGCCAATCTCCGATTCGAGCCCGAGCGCGCGCGCGCCACCAATCGTGGCCATCTCCAGTACCGTCTCACCGGTGATGACCGTCGGGTCGTGCGCCGCGCCTTTGTGCTGCAGGGCGGCGAACTTGAGGCTCTGGATCATGTTGTGCGTGTTGTTGCTGGCTGGTCCGTCACTGGCCAGGCCGACAGCTACGCCGGCCCGCAGCATAGCGGGAACCGGCGCCGTGCCCGACGACAGGTACATATTGCTGGTCGGATTGTGCGAAACCGCGGTGCGCGTGGTGCGCAGGGTCTCGATGTCGTCGTCGTCCAGGTGGACGCAATGGACCGCGAGCATGTCCGGGCCGAGCACACCCAACCGATCGAGCACGACCAGGTCGTGGGCTCCGAATCGGCGTTGACTGTTCTCGATCTCGAACGGCGTTTCTGACACGTGCATCGTTAATCCGACGCCCAGGCGCTTCGACAGGGCGCGGATTTCGCGCACGCTCGCTTCGGTCACCGACCAGATCATGCATGGCGCGAACCGCACCTGGATCCGCCCGTCGGCCGCGCCATGAAACTGGCCCGTGACACGCTCGCAATCGACCAGAATCGATTCCAACGGCTCGATCAGCGCGGGCGGAACGCCCTCCTCGACGCCGGTGTCGCAGAAGCCGCGGGCGAAGATCCCGCGAATACCGGATTCGAGCATCGCGCGCACCACGGCGTCGGACAGGCCGGGGCGCGGGTGCACGTACATGAAGTCGGTGATGCACGTCGTGCCCGAGCGAATGCCCTCCCAACACCCGGCCAGCGCGGCGGCGTAGCAGTCCTCGTCCTCGAGGGCGGTGGCGCTCGGCCCGGTCATCTGGCGGAACCAGTCGACCAGGACGCGGTCGTCGCCGAGGCCTTTCAGGAGCGTCTGGAACAGGTGGGTGTGGGTATTGATCAGGCCCGGGTAGATGTACTTGCCCCGGGCGTCGATTGTCTGCGAGGCCGCGAACCGGCCCGAGATGTCGGCGCGTGGCCCGATCGCGGCGATTCGAGCGTCCTGAATGGCGATGGCGCCATCCGCCAAAATCGTGCGGCTCGGGTCCATCGTCACGATGGTCCCGCCGTCGACGATCAGGTCCACGGCGTTGCGCTCTGCTGCACTGGCCATACGGGTTCTCGCCAGCATAACGAGGAGCCGCGGGGCCACGCATGCCAGGGCTTATCGTGGCTGCAGGCTATTCGATGCTGTGGGGCAGTTTAGTCGCGTTTCGATCCTGAACCCGCGACCGGTGGTCGTGAGGGCATGCAATCCTGGCTGAACGAGTTGCCTCACATCCTTGTTCCGCTGTTTGGCGCAGTCGTTGGCGCATCCAGTAGCGGAATCATCAGATCGAGAAGAGCCGCGTCACACGAACCGCCCGTGTCGTCGGTTTCGGTGCTTGCGCCGCCGGCGGGCGGCGGCGTGCGTAGAGCTTGCGCCACTCGCGAACCGGGCCTCGCGTCGTTGGCAGCGGCATGCGCGAGTCGCCGCCTCGCCGAGATCAGGGGCGATCGTCGGCCAACGTGGCTCGCACCACCAGGCCGGCGACCGGGTCGCCCGCTTCGAGGCGCAGCTCGGCGGGGACGATGTGGGACTGGAGCCCGGCATCCGCCAGCACGCGCTCGAGGTAGGCGGGTGAGTGCCGGTAGCGCCCGGTGGGGCTGAGCGAATACCCGGCGTCGTTCGCGCCGTCGGAGAGCTTCTCGACGGTGAAGACGAGCACGCCGCCGGGACGCAGCGCGTTCGCGGCAGCCGCGGCAACGGCCTGGAGCGGGCCGAAGTAGACGAGCGTGTCGGCTGACACGATCACGTCGAACGAACTGGGGGAGTCGCGCAGGTACGCGGTCAGCTCGCGCTTGGCAAGTTCGTCGTAGACTTTCCGGGCGCGCGCCTGAGCGAGCATCCCCTCGGACAGATCGACCCCGACTAGGCGCTGCGCGTATGGGGCGACAAGCGGTCCGCAAAGCCCGGTGCCGCAGCCGGCGTCGACGACGTCGAGGCTGCGAGACGCATCGATGCCGGCGTGCGCGAGCGTCGCCGCCACGAGTGCCGGCGCCTGATACGCGAGACTCGCGAGCTTTGCTTCGAAGCTCGCGGCGAAGCTATCGAACGTCTTCTCGATGAACGCGTCGGACGCCCGTGCCGGGACGTCTCGGCCGGAGCACGCTGCGAGCATGTGCCGGGCTATCGGGTCGCCCGGCTCTTCACAGAGCCATTCCTCGAACACCTGGATCGCCTGGTCGACCTCGCCGAGCGTGTAGTACGCCAGGGCCAGCAACCGTCGCGCTTCCGGATGCTTCGGACGGAGTGTGATGACTTTCGAGAAGCAGAGAGCGGCCTCCCGCCGGCGCCCCAGGCCGTTGAGCAGAACGCCGAGGTTGTGGTGCGCATCCGTGTGATCGGGGTCGATTTGGATCGCCGCTCGATAAGCCGCCTCCGCGTCGACGACCCGCCCCTGAGCGCGGAGGACCACGCCGAGGTTGTTGTGGGCGTTCGCGTGTTTCGGGTCGAGCGCGATCGCCCGCTCGTAAGCGGCCGTCGCTTCGTCCAACCTGAGGCGATCCTGCAGGACGATCCCGAAGTTGCTGTGCCAGTCGGGCCGATCGGGCTCGAGCTGGAGACTCCGCGCGATCAGCGCGACGGCGTCCCCGTCTCGATCCTGCTGATGCGCGAGCACACCGGAGAAGTGGAGCGCGCCGGCATGATCGGGCGCGACTTCGAGGATGTTCCGGTAGATCTCCCCAGCGGCGCCCCACTGCTCTGCCTGCTGCAGCACGACCGCGACCGACAGCGCCTCGTCGACGCTCAGCGCTCGGTCGTTACCGGGCGGCATCGTCGTCCGACTACGACTCTTTGTTCGCCTTGATGTCGTACTTGAAGTGAATACCGGCATCCAGCGATCCATCGCGCTTCTGCGGCCGGTATTCGACATCGACCTTCGCGAACGCCAAGGTCACTGTCTCCACCTGGCTTCCGCCGCTCTCATCGTCCTCCGCCACCGACGTGATGATCACGTCGTTCATCTTGATCACGAGAAACTCCTGTTGCGCCTTGCCCGACTTCCGACGCGTGATCGTCGCTTCTTTCAGGTGCTGCCCGGTCGCGCATCCTCGGAGCAACAACGGCGACGCTTTGTCGATCGTGTGGGTGAAGGAAAGATCGTGGAAGCTCGCCTTTCCCACCCCGCCGCCACTTCCCATGGAACGTGGCCCGTTCGCTACACCCCAAGACCAGCTCAACAGCTCGATCTCGTCTTTGTGCTTGTCGTCGAGCGACTCACCCTTGATTTCGCCCAGCTTCGCGAAGATGTCCGACGCCACGACGACCTCCCCTGCGGGACCCGCAGCTTCTCGCGCACAGTACGGGGTCTCTCGGCAACGAGTCAAGAGCGCCCGCGAGACAGCCGGCCCTCGTTCGCTGCACTCCGATCTACCCGTCCGAGCCGAGATCTCGTCCGTTTCGCGACTCGAGGACAGTCGAGGCCGCGACCCATGAGCGGCCGCTCACTGGGGCGTCGGGTCGCTGGGTTCGACGAGCGCCCGCGTGCTCTGGCTCCAACGGCCATCTTGTGCAACGTTGCCTGCGCCCTAAATGCTTCCCGGTTGTTTAGGCGGCATGATCGACCACCTCAGGCTGAGTCGGCTCGAGGTTGCGGAAGCAACGCTGACAGAGTCGCATCCGTGAAGGTGGTCTGCTCTACAGCATTCCCGGACCGTCACCGTTAGCGAGTCAGCTTGCTGTCTACAGGACCAGCGGCGCCTCTGCGTGCGAACCGTGGTCGACCTGCGGTGACTTCGCGCTAGCGGGATCCGCACCGGCTAAATTAGAGCATCTCCTCCTGAAATTGAGCGCCCACACCGCTCAGGCGGGTCAGGCCCTCACGTCTCGATTGGACCGCCTACGTAGTGCGTGGGTTAGTGCGTCTGTTCGGGGTACATCGGGGTGCGTAGTGTTGGCACATCTTTCGACCAGGACTTTCAGTTCCCTCCCGTCGGACGGCTGATCTGCAACGGCGCGCCCTGAAATCCGTCGCCGTAGCTGGGGCGTAAGCGCGCCCGCGGGATCGCTACCGAGAACTCAGTTAGCCGTTTTGCAACATTGCCGGAGGCGTGGCAATCCCGCCCTGCGGCGTCCCCATGACGCTGCTCGCCGTGCTGTTCGTGTCGCTCTGCACCCCCGCCTTGATGAACGCCTTGAGCAACGCTAGGACCTTGCGATCGCC
>Ga0137375_10011198_pt1 | contig 10621 bp, 8 predicted proteins | sample SagtaG_24_FD_104936 | JGI IMG/M metagenome (GOLD analysis project Ga0137375, IMG submission 104936) | Vadose zone soil microbial communities from Sagehorn Ranch, Mendocino, California, USA - Sage1_R_113_16 metaG | ecosystem: Environmental > Terrestrial > Soil > Vadose zone | place: USA... | reverse complement strand
GTGCGTTCCGGCGGGGATGATGATATGGAAAGCAATAGGCAGCAAGGCACGCCACGCTGGGTCTGGCTCGGGGCCGCTGTCGTCGGCCTGATCTTCGCGCTGATCCTACTCTACCGCAGCAGCCAACCAACCACTACGGGGGGTGGTGTGGCAGGCGGCGGCGCGCAACCCACCCAGACGCAGGTCACCGAGGGGGATGGCGCGGCGGGAGCAAATATCAGTCCAACTGAGGAACTGACGTCAACCGGAATAACCACACCAACCGAGACATTCACCCCAACAACGGCGCTCACGCCGACCGCGGCACTGCCCCCGACGCCAGCCACGCCAAGCCCGCCGTCGACCGCGGCGCTCAGCCAGGCGAAACCGCAGCCGGTGGATACCGGGACGCAGCTTGAGGCGAACGGCTGGGGCTTTACGTTCCCTGGCATTTGTTCGGGAAGCTGCGCGACCGTGTTTGGGCCTCAGATCGGTTCGTTCAACGCGCAAGGGACGTATGTGGTCGTGCTGGTGCTTGTGGGGAATAATACCAACAAAGATCAGCCGCTGCCGGCGAATTACTTCGTTCTCAAGGACGATCAGGGCCGCATCTACAACGCGCAGCCGCAGGTCTCGAGCGCCTATGTCCAGCGCGGAGTCAACGCCGACATTGGCATGGAGGACGCCGTGCCGGCGAACGGCCTGCCGACCAGCGTACCGCTGGTCTTCGATGTCAATCATGGCGCGACGAACCTGGTGCTGTTCGCGACCGGCAAAACTGATCAGGGCTGGAAGCTGCTCGACAGCGTTCCGTAGTTTGCATCAGGGAAAGAACCAAGAACCGAGAACCGGCACTCATGGCTACGGTTCTCGGTTCTTAGTTCTTGTGAACCTATGAGCGAGCGACAACAAAAGCCAAGCGCGCTGCCGCCAGGGATGCTGACGACGTTGCTTCAAACGGTGCGGCGAAGGAAACAGAGCGGCGACACGGTCGGGGCGCGCGTCCTGCTCCATGCGCTGGCGGCGCAGCAGCCCGACGAACCACGCATCTGGCTGGCGCTGGCGACGGTCGCCGAGACCCGCGCCGAGCAGCGGCAGGCGCTGGAGCGCGCTATCGCGCTGGATCCGCAGAACGAGTTGGCGTCGCGCGGCCTGGAGCGGTTTCGCACAGCCGACGAGGGCCGTCCGTCCACCCGCTCGGCCATTGGCGCTGAAGCCGGTCAGGCGCCGATTTTGACCGCCCCGGCCGAAACGTTGGCGCTCGCCCCGGCGCCGGCGCTGCTCCCGACGCCGGACGACTCGACGATCAGGATTCGGTGGCCGCTATATCTGGTGATCGGCGTAGCGGTTCTGATCGTATTGGTCGCGGCCGTCGCGATCCAGTCCACTATATCCCCCGCGGCCGAGGCCCCCCGGCCGCGGCTCCCCGGCGCGCTGCCTGTGCCCTTGATCACGCCCGCATCGTCGCCGTCCGCTACCGCCGTCGCCGCCGCGCGGCCCAGCCCGGTGCTCCGGGCCGCCCCTACCGTGGCTCGGCCGCCGGCGCGCCTCACACCGCTACCGCCCACCCCCCAGCCGACGCCGCGGCCGACCCTGGCGCCCGGCGACGTGATCTCGCGGGGAGCTTGGCACGCCAGCCTCCTGCGCCCCGACTACGCCGTGCCGCTCGACGGTGCGATCGGGACGCTCCAGCCGCGCGGGCGCTTCATCCTGGCGCTGGTCGATATCGGCAATGATGGCACGGCCCCGGCGCGCATCCCGGCGAACCTGTTCAGCATCCAGGCTGGGGATGGCCACCGCTACCTACCGGTGCCCGCCGCCTCCACCGCCTACCTCGAAGCCTATGGACACGGGCAGCGTGGCGATCTGAGCATGGAGGAGCAGATCCCGCCCGGCGGCAATGTGAGTGTGCCACTGATCTTCGACGTGCCGCCGGCCGCGCGCGAGCTGATGCTGCGCGTCGGCGACGAGCCGCGCGGCTGGATGGTCGGCGACGCCCCGCCCGCCCCGCCCACTCCGGCCCCGACGTCGACACCATGATGATCCAGGTAGCTGGGACTTACTACGAAAACACTAACACTACAACGAGACTTGGCGAGGCACGTGCACCACAAGAAGACAGGCAGGCCGGCGCATATCAACGCCGGTCTGCCCGCATTTCCGCTTTATGGAGCCGTCGATCGGCTATCTCCAGGCGGCCCGCCCCTGGAGTTCGTGTTCATTGACAAATATATCGATCTGGCCGGCGATATACGCGCTCAACGCATCCTGGTCGTCGAGCCGTACCGTATGAAAGCCAGACGGTGTCAGCACCCGACAGCGCCACCCGCCGCCGTCTTCTCGCCAGATACGCAATTCCACGCCGCTCATGGGCTGATCCACTTGCCGGTCCATCTCTGGTTCTCTCCTCGCCGCGCGCAGATCCCCGATCTCTCGGACGAAGTGCGACAGCGTCCACAACGATTCCTGTACAGTATACAACGTTGCCGCGTCAGGAATTGTCACATCCTGTACGCTTTAAACACGATGTCATGTTATCGGTGGCTAGGATTTCGCGAGGCTGGCCCCGCTAGCTCCCCTTTTCCGAAGACGCCCGCGCTCCTCGGGGGGCGCTGTTCGATGCTATAATATGAGCGTGCCGCATCCGGCAGGGATGGGCGCCAGAACACTATGGACAAGCAATCGCTCACAAATGGCGCGGAGTCGCTGCTCCCGCCCGGGCAAGAGCAGGTACGGGTCATGGTCTGTGTCGGCTACAACCCGACCTCGCAGCTCCTGATCCGGCGCGCCGGCCAGCTCGCGAGCGCGTTCGGTGGCGAGCTGATCGCCGTGCATATCCAGCCAGCCACGAGCGATGTGCCTGGCTACCAGACGATGCTCGCACAGAATCTGGCGCTGGCCCGCGAACTTGGCGCGCGCGTGCTGATCGAGCAGGGCGCGGATATCGCCATGGTGCTTGCGCGCGTCGCCCAATCCAATGGCGTCACCCATATTGTGATAGGCGAATCGGCGCGCAGCCGCTGGCAAGAGATAAGAACCGGATCGCTCGTGCGCCAATTACTGCGCGCCAGCCGCGGCATCGACGTGTATATCGTGGCCGATCCAGCGTGAGAGCCGGCGAGCACGAGTACAGGATTCCGGAAGTGCGTATCGGGTTTGGACTGCCCCTGTTGGTTCTGCGATTCCACGGTTCTGCGGCTATAGAACCGTGGAATCGCAGAACCAGCCAATGACGCCGTACTAGTGCTGAGTGACCACATAGTCGGTAACCGGCGACTGACAACTGACAACCAGGAGAATTTGTGTGCCTCAGACGCTATCCCAGGCGACACCGCAGCCAACCGAGGCATTTTGCGCAACAGCGCGCCTGAGCTACCTCCAGATCGGTATGGGCGATCGTACCGTCGTGCTGCTGCACGGGTGGGGTGCATCCAAAGAGATCTGGTGGTCTACACTGGTCACGCTGGCGCCGATCGCCCACGCGCTTGCACCGGATCTGCCTGGACACGGCGGCTCGCCGCTCTATGGCAGCGACCGGATGGCGCAGATCGCCATACGCATCGCCGATTTCTGTGACGCGCGCGGCCTCGAGACGATCGCGCTGGTCGGCCATTCGATGGGCGGCAATGTCGCGCTGGAGCTGACGCTCGCGCGGCCGGCGCTGGTGCGTCGCCTGGTGCTCGTCGATCCGGCAGCGCACTCGACCGAGATGCCGATCTATGCCGGCTCGGCGCGCGTGAACAACCTTCAGCGCTGGACGGCGCTGCGCACAAGCGTGGCGCTGGCCCAGAAATTCGGCGCGGTTGGCCGCTATGTGCCGCACATCCATCGCGGCGGCTTCGTGCTGCCGGCGCTGCGGCGCGCCAGCTTCCTCGCCCACCACGATGTGGGCGCGCTGCATTTGCAACTCAACAGCCTGTTCGCCAACCCGATCGGGGCGCGCCTGGCCGGCGTGCGCACGCCGACGCTTGTGATCAGCGGCGAGTTCGATCCGCTGGTGCCGCCGGCGCTCTCGCGGCGCGTCGCCGATGCGATCCCCGGCGCGCGCTACGCGACGGTGCGCGGCGCCGGCCACAACCCGATGGACGAGCGTCCGCGGGCGTTTGAGCACATCCTGATGGATTTTCTGGGGTAGCGGCAATCATGGTGAAGCTCAAAGAATACCGCGCCCGGCTGTATATCTATCTCATTAGTGTCCTCTTGCTCGCGCTGAGTATATGGCTGCTCGCGCTCCACGCGCTGGCGCTGTCAGCCTATTCAATCACGCTGGTAAACTTCTTCGCTGCCGAAAAAAATGCCCAGATCGACTATACCTTCTCCCAGCCGCACGCCGGGCTGATCGTTTTGGAACCGCCGGCCGTGCGATCAGCGCTTGTTCTCTGGGTCATGTCGCCGCCGCCGTTGCTGCCGCGACAACTGGCCGTTCGCTATGATGACCGCCCGTTGCTTACGACGTCGGTTGGCGCCGCGCCGCGCGTGCTGACGCTATTATTGCCCAATTCGTCATATGTTCAACAATATACGCATACGATCGGCATAGATGTTGAGGCGGCCAGGGCGCCTGGGGATTCGCGCCAACTTGGCATGCTGTTCGACGATATCTATGCCCGTCCGCTCGCGAATCCTTATTTGTACACATTATTTATCACGATTGTGCCGATACTGCTGATCTTCATCCCCATAATACTGTTTCGTATGCCCGCGATCGTTTCCGGTGCGACTATCCTGATCTTTAGTGCGGCATTATATACGAGCGAGATCGTACTTCTTGCTCTATATGTTATATTATGGGTAATTGTACTAAGGGAGAGAAGCTCATTCGGTACAAAGGCGATAATACTCTTCCGGTCGGCATGGGCGTCTCTCTCCGCTTACATACCTGAAACATATAGCGATACCACAGAATCCGCGGCAGGCGGCAATATCAGGTATATTCCGGCGCTAGATGGCTTGCGAGGCATCGCTATTCTCTTAGTGATATTGTTCCATTTTGAATACATAGCATTCGGTTGGATCGGAGTCCAGATATTTTTTGTCCTCTCAGGCTACCTGATCACCCAGATCCTTTTACGCAGCAGGCAGGCACCCCTAAATATATATCTGAAAAGGTTTTATTGGCGGCGCGCCTTGCGAATATTCCCGATCTATTTCGGCTATCTTTTATTGATAACGTTGTGTTTTCTCTTTTCAGGCAAACCCACACTATTCAAAGATAATTATCTTTATCTGTACTCATACACATATAATTTTACCAGGCTGCTCCCATCATGGCGCCACTCTCCCCTCTTTACACACTTCTGGTCTCTTTCCGTCGAAGAGCAGTTTTACCTTGTCTGGCCGATCATTTTGTACTGTATCCCCGGACGCGCACTTGAAAAGCTTGTCGTCGCGGCGATCGCCATCAGCCCGATATTTCGCGTTATCTATGTGGAAACGTTAAAATATTGGAATGTACCCGATTTCGCTATCGCGGATAGCGTTTATTGGTTTACGTTATGCCAACTCGACGCTTTCGCATGCGGCGCGGGTGTGGCGCTCTTTCAATTTAGAATGAAGAGATCCTGGTTGCTCTTTTATGCGGTGTGTGGCCTTACGCTGATGCTCGGACTTATCAATTTTGTGATGTTATACCTGGAAAAGCGCGCTATCCCGATAACCAGTCTGGGCTACCCGCATCCCGGCACAATGCTCGCACATGCCCAGTATATTTGGGGATATACACTGCTCAACTTTTGCGCGGCCGCCTGCATTGTATGTGTAGTCCGTAACGATCCGAAATTCGGCCTTCTGAGGCGTGAGTTTCTTGTGCGGGTGGGTAAAATCTCATATGGCATGTATATTTTTCATTTTCCGATCAAAGCGCTTTTTGACGCCATGATCTCATATGAGCCTATGACTCTCAAGGGATTGTTCGTGTTTCTGATCTATTTTGCCGCCGTTATTAGTGTGGCGTGGGTAAGCTTCACATACTTTGAGTCGTATTTCATTGGCTTAAAAAATACCCGTTTCGGTACGCCCGTTCAACGGGAACTGAGCGCCCGGACAGAGATCTCTTGACAGGGAGAGGCTGTGGATTTCCCGCGCACGACGATCACCGCCGCCGGCACGCAACCGGTGTTACTGAGCACGATCGATGTCGGGCCGTCCGAGCCGCCTGGGCGCGGGACGATCGTCTGCATTCACGGCGCGGGCGGCCAGGCCGAGCAGTGGAAGTATCAGATCGAATACTTCAGCTCACATTACCGCATCGTCGCGCCCGACCTGCGCGGCCATGGTCGGTCGGAGCGGCCGCGCTCAGCCTACTCGCTGGAGGAGTTTCTGTGGGACTTCACCCAGACGCTCGAGCAGCTGAAGGTCGAGGAGCCGTTCATCCTCATGGCGCATTCGTTTGGCGGCCCGATCGCGCTGACGTTCGCCGCCACGCAGCCGCAGCGCGTCAGCAAGCTGGTGCTGGTCGCCACCGCGCCTGAGATCCACCTGAACCCACTGGTCGAGGTGCTGCTGAAGCTGCCGCTACCGTTGCTCACGCTGGAGCGACTCAAGCCGCTCATCGCGCCGCGGCTCGGAGCGCCACTGTGGATAATCCAGCGCATTCTGGCGAGCACGCTGTTCCCCTGGCGCGGCTGGACGCTCCTGCCTCAGATACGGACGCCGACACTGATCATCGGCGGGCAATTCGATTTGCTCGTGCCGGCCTCGTCGCTCCAGCGGATGCGCGCCGAGCTGCCGAGCGCGCGCTTGGAGCTGGTGCGCTACGCGCGTCACCTCCCGCAGATCGAACGCCCAGAGGCGGTCAACCGCGACATCGAGGGTTTCATCGAGCGGCGTCGGAGTTGGCGCGGCGAGGATGAGGATTCCGAGCAAGGAAATGCGGAAGCGACAGAATGAGGAAACGGCGGAACGAGGATGCTTCTTCCGCGCTCCTGCCGCGGCGGGAGCGCGCCAGGGGTGAGGGCGATAAAATTGACATGCTCTCCTCGATCCCCTAGAATAGGGTCATTGCCCGCCGATGATATGGACGATCACGATGCCCTTTGCCCAGGTACGCGATCTGCGACTCTACTATGAGCTTCACGGCGGCGGTGAGCCGCTGGTGCTACTGAATGGCGCGCTCGACACGATCGAGTCCGATTGGGGACGGCACCTGCCGGCCTTCGCCGCCCGCTACCGCGTGCTCGCCTACGACCACCGCGGCCACGGTCGTAGCGACAACCCGCCGGCGCGCTTCGCCGGATACGGCGAGCTGGCTGACGACCTCCTAGCGCTGCTCGATTCGCTCGATATCCCACGCGCGCGCTTCTGCGGCTTCAGCGACGGCGCGATGACGCTGATAAACCTCGTGCTGCGCCAGCCCGCGCGGGTACATTCGCTGATCCTCGCCGGCGGGCAGTACACCAACGACGAGCGCACGCTGGGTACGCTGGAGAAGATGTCGCCGGAGCGGATCGAGGCGCGCCAGCCAGAGTGGGCAGCGCGGCTCGAACAGCTTCACGACACGTATCATCAGCCCGGCTACTGGAAGGAGCTGCTGCGGCAGATGTGGCCGTTCTGGCAGGTCGAGCCGGACTTCATGCTTGAGCAGCTTGGGCAGATCACCGCACCGACGCTGCTGATCGCCGGCGAGCGCGATAGATTCGGTCACCTCGATCAGCAGATCGCCATGCGCCGCGCCATCCCGCGCTCCGAGCTTTGCATCGCTCCAGTCGCCGGGCATTATGTGATCAACGATCAGCCGGAGCTGTTCCAGCTCGTGACGCTCGACTTCCTGCGGCGTACCGACTGATAAGAACGTGAACGCTAAACGCTGAAGGCTGAAGGCTGACGCCTAGCGACTGATTGCTGATCGTTTATCGTTCATCGTTCATCGTTTATCGTTTATCGTTATCGTTTATCGTTTCTTGATATGGGATTATGACATTTCCCAACTCGACATCCCTCGACGGCGCATGGCGGCTGCTCCCGACCGACTCGTTTCGCCAGGGTTTCTACCCGCTCGACGACGACAGCTGGATCGAGCAGGAGCTTCCGGCCCATTGGCAGCAGCATCCCTTGCTGGAGCGCTACGCCGGCAAGATGATCTATCGCAAGCGATTCCCGTTCCAATCGAAGATAGAAGATCGAGGATCGAGGATCGAAGGTCGCGATCTTCGATCCTCGATCTTCGATCCTCGATCCTCGGCCGCTCGGTACTGGCTGCGCTTCAATGGCGTCTTCTATTGGTCGCAGCCTTATTTCAACGGCGTCGACCTGGGCCGGAGCGAGGGCTACTTCATGCCCCACGAGTATGAGGTCACGCCCTGGGTCGCGGACGAGAACACGCTCGTCGTCGAGGTCGAGTGCCCTGAGGAGCGCGATAAGCTCGGCAAGCGGCTGATCACCGGCGTCTTCTCGCACTGGGATTGCCTCGACCCAGCTACTAACCCTGGCGGCATCTGGCTGCCGGTCGAGCTGATCGCAACCGGCCCGGCACGCGTCAAGGAAGCGCTGCTGCACAGCGAGGCGATCGCCAGAACGACCGCCAGGCTCGGTTTCCGCGCGACGATCGACGCCGCCCAGGCCGGCGCGGCGACACTGCGCTGGACGTTCGCGCCCAAGAACTTCGCCGGCGAGATCCAGGTGATCGAGCAGCGCCAGGCCCTCACGCAGGGCGTCCAGGATATCGCCGGCGCGCTCGATATCCGCGACCCGCGCCTGTGGTGGACGCACGATATGGGTGACCCGAATTGCTACACTGTCACGCTGGCGATCGTGCAAGACGGCGCCGTTTCCGACGAGCGCGCCTGGACGTTCGGCATCCGCCGCTTCGAGATGCGCAACTGGATCGCCTACCTCAATGGCGCGCGCGTGTTTATCAAGGGCAACAACTATGCACCCGGCGATTCTCGCCTCGCGACGATGACGCACGAACGCTACGCCCACGACCTGCGGCTCGCGCGCGAGTGCCATATGAACCTGCTGCGCGTCCACGCCCATATCGAGCACCCGGCTTTCTATGAGGCCGCCGACGAGGCAGGTATGCTGATCTGGCAGGACTTCCCGCTCCAATGGCTCTACCGCCGTGAGGTGCTGCCCGAGGCGCGCCGCCAGGCCCGATTGATGGTTCGCCAGCTCCACAACCATCCAGCGATCGGGATCTGGTGCATGCACAACGAGCCGCTGTATGTGACCGACACGACGGATGAGAGTCTCTATACCCAGCTTCGCGTCTACCTCTCGGTGGTGTTCTGGAATTGGAACCGTGATGTGCTCGACACCCAGCTCAAGCGCGAGGTCGAGGCTCAGGATCCCACTCGACTGGCCGTGCGCGCGTCGGGCGAGTTCGCGATCCCATTCCTGCGCTCCGGCACCGACAGCCACTTCTACATGGGCTGGTACACGCGTGTCTTTGGGCCGCTCCGCTTCTGGGAGCGGCTCGCGCAGCACCTCCCGGCGAATATCCGCTTCGTCTCCGAGTTCGGCGCGCAGAGCTTCCCAAATGTCGAGAGCTGCCTAAAGTTCATGGACAGCGACGTGACGAGGATCGACTGGGATCGCATGACCGCGCGTCACCAGTTCCAGCCCGGCATTCTGGAACACAGCCTGCCCTGGCGCGAGATTCGCAAGCTGGATGAGCTGATCCAGCTCACCCAGAGTTACCAGATCGCGATCAACCGCTTCTACGTCGACCGGCTGCGGTTCTACAAATACCGGCCAACGGGCGGGATCGTGCCATTCATGTTTCACGACCCCAACCCGGCGATCAGCTTCTCGATCGTCGATTACTGGCGCGTGCCGAAGCGCTCCTACGAGGCGCTGCGCCTGGCCTTCAGCCCGCAGTATGTTTTCGCGCTCTTGTCACAGGATCACTATCCGATCGGCGAGCCGGTCGATCTGCCGATCTACGTCGTCAACGACTGCCATCGCGATGCGCCGGTCGAGCTGACGGCGCGGCTGCTGGCCCCCGGCGGCGCGGAGCTGGCGAGCGTGTCGCGTCCGCTCACGCTGCCGGCCGACTGCATGGCGATGGAGGCTGAGCGACTGCGGCTGACGCCCGATGCGCCCGGCGTCTACCATCTGGCGCTGGCGCTGCGCGACGGCGATGGCGAGGGAATCGCGCAGGAGTACGCGATCGTCGTAGAGGCGGTTTGAACCGGGGGCCGAAGACACGATGACAAGATGACAAGATGACAGGGGACAGCAGACAGGAGACAGGAGCAAGCTCCAAGCTGCGACCTGTGATCTGTGACCTGTAACCCGTAACCTGCGACCTGCGACCTGCGACCTGCAACTGACGACTGGCAACTCCTAATCTATTGGAGAAAGACAATGCTCGACAAAGCCAGATCCCTATCGGAAGAGCTTATTCGGCTCCGGCGCGATATCCATCGCAACCCCGAGCTGGCTTTCAAGGAAGTTCGCACGGCAGGCCTGGTCGCCGAGACGCTGCGGGAGATCGGCGGCATCGACATTCGTACCGGGGTCGGCAAGACCGGCGTCGTCGGCGAGCTTGGCGCGGGCGATGGACCGACGATCGCCATCCGTGCCGATATGGACGCGCTGCCGATCCTCGAAGCGAATGATAGGCCATACCGCTCGGAGACCACCGGCAACATGCACGCCTGCGGACACGATGCGCACACCGCGATGCTGCTCGGCGTCGCGC
>Ga0137375_10011195_pt1 | contig 10622 bp, 8 predicted proteins | sample SagtaG_24_FD_104936 | JGI IMG/M metagenome (GOLD analysis project Ga0137375, IMG submission 104936) | Vadose zone soil microbial communities from Sagehorn Ranch, Mendocino, California, USA - Sage1_R_113_16 metaG | ecosystem: Environmental > Terrestrial > Soil > Vadose zone | place: USA... | reverse complement strand
GCCCGCATCTCAGCCACCGGTGATAAACTTCGACTTTCGGCCTCCCCTGACCCTGTGGTGCAGAGGCCCAGCACGCCACCCTTTCAAGGTGGAGATCGAGGGTTCGAATCCCTCCAGGGTCGCGCCATCCCAAGACGTTCCAAGATGTTTCATCGCTGTTCTGAACTCAAGTGATTTCAATCACTTAATGGCTTCGCCGGTCGGTTCCAGGACGTTTCACGACGTTCTAGGAAGGCGCGCACAGTAACGGGGTTGGTGGCACCTATTTGGCACCTATTCTGGCGGGGTGATGCGCTATCATCGGAGGGAGAGGCGCACAGACCTCGCGAGTCTGCCGATGTCCGAAATAAAGAGGATCCGGACGGATCTGGAAATACGAGCGCTGAGCTGCCCCGAGGCTCTTCCTTTCCGTGACGAATCATTGCGGGACCCCAAGTTCCCGGGCCTTCAGATCCGGGTTTATCGAGGCGGTAGGAAAGTATTCTTTCTCGTCTACCGCTTCCACCGCGAGCGCAAGCGGGTGAAGCTGGGCCTCTACAGCCCGCCGATGTTCGGGCTCGCTGCTGCGCGCATCGAGGCCAGCACCAGGCTAGCGTCCATCACGAAAGGCGAGGACCCGGCCGGAAGAGTCGCCGAGGAGCGGCGTGCCGACGACGTCCGCGGGCTGTACGAGCAGTTTCAAAGCGACGTCGTCAGCAGGTTCCCCTCAAAGACCCAGGTCAACTGGAGCGGCACGAGTCGCCGCTTCCTGGCCGAGATCGGTTCACTCCCCATCACGGCAACCGACGAGATCTGTGACAGGGCCATGGCCCTTCACAAGCGCGTCGGCCTCCAGGAGAAAAAGGAGACGCTGGCGCACACGCTCTTCAAACACGTGTCGCGCTTCTTCAGATGGGCGATCGAGGAGCGCAAGCTGAAGCCGAGCCAGTTCCCCCTCAGCGGCATGCGATCGCGGTTTAGGGACAAGAGGCGAACTCGGTACTACGATCCGGACGAGATCGCAAGACTGTTTCGCGCCATGAACGACAAGACGACGTGGTCGCCGGAGGGTTGCACCCCGGACGCGATCACCAAGCGAGATCTCCTGCGCGCGGCGGTGCACCGCTGCTACTTCCTGCTCCTCTGGTACATCGGCTGCCGGCGCGGCGCGCTCGCGTCGATGAGGTGGGATGAGATCAAACCCGATCACGTCAGTGCGGATCAGTGGCTCTGGTACAGGCGCACGTCGAAGAACAACGACCCGCTGGAGATCCCGCTGTCATGCTACTCCATGAAGGTCCTCGACGAGCTCAGGGCCATGAACGGCGGCGAAGGCTTCGTATTTCCCACGCAGCGAACGGACGGTACCACGGGCCATCGCTCGGAATCCTGGAAAGCCGTCGGGCGACTCCAGGCAGCTTCGGGAGTGCGGGACTTCACGAACCACGCCGTGCGAAAGACGATCAGCACCTATATGACGCGCACTCTCGACGTTCCCAACGACGTCGTCACGGCCATCCTAAACCACCGGCTGACCGGCCCCAAGGCGAACGAGAACTACATCCAGGCGCTCCCCGTGCGCCGGATGCGAGACGCCCTCGATGGCTGGGGAGCCCATCTCGATAAGATCGTTTCTCGCGCCGCGCGCGAGGGCCCGGCCGCGAGTTCTCAACCGAGGACTCCGGTCAGCCATGGCGGCGCCCGGCGTGCCCAACCGTCGCGTGGCTGATTCGCAATCAATGCCATGTGAACCGAGCATCCAGCTATTACACAATAACTTCCAGCGCTGAGCACACCCTAGGAGCGGTCGTTTGGTTCACTTCTGGTTCAGTTGGACCGGAGCAGATTCGCAATCAGGAGGTCGGGGGTTCGATCCCCCCGCGGTCCACCAAACCACTCAAGAATTTACGGGATCACGACCGGCGACGGCGACGCTGTCAGGTGCAGAATAGGTGCAAAGGAGTCATCCTTCTTGCCCGCGACCGGCCAAGCCTTGGCGGCCCGAGTCTCAACGAGCTGCCCCTCGGCTCCCGGAGGCGATCCCTCTCTCAGCGGCCCGGCCTTGGTGCCGAGGATCAGGTCGACGCCCGCGCGGCCCACCTGCTCCCAGGCACAGGCCCCTCCCGGCGTGCCGCAATTGTGATGAACGCGCCCGCCAGACCCCTACGTATCGATCGGGCGGGCTGCCTGTAGGAGGGCCGTCCCCGGTACCTGGGGCTCCTGGCGCTCGCTGTTCGGTCGAAGTGCAGGCGTGGAAGAGCACTCCCTCTCGCTGCATCAGCCTCGCGCCGGCTCCGCCGGCCTTGACTTCGTACCAGCGCGTTGTCCTGAACGCCCCGCCGCACGCTCTCGTGCGCCATGGGCCCTATGCAACCAGGAAGCTCCCCAGAGAGCGTGGGCGACCCTGAGAGCCCCTGCCACAACGACGATGACACCCGAAGCGCGGGCAGCGGTCTCGGGCCTTGGCGCGAGCCGTTCGATGGTGATCGCGGTCGCCACCATGCCCATGGCGCCGAGGTCCATCACGTCGGTGACCAGTAGGACCATCATGAAGGCCGAGCAGCTCAGAGCACGTGCAGGCCCAAGCGCAGGCCGTGCGGCCAGGCGGTCCGGTGGTCGGGCGGCAGCAGCGCCCAGCAACGCGACGCGTCCCGGCAGCATCGGAGCTGGCGTGACTTCCACGAGGTGAGCTGGAAGCATCCGGCGAGCAGGAGCACCACGCCGGTTGCGGTGGGAACGGACCGCGCGAGGACCGACGAGCCATCTCGGCCGCCGCGAGAACGACGCCGAGCGGCGTCGCCACCGCCCCGAACACGGCCCACACGAAGAAGTAGCCCACCTGTGGGCCCGGAGCTACGAACGGGAGCGAGTGGTCCGGGCCCCACTGCTGGGTGTCGGCCGGTAGGTTTTCCCGATCCTCTTGTGGTATCGGTGGTTTCGGCCCCAACATCTGGGGTTTGCCGCCCCGTGTGATACACTTCGTCGTTCAGGTCTTCAGGAGCCTGAACGTGACGATGGTGAAGGGATGGACAAGCTTCCGTTCAGCACCTACGACTTCTTCGGGTACGTAGCGCCCGGTGTACTCCTAGTGATGGGTATGGAATGGACCATCAGCTACCCGCACGTCCTCGGTCAGGATCTCAAGCCGTTCGCGATCGCGGCGTTCATCCTAGTGGTCTACGTCGCCGGCCACCTCGTGGCCGGCCCGGCGAAGAGCGTCCTCGAAGACGGGTTCGTCACCAAGGTCCTGTCGCGGCCGTCGAAGACGCTATTCTCGCCGGGGAGGGCGCGCGGCTGGAGGCGCCTCTTCCCCTCGTATTTCGCGCCGCTGCCAGCGGTGATTCAAGAACGGGTCCGAAAGCGCGCAGCCGAGAGCGGCATCAAGGAGACCGGCGAGCCTCTGTTCCTGCACGCTCGCTACCACGAGGAGACGCTTAACAACGAGCGCCTGATGACGAAGCTGGACGCGTTCGTGGGCATCTACGGGTTCGCGAGGAACATGGCCTTCGGCTGCCTCGTCGTGGGCCTGGTGCTCCTCACGAAGATCGCGCTCGGCTACGGAGCGGTCAGGGACGGCACGCGCGGCATGTTGCTTCTCGTAGCGGGCGTCCTTTTGCTCTACCGCTACCTGAAGTTTTTCAGGCAGTACAGCTACGAGCTGTTCAACAGCTTCGGTTCTGTCAAGGAGAAGTAGTCAGTGGCGACGGAGATTCATTTCATTAACTGTGGCCAGGGCAACATGGTCCTCATCGATGCGGCAGACGGAAAGGCATTCCTGTGCGACTGCAACGTCACCGAGGCCAACGCTGCCCGCGTTATCGCGTACCTGAAGCACGTTCTCAGGGGTCGTCGCATCGCGGTCTTCATCTGCACGCACCGCGACGCGGACCACATGCGCGGCGTGAACCGCATTCACCGGGCGATCGGCATCGACCAAGTGTGGGATTGCGGGCTCCCCGGCGGCAATCCATCTTCGCCCGAGGGCGAGGAGTACATGCGGATGAGGCGAGCGGTACCTCACGCTGTCCTGCGTGGAGGGACCACCGGCGACTACGGCGCGACCCGCCTGCACATCCTGAGTGCAGCGGACGACGGGCTTCCTGACGACTGCAACGCCCAGAGCATCGTGATCAAGGTCGAGCAGATCGGCAACGCGCGCGGGTCCGCGATCCTCACGGGCGACTCGGACGTCAGCACGTGGAAGGCCATCCTGGACCGCTATCGCTACAGCGACATTCTGGCAAGCGAGATCCTCCTTGGCTCCCACCACGGCTCCTGGACTTTCTTCGACGTCGGTGAGGATGGCTACTACTATCCGGCTCATGTTCGCGCTATCAACCCGGCGATGACCGTGATATCGGTTGGCCCGAACGTCCATGAACATCCTCATCCGCTCGCCGTTCAGATGTACAAGCGACACTCGCGGGGGTCGCAAGACGGCCATCGGGTTTGGCGGACCGACCAGGACGGCACCATGATGTTGCAGATCCACGAGCGCGACGGCTGGACGCTGTCGCGGTGGCAAGAGCGGAACGTCCCGATGCTTCCACCACCGCCACCCCGCAACCCGTACGCCGGGCTGACCCTCGCAGATCTTGCGGGCTGGGGACGACCGCCCCTTCCACCACCTCCACCTCCATCATCTGGCCCGTTTGCCGGGATGAGCCTTGCTGATCTGGTCGCGTACGTTCCTCCGCAGGCACCGCCTCTTCCTCGGCAGCCGAGGGCCGGGGGCCTGCCGCCAGGCCTCCTTTCGGCCCTTCTCGCGGACGCTGAGGCGCCACCACCCCCTCCGCGGCGATCGCCCGGCGGTCTGAGCCCAGCGGTACTCGCCACGCTTCTCGCCGACACGCGGCAGCCGCCGCTTACCGGGTATCCCCCACCGGCACCGTCTGTCAGCGGCTTCGGACGGCCGTTCACCGCGCGTGATCAGGCAGACGCGCTGCGAGGCTTTGGCTCGGCGTCATGGATCGCCGAGCTTCTTCGGGACAGGAACCGAGGCTAGCCCCACCCCGGACCTCCCCTGGCATCCTCCTGTCGACGATAAAGTCACGGCTTAGCGTTCCCGCTCGCGTCCCCACCGACCGCTCTCGTCCGACCGGCCGACGGCACAGGCGGGGGAGAGCGAAGCCCTTTGGATGGCGTAGGGTACCGCCGGTGCGGTAACCGGCGATGGCCTGGGGACCGCGTCCACTCCCCGCGACAGGTCCGTAGGAGCGACTGTCAACGGCGCCACAGGACGAGGTTGGCGCCCAACGCGCACGACAGGAGTTCGGAGCCATGGCCGAACCGTTCAAAATGAGGCCGTTCCGGGGGCCCCAGACGCGAGGGGACCAGAACGAGCCAACCGCCAAAGGTGCGCAAGGAACCGCGCATGGCCCTGCACGCGCGCACCGAGTACTGGTCGCGTCTCCTGATCGCCGCCGAGCAATTCTGACCGACCAAAAGATGCGCCGAGCCGTATGACCGACGAGACCCTACCCCAGATCGGAGCCGATGATTTTGCCCGGCGGTTCTCGCTGCGGGCTGGCAATCTCATGTGGTTCCTCGGTGCCGGTGCGTCGGCGTCTGCCGGAATTCCAACCGCCTCGGATATGGTGTGGGACTTCAAACAGCAATTATTCGTCAGCCAGAGGCGCGTTTCAGCGCAATCCGTGGCAGACCTCTCCAGTCCGGTCGTGCGAGCTCAACTGCAGGCCCACATCGATTCCTCCGGGACCTTGCCTCCTCCTGGCGCGGCGGATGAGTACGCCGCGTTGTTTGAGGCCGTGTACCCCTCTGAAGCAGACCGCCGCGCGTACCTAGACGCCAAGATGGCCGGAGCGAAACCGTCCTATGGGCACCTAGGGCTCGCCACGCTCATGCGAGCAGACCTCGCGCGATTGGTCTGGACCACGAATTTCGACCCGCTGGTGGCCGACGCCTGCGCCAAGGTCTACGACGCAACGGGAGCGTTAACCACGGTGGCGCTTGACGCACCCGCGCTGGCGCAGCAGTTGATCGGTGACGGCCGCTGGCCAATCGAGATCAAGCTGCACGGCGACTTTCGGTCCCGGCGGTTGAAGAACACCGCTGACGAGCTCCGACATCAGGACGCACGTCTGCGACAGGTCCTGGTCGACTGCTGCCGGCGGTTCGGCCTCGTTGTCGCCGGCTACAGCGGCCGTGACGACTCCGTCATGGATGCATTCGCAGAGGCGGTGGAGCGCCCAGATGCATTTCCGGCCGGCCTGTTCTGGCTACATCGCGGCGAGGACACCCCACTACCTCGTGTCAGTGACCTACTGAACCGGGCCACCACTGGCGGCGTCGAGGCAGCGCTCGTGATGGTAGAGAATTTTGACGAGGCTCTGCGGGACCTCCTGCGGTTGCTCACCAGCGTCGATACAAAGGCCCTCGAGGCCTTCGCGTCGGACCGGCGACGCTGGACGGGCGCTCCCCGCCCAACAGGCGGTCGTGGGTGGCCGGTGGTACGGCTGAACGCCCTACCGGTCGTTCAAGCGCCCACCGTCTGTCGACGCGTCGTCTGTCAGATGGGCGGACACCGTGAAGCGCTCGCCGCCGTCGAGAAGGCCGCCGTTAACGTGCTCGTCACTCGGTCTCGAGCCGGTGTGTTGACGTTTGGCGCCGACGCCGACGTGCGTGCCGCCTTCCATGCGCACGCCATCACCGATTTCGACCTGCACACCATCGACACCAAGCGATTGCGGTACGACTCCGCGGAGCGAGGGCTGATGCGTGAGGCCCTGACGCGCGCAATTTCCCGACACCATGGCCTCGACGCGATGCGCCGGCGAAGCTCTGACTTGCTGGCGCCCACGCGTCCGCAGGAACCTGCATGGTCACCACTTCTGCGTCTCGTGGGGGATCTCCACGGCGCGGTTGATGGCTACCCTGAGCTGCGGTGGCGCGAGGGCATCAGCACCCGTTTGGATTGGGCTCACGATCGGCTGTGGTTGTTGATCACACCACGTACTGTCTTCGAAGGGGTTACCGCCGACAACAAGGCAGCAGCCGCCGATTTCGCGAGGGAGCGTACCGTCCGACGGTACAACCGGCAGCTCAACGAGCTGATCGCGTTCTGGGCGTCCATGATCGCCGCGAATGGCAGCGAACTTCGCGCGCTCGGCATAGCGGATGGCGTCGACGCTACTTTTCGGCTCTCCGCCGCAACCGCGTTCTCCCGGAGGTGTCAGGTATGAGTAGCGAGATCGCAGCGCATGTGTGGCTGCCCGAGCCAAAATTGGCGTTCCATCCAGAACGGATTTCGGACCGCGAGATCCACCCGTTGCGTGGGCTGCTGCGGTTCGGTCCCCATTCAGCCGGCCTTGTGCCCGATCCGATCCGAGTTGCTACGTTGGCGCCCGCTGGTGAGAGCCAGCGCCTTTACAGCTTCATGAAGCAACTCAGCTCTGCCTATGAACCGACCGAACGCAAGGACTATCTTCCGAAGTGGCCGGGCTTTCACAGCGTCTTCGGCCTTCACGTGCGAGCGGCGGGCGGCGGCTGCCACGTGGAGCTGGACTCCCAGGTCGAAACAGAGTTTCTGAATTCGACTACTCCTCACGCGGTCCTGGCGGACCGCACCGTGCGTGCGATCCAAAGCCTCGAAGCGCGGCGAGCCGAATTCGACGTCCTCTTTATCTACCTTCCATACCGCTGGGCACGCGGCTACGTCGGTGGGCCCGGCGAGGACTTTGATTTGCACGATCACCTCAAAGCAGCTACCGCTGCCCGTCGACTGCCCGTGCAGCTCGTACGTGAAGACATGGCGCTAGCTTATCCAGACCGCGCCAGCGTCATGTGGCGGATCGGGTTGGCGCTGTACGTGAAAGCCGGCGGTGTACCATGGAAACTTGCCGAGACCGATGCGGAAACCGCTTATATCGGCATCTCGTACGCCGTTCGGCCACCCGATTCAGACCGACCGCGTTTTGTCACGTGCTGCAGCCAGGTATTCGACGCGGAGGGCTCTGGTCTGGAATTCATCGGGTACGACGCCCATGAGGTTGAGGTCCACCGCGACAACCCGTTCCTATCTCGTACCGAGATGTTCCGCGTGATGACCCGCTCGCTGGACCTCTACCGCCGCCGCCATGCCGGACGCTCACCCCGCCGCGTGATGGTCCACAAGACAACGGAATTCAAACCAGACGAGATAGATGGGTCGATGGAGGCCCTGCACCTGTGCGAGGCAGTCGACCTCGTGCAAGTTATCGATGACGTCGGGTGGCGTGGCGTTAGGATCGAGGGGCGCCAGCCAGGCGAAAAGGGGACGCCGGCGGCGTACCCAATCGCGCGTGGCACGCTCATTGGGCTCGCGCCGCGCGAGGCATTACTCTGGACACACGGGGATGTGCACGGTATCGCCCAAGGAGGTTCGTATTTCCAGGGCGGGCGCAGTACGCCTCGTCCTATCCGCTTGGTGCGCCACGCTGGACATGGGACATGGGACGATACCGCCCGTGCCGTGCTAGCGCTCACGAAGATGGACTGGAATAACGACGCCCTCTATGATCCGCTCCCCGTGACGATCGGGTACGCAAAGGTGCTCGCACGAGTCATCAAGCGCATGCCTAGTTTGGGCAGCAGCCCCTACCAGGTTCGGTTCTTCATGTGAAATCAGCCATCCGCCTTCAGGAGACGGCCTCGCGCTTCAGAACGTGCTGGAAGACGCGGCGCCTGCCTTCAACGCCTCTCTCGGCAACTACTGGCAGCGGTGTATCAGCCCTTCAAGGTGTTAGCGCTGGCCAAGAAGCGCGGTTTTCTGACTGGCGAAAGGCTTGAGCTTAGCGGCGAGGTAATCCTAATCGCGCTACCCAAGTGACATGAGGAAGCGAGTTCCAACGACGGCAAGACCTGGACGAGCGGGATCCCGATGCTCCCGAGGCTTCCCCCGTTCAATTGTGGAGCGCCTGCTGGTCGCATCTCATCGGCATTGCTCCCTGTGCCACAAGCCTGCTGGCGTGAAGATAGAGATTCACCATATCGTGCCCCGCTCCGATCGCGGCACAGACACTGAAGAGAACGGCATGCCCCTCTGTTTCGACTGCCACGCAGAAGTTCATTACGAGCCGAACCATCCCAGGGGCAGGCGCATCACACAATCGGAGCTGCGGCGCCACAAGGCGCAGTGGTTCGCGATCTGTAGGCAAGCGCCCTGGGCGCACTCCCTGTGGTATCGGCTCGCCCCAGACCAAAGGCTTGAAACATTGACTGTGGATCGCCTTCGCGTGGACGACCGCCGGCCTGCCGTGGCGCTCGTTGCATCCATGATTCGGGAGACAAGAGAAAGGCGCTTGGAATTCGCTCGGAAGGTCTTCGCGGCTCTCGAAGATGGGGACGAGGACACGCGCTGGAAGTGCGGGCACGTCGTCGAGGAACTGGTGCTTTGGGACCCGAAGCTCGTACCGATGGAACTACTCGAAGTAATGGCGAGAGACGAGCTGTTCTCCGTCCGGAGCAGCGCGGCCGTGTCGCTCTACCATTTGGCGCGACTGGATCCCGTGTCCGTTCCTCTGGATTCCCTTCTGGAACTCGCGAGCCCGAAAGAGGACTGGTACGTCTTCACGCCGGCCACAAGCGCGCTCCTTCGCTTGGCACGCTCGCGCCCGGTCGTTCTCGACGAGTTGGTGCGGCAGCTGTCGGCCGCGGACTACGAATCGCGCGAGCACGCGGCAGAGGCATTCTCTCGCCTCGCTGAGGTCGACTGGGATCTTGTGCCCGATCTTGCACTCCAGACTATGGCCCCCAGCCAGGATGCCGCACTTAGGGACAATGCCGTAAGGTGTCGGCTGGCGATGACAAGGGCCAAGGCTAAGTCTCCTCCACGCGACTACTCCCCGTTCTAGGTAACGACCCGCTCGAAGCATGGCGTCGGCTCGTGGCCTTCTGATCGTCTGTGGGATCGCCCCGCCTCCAGGGCCACGTAGCGTCCCGAGGGCCGCGGGCCCGAGGACGTCGACCATCTGCTTCAGGTCGCGCACCTCCCGCTGGAGGTCTTCGATGTCCTCTCTCAGCCCCGTCCGCTGCCGCTCGGCAAACTCCAGGCCCAGGTACAGCAGCGCCGAGAGGGCCTCGCCGGCCATCAGGTTCTCCCTGGCCGCGTAGGCACCAATCCGCTCCTGGAGTGGCGCGTCGAGCCGGATGGCGACTTCTCCGTCCTTCGATTGCATGACTCCTCCTCTCGCTAACGCTGGCGGATGCCGATGCTGGCCACACCGCGGACGAGCCAGAGCGCGTTCCGCATCGGGCCCGGTATCGCTCGTGACAACAGCCGCAGCGAGAACCGGCGCGCGGCGCGCTCTGGATTCCGGTTCATCTCCATCGCCTGGTCCAAGAACCTGAGCGCAGCGTCCACTGTCCGCCCCGCCAGCTTCCCGAGTCGACGCGACCGCCTGGCCCGCAGAAACGCGAGCGTGTTCACGCCCAGGCGGCGCGGCCGGTACCCGCGCTCGAAGGGCAGCAGGGGCTGCCTGGCCCTCGTCTCGCGCAGGCGCAGCGGGGTCAGCGGCGCCAGCTCCCGCTCCGGCTCGCGGCGGACGAAGCGCCGTTCCTGGCTCTGCAGGGCGCGCAGGACCTCGACCTCCCAGCGCTGCCTGACGCTCTCGATGGCCCGCGGCGAGAAGTGGATCGGTGCCCCG
>Ga0137375_10011193_pt1 | contig 10623 bp, 8 predicted proteins | sample SagtaG_24_FD_104936 | JGI IMG/M metagenome (GOLD analysis project Ga0137375, IMG submission 104936) | Vadose zone soil microbial communities from Sagehorn Ranch, Mendocino, California, USA - Sage1_R_113_16 metaG | ecosystem: Environmental > Terrestrial > Soil > Vadose zone | place: USA... | reverse complement strand
GAGACGAGGCCGTCGAACGCGTATCCGTGCCTGGCGAGAATCAGGCGCGAAATAGCGCGGGCCGTCCGGCCGTTGCCGTCGTTGAATGGATGGATCGCGACGAACTCGAGGTGTGAGATTGCCGCGGCCGTCGGCGCATCGTGATTGCCAGACTCGTTTGTGAGCCATGTGCCAAGCTCGTCCATGAGTGACGGCACGTCGCCCGAGGGTGGAGTGGTGAAGATCGTCGTTCCATCGCCATCGACGATGCGATTCTCCCCGCGTCGGTATTCCCCGGCCGTAAGGAGCGGGCTCTGGCCCCAGAGCACGCGTCGGTGGATCTCCCGGATCACCTGCTGGTCGATCCCGACCTTCGATTGGGGGACGAGCTCGTCAACTAGGTCGAGCGCCTCGCGGGTGCCGATGATCTCGCGCGCCTCGCGGTTGCTGACGCGACCGGCCGCGGAGTCGGTCAGGAGCGCTTCGACTTCGATGTCGGAAAGGGTGTTGCCTTCGATCCTGGTCGTGCCATGGATCGTCCGCACCCAGGCCCGCCGGCGCAGCCATTCGGCATGGGTCGGATCGATCGGCATGTTGGCAAAGAGCCACCGGCGTTGGTCGAGTTTGCTGAGGCTTTGGTTGAGCGCGGCCTTCCTGAATCGGTACTTCATCGTCTCTAACCAAGGGTGCGGTAATTCCACAGACTATTACCGTATGCGGTAACAATGTCAAGAATTACCGCCGACCGAGACCGAGCGTGATGTCGAAGCGCAGCTGGGCGCCGGAGCGCGGATGACGCCCGGAGCCCTCGATGACGCCTGGGGCTCTCAGCGCTGACGCGCGAGCCGGTCGATCGGGCTGCGGTAGGCGGCGCGAGCCCGCTCGGCCGCGGCCGAGGCGCCATAGCGCGACAGCATCGAACGGTCGGTCCAGCCGCCGAGCTGCATGACATCGCCCTCGCTGTGGCCCGCCGCCAGCATGCTCGAGGCCCAGGTGTGGCGGAGCTGGTGAGGGTGGACCCGCAACCCCGCTTGCCGGGCTCGTCGGCCGATCGTGTGGAAGATCTCGTTGCCGGTCAGGGGCTGGCCGGTTCGAGCGATCCAGAGCGGCGCATCTTCGGCCCGCGGGGCCTTTGGGTGGCGGAGGTAGCGCATCAACGCCTTGGCAGTCGAGTCGCCGTAAACGACTGCCCGGCCGCGACGGCTCTTCGAGGTCGACGCCTCGATGAAGGCTAGGCGCTGGCCGAGATTGAGGTCGCCGAGCCGCAGGGCGGCGAGCTCGCCGCGGCGGATGCCCGTGTCGAGCAGCATTGACAACATGGCCAGGTCACGCCGGGCGATGAGGTCCGTCCCGCGGCAGGCGGCAAGCAGGAGCGCCGACTGATCGTCTGACAGCACCGGTGGGGGATTGAGGGGCACGGAAGGAGCCCGCATCCGCTCCATCGGTGTGCGCTCGATCTCGTCCTCCTCGACCAGCCAGCGCCAGAAGGGCCGTAGGGCGCGGAACAGGATGCTGATCGTGGCCGGCGCGTTGCCAAGCTCGCCGAGCGCGACGAAGAAGGCCTCGAGGTGCTCGCGGCGGATCGCGCCGAGGGCGCGCGACATGCCGCGCTCGACGAGGAAGGCGTCCAGTCGATCGAGGGCCCGCAGGTATGTGCTGACCGTCCGCTCGCTCTTGGCTTCACTCCGGAGGTGGAGGATCCAGTAGTCGCGGGTCGAGGCGAGGGTCGGACCGTCGGCTAGACTGGCCGCCTTGGTGGTGGCTCGCGGCATCGATCAGGGGCCTCTGAGAGCGGAAAACGAACTGCCAGAGTTATACGCGTCTGATGCCCTGTGCGCAAGCCCTCCACCGAGGCATACGCGCCTCACAAGCGCAAAACCATGGGCGAGTGGCGGAATGGCAGACGCGCCGGCCTTAGGAGCCGGTGCCGCGTGAGCGGCGTGTCGGTTCGACCCCGACCTCGCCTACTCTGATCTCGTGATCGGACCCAGCGGGCAGTCGAATGGGCTACGCCGCGAGGCATTTGTTGGCCTTGGCGCGATCGTAGTCGCCATCACAGTCGTCACCGCAACGATCGTGCTCACCCGCGGCGATCGTCGCCCGACGGCCTCGCTGCCGGTGGCTTCCAATGCGTCAGGTCAGACCGCCCCTCGGGGGGCTCCACCCGCTGTCTGGGCCGTGCTCACCTGGACGGTCGGTGATCCGTCGCCGTTCGACTATCCCGGCGTGACGTATGTCAGCGACGCGATCTGGTGGGGTGACGCGTTTCTGGCCGTCGGCTACACGATCGACGAGGCGCGGGTCAGCGGTCGAATCTGGTCATCGCCCGACGGACTGGCCTGGCAGCTCGAGCCCGTCGAACGCCCGGACCTCGTCTTCGATCGGATCTTCGTGGTTGGGGAGGGCGTGGCCATCATCGGAGCGCATCGCGCTCCGGACGTGGGCGAGGAGGCGGGCGCTACCAGCTTGGGTCTCTGGACGTCGACGGACGGGCGCACCTGGGCGGAGTCCGTGCTCCCGGACGAGCTGCTCGGCCACCAGCACATCAGAGCAGTGGCGGCCGGCAGCGCGGGCTGGCTCATTCACACGAACGACCTGGTCGGCGGTAAGCAACGGTGGATCACCGGAGACCAGCGCGGATCATGGCGACTCGCCGACGTCGGCTCCACATTCGGTGGAGGAGATGTCTTCCTCACGGCCTCCGAGGCCGGCTGGTTTGCGTTCGGAACGAGAGGAGTCGACCCGGCGGGTGTCCAGGCTGGAGATCCGGCCGATGACAGGGGGGCGATCTGGCTATCGTCGGATGCCGAGCACTGGGAGGCCGCCTCCATCAACCGCCCCGGCACCGGCGTCCACCAGATCGTTCGAGTGGCCGGCGGTTGGATCGCACTGGGCACCGACCACGAGGGCTGCCGCCGGTGCATCGACCACACCATGCTGGCGTGGCGGTCCAACGATGGACGGATATGGTCGCCCATCGAGATCGGCCAATCGGAGATGAACCGGTTCGGGGGTCTGGTCTTGTCGAGCGACGGCAACCGGGCGATCGCCATCGACACGGTGGCGGAGCGGGTCCGAGTCCGCGAGATCACCGACGGTCGCACGTTCCGCGTGATCCCAAATGGCTTCGACGTGTCCGTCGGTACCACCGATCTGCCGGACTTCAGCCGGCCGTACATCGGTCCGATGGGCGTCGTCGCCTTCGACCAGGTGGCCCACAAGGAAGAACCGGTTCGGCACTACGTCGTCCCATACCTGGGCGCCGCCGGTGGCCCGCCGTCGCCATAGGTTCGACCCGGGTCGCCTACCAGGTCCGGCCGGGCTGGCCGGGCGGGGCCACCTCAGCGTCGGCCTCGTCTCGTCGGCGCCGGCGCCAGAATCCGAAGTCGCCCAGCGACCGACGGGTCAGGACCAGGAACGTGGCTCCGGTTCCCATCTGGGCCAGCACGATCAGGATCAGGAGGAGTCCGGGCAATCCCAGGAAGAAGCTCGGGACGAGCCAGGCGAACGGGCTGATCTGGAACGTGAGGCCCAGATCACCGATCGTGATGCCCTCATCGATGGCGATGTCGGGCACGCTCAGGCTGGCTCCGCCGGGCGTCCCGCCGCCGACCGTCCCTCCGCCCGTCGGCGGGACCGTGATGCTTCCGGGGCCGATAGTCACTGACGACGGTTGCGGAGATCCGCCGGGTGGTGCCCCGGACGGCGCGGTCGAACCGCCCGGGCCGGGCGGTTGGGGTGAGCCCGAAGGGTTGGCAGTCCCGCCTGGTCCGGCCGTACCGGTGGGCGCCGGGGTCGTGCCTGGCGAGGCCGTCGGTGCGGCGGTCGGCCCAGCGGATGGGGTGGCGGTGGGCGTCGCCGTGCGCGAGGGAGTTGCCGTCGGGCCAGGCGTCGACGTCGGCGGAGGCGTCGGGGCAGGAGTCGGCGCAGGCGTGGGCGAAGGGGTCGGCGCAGGCGTCGGCGCAGGCGTAGGCGAAGGGGTCGGCGCAGGCTTCGGCGTCGGGGTCGGGGTGGCGGTCGGGGCAGGAGCCTGGACGTTGATGGAGACCGTCGCGGTATTCGACCAGGCGATGCCGTCCGTGACCCGGTAGGTGAACGTGCGGATGCCCGTGAACGATCCACCCGACGTGAACGTGAAGCCACCGTTGGGGGAAACGGATAGCGATCCATTGCCGCTACCGTCGACCAGCTGTGCCGTCAGGGCGTCCCCGTCGGCGTCGCTGTCGTTGCCGAGGACGCCTGGCGCTGCGACGGTGAGCTGGAAGCCCGTCGTTGCGGTGTAGCTGTTGTTGACAGCGATCGGGGCAGCGTTCGTGATGGTGATCGTGACCGTCGTCGACGTGGACAGGAGGCCGCTCGGGCGGTAGCGGAACGTGTCCGTGCCCACGTAACCGGCGTTCGGGACGTACGTGAATCCACCGTCGGAGCGAAGATTCACTGTACCGTGGGTCGGGTTTGACGTCAGCACCGCGGTCGTGCCGCCCAGGAGGTTCAAGTCATTGCCGAGCACGCCGGGCGGCGCCACGGTCAGCGTCCGGTCGTGCTTCATCGTGTAGCTGTCGGGCATCGGGAGGATCGACAGGGCGCGCGCATCGCTCGTCCACCCTGCCGGCGCGACGACGCCACCCATTGCGGAGGCGAGGGCGAGCACCAGCGAGTCGTTGACGAGCGCGGGGAGCCCGCGGGCGCACCTTCGCTGCCGGAGCTGCCGCCCCGTCATGCGACCCGTGTCCCGGGCGTCCAGAGGGAGCCGCGACCCTCCGATTCGGGCAGAGGCGGGTCCGCCGCGGTCTCGATTCCGTCGACGAAAGCGCGGACCAGCCGCTCCTCGAGCTGACTGCCCGCGGCGTCCTCCAGCCGGGTGAGCGCCTCGCGCACGCCCAGGCCCTTCCGATACGGACGGGTCGTGGTCATCGCCGAGAAGGCGTCCCCGACGGCAAGGATCCGCGCGATGAGCGGGATCGCCTCGCCCTCGAGGCCCGTCAGGTAGCCGTTGCCGTCCCAGCGCTCGTGGTGGTGGCGGATGCCCGCCCTGACGACGTCGATGTCCGGGACGTCGCGGACGATCATGTCGCCGAGGGCCACGTGCTGCTTGACGATCTCGTACTCGTCCGGCGTCAAGGCGCCCGGCTTGCGCAGGATGTGGTCCGGGATGCCGATCTTGCCGATGTCGTGGAGCAGCCCGGCGACGTGGATCGAACGGACGACATCCGGATCCAGGCCGAGGCGCTCGGCCAGGAACGTGGCGTAGCGGGCGACATCCTCCGAATGGCGCTTCGTGTAGCGGTCCTTGGTGTCGACCGCGATGATCAGGCCCTCGAGGACGTCGAAGGTCCGCGTTCATTCGTGCTTTCGGGATTGGCGCCGGCCACGCGGACCGCATCGCCGCCGCTCGCGCGCGCCTCGTCCAGCGTGACGGAGGCGCTGGACAGGAGCGTCGTGACCGATTCACCGTTGGTCGGGTAGAAGCTGATGCCCGCGCTGATCGTGAGCGGCAGGCGCTCGGACACCTCGAAGCGCAGGCTCAGGTCGGCGAGTGCCGCCCGGACCCGGTCGATCGTCGGCTCCAGCTCGATCGCACCGGGCGTTCCGCTGATGGCGAGGAACCCGCTGATGACGAGGAACTCGTCCGGTCCGTAGCGGCCCCAGGTCGTGCCGGCCGGAAGCTGCTGGCGGAGGAGCCGCGAGATCGACAAGAGCGCCTCGTCGCCGGCGCCGTGCCCGTAGGTGTCGTTGAGGAGCCGGAAGTTGTCGATGTCGAGCACCGCGACCGCGAGAGCGCCGCCGGCGGTCCGCGCGCGCTCGACGCGGTCGGCGAGCGTCGCAACCAGCGCCCCATGGTTGAGGGCACCCGTCAGGGCGTCCCTGCGGGTCAGCTCGATGAGCTCCTTCGTCTGGCGCGTCAACTGGCCCTGGGCGGCCCGGAAGATGAAGAACAGGAGGAGGGCGCAGACGACCGCCGCGCTCAGGGTGATGGTCACGACGTGGGCCCGGTTCTCATCGAGCACGGCGAGCACCGGCCCGGCGTCTCGCCAGACGGCCACCACCGCGTAGACCTCGCCGTCCGCGATCACCGGCAGGTACTCGCGGATGACCGTGGGGACGGCGATCGGAGCGAGTGCGGCACTCCCCTCGGTGGCCACGATCCCCGCCTGGACCGCCTGAGTCGTCACGGCGGCTCGGAAGGCCTCCGGCGGGGGCCCGGACGAAGCGCTCGCCGGGTCGTCGGCAGCCAGGATGGAGCCGTCGGGCGCCAGGATCGCCTCGTGCAGGATCTGACCCTTGTCGGTGAGCAGACGAAGTGCCGCGTCCATGGTCGCCCGCCGCTCCGGAGTGAGGCCCCCCTCGACGAGGTCGGCCCGGCGCAGGTTGAGGGTCACGAAGCTTCGAGCCGTGGCTACGTCGGCGCCGACCGTGGCATTGAGCAGGGTCGTCGAGGTGTCCGACGTCACGAGCAGCGCCTGACCGCTGGCGGTCAGGCCGATGACCACCAGGAAGGCCCCCAGGACGAGCATCAGAAGTATGGGTCTGACGGGCCGACGGGCCTTTGCGCGCACGGTGGGTCTGACCTCGTGAGAAGAGAGTCGCAGCGTACGGTCTCCTGGGGTCACCATCGAGTCGGCCAGAGGTACCCTCGCTGGCCAGTACCCACTCGGCCGCCCAATCTCGCCGGGCGGGGATCGGCCGCCGTCGCCCTATACTTCGGCCCGATGAACGTCACCGCCTCCCCTGCACCCAAGAGCTCTATCCGGCTGGAGGTGGAGCTGCCGCCCGAGCGACTCGATCGCGCCGTCGACGACGCGGTCCGTCGACTGTCGCGCCGGACCCGGGTGGCCGGCTTCCGGCCCGGCAAGGCGCCGCGGGCCGTGCTGGAGCGCGTGCTCGGAGCCTCCGCGATCATGGATGAGGCCGTCGAGCACCTGGTGTCCGACGCCTACCGTGAGGCGATCCTGGAGCGCGACATCCTGCCCCTCAGCCAGCCCGATGTGGAGGTCGTGCAGGCAGAGCCCGGCAAGCCGGTCATCTTCAAGGCGACCGTCCCGATCCGGCCGGAGGTGATCCTGGGCGACTACCGCAAGTTCAACTTCCGGCCCGAGATCGAGACCATCGACGATGCGAAGGTCGACAAGGTCGTGGAGGAGCTGCGCGACCAGAACGCGACCCTGGCGCCGGCCGATCGGCCGGCGATCAAGGGCGACTACGCGGTCATCGGCTACCGTGGCACCAGGGACGGCGAGCCGTTCGAGGGCGGCTCGACCGAGCGGATGCCGCTCATCCTTGGTGAGGATCGCCTGATCCCGGGCTTCGAGGATCGCGTCATCGGCCTGCGGGCCGGGGAATCGACGGAGTTCGACATCGTCTTCCCGGCCGACTACGCCGAGCCGACGCTCGCCGGCCAGGCGGCCCGTTTCACGGTCGACCTGCGAGAGCTCCGGGCCAAGATCCTGCCGGATGCGGACGACGACTTCGCCCGCTCGATGGGCGACTACCCGACGCTTGAGGCGCTCCGCGCCGACATCGCGGCTCGCCTCGCCCGCAACGCCCTGGACAAGGCCCGCCACGAGTTCAGCGACCGGATCGTCGACTACGCGATCGCCAACGCCAGCCTGGAGCTACCCGACATCCTGATCGACCAGGAGGTCGAGGTGATGCACGACGAGCTCCGGAGCACCCTCGCCCGGCAGGGCATCGATGAAGACGCCTACCTCAAGGTGACCAACCAGACCGAGACCGATCTCCACGCCGAGTTCCGGCCGAGAGCCGAGGGCCGGGTGAAGGCACTGATGGTCGTGTCCAGGATTGCCGACGAAGAGGGCGTCGTCGTGGCCGAGGCCGACGTCCAGGCCGAGATCGACCGGGCCCGGGAGCGCTACCAGGGCAACTCCAAGCTCCTGGGCTACTTCCAGTCCGACCGCGGCCGCAGCTTCGTCCGCAGCACGCTCCGCCGCAGCCAGACGGTGGAGAAGCTCGTCGACGAATGGCTCGCCGCACATCCGGACCATCCCGCGCTGCCGCATGCCGAGGCGGGCGATCGGCCGGCACCCGACGCCCCCGCGGAGACGGCTGCGGCGGCCCTTGTGGCCGATGACCAGACCCAATCCAGCACCAGCGCCGAGACTGCAACGGACGCCGAGGGCGCCGTGAGGCCGGCCTGACCCGCCCAGCCGAACCGATCACTTCAGAGGAGAACCGCCAGATGCTCGTTCCGATGGTCATCGAGTCGTCGAGCCGCGGAGAGCGCGCCTACGACATCTACTCACGTCTGCTGCGCGAGCGGATCATCTTCCTGGGCGACGCGGTCGAGGACCACGTGGCCAACCTCATCATCGCCCAGCTCCTGTTCCTCGACTCGGAGGATCCGGAGAAGGACATCTTCCTGTACATCAACTCGCCCGGCGGCGTCGTGACGGCGGGCCTGGCCATCTACGACACGATGCAGTACGTCCGCGCGCCCGTCAGCACGATCTGCCTGGGCATGGCGGCGAGCATGGCCTCGGTCCTGCTGGCGGCCGGCGCGAAGGGCAAGCGCTACTCGCTGCCCAACAGCCGGATCATGATCCACCAGGGCTCCGGCGGGTTCCGCGGCAACACCCCGGACGTGTTCGTCCAGGTCCGGGAGCTGGAGGTGCTCAACGAGCGGCTCCACGAGATCCTCGCCGATCACACCGGTCAGCCCGTCGACAAGATCAAGCGCGACACCGACCGGGACTATTTCATGTCTCCCGACGCCGCGAAGGAATATGGCATCATCGACGCCGTGTATTCGGCAGCGGGGGACCCACTCGGCCTCCACGATCGGGCCGAAGTGGCCGTGGCCGTGGGTGCGGGCTCCTCGGAGGACAACGGCGATGGCGCTGCTCCCAGCAAGAAGTAGGCTGGCGGTCAGGGCCCGACTCTCAGCACGAGGACGGCGCGAGTGACATCGACAGGCGGCGCCAAAGGACCCAAGGTCCCGTACCGCTGCAGTTTCTGCGGGAAGAGCCAGGAGCAGGTCCGAAAGCTGATCGCCGGGCAGGGCGTCTACATCTGCGACGAGTGCATCAACCTCTGCCAGGAGATCATCGAGGAGGAGATGCTCGAGGCGCCGAAGGCCAAGCCCTCCAGCGCCAAGCTGCCCAATCCCCGCCAGATCAAGTTCTCCCTGGATCAGTACGTCATCAGCCAGGAGCGGGCGAAGAAGGTCCTCTCGGTCGCCGTCTACAACCACTACAAGCGGGTCAACGCGGGCCACGCTGTCGACGAGGTCGAGCTCCAGAAGTCCAACGTGCTGCTCGTCGGTCCAACCGGCTCGGGCAAGACCCTCCTGGCCCAGACGCTCGCCCGGGTCCTGGACGTGCCCTTCTGCATCGCCGACGCGACGTCCCTCACGGAGGCCGGCTACGTGGGGGAAGACGTGGAGAACATCCTCCTGCGCCTCATCCAGGCCGCCGACTTCGACGTGGCCCGGGCCCAGCGCGGGATCATCTACATCGATGAGATCGACAAGATCTCGCGCAAGGCGGACAACCCGTCGATCACGCGCGACGTGTCCGGCGAGGGCGTTCAGCAGGCGCTCCTGAAGATCCTGGAAGGAACGGTGGCCAACGTCCCGCCGCAGGGCGGCCGGAAGCATCCCCACCAGGACTTCATCCAGATCGACACGACCAACGTTCTGTTCATCTGCGGGGGCGCCTTCGACGGGCTGGAGAAGATCGTCGAGGAGCGGGTCGGCAAGCGCGGCATCGGCTTCGGGACGGAGACGGCGGTGTCAAAGGCAGAGCGCGGCAAGATCCTGGAGCGGCTGATGCCGGAGGATCTCCTGAAGTTCGGACTCATCCCGGAGTTCATCGGCCGGCTGCCCGTCATCGTGACCCTCACCGCGCTGACGGCCGAGGATCTGGTCCGGGTGCTGACCGAGCCAAAGAACGCGGTCACCCGCCAGTTCCAGAAGTTCCTCCAGCTGGACAAGGTTGAGCTCGTGTTCACGGAGGCCGCTCTCGAGGCGGCCGCGGAGGTGGCCCTGGACCGCAAGACCGGCGCCCGGGCCCTGCGCTCGATCGTGGAGGAGTCGCTGCTCGAGGTGATGTACGACATCCCCGAGCGGACCGACATCCGCAAGTGCATCATCACCGAGGAGACGATCCGCGAGGGTCGACTGCCGCTTCTCCTGACGAAGTCGGACGTCGACCGGGGCGTCGACGAGACGAACTACGTGGACTGGCTGGCCGAGCGCGGCGAGAGCGCGTAGCGCACCGGCCCGCGGCGGGGGATTGGCGGCCGGCGATTGGCGGCCGCGGCGGGGAATCCCAGACCGCCCGCAACGCCCGAAATATTCCGAGCATTGTTATCGCCAGACTCGGGCGCCCCACAGCCCCCGGAAATATTCCGAGCATTGTTATCGGCAGGCTCGGGCGCCCCACAGCCCCCGAAATATTCCGAGCATTGCTATATGGGTCCGATCCGGCCTCTCGTGAGGCCGCTGGCGCAGGTTTGAATGTCTCGATAATCATGCTCGGACTACGGACGGCGGCATCCCCGAACGCGATGCCCCGGCGGGCATAACCCCGGCCGACGGGGACCTGCTGCGTCTCACGCCTCCGGTTCCCAGCCCTCCGGCGCCAACTCGAATGCGGCGAACTCGAACGCCGGCACGACGATGCAGCT
>Ga0137375_10011188_pt1 | contig 10627 bp, 17 predicted proteins | sample SagtaG_24_FD_104936 | JGI IMG/M metagenome (GOLD analysis project Ga0137375, IMG submission 104936) | Vadose zone soil microbial communities from Sagehorn Ranch, Mendocino, California, USA - Sage1_R_113_16 metaG | ecosystem: Environmental > Terrestrial > Soil > Vadose zone | place: USA... | reverse complement strand
CGTCAGGGAAGTACTTGTACAGCGTGGCCCGGCCGATCCCGGTCTTCTCGGCGATCTCCGACATCGTGACGGACGCGAGCCCATGTTCTCCGACCAGCGCGGCCGTGGTCTCCAGGATCGCGTTGTTCACCTCGCGGCGATGGGTCTCGATCGTCTCGGTCCAGAGCTTCGGCACTCGCGAAGTATACGATTCGCCGTACTGTGACACTATGTCTCCATCAAAGAGCAGGCCGAGCCGAGAGGAGGCGACGTGGCTGAACGGTCGCGCGGCCCCGGTCCCGAGGAGGATGCCCCAACACCTGCGTGGCTCTACGTCGGCGGGATCTTGGTGATCATCATCGCGCTCGCTTTCGTCGCGATGCATCTCTCCGGCGGCGTCCCGAGTCACTGATGCCGAGGATCCGCTGGCGGCGACTTGCGTTCTTCCTCGTCGTCCTCGTGACCCTGGGATTGGCGGGCCTGTTCGCCGGGATGGTCGTACTGATGAACGTGCAGCCCGGCTTCATGGGAATGGCTCACTTCACCGAGCTGCACCACCGTATCCACGACCTGACGTTCGCGTCCCTGAATGCCACGGCCACCGTCGGCATGCTGGCGCAGCTGCGCCGGCCGGTGAGAAACATCGCCGGTCAGCTCATGGCGCTGATCCCCTTCGGTGCGCTCCTGCTAGCGGTCGCCCTCACGAACACCTCGGTGCTCTCGCCGCCCTGGCTCCTGGTCGGTGCGGCAGCGGTCCTCGCGACGATGCTCCATCCCGTCGGGGATCCGCTCCGCTCGTTCAGTGCCGCGCGCCTAGATCGGCCGATGCTCGCCCTGGTCGGCGTCGCGGCTGTGCCGCTTCTCGCATTCGCCTGGACGAACATCGCCCTGCAGCGCGCGGGCCCGAGCGACCACGCCTTCCTCGGCCACTACGGATATCTTGCCGCTCTCAGCTTCAGCGTGATCGGCGTGGGGATCCTCTCGAGCCTGCGGCCGGACGGCTGGAGGCTCACGGGATGGGTCGCTGCGGGCCTGCCGGCCGCCCTTGGAGTCGCCTCGCTCGTTTACCCAGACGTCGATTCGACCCTCACGCCACCCTGGGCGATCGCCGCGATCGCATGGGCCGTCGTATTCCTCGCGAGAGTCGAGATCGGTCGGGGGCGCGAAGCTGCGGCCGCGTCAAGTGCGTGAGATCGCCACGATGGCGCGGCACGCCCCCGAGCTCGGCGGCGGCGGTGCCCGCACAACCGTTCGGTGTGACGCGGACGGTGCCTACCGGCCTCAACGTGCCATTCCGATGGTTGTCTTGTGAGGCGTCAGCGCAGTCGCGAGCAAGGCAAACGCTACGGCCGATGTGCTCGGTGACTCAGCCACGTCGCGGTGGCGCTGGCGCCCACGAACCCGCTGATCGTCTACCTCCTCACTGAGCGTCTTGAGGTCTGGCGCTCCGCCGATGGCGGCGCGACCTGGCAACGCGCCGGCTGAGTGAACCCTCTAGCTCGGAGGCAGTGGCGTCTTCGTGGACGGTCCCTTGTCGCCCCAGCGCTGGTCGATCGCGGTACGAATTGCCCGCAATGGGAGTCCCTGTTTGCGCATGTCCATCACGTCACGCGTGATCCCGGTGCAGATATCTCAGCCGAACGACATGGTGTCGAGTCGAATGCGCCCGTCGGGGTACATCTCGCGTACGTAGCAGTCGAAGTTCGAGCCATGCCCGCCGTCGACGCAGCCGCAGAAGCACGGGATGTACTGCAATACGTCGTGATTAGCGGCGGCGTAGCGATACATCGCCTGCGTCGTGGCCGAGAGTTGGGAAAACTCATCAGGCCACTCGTCTCTCGTTGGATAGGCGTAGAGCGCGACCAGTGCATCTCCCGGCCGGCTTCCGCTTCCGGGAGTGGCCGCGCAGGCCGAGACCAGTGCCCCGCCGGCCAGGAAGAGGAAACGGCGGCGCTCCATTACTTCGATAGTACGAGCGGGAGCGTGGCGATCATCCCATCGGGCTGTGTGGCTTCGTCCTCACCTCGGTGCGCTTCTCTCTCCGCTGCGTCACGACGATGAACGCCTATCCCTATCGTCACACCGGTCGACGAGGCCTTCTGATCGGCTTCGCCTTCGGCGCGCTGCTCATGATGGTGATCGGCGGCGTCGCTTGGTGGTCGCTTGGGTCAACACGCGTGTTCGGCAACCGCCCGTCGCAGGAATTGAGCGCGACAGAGCGCCGAGGCGAAACGATCTACAACGCGAGCTGCGCTAGCTGCCATGGAGTCCCCAGCGGCGGCACGATGATGGACTACCCACCTCGGCACGACGCCAATGGTCACACCCGGCATCACCCCGACTGCGAGCTCATACAGATCGTACGCGAAGGAGGTGACGCGATGACCGAGGCGATGCGCGAGATGATGGCACCGCCGGATGCGCCACGGATGCAGGCGTTCAAGGATCGCCTCTCGCCCGAGAAGATCGCCGCGGTGCTTGCCTTCATCAAGACCATGTGGACGCCCGAGGAGCGTGCGGCGCAAGCCGATATCACACGACAGGCGTGTGCGACCGCTCGATCGACCCTCTGTCTCTTCGACGCCTATCGGCCCGAGCACCCTCCCCGGACAGAACTTCCTGATCGAGAGTCCAATGACCGTCGCAACGGACTACGGCGAATAGTGTTCAGATGATGACCAGCCGAGCAGTGAGTGGTGGGCTCCTCATTGCATGTGTTATCGCTGCCTGTGCCGCACCGGCTCGACCGGTGGCGTTCGCCGACATCGCGGCGGCCGAGACATCGCGCCACACCGGCGGCCCGGCGCTGATCGTGGCCAGGACCGATGGCGCGCGCGCGACGATCGCGTCGCTCCGACCAGGGCTCGCGCTCCCGGATGGCGTCGTGCTTGTCGTGGTGTTCCAGGGCCAGCAGCCGACGGGCGGCTTCACCGTGCGAATCACGAGGATCGAGCGCACCGGCGAGCGCCTTATCGTGCACGCCACGTTCGCGAAGCCGCTGGACAACGCGTTCGTGACGCAAGCGCTCACCTCGCCGCTGCATGTCGTATCTATTTCCACCGCCGACGCTTCCGGCCTGCGCGACGCCGTATTGCTGGATGAGACGGGCGCGGAAGTCGCGCGAGCGAGTCTGAGCTAGCGTCCAAACGGCGCTACTCGAAACACATCTCTTTCGTGAAGCCCGCTTGGGCCTGACGCTGGGCCGGCGACCACATGGTCTTGATGAAGGCGAGCACCGCCTCAATGTCTGCCGGGGACAGCCTGTCCTTGAACCCCTGCATTGGGATCGCTCCAGGTGGGGCGTACTCAGGGGTACCGCTCGACCCATCACGCGTCACCCGGAGGAGCGCGCAGTCCGGGTGGTGCCAGGTGTGGCCGTTGGCGTTGTGGGGAGGCGGATAGTCATCGATCCGGCCACCGGTCGGTCCGCCATGGCAGCTGGCGCAGTTGGCGTTGTAGACCTCCTGACCGCGCCGCTCACGGAGGGCCGTGCTCAGCGAGGAAGCCCAGCTGGGAGCGGAGGCGGACGCCAGCCACACCCCGACGACAACTGCGACAACCCCAGCTCCGCGCAGGAAACCGAGACGGCGCGAAACGGCAGTCTTCGGTCGTGCGTTGCTCGAGCCGCGCGACTGGCCGCTCACCACGTTCACCCGATCCTAGGCAGGGACTCCGCCGAGGCTGTTTCGCGCGGTTGCGAGCAACCCGACGCGAGCGAAGACCGTCCCGGCCGCTGGGCGAAGGCTACTTGGGCTTCGGGGTCGTCGGCTTCGTCGTGGTGCTCGAGCAGCAGGCGCCGCAGCAGTTCCCACAAGCGCAGGCCATCAGGCAACCTCCAACCGTCGTTGCACCGACTCTATGGGGCGTACGGCTGGCGCTTGCATACCATCGCCGTTGTGGAACTCCGGGTGCTCTACGGCAGCGAGCCGATCCGGTGCGATGTGAGCGGCTGCTGCCTCTGGACCGGGCGCAGCTCAGTCGCGGCCGCACGCCGACGCCTGTACCAAGCAAGCCGCGGTGCGCTGCCCGCATCGGCGGTGATCGAGAACATCTGTCGCAACGGGCGCTGCGTGAACCTCGATCACCTGCGGGTCGTCGCGCGAACCGTGACGCGAAGGCCATCGCCTGGCGTCTCCCAATGCCGCCGCGGTCACGAACTCAGCCCCGAGAACGTGGTGCGCCATCGCGACGGCCGCGTCGCCTACTGCCGCCTCTGCCGCAACGAACGCCGGCGCGAACGCTATCGCAGCGATCTCAGCTTCGCCCGCCGGGAGATCGCGCGTCAGCGCGCGCTGCGTCGCAGCGCCTCGAGACCGTCCTAGAACAACTGGTCACCATCACGTGATCGTCGGCCGCCGCGGTCGCGACGTCACATAGTCGGTGTGAAATGCGCCATGTTCGTCTCATCGCCGTGGCGCTCCGCCTCGAGGCCGCGAAGGAGCTCGACACGTACATCAACGACGTGCGCGAGGGCAATAACGATGCGGACGCGCCGCTCTTCACCGACCGTTCTGGCCAAGCCCTCACCGGCAACCAGTCCGCAAGCGCTTCGAGCGGCTGAAGGTCAGCACGGCATCAACGATCTCTGCGCGCACATGCTCCGGCACACTTGGGCCACCAACTACCACCGCTCCGCCAGCGGCAGCCGCTTCCATTATCGAATCAAGGCCCGCTCGGGAAGCGGATCGGCTCGGATTAAGTGGTCAGAACCTGAGCCACATCGAGGGAGTCTCTACTTCCACACCCGCCGCGCGACGCGAAGGTTGTTGTGACCGACGATGCCCTGCACGTCCGTCGCGCTATATCCCCTCGCGAGTAGTCCTGCAACGGTCGCCGGAACTCGCTCAGGCTCGATCATCCCGAGGCCTGACGGGTGACCCGGCCGTAACGGTTGCCCACAAGACGTGACGGACCGCACAAGACCCCTGGTGACCTAAGAGCGCCGCAGCTTTAACGTCGCCAGCCCATGCCTCATGTAGTCCTGCGCGATCGACCGGTACGTGGCGACTTCCTTCTGCAGGCGCTCGTCATCAGGAGTGCGCTCGCCAATCGCCTCGAGTGCGAAGTTCACGCCACGCATGTATGGCGGAAGATGCTCTAGCGGAAAGGGGACCCGACCAGTGTCAGTCGGCTCCCGCGGACCGCGCGGCACAGGATCCGAGCGGAGCATCGTGGGCACTGCATCTCGGACGGTGTCTACGGCATCAAAGAGTTCTCTCGTGAGCGGTCGGTCCGCGAAATCGCGTCCGACGTACCGGTACGGGATCGAGAGATCGCGGGCGATCACGAACGCGGCTGGCCGCGCGCGCCGCTCCTTCTCGTGGTACACGCCGTACGCGGCGATGACCGCCGCATCTGGATCGGCCAGCATCGGGAACGGCAGGAGGAGCTTGTCGACCATAACCCTGTTGCGAGCGACGCTGTCGACGGAGATGCCCACCACCGTCGCGCGCTGATTTGTGAACTCTTCGTACTGGCGTGCGCAGCTGACCAGCTGCCCGTTGCAGTAGGGTCACCAGTCGCCGCGAAGGAAGAGGAGCACGACCGGATCGCCGAGCTTGTCGGAGAGCCGCCAGGAGTGCCCGTTCTCATCCTCAAGTGCGAAGTCGACAGGAAGCTCGGCCATCTAGCTCTTCGTGCCGGCGGCACGCTCGACGTCGGCACGCAGCACGAGACCCATGAGCCGGCCATCCGATGTGGTTACGGGCGCGGTCTCCAGCTTGTTGCGGTCCATGTATTCGAGCATCTCGACTGCGCTCACATCCGGCCGAAATGTGCTGGGCCGAGCAGACATGACGTCACCCACATGAGCGTGCGGATCGGCTTCGAAGTCCTGTCCGAACATGCGCCCGAGCACGACGCCCCGCGCGTTCACGACGAAACAGGTCTTCCACGGCTCGGCTCGCTCACGCGCGGTCGCGACCGTATCGTCGGGCCCGCAGGTCGGGACGTCCAGATGCGCGAGGTCCTTGATCCGCCCCACCTTGGTGACCTCGCCCTCGAGCGGAAGGCCGTACGCGCCCCAGTCGGACTTCCCCGCCGAGTACTCGTAGACATCGGTGAAGCCTAGGCTTTCGAGCCGCCACGCGGCCCGTGGGCTCATGTCTCATTGAAGGTCGTGGCAGTAGACGACCACGGGCCGGTCTTTACGCAGCCGGCCGGCGCTGCTCTCGTCGAGTTCCTTCAGCGGGATGTTGACTGCACCGGGAAGGTGCTCCTCCGCGAACTCCTCGCTCGGCAGAACGTCGACGATCTGCGCTCCCTCGCGCATGAGGCGCTGAACTCTGGCTCGATCGATGATCGTTGGCATCACGCATCTCCCTTCGGCACACCACGGTGTCGCGGGCAGGACCATGTTTCGGCGGGCCAGCCGTCGACGAGCTGCTCCCGCGGTAAGACGTGGTCACACGCGACGCAGTACCGATCGCCGTGACGCATCCAGCGGACGTCAGGCTTGTCGCTCGCACGCACAAGCGGGGAGTCGCAGCAGTAGCACGTCAGTCGCGCCACGCCCTCGACCGCGCGATTCATGGATCCCGTGGGCCGGCCGAGAGTCTTTGCAGCGCGGCCTCGTCCGCGAGCTCGATGAGACGCGGCCGGCCGCGCACGATTCCGCGCCGCTCCCAGCCCGCAACCAGCCGCGAGACGGTCTCGCGCGATGCGCCGATCATCCGAGCGAGATCCGCTTCGGACATGCCCTCGACCGCGATCCACGCGCCATCACGCCGAGCCACGCGGAGCAGCAGTTCCGCGAGTCGTGTCGCCGCCGGGTCAGAGGCCGTGCGCTCGACGACCTGCTCGAGCTCGAAGAGCTGCCGCGCGAGCACCATGGCCACCTTCGCCGCGAGCCGCGGATGGGTCGCCATCGCGCCGAGGAACTGCGCCGCCGGCGCGTCGCAGACGACGACGTCGTCCACGGCCACCACTCGCTGGCGCGTGGCGGCCGCTCCGAAAAGCGCGGACGTGCCGAAGAGCTGCCCAGGTCCAAGCACCGCGACCGCCACATCTCCCTGGAGCACGCGGACCCGCCCGACTTTGACGATGTAGATGCGATCGCCCGAAGGCCGCACGACGACGTCCAGACCGCTCCGGCAAGATCGCATTCGCAGCAACGATCCGAGCCGCTCCATCTCCGCCTCGCTCATCCCCTCGAAGAGGTCCAGCCGGCGTAGGAACCACAGTCTCGTCGTCAAGTGACCGCCATCACAGAAGCGCCGAGAGCGTACCGCTACGAGCACGATTCCACCCCCTTGGTGTGACGCATCGCACACGAAACGCTCACAAGGGAATCGACGATGCAGCGCCGCGTTCATTCGTGCAGCGCCAGGGAGGTTTGTGATGCAGCGTCAGTACGTCCTCGGTGGGATCGCCGTCGGCCTCGTCGGCGGGCTCGCGATGTCGCTTTACACGATGGTTGCCGAGCTAGTCGCGGGACACAGCATGTTCACGCCGATGTACATGGTCGGCGCACCCGTGGTCGGCATGGGGGCGATGGAGCGTGGCATGACCGGCGGCGCGCTTTACTTCGAGCTGGTTCCGGCGATCGTTGGGATGGTCGTGCATTTGATCTGGGCGGCTTCGTGGGGACTCGTGTTCGGCGCGGTCCTCTGGACCACGCGCCTGGCTGGATGGCCCGGTTTCGTCTCCGCCATCGCGTACGGCTATGCGGTCGGAGCGATCATGAGCGCCGTGGTCATGCCCGCGGTCGGGCTGAAGCCCATGTGGGAGATGCCTGGCCTCACGTTCTTCCTGCTCGATCACCTCGCGTTCGGTCTTTCCCTCGGGATCTGGGCACTTGCCTTCCTGCCACGCGGTGGCGTCCGCTCGAGCGGTCAGGTCCGGGGGTCGACCGCCTAAACGAAAGAGGGGTCGCCGCGCGAGGGGACTGCACTCTTACTGGCCGCGTCGGTCGCCCTTATGACGTGCGCGAACGCGCCGGGAAGCTGCGCGAGCGGCGGTGCCCGACCGCACCTCGTAGCGGCGAACGATCCGCGAGCACGAGCTCTGGGCGTCATGTCGCCATCGATGCGGCGGGGATCGGGACGCGTTCCTCGGCACCCGACCTGGCGCCTGCGAACCAGCGCGATGCCCAACTCGGGAGGAGACGCTGGAGCGAGGCGTCAAGCCCATACGCGAAGCCGGCGCCGCCGATCAGGCAGAAGAACTCGGCGACGAAATACGTCTTGTCGATGTAGGCGCCGTGTGACATGAATGACTTCTCAAGGATGATGCGACACGATCAGTCGACACGCACGTAGACGTTGTCGCCGCCGACCACCTGATTGAAGTTGATGACGCCGGGAACTACCAGGGTGATGCCCTCGGATGCGCTATTGGGCGGGTTGGGTCCGATAACGCAGAAGACTGTCAGGATCCCCGGAAGCGAGGTCGCCCCGACCGTCAGGGTCACGCGGAGCTTGACGGCGCCGCCACACAGGTTCGCCGGGATCGGATCGCCGAACACCACCCCGCAGCCGTAGGACTGGTACTCGAGGAGCTCGGTCGCGGTCCAGGTCCCGCTGGTGCTGCCGCCGGCGTAGGTGTGCGTGAAGGAACCCGAGGCCTCGACCGACTTCGGGTTGACGCTGAACTCGCCCTCGCCAGTGACCGCCACCGTGTCGCCGTTCGGCGCCATCGCCACATTCGGTTCCTCGAGGTGGAGCTCGTACGTTTGCGTCTCACTGCTTGCGACCGCCGCGGCGGGCGTGAGCAGTGAGAGCGCGAGGGTCAGCATGAGCACGAAAATTGGCCGCATACGCATGACGTTCCCCCTACCGTGGTCTTGTGTGCGCCCGGGTATAGCACTCCCTGTCGAATTGGCGTTCCTTTCCGCCTGAGTAAACGAATGGCAAAGTCGAGTGCAGTCGACCGCGACCGGCGCAGAACCGGCGAAAAGGCCGATCGTCTACCTCGACCAGCTGCCCAACGAACTCTGGCAGATCGACGCGACGCACTGGCCGCTCGACGACGGCTCACCGTGTGCAACTGACGGTGTCTCCTGACACCGGAGTCCTTCATCTTCGAGCGTAGCCGCTCGTACGGGGTCTGACCCTGGAGCGCTCCGTGCGGGCGCTCGAAGTTGTAGAAGTCCTCCCACTCCTGAAGCTTGGTTGTGAACAACTTGGCGTCGTCGACCACGACGCCGTCGAGCATGCGGTAGAACTCCTCGGCGTCGATGCGGTGCGAGCGCTCGACCTTGCCGTTCAGCCGCGGGGTGCCCGGCGCACTATTTCCCCCACCGGCACCGCACGGTGCGGGGCATGCTCGCCGAAGCCGGCTACGACGAGATCCACAACGGCGGAATATCGGCGTGGCGCGTCGCGGCATATCGGCGTGACTGAACCGGCGGCGGACTCATGCCGCGTTCAGCGAGTACCCAAGGGCACGCATAAGACGTAAGAATCAGGATCGATACCGCACGGTAGGTTCTGATCTTTCATACCCTCCGGGCCTCCGGGTCACGGAAGGCTGTTGTTCGTCGAAGCACCATCGCCGGTTCGGCGCCGTTTCAGGCGCCGGGCGAGAGGTCTGGGGCCCCGACGGAGTCAGTGAGCGACGCGAAGCGAGGAGAGCGTTCGAGCCGCACGCTCGCGCATGACGAGGTTCCCCTTGCGCTCGTAGATGTCGGCGGCCTCCGCGGCGACGCGCGCGGCCTCCTCACCCGGCCCGAGCGCTTCGGCGAGCGCCAGGCGCGTCTCGCCCTTGAGCTCGAAGAACTCGCTGCCGTCGGCGAGCTCCACAGCCGCCCGTGCGAGCGGGATCGCTCCCGCCCGGTCCCCGCGGGCCGTGAGGATCCGCGCTTGCACCTTCCGCCAGAGCGCCTCGTTGAGGATGTCGTCGCTCGCACCGAGCTCCGCGCTCCGGCGCGTGTACCGTTCGGCCTCGTCCAGGCGCCCTTGCAGCAGACAGGCTTCGCCGAGGTGCGCCGCCACCGTGCTGAGGAAACCCTTCTCGCCTCGGCTCTCGAGAATGGCGTACCCCTCACGCAGCGCTGCCTCGCCCAAGGCTAGCTCGCCCGCGAGCGATGCGACGTCCCAGACGCACGGCGCGGACGTTGCGTAGGGAATGTCGCGCCCCAGCTCTTGCATGCGCGTGCGCCAGATTCCGATGAGCTCCTTCGCGCTCGTGTGGTCCCCTGTCCGCGCGCGCAGGTGTCCACTCACGTGCGCGACGAAGCCATGGGCGGTCGGCACGTCGCTTACAACCTCGAGCATTTCCTCGATCACACGGAGACCCTCCGCGACGGGGGTGTCGCCGAACAGGATGGGCGGACCCCAGTTCATTCGGATCTCAGCCTCGAGCCGCCGATCGCCGGCCGCGCGCGCGTGTCGCGCGGCGCGCTCGAGCGCATCGCGCCGCTCGGCGATCCGTCCCTGGTTCATCGCCAGCTGGCCAACGGCGTCCCACCCGCGCGCGGCGACGAGATGGTCGCCACGCCGCTCCGCCGCGGCGATCGCGGCGCGTGCCTCCGCCAACACCACGGGTGTCGATCCTTGCGGTTCGCGCAGGTAGCGAATGTCGATGAGGGCGAGCCGCGCTCGCCACTCGATGTGCTCATTGCCGGCCTTGCGGGCGGCCGCCAGCGTTTCCTCAAGGACAGGCTCGGCATCCGCGAAGTCCCCACGCATACGAAGCGCGTCGGCCTGCT
>Ga0137375_10011181_pt1 | contig 10628 bp, 9 predicted proteins | sample SagtaG_24_FD_104936 | JGI IMG/M metagenome (GOLD analysis project Ga0137375, IMG submission 104936) | Vadose zone soil microbial communities from Sagehorn Ranch, Mendocino, California, USA - Sage1_R_113_16 metaG | ecosystem: Environmental > Terrestrial > Soil > Vadose zone | place: USA... | reverse complement strand
TCCTCGGGGATGGCGCCGGTGGCCGGCATCGCCAGGCGGTAGTTCCAGTCGCCGGTCGCCTTGGTCAGGTGGAAGATGATCGTCTGGTCGTCGGGCGTCTCGATGCCGGAGATCTTGGTGTCGGCGCTCTTGGCCTTGCCGTCCATGCCCTTGATGATGTTGTTGTAGTAGAAGCCGTACTGGGCGGCCAGCGGCTGGGTGTTGATGCGCTGGAAGGCGTAGGCGATGTCCTTGGAGGTGACCGCCCGGTCCAGCGGCGGCGCGAACTTGATGTTCGGCTTGAGCTTGTAGGTGTAGGTCAGTCCGTTGTCGGTCGGCTGTGCCACCTCGGTCGCCAGGTCGGGCTGCAGCTTGTTGCCCTCGTCCCCAGCGACGAACTTGTAGCTGACCAGCGTGCGGACCAGCGCGCCGTACAGCGTGAACGCCGAGCCAATATATTCGCCGGTCGGGTCGAAGCCGTTGGTGAACCCGAAGTCGGTGGTCGCCGTGCGGAACACGCCGCCCCGCTGAGCGGCCTGCTCGGGCGCCGCCTGGCCGGCCTCGTCACCACCACCACAGGCCGCGGCCACCATCGCCACCGCCAGGGCAAGTCCCACCAAACGAAGACGCTGTCGTCTCTTGCCCATCATCCTCCGCCTCTCCAGAGGGTCGTTGCCGTCACTGCCGGTCCAAACAGGTGGTTCCTCCTCCCCCGCCGGGATCGCCGGTCCTCCGCCCGCTCCCCGTACCTGGATGGCCGCACGTGCACCCCGAGCAACCCGTATACCCGGCTCGGTGGTCCCACCTGACAACCCCGCCCGTGCTGCTTTGGGCAGGGCTTACCACACGTTTGCGAGGCAGGCATGGAGGTATCGCCGATGGCTTTAGAAGCGGCATTCGGTCTGTACGCCGGACCGCCGCTCGGCTCAGCGCGTATGCGGCGGCGATAGTCAACCCATGTTGTCAAGGAGATGACAACCGAACCTATTTCCGGGACATGCTTGTTGCGACCGAGACGATGCGCTGTGCCGCCGGGTCGGCATGCAGGCAATCCAGGTGTAGCAGGCGGATATCATTGCGTCGATCGAAGCGCCGGACCACCAGCGACACATTGCAGCCGACAAATGTTCGCCGTCGCTGACGGAGTTTCGCGGGTTGAACCTCCTGTCATGTGGGGATCGACGGACTCTACGCAAACACACCCCGCGGCGCCGATGCCAGCATTCAGTCGTGACCTAATCCTGAAATCACCGGCCTACCGCCCTGAATCGGATCGCCGGCCGGCCACAGCGGACTCCTTTGTGCGCACGACAGGCGAGCGGCACGGCGACGCCAGTCCGACCAAGGACCGTCAGGGCGCGGGAGCATCCCACGGGATGAATCCACCACGCGACCTGGTCGTTGTCGTCACCGGCCTCGCGAAGCCGGTCCGGTCCGAGCCGGCCAGGAAGGCGATGCCGCGGCGACGACCAGATCGGGGCGATCGACGAGGACGCCTCCAGGGTGCTGGCCGCTGCGCGCAGGTCCTTCGCCGACCACAGCCGCCACGGACCTCTGTTCACCCATCTCCGACCCAGGCGGCCACGCGCCTCCCGGCCGCCGTGTCAGCCCCGCTGGCCGGGTCGGTTGACGATCGCCGCGGCGGTCCGGACCGACGCGGACAGGACGGTGTCCTTGGCGACCTGCCACTCCTCATCCGGTGCGGTGGCATCGTTGGCCGCGACCGTGCGCTCGCCGAGGTAGTGGAACGTTTGCGGGTCGAGGATGATCTCGAAGCGGAGGCGGAGGGGGAAGCCGAGGGTGCCCGGGGTCACGCGGGCGAAGGCCACACCGTGGCGTCCGGCCGCGTCGACGGCGTCCTGCTGCAGCCGCACACCCGGGATCTTGGGGAGGGCCTGGTACATGGCGGCCTGCACCCTGGGCGGCAGGATGTTGTCGCGCAACAGCATGCCGATCAGCGTGAACATCGCCTGCCGCCGCCGCTCGACCGAGCCGGCGCCGGCCACCGCGCCGGATCCGCGGTAGCAGGGCGTCGGGATCGGTGGGCAGGTCGTTCACATGCAGCTGCGGGCGGCCGACAGCAAATGCCCCGCTCTGGAATCGGAGGCCGCCGCCCTTGCGCTCGAACGCGAGCCTCCTGCCGTCCACCCGCTTCCACATCCGGGTCGTTCCGCGGCCGGGGCCGACCCCAGACCACCAATGGTCGCCGTTGAGGGTTGCCTGGCGCTGCTCCAGGTAGACCCATTGGTGCGGCCTCGGGCTGAGGTCGAGTTGGGCCGCCATGACCGTGGCCGCCCGGTCACCCAGCTCAGCTGCGTTCGCCACCCCGGCCGGCAACAGCCCCGCCGACGATCTGGCCTGCTGAGGGCGTTGGGGATCGCCACCGAGGTCGCGGGTGACCGTGGCGGTGGCGGTCAGCGCCACGCCGAGCGTGGCCGCGATAGCGACGCGCCAGGCCGCGCGGGACAGCCCGTTCCGCAGCGCGGACCGCCACGGTCTCGTACCTGGAGGCTCGGCTGTAGCCGCGGCCAGGAGCCGTGCCCGTGCCGTCTGTGCGGCCGCCGCGGTCATCGGCGGCGTCTCCCGCCGCAGGTCTTCCAGCAGCTTCAGGTCGTCCACCTCAGATCTCCTCCGTGGTCGTGGACCGCTCGGCGTCGTTCAGCAACCGGCGGAGCTTGCGTCGCGCCCGGTGCAGCCTGGACCGCACGGTGCCCACCGGCACCCGTAGGGCGTCGGCGACCTCCTCGTAGGACAGGCCGCCCCATGCCACCAGCAGCAGCACATCTCGGTCGGCCGGCGACAGCCCCGCCAGCGCCGCGGCCAACAGCCGCTGCTGCTGCTGGGCGGCCACCCGGCGCACCACCACGTCGGCGATCGGCTCAGGTACCGCATCCACCCCGGTCCGCCCGAGGGCCCGATACAGCCGCTGCTCGCTGCGGCATTGCCGGGCGATCAGGGTGGTGGCGATGCCGTACAACCAAGGCCGGGCCTGGGACCGTGTGGTGTCGTAGGACATGCGGCGGCGAAAGGCCGCAAGGAACGTCTCCGCCACCAGGTCGTCGGCAGCGCCGGTGCCCAGCCGTCGAGCGGCATAGTGGTGAATGTCGGCGGCGTGAGGGTCGAACAGGACCGCGAACGCCTCGGGCTCGCCCCACGACCGTTCGATCAACTCCGCGTCCGAGGGCTGCCGCACGTCCGCTTCCCGCAAGGACGCGGACGACGCCGTCATCGGGAGAGTCCCTGTCGTGGCATCGTCCGCCTCTCAGGCTGCGGTGAGCTGTCACCCAGCTGTCTCCCGACGAGCAATCCAAGTTCACGAGCACTCGCGCTTCTGACGGAGCGGCGGGACGCACGCGATCCACAGCTCCAGCGTCCACCCGACCTCGGCGTCTCCCGAACCCTCCCAACGAACCACATCGTCGAACGCACGCTGAACTTCGCGTCGCGGTCGCTCAGCACGAAGCGGAGCGGCAGTCCTTGCTCGCCCAGCGACAACAGCAGGTTGCCGGCCTGCCGTGTGACCCGTGCGCCATCCGGGAGGTTGTCCCAGGGTTGTGGGATTTGAGGTGGGGTCCTCCCCCGGAGCGTGAACACGCCACGCTCCGAGGACCGCCAAGTCCCAGGAGGAGGACCCCGGATGCAAGACCCGCACACGCCCGTTCCCGCCGACGAGACCACTGATCCCGACCAGCTACGATGAGTCGGCACAGCCCCGCTCGGGCAGGCCGAACGGCTGGCCGGCCGCCTGGACGGGCATCTCGCCCGGTTCGCCGAGCGCATGCGCGAGGGCCTGCTGGCCGTCTCGACCGCGGTCGGCTGGACGTCTCGGCCGAGCTGATGGCGGCCGAGGTCACCGACCTCGCTGGGCCCAAGGGCAAGCACAACCCCGGCAGAGTCGCCAAGCACCACGGCGGCCAGGACGGCACCGTAACCCTCGGTGGCCGGCGGGTCCCGGTCCGCCGGCCACGGGTCCGCACCGTCGGCGACGACGAGCACGAGCTGCCCAAGGAGTCATATGAGACCTTCACCTCGGCCGACCTGCTGGCCGACGGAGTGGTCGCCAGGATGCTGGGCGGGCTTCGACCCGCGGCTACCCGGTCGGGCTGGAACCCGTCGGGTCCCGGGTCGAGCAGACCGCGACGGGCACGTCACGCTCGGCGGTCTCGCGCCGGTTGTTGACCGCGACCGCCGAGCGGCTCGACCAACTGCTGCACCGGCCGCTGGGCGAGCAGCGGTGGCTCGTGGTGTTCCTGGACGGCTTTGGGATGGGCGAGCATCTGCTGGTCGGCGCGCTCGGGGTGACCGCCGACGGCACCAAGGTCCCCCTGGGTGTGGTGGAGGGCACCATCGAGAACAAGGCGGTCTGCACCCGGTTGGTGACCGGGCTGCGTGACCGCGGGCTGGATGCCGACCGCGGGGTGCTGTTCGTCCTGGACAGCGGCAAGGCCCTGGGCGCCATGACCACCGTCGTTCCCTCGGCGGCCAGCTGCGCGAACAGACCAAGAACGCTGTCGCTGGTGGCGGAGTCGAGGTTGCCGGTGGGCTCGTCGGCCAGCAGCACCGGCGGGTCGTTGGCCAGCGCCCACCTGGTCTGCTGGTCGTCTGGGCGGCGTTATCAGTTGGTTGTGGTGATCGAGTCGACGGCCCTGGTCAGGTACAGCTCAGAGCGGATGGTGGTGCCCACCGGGTACCGCGGTGCCTCCGGGCGGGAGGTGACGATGATGTCGCGCTCGGCCAGGAGAAGGGAGCTGCTGGGATCAAAGAGCAGCTCGTGGCGGACGCCGTCGAAGGTGATGGCGACCGCGGTGCCCCTGCGGCCCTCCTCGTCGGTCGTCGCACCGAGCACGCGGATCCCCTCGAGCCTGGCCAGCACCCGGAACAGGGCCGCCCGCAGCGCTGGCGGCGTGACCGGTCGAGCCAGCAGCCAGGTCGCCGCCTGGAAGATGTCCACGTTCGCGTCGGCCTCCACGAGGTCCAAGCACCGCTGGGTCTGGATCGGGCGACGACACCACTCCCGAGCCTCAGGTTCAGGCAGCCGAAGCCCGTCACGCCGCGCGTTGTCCCGCAGCCGCCGGTCCAGCGCCGCGGGGTCGGTTGGTAGCTGCTGGAGGCGCTGTGCGGCGTGGTTCCAGGCTTGTTGGTTCCAGTCCACTCGGGGGAACAGCACACCCGGCCAGCTCATGAACCGCCGGGCCTGCTGGCCGCGCAGGTCCCAGCTACGGTCGTTGGTCCGCAGGGGTGGCCTGCCGGCGGCGATCCAGGCCGCTTTGTCCGGGTCAAGGACGATCGGGTTGCCGTAGCGCCCCCGCGAGCGCCAGACACCGGTCGGCCCCCACCACTCCTCACCGATGGAGGGCTGTGCCGCCAGGAACTGCCGCGGCGGGGGAGCGGGTCTCGGAAGCAGGTCCACGTTCTTGCCCTTGGTCCTGGTGTACCAGAACTGGCCGGGCTCCAGTGGGGGTGGGGTGCGGCTGGCGGCCGTGCTTGCGGCCGCGTCCAGGACCGCCGCGGCCGCTGGGGCAGGCCCGCCGGCGCCGCGTGGCAGCAGCCCGGCGGCCAGCGCCACCGCCAGCAGGGCAGCCAGCCCACCGGCCAGCGCGAGGCGGTGTCGCCGCCAGGTGCGGCGACGTGCGCCGCGGCGAAGGACGCGCTGCAGCGACGCGTGGCGAACCGGCGGTTCGTCGGCCACCGCGGTGGCGTGCAGCGACCTGACCGACTCCTCGATGCTCATTGTCTGGCTCCCCTGGTGCTCGGGCTCGTCGTGGTGGAGTCCGGACTTGGCGTGCGGTCGTATTCGGGGCCGAGCTGGGCGCGCAGACGCCGCAGGCCGCGATGGACCAGCGACTTCACCGTGCCCGCCGCCACGCCGAGTTGGCGGGCGGCCTCGGCCTCTGGCAGGTCGAGGCAGAACCGCAGCACGATCGCATGGCACTGGCGGGTTGGGAGCTGCCGCAGCGCCTGCCACAGCACCAGCTCGTCGCCGCTGAAGGCGGGCTGCTGGGCCTGGTTGGGCTCGGCGCGGAGCGCGTGGCGTGCCTCGACGACGGCACGACGCAGCAGCGAGCGATGACGGTTCAGCAGCACCTTGCGAGCGAACCCGGCCGGCTGCTGGTAGTGGCGCACCTGCTCCCACGCCGCGAAGGTCCGCACCATCGCCTCCTGCGCCAGCTCCTCGGCCTCGCCCCAGTCGCCAGTGAGCAGGAACCCAAGCCGCCGAAGCTCCCGGAACTCGCTGGCGAAGAAGGTGAGGAACTCGTCGTTGCCGTCGTGTGCCATCACCCCTTCACACGCGACGACCCACCGGACGGTTCCGGGTCGGCCTCATCGCTCCGTCACCGCGACGCCGCGCAACGAAGTCGCTGCCTCTCGAACCTCAGGAACAGAGCATTGAAGAGGGTCTTGGGGGTGGCCCTGACTGGGCGGCGGTGATCCCGACCAAGTCCGACCAGCCCCCGCCGGGCGGCTTTGACCGGCCGGCGTATCGGGGGCGGAGCAAGGCGGAACGGGCGTCGGGCGACTCAACCAGTTCCGCCGGGTCGCGACCCGCTACGAGAAGCGGGCGGGTACTACCTGGCCATGGTCACCCTCGCCGCCGTGCTGATCTGGCGCTGACGCCCGACCTGGACCTGCGACGCTGTGTGGCGGCTGTGGAGCAGGAGCTGGTTCCACTGCCACCCATCGGGTGTTGGAGGCCGCTCACCTCGATCGGTGACAGCAAGCATGCGCGGGAAGATGCTGCTGCCCACGGACATGGAACGGGTGATGGAGCCAACCGACCAGATTCTGTGGGCGCAGGCGCAGGCGGGCGATGCCGCCGCGTTCGGCGCGCTGTACCAACGCCACGCCCGCGCCGTCTACCAGTTCTGCTTCTGGCGGACCGCCGACGCCGGGCTGGCCGAGGAGCTCAGCGCCGCGGTGTTCCTGGAGGCCTGGCGCCGCCGGGGCCGCACCCGATTGCTGCAGCCGAGCGTGCTGCCCTGGCTGCTCGGCGTGGCCGTCAACCTGCTGCGCAACCAGCGGCGCGCGGCCCGCCGACGCCAGGCGGCGCTGGAGCGGCTACCCCCGCTGCCAGCAGAACCCGACCCGGCCGACGCGGTCGCCGCGCAGGTGGACGCCGAACAGACCATGCGCGTGGTCCGCCAGGCCGTCGACCGGCTGCCCCGCCGCGAGCAGGAGGTCCTGGAGCTGTGCGTATGGGCGGGGCTGGACTACCAGCAGGCCGCCCAGATCCTGGGGGTTGCACCCGGGACGGTTGGCTCCCGGCTCAGCCGGGCCCGCGCGCAGCTGCGGCGCGTCCTGGACCTGCCGCAAGCCGCACCCGGCGGCGGACATGACCAGGGTGAGCGCGGTCCCGCGCGTGGACCGGACGAAGGAGGTGCGCGATGGAGGACCAAGACCACCAACTGATCCCCCCGCCTGCGCCCGACCTGTCCGCCGATCGCCTGCAACGCCGAACCGAGCAAGTCATGGTCGCGTTCACCCGGCTTGCACCAGACCCACGATGGCGGCACCGCCCGACTCGGCGGGTCGCGGTGGTCGCCATCGCCATGCTGACGCTGCTAGCCATCGTGTCGGTAGGGGCGTACGCCCGCCTGCGTCCCGGCCCGGTGACCCAGCTCGGCGCCGGGGTGGGCTGCTTCGCCAAGGCGTCGCTGCGGTCCGAGGTGGCCGTCGTCGAGCTCCGCGGCCTTGACCCGATCGCCCGCTGCCAGGACGTCTGGGCCAGCGGCGGCATGGGCAAGCCCAGGCCCGCGCCACAACTGGTCGCCTGCGTCTACCCCTCCGGTGCGCTCGCGGTCCTGCCCGGCAAGGACCCCGCCACCTGCGACAAGCTCGGCCTGCGCGAACCCGCAGCCGGCGAGATCGACCGTCTTCGCCGGTTCGACGCGATGCAGCAGGCCATCACCAAACGGCTGGGGATCCAGCACAACCCCTGCGTCAACCCGGCCACCGCGTACCGAGTCATCACCGCGGAGCTTCGCGCCCACGGCTTCAGCGACTGGCGGGTGGAGCCCCTCCGGATGGACGCCAGCGGCCGCATTCTCGGCCCGCTCGCCAAGGTCGGGCAGCAAGGCTGCGCCATGATCGGCTTCCAAGGCGACCGCCGGGTGGTGCAGCTGGTCGTCGAGCCACCAAGGACCACCCCTACCACCCGCCACTAGACCGCACAGCGTCACGCCGCGCCAGCTCTCAACGCCCTTCCGATGCTGTGCGGACACCGCCTGGCACGTGCATCGGGCTGGGTGATGCATGTCCGCAGCACGGCGGGTGGTGTCATCCCCTCGCGCAGGACGCGCTGGTTGACGTGGAACAGCCCCTGCGGCGTGCCCAGCCACAGCCCACCGTCGCGAGCGGCTGCTGTGGCAGTGATCCGATCGGTGTCCAACTCGTGCAGCCCACGGCGGGGCCACGCACGTCAGGGCCGCCGAGGCCGAGCAACTTGACATCGCTGGTCGCCCAGACCACGCCATCGGCCGCCACCGTCAGATCGCTCCCGTCGGCCTCCCAGCGGTCATCGGTCACGTGGTTGCGCTGCGGGTCGATGCGCCACACCGTGGTGGCCGCCGGGTCGCCTGACCCACACCGCCTCCTCGGTGACGGCGACGTCACCGCCTGGCTCGCTCGTGTCGACCTTGCTGGACGGCAGCCGGATGGTGGCGACGACGCGGTTGCTGGTGGGGTCGACCCGCCAGAGCAGCCCATGGCGTCGCGGACCCACACCCCGCTCGGTCCGATCCCGAGCGCGTAGGGGTGGCCCGGGAGGCGGATGACCTTCACGACCCGGCCGCTGGCCGGATCGACGCGGGTGAGTTGCCCGCGGCGGGCACCCGCTTCGCAGCACACCGCCCACACGCCGCTGGCGGCGGTGGCGACCGCGTGGGCGCGCCCCGGCCCGGTCGTGGCCGACCTTGCCATCCCCAGGGCGCGACCAACGTCGGGCACCCGCAACGACGCGCTGCCTCGATTTGCCCCCGAAGAACGGGGCCCGTCAGGGCAATGTCGCCAGGGCGACGCGGAACAGCCCGGTCGGCGCCGCGACCCACAGGGCGTCGGGGCCGGCAGTGATCGCGTTGATCCGGTCGCTGCCGAGCTGCCCGAGGGTGAGCCTACGACGCAGCGCCCCACGGTCCAGGCCGAGCACCCTGTTCCCGCTGGTCGCCCAGACCGTCCCGTCGCTGCCGACGGCCAGGTCCCAACCGTCGGCCGGCACGCTGCCGACGACCTGGTTGCGCTCGGGGTCGATGCGCCACAGGGTCCCCCGGCCGGATCGCTGACCCATACCGCGCCGGTGGTGACGGCCACGCTGCCCGGCGTTACGCCCAGCCCGCCCGGGATGGCGACGGTGGCGAGCACGCGCAGCGAGTCGATGTCGATGTGCCAGACGCCGCCGCCCACCCCGCGCACCCACACCCCGCTCGGCCCCAGCCCAACCGCGTCGGGCCGCCCGGGCAGCGCCACCATCCGGCGAGGGCGAGGGCCGAGCAAGCGCAGCAGCCGCCCGCCGCCCGGCGGGGTGGGGCCGCCGCAGCACACCGCGAACACATCGGAGTCGACCGTGCTGGCGACCCGCGCGCGGGTGTCGACGGGTTCGGTGGCGACCACCCGGGCGGTCTGGGGATCGAGCACCAGCAGCCCGCCGCCGGCCACCGTCGCCACCAGCCCACCCGCCCGGGTGGCTGTCAGCCGGACCAGCGGCCGGTCCGCACGTGGCCGATCGCCAGAGACGGCGGCCGCCCGGCCGCTGTCGGGGTCCACCCGCCAGATCAGCCCGTCGCGCAGGATCCACACGCGCTCGATGATGCGGTTGCCGGCGACCGACTCGAGGGTGCGGGCGACGTCGTCGACTGGGCCGCTCACGCCGAGCCTGACCACCGACGGCGCGGCCCCCGGCCGGCCGCTGGAAGCCGTCGGCCCGCCAAGGGTCGCCAGGCGCCCGACGGCCACCAGGCTTGCGACCAGCGCCAGCGCGGCGGCGACGATCAGCGTCCTGCGCGACGGCCTGTTCATGGCAGCTCACCCACGGTCATGCCCGGCCGATGATCAACGGCCTGATCCAGCGTACGTGGACGGGTGGCCACACAGGGTGTTAGTCCTGTCGGGGTGCCCGGGTTCCGCGCCACCGTCGGCGTTCCCGGTCGGTCCGGCATCACCCAAGGCAGGCCCACCAACAACGCCGCTATCGGTGCTTACCCATCACCCTCCGCCTCTTGTACGTCGCCGCCGCGGCTTCCTCATTCGCCCGGACGGCCTCGAGCAGCGTGGTGGCCGCCCCGTTCCGCTGGTATAGCACCATCCGCCCGCGACGCCGCGAGCTGACCAGCCCGGTGTCCTTGAGGACCTTGAGGTGCTGGCTGACCGGGGGTGGGCTGAGGCCCAGCTGGGCCGCCAGCTGCGTGGTGGTCCTGGGCAGCCCGAGGGTGGCCAGCGGGGCAGCCCAGGTCCGGCCCACCAGGGCACTCAGCGGGTCGGTCTGCTCGGCGGGTGCCTCCTGGAGCGGCCCACCGTCGCGGACCTTGTCGAGCTCGGCGTGGACGACGGCCCGGGGGGGTGGCGGCGACGGCGGCCAGCTCCTCGGCCAGCACCCCCCACGGCCCGGTCGGGGGTGGCAGCAGGAATGAGGGCAGGTATCGGCCGGTGGGTGCCAGCGC
>Ga0137375_10011178_pt1 | contig 10630 bp, 9 predicted proteins | sample SagtaG_24_FD_104936 | JGI IMG/M metagenome (GOLD analysis project Ga0137375, IMG submission 104936) | Vadose zone soil microbial communities from Sagehorn Ranch, Mendocino, California, USA - Sage1_R_113_16 metaG | ecosystem: Environmental > Terrestrial > Soil > Vadose zone | place: USA... | reverse complement strand
TCCTTCTTGTAGACTTGCGGCCGGTCGTCGGAGAAGAACGCGTGCGGCGCCCCCGGATAGAGGATGAACTCCGCCGCGACGCCTCGCTTCTTGAGCTCCGCCTCGAACCGCTTGACGTCGTCCGCCGGGATGCCAGGGTCCGCCTCGCCGTAGAGCCCCAGCACCGGCATCTTGATCTTGTCCGCGAGGCTGAAGGCATCCACGCCCGGGGCGTCGGAAAACGTGCGCTTGACGTGACCGTACCACGGAGCAGCGGCCGCGACCCCCGGGTATTCCGCGGCGAAGTGGAGCGTCAGCGCCCCGCCGCCGCAGAATCCCGTCACGCCCAGCCGGTCCGCCCGGGCCCACGGCTGTTGCTTGGCGTAGTCGGCCGCGGCGCGGATGTCGCCGAGGTACTGGGCGCGCGTGACCTTGCCCGAGATCTGGCCCATCTCCTGGAAGTTCTTCCCCTGCATGCCGCCTTCCCGGTGATAGAGCTCGGGGGCGATCGCGTAGAAGCCGGCCTGGGCGAACCTACGCACGACGTCCTTGTTGTGCTCGCTGTTCCCCGTGAAGCCGGAGATCACGACAATGATCGGGTAGCGTCCGGCCCTCTCGGGCGGGCATCGTAGGCCGGGATGGCCGTGCCGCCGACCTGCAGCTGGAGGTCCCGGGCGACGATGCCCTTGGTGTCGGTCACGATGGCCTGGGCCATCGAGATCCCGGGGGTCAGGATGCCGCCCACGGTGGTGAAGGCACCGAATTTCAAGACTTCCCTGCGCGACAGTGGGTTGTGCTGGGGGTTGTGCATGGATCTCCTTTCGTGGCTGGTGCGGGTGATAACTTCCCTTGCAGAATCGTCCGCCGGGATTCTACAGTAGACATAACCACCGATGAAGCTTCCCGGTTTCGTGACTAGGTCCATGAGCCTCCGCGAGGCGGCCGCGGTCATCTTTGTCCTGGTGGCCCTGCTGCCGCTGCTGCTCTTCGTCGCCTTCCTCTCGGTCTCGGACCTCATCACCAGGACCGAGGCCCAGTTCGCGGCCTTCATGGCGCTCGTCATCGCCTGCCTGGGGTTTGTCGTCTTCCGCCGGCTGGTGGACCAGATCGCCCGGCTGGCGGTCAACGTCAGGCAGCCGATCTCCGCGGACCAGGAGGTGCCGCACGCACGCGAGGCGGCGGCGCGGGTGCCGGGCCTGGGCCAGGTCGCCGAGATCGGCCAGCTGGCGGACGCCTTCCACCAGATGCTGGAGGACCTCCGGGCCTCGACGCAGCGGCTCGAAGATCTTGTCTTCAAGCTGGGCACGCTCAACGAGCTGGTCGAGATGTCCACCCGCATCCCGAAGATCCAGGATCTGCTGTCCACCGTCCTCCAGAGCACGATGCGCGCGGTGCACGCCAACATCGGCTCGATCATGCTGCTCGATCAGCAGCAGAAGACGCTGCGCATCGCGGCGTCCCGCGGGCTGCCTGCCGAGGTCCACGACCAGACGGAGGTGCGGCTGGGGGAGGGTGTGGCGGGCAAGGTCGCCGCTCTGGGCGACGCCGTCATCGTGGACGACATCGAAAAAGACGCGCGCTTCGCCAGAACCAATGATCCCAAGTACGGCACGGGCTCCTTCATCTGCATGCCCGTGCGCGTGGGCGACCGCGTCATCGGCGTGATCAACCTGGCCAAGAAGGAAGACGCCAGCACTTCGCCGCCCACGCCGCGGCCCTTCAGCCCGACGGATCTCCAATTCCTGAGCGCGCTTTTGACCTATATCGGCTACGCCGTGGACAATGCGCGCCTGCTCCAGGAAGCGCAGGAATCGGCGAGCCAGCTGCAGAGCGTGGTGGACGACCTGCGGGCGACCCAGGCCCAGCTGGTGCGCGGCGAGACGCTCTCCGCCATCGGCAAGCTCGCCTCGGGCATGGCCCACCACTTGAACAACCTCTTCGCCGTCATCCTCGGCCGGCTCGAGATCCTGCTGACCAAGGTGCCGGACGCCGAGGCGCGCCGCTATCTCGAAATCGTCCAGCGGGCCGCGCAGGACGGCGCCGAGGTGGTCCGCCGTGTCCAGCGCTTCAGCCGCGTGCAGCCGGTCTCCCGCACCATGCCGGTGGATCTCAACCAGCTGGCGCAGGAGGTGATCGACCTGACGCGCCCGCGCTGGCACAACGAAGCGCTGCTGCGCCAGATCCGCATCGACACCGCCCTCGACCTGGGCAACGTCAAGCCCGTGGCCGGGGAATACGCGCCGCTGCGCGAGGTCCTGCTGAACCTCGTGCTCAACGCCATCGACGCGATGCCGAACGGCGGGCGGCTCGGGATGAAGACATGGGCCGATAGCCAGGGCGTGCACTGCGACGTGTCGGACGCCGGCGTGGGCATGTCCGAGGAAGTGCAGCAGCGGGCGCTCGATCCCTTCTTCACGACCAAAGGTCCCAAGAGCACGGGGCTGGGGCTCTCGGTCACCTACGGGATCATCCAGCGCCACAACGGCAAGCTCGAGATCGACAGCGCCCCGGGACGCGGGACCACGGTGCACATCACCCTGCCGGCGGTCGATGCGGCTCTCCATGCGCCCGGGCGTTCGACGGCGCCGGCGGCACCGGCCCAGCTGCGCGTGCTGCTCGTGGACGACGAGCCCGAGGTGCGCTCGGCGCTCGCCGACATGATCGGCACCTCGGGCCACACGGCCTTTCAGGCCGCGGGCGGGAAGGAAGCGCTGGCCTGGCTCGATGCCGGGCAGCCGGTCGACCTCGTGCTGACCGACCTCGGCATGCCCGGGATGACGGGAGCGGACGTGGCGCGCGTGGTTCGAGCACGTTGGCCGCAGCTGCGCATCGGGCTCATGACGGGCTGGGACGAAAGCGAGGGTCTGGTCAGCGAGACGAGCGCGATCGTAGACTTCGTCATCGCCAAGCCGTTCAACCTGCAGTCACTGCTGTCAGCCTACGCCGCCGGCCCGCGCACGTAACGACCTGCCCTAACGCCCGCAGGCGGCTCAAAGGGCCCAGCTGCGAGGCGGCGCCCCGCCGTTCGAGTTGAGCGGCCATTGGTGGCCGCGAGACGAGGGCTGAGTCGGTCCCGCAGGCGAGGCGTAGTCTCTCTATGTTGAGCGTGCGGCCGAGGGCGCCGTATTCAGATTGCCTCGATGTGGATGAGGTTGGTTTGACCGCAGGGCCTCTTCGCGCAAACGCTCATCGCCGCAGATCGGCCCTTTTCAGCCGCCTGCGTTACCAGCCTATCGCGTGGGCTCCTCGGCGTGGATCGGCTCCTGCCATCAGGATGCCGTCGGCGCGGGCGACCACACAGCACACGCCCCCCGCGCGCCAGTCCCACTCAGGCCATCCGGCCACGCGGTGTCCGAGGCCGGCCAGCGCGGCGCGCGTCTCGACGCTCAGGCGCGACTCGGCCTCGAGGAGGCCCGGCGCATGCGCGTGAGGCCAGAAGGAATCGGGGAAGCTCCGCGAGGCGACGCGCGGCGCCTCGACGGCCTGCTGCGGCGCCATGCCGTGGGCCGTGATGTTGAGGAGCACCTGGAGCATGGCCTGCTGCTGGACATCGCCTCCCGGCGTGCCGAACGGCATGAACGCGCGGCCGTCGCGGAGCACCATGGCCGGCGCGGGCGTGAGCCGCGGTCGCTTGCCGGGGGCGACGACGCTCGGATGTCCCGGCGTGAGCCAGCCTTGCGATCCCCGCGGCGAGACCACGCACCCCACACCGGGAATGACCGGCGAGTCCACGCCCGGGTCGCTCGGCGTCGCCGAGAAGGCATTCCCCTCCGCGTCCACGACAGAGACATAGGACGTGTCGAGCGAACGCCCGGGGCGCAGCGACACCGGGCCGCTGACGCCGTGTCCGCCGTTGGCGACGGCCCGAAGTCCGTACGGATCGCCCGCAGGCGGCAGGTCAGGCCAGGCCCGGTCCTCCCTGATCAGCGCGCGCCGGGCCGCGGCGTACTCCTTCGACAAGAGCCCGTCTGCGGGCACCTTGACGTGGAGCGGATCGCCGTAATACGCCTCGCGGTCGGCGAACGCGAGCTTGGTTGCCTCGATCAGGATGTGCAGCGCCCGCGGCGTGTTGTGGCCGAGGGCGCGCCAGTCGTAGCCCTCGATCAGGTTCAGCATCTGCAGCAGCACGGGCCCCTGGCACCAGAAGCCGCAGGTCGCGACCTCGAGCTCGCCGAACGACGTCTTGAGTGCCGGGGCGACCTCGACGGAGAACTTGGCCAGGTCCTCGGCGGTCAAGAGACCCCCTTCACGCGCGTGGTACTCGGCGATGCGCCGGGCGATGTCGCCCTTGTAGAAGGCGTCCCGGGCGGCGCGGATGGCGACCGCGCGGCCGCGCGCGCGCGCCTTGAGCTCCGCCGCGGCCATGGTCTTGATCGTCTGCGCGAGCTCCGCCTCGACCAGGAGATGCCCCGGCGGCGGCGCGTGTGAGCCGTTCTTGAGGTAGAGCGCGGCCGAGCTGGGGAAATTCCGGATCTTGTCGGCGGCGCGTCCGAACTGGTACGCGGAGAACCTGGACAGCGGGAAGCCGTGCTCCGCGCATTCCATGGCGGGTGCCGCCGTCTCGGCGAAGCTCTTGGTGCCCCAGCGCTCGAGCGCCGCGCACCAGGCGTCGGGCGAAGCCGGGACGACCGTGCGGAGCAGGCCTGAGGGGATCTGGCCCCCGCAGCGCTCGTTGAAGAACTCCGCGGTCGCGCGTCTCGGATACGGCCCGACGCCCGACACCTCGAACGTCTCGCCGGTGCGCGCGAGATGCACGAGGATGGGCGCCACGCCGGCGAAGCTGACCATGTCCGGGTGGACGACACCGAGCATCATGCCCGCCGCACACCCGGCGTCGATCGCGTTGCCGCCCGCTTCAAGAATGCGCGCGGCCGCCTGCGCTGCCAACGGGTGTCCTGCCGCCACCATCCAGCGGCGGCCCATCACCTGGTGCATCGGGCCCGCGGCCGGCGCGCCGCTGGCGTCTTTCTGAGCGGAGGCGGAGTCGAGGCTCATGCGGCGTATGGTAGCATAGCCGCATGTCGCGCGACCCGCTGGTGGGCGTGACCACGTCGATCACCGTCGGCCAGACTCCCGAGCGCGCCTACGTCAACTCGGCCTACCTCCACGCCGTGCAGCAGGCGGGCGGCGTGCCCGTGCTCCTGCCGCCCCAGCTCTCGCCAGCCGCCCTTGAGCGCCTCGTGCGCGGTCTCGACGCAATCCTGCTCACGGGCGGCGGCGACGTCGATCCCGCCAGCTTCGGCGAGGCGCCGCACCCGACGCTCTTCGAAGTGGCGCCCTCCCGGGACGCGCTCGAAACGCAGGTGACGCTCTACGCGCTGGAGAAGAGGACGCCGCTGCTCGCGATCTGCCGCGGCATCCAAGTGCTCAACGTCGCCCTCGGCGGCAGCCTCCACCAGGACGTAGCCACGGATCCTGGAACGGAGATTCAGCACAGCCAGAAAGAGGCGCGCGACCAGACGACCCACAAGGTCACGGTCGCGCCGGGGAGCCGCCTGGGACGGGTCCTGGGCGCGGAGGACATCGAGGTCAACAGCTTTCACCACCAAGTCGTCAAGTCGCTCGGCCGCGGCCTGGTCCCCGTCGCGTGGGCGCCCGACCGTCTCATCGAGGGCGTCGAGCTCGACGACGATACCCGCTGGGTGGTCGGCGTCCAGTGGCATCCCGAGCATCTCGTCGGCAGCTCCGAGCCGGCCCGTCGCCTCTTTTCCGCTCTCGTCACCGCCGCCCGCACGTAATCGCTGGCGCGGCTTCCGGAGACCTTCATGCCCAAGACGCGCGGCACCGGACTCCTGATGCTGTGGACGGACGTCGACCCGGAGCACGAGGCGGAGTTCAACCGCTGGTACAACGAGGAGCACATCCACCATCTCCTCGAGGTGCCGGGCTTTCTCAGCGCCGGGCGATACGAGGCGCTCTCCGGCGGGCCGAAATACCTGGCGATGTACGAGCTCGAGGAGCCGAGCGTGCTGCGGACCTCCGCTTTCCTCGACGAGGTGCGCTTCCGGCCGTCTCCGTGGCGCACCAAGGCCTCGGGCGGCCACGTCGGGCGCAACTACATCCTCCAGGCCTATCGCCAGGTCCACCCGGCGCGGACCAACCCGGCCGAGCTGACCATGGGTCCGTCACCGTATCTCCAGATGGGGCGCATGGACATCCCGGCCGCCATGGAAGAGGAGTGGAACGCCTGGTACAACACCGTCTACACGCAGGACTACCTGACGGTGCCCGGCGTCATGCGGGTGCGCCGGTTCATGGTGGTGGAAGGACAGCCGAAATACCTGACGGTCTACGAGTTCGAGCGGCCCGACGTGCCGAAGAGTGAAGCGTGGAACAGAGTCCGCGACCAGAACCCGTGGACCCACCGGATACGGCCCTTCATGCGGCTTGACGCGGGCTCTCCCGCCGTCTTCAAGAGAATCTATCCAGATCCCGTCGCATAACGGACACCATGCCAGCGCGCAGCGGACAGACGTACATCGAGTCGCTCAGGAAGAACGCCCCGTGCGTGTACCTCGGGGGGCGGCGGGTAGCCGACGTGACGGCCGAGCCCATCTTCCAGGAGCCGATCCGTGCCATCGCCGAGCAGTACGACATGCAGCTCGACCCGGCGTACCGGGACATCATGACCTACGCCTCGCCGAGCACGGGCGAGCCCGTGTCGACGTCGTTTCTCGTGCCTCGCACCCGCGAGGATCTCGTGAAGAAGCGCAAGCACTTCAAGCTGCGCGCGGACCACAACTTCGGCTTCATGGGCCGGGCGCCCGATTTCATGAACCAGTTCGTCACGGGCTGGCACCTCATCGCCGACCGGTTCGCGCGGGCCGGCGCCCGATTCGGCGAGAACGCCACCCGCTACTACGAGCACGTACGGGAGCACGACCTCTTCCTCACGCACATGCTGATCAATCCGCAGATCGACCGGTCCAAGACCTCCGCCCAGCAGGAGGATCCGTTCCTTCACCTGGGCCGGGTTCGCGAGACCAGCGAAGGCATCATCGTGCGCGGGGCGAAGATGCTGGGGACGATGGCGCCCATCACCGAGGAGGTGGCCGTCATTCCGTTCGGCGGGGTGCCCCCGGGCGATGATGCCTATGCCCTGGTGTTCGGCATCCCCACCGCCACCTCGGGCCTCACCTTCATCTGTCGCGAGACGGTCGCGCCACTGCCACGGTCGCGCTTCGACCATCCCCTGTCGAGCCGGTTCGAGGAGATGGACTGCATCGCGGTCTTCGATGACGTCCTCGTTCCACGGGACCGGATCATGGTCGACGGCAGCGCCGGCAGCGGCGACATCGTCAATGCGCTGGGCGCGGACTTCGGCGCGCTCCTGAACGTCCAGACCTCCGCCCGCATGCTGAGCCAGCTCGAGTTCTTCTGCGGGCTCGCCATGAAGGTGGCGGACGCCATCGGCATCACGGGCTTCCTGCACGTCCAGGAAAAGCTGGGCGAGATGCTGAGCCACATGGAAGTGGCCCGCGCGGTGTTCTACGGGTCCGAGGCCATGGCCCAGCAGCTCCCGAACGGGGTATGGGTGCCGGGCGGGCCGGGTCTCCGCGCCTTCCATCTCCAGACCGGCAAGATCTACAGCCGGTTCGTCGAGATCGTCCAGACGCTGGCCGCCGGGGGATTCTTCTACGCGCCGAGCGAGGCCGATCTCGGCAGCGCGGAGATCCGGCCCTACATCGACCGCTACGTGCGCGGGCGCGCGGGCGTCGCGGCCGAGGATCGCATCGCGCTCTTCAAGCTGGCGTGGGACGCGACGGGCGAGTCGTTTGCCCAGCGGATGGCCCAGTACGTGCGCTTCTACTCCGGCGATCCGATCCGGCTCACCGCCGGCTTCTATACGCAGTACGACAAGGCCCCGCTCTTCGAGATGGTGGAGCGAGCGCTCGGGCGGCGCGACGGCGAGCCCATCCCGCTCTCCCCGGACGCTCCGGGAGCGCTCATCCCGTATCAACCCGACACAGGCGGCATGGCGGGAACGTATGCGGCCACGTCGTTGCCGCAAAAGCGCGATCCGCAGAAGTAACCGCCACCCTCACCCTACCCTCTCCCTCCGGGGAGGGAGAGGGGCGATTTCGGGGATGCTTTCCAGCTATCCTCCTCCGCGGAGGCTCTTTACCTGACATGGATGCCGGACAAGCAAACACCTCTGAGGCTACAGTAGGGTCCAGCGCGAAGGGGCGTTGGCGAGTCGCTCTTCCGCGACGCGGGCGTCTTTCTTGAGCTTCTTGAGGTGGGAGTGGACGGACTTGCCGGCCATCACGTGGAGCTTCTCGGAGATGTCGGCGTAGATGATCTTGACCATTTCTGGAACAGTCCGCGCGCCGTTGCCGAGGAGGTCCAGGATCTGGCGCTCGCGCTCCATCCTGTGGTCGATGTATTCTTGGATCTTGGCCGGCCCGTCCTCGATCACGGGGCCGTGCGCCGGATAGATGCGGCGGACGCCCAATGCCTGGACGCGCCGGAGTGACGCCATGTAATCGGCGAGGTCGCCGTCCTCGTCGGGGATAACGCTGGTCGAGCCGTTCAGGATCAGGTCGCCGCTGAACAGCGCGCGCTCTTCTTCGAGGAAATAGCACAGGTGGTCTGACGCGTGGCCCGGCGTATGCACGGCTCTCAGCGTGCCACCGTCGCCCTGGATCACCTGCCCGTCCCTCAGGTCGGCGGTGTCCTCGGGCAGTCCCTCGTCCTTGTGGATCATCTTGGCGACGGGCAGGCCCGGGAAGCGTTCGCGCAGGTGCGGCACGCCGCCCAGGTGGTCCACGTGCCGGTGGGTGAGGATCACGCGCGAGGGGCCGCGCCAGCCGCGCTCGCCCAGATACCCCTCGAGCACGCCCATGTACCCGGGCACGCCCGCGCCCGTGTCGATCAGGATCGGATCGCTTCGCCCGACCAGGTAGGTGTTGGTGCCCGGGCCCGTCATCATGCCCGGGTTGAGCCCGAGCACGCGCCCGACCCGATCGCTCGGCGTGGCGCGCTTGGGAAAGTCAGGATCGATCCAGCTCATGCGACCCCCAGGTACCTGCGCTTGACGTCCTCATCCGCCTCGAGGCCGGCGGGCGTGCCTTCCCAGACGATCTGGCCCTTGTTCATCACATAGACGCGGTCGGCGACGCGGAGCGCCAGGTGGTAGTTCTGCTCCACCAGCAGGATGGACAGCCGCTCGCCCTTGAGCCTCTGCACGATGCGCCCGATCTCGCGCGCGACGATGGGCGCCAGCCCCTCCGACGGCTCGTCGAGCACCAGCATACGCCCGTTGGTCATGAGCGCCCGGCCGATCGCCAGCATCTGCTGCTCGCCGCCCGAGAGCGTGCCGCCCGGCTGGAGCGCGCGCTCGGCGAGGCGCGGGAAGAGCGCGTAGACGCGCTCGAGCGTCCAGTTCTTCCCCCGCGCGCCCAACGTGAGGTTCTCGCGCACCGTGAGCGGCGAGAAGATGCGCCGCCCCTGGGGTACGAGCGCCAGGCCGCGCCTCGCGATGCTGTACGCGGGCCATGCCTGCACCGGCTGGCCATCGAAGACGACGCGCCCCTCGCGGGGAGGGGTGAAGCCGGCGACGCTCCGGATGAGGGTCGTCTTGCCGGCGCCGTTTCGTCCGAGGAGCGCCACGGCCTCGCCCTCGCTCACGCGGATCGAGACGCCGTGGAGGATGTGGCTCTCTCCGTAGTAGGTCTGGAGCCCCTCGACGTCGAGCATCACGCGGAGCCCAGGTACACTTCGTAGACGCGCGGGTCGCGCTTCACCTCGTCGAACGTGCCCTCGGTCAGCACCTCGCCGTAGTGGAGCACGGTGACGCGCTCGGCAAGCGAGCCGACCACATCCATGTCGTGCTCGATGATCAACATGGTCACCTCGCGCGACAGCCCTTCGAGCATCCGCGTCATGCGCGCCGTCTCCTCGGGCGACATGCCGGCCGTGGGCTCGTCGAGCAGCATGAGCTTGGGCCCGGTGGCGAGCACCACGCCCACCTCGAGCTGGCGCTGCTCGCCGTAGGAGAGCTTGCCGGCGGGCTCGCCGAGGCGGCCGGCCAGGCCGACTGCGTCGGCCGCACCGCGTGCCCGCTCGAGCGGCGCCCGCAGCCGCTCGACGCTGCCGAGGAGGTCGTAGTTGCCGCGCCCGCCGGCCGCGGCGGCCAGCCTGAGGTTCTCCAGCACGGTGAGCTTCAGAAAGAGGTTGGTACGCTGGAAGGAGCGCCCCATCCCGCGCCGCGCCAGCGCGTGCGGGGGCAGCCCCGCGACCGGCTCGCCGTCGAAGAGGATGCGTCCCGCCGAGGGCGCGAGCTGTCCCGTGATGACGTTGAAGAGCGTGGTCTTCCCCGCCCCGTTGGGCCCGATGATGGCGCGCCGCTCACGCGGCGCCACCGCGAGCGACACCCCGTTGAGCGCGGAAAGCGCGCCGAAGTGGCGCACGAGGCCGGCGATCGCGAGAAGCGGCGAGGGAGAGCTCACGAGCGGATCCTCAGGCGACCGCGCAGCACTCCCAGGATACCGCCCGGCGCGAAGAGCACGAGGAGAACGAAGGTCAGCCCGAGGATGAGCATCCAGCGCTCGGTGTAGGAGCTGACCGTGCTCTGTAGAAGAATGAAGGCGGCGGCGCCCAGCATCGAGCCGCCGAGCGTTCCCGTGCCGCCGATGATGACCATGAGGAG
>Ga0137375_10011169_pt1 | contig 10636 bp, 5 predicted proteins | sample SagtaG_24_FD_104936 | JGI IMG/M metagenome (GOLD analysis project Ga0137375, IMG submission 104936) | Vadose zone soil microbial communities from Sagehorn Ranch, Mendocino, California, USA - Sage1_R_113_16 metaG | ecosystem: Environmental > Terrestrial > Soil > Vadose zone | place: USA... | reverse complement strand
GAGCGCATCTTCCCGGCCGTGGAGGAATCCATTGCCGGTGCGAAGGAGTCGGTGTACTGCACCTTCTGGTCGATCTACCCCGACACGCCCCTGCTGTCGAAGAAAGTGCGAACTGCGCTCAAGGTGAAGAACTGGCAGAGCCTTCTCGTCAAGGTGGCGAAGGACAACGACGTCAAGGTCCGGATGCTTCTCTCGGACTTCGACCCGAGAATCGACAACTATCACCATCAGGCGCGCGCCTGGAACGCCTTCAGCAAGCTTGTTGCGGCGGCCGTCAAGGCCGGAGTCACGAAGGACCAATTCCAGGTGATGGTTAGCCGTCACCCGGCCGTCATTTCCGATTTCGTCGCCGCGAAAATCAGCAAGCCGCAACTGGCCACGGTAATCGCCAAGTTCAACAAGAAGGGACTGGCCGGGCTCGAGAACAGTCCCGGCATCTGGGGCGACGTTAAACTGAGCGGCAAGAAACTCAGCATGGCTGTCTTGCCGACTTTGGACGTATTTCCGGCGACCCATCACCAGAAGACCGTCGTAGTCGACAACAAGATCGGATTTCTGGGCGGCTTGAATATCAGCGATTACTTCCAGGACAACCCTCGGCACCTGAAGAAGGAGCCGGCGCACGACGTCTTCTGCCGCATCGAGGGCCCGGTAATCGCAGACCTGGCGCGGAACTTCGTCGGGCGGTGGAACGCGGAAATGGCGGCATTCAACACGTTCGTCGCAACCGCCAACGCCAACGCCAAAGCGTTGGGCAAGTTCAAGATCGACCACCGGTTTCCGATTTCAACGCTCAGCCTGTCCAAGGCGGCACCGGGCAAGCAGGGCAATGCGGTCGCTCAGGTGCTGCGTACGCTCAGCAGCGGAATACAAAGCCCGGTCGTTGGCTCTTACAGCGTTCAGGTGGTGAGAGACGATATCGCCCGGTCCTATGAACGAGCGATATCGCTCGCGACCGACTTCATCTACATCGAGAACCAGGTGATGAGGCTGGACGATCTGGCGAACGCGATCATCACTCGATTCAAGAAGGCGACCAAGCTACAAGTCATTGTCGTCCTCCCGGTGGTGCCGGAGGAGATTGCGGACGGAACGGCGGACCAGATTACATTTCACGGGCAGGCGTTGCAGCATGAGGCGCTCACGAAGCTGAAAGCTGCGCTCGGCAAGAACGTGGGGTTGTATTCCCTACTGCAGAAAAGGAAGGGGACGGGCAAGTTCACCTTCTTGAACAGCGTCCAGATCGACGTTCACTGCAAACTCATCGTCGTCGACGATCTGTTTGCGAGCATCGGCTCGGCAAACGCGAGCCCGCGCAGTTTCATGCTGGATTCCGAGATCAACGTGGCGTGGTATGAACCGGACACGGTCAAGAAATTCCGCGAGGACTTGTGGAAGGAGCATCTTGAGTCGCCCACGGGCAGCCTGTTCGCGTCCTGGAAGCGGTCCGACTACGTGCAGCAATGGGATGCCATTGCGAGCAAGAACGTGAAGGTCAAACCGGAGCTGCGCCAAGGGTTCGTCGTGCCGCACAATCCCGACAAGGAGAAGGGAAAGAAGACAGCGCTGCTGCCCGACTTTCTGGCTGAGACAGGTCATCCCGACCGGGGAGCTACAGTTGCCTAGCTGTCCCGACAGATCCCTTTGCTTGGGTTTCCACATGAAACAGCAACGGTTGGTATTACTCGAGGGCGTAATCCGAAGTGCTGTTCTGATTGTGCAGATCGACCCGCGCCGAGCTCTGAGGTCAGGGCGGGCGCTAGTCGTACGCCTTGGCGGCGCGTTCGGCCGTGCGTAAAGGCGTGGGCCGTTTGCGGTCGTTGTGAGCGTCGGCACGGCCGCGCGCAACGCGTCATGACGGCCACTCGTACCCTCTTTGGGGTTCGGTTGCGAGTTTGGACTGAAAAATCTGCTCAGCAGGGAACGGCGCGTCTTGACGCGTAATGTTCGTGTGATTGTTTCGAATGCGTCTGCAGGTCGTGCGAGTGGCGACGGACTTGAAGGGGAGGCCGGGTGCGCTGAGTTATATGCATGCCCAGCGAACAACGCCTGCGCGACTATCCACCAGCGACGAAGTCTCGCCGCCCTTGTTCTTTCGCAAATAAGAGTCCGCCTTACGGAACGCGCAACCACGCGATGATCCTGCTCACGTATCGGCACGGTCTGCGCGCCTCCGAAGTAGTGAGCCTTCACCTGAGCGACCTCGATCTGCGCACCGGGCCGATCTACTGCCGCCGAGCCAAGGGCTCGCGCTCGAACCTGCAACCGATAAAGCAGGACGAGGTAACGGCGTTGGAGAGGATGCTGCGCGAACGCAACCCGAACGCATCACATAGTTCCCCAACTCCTCCACCCCGACCACTTGTGCGGATTCGCCGTCATCGGTGAGCTCTGCCTGCGAATCATCTATGTTGCGGTCGTTCCCGCGCTCGTGTCCGGAGTATTTCTGCTTTGGCCGTACATACCACTACTATCCCAGTATGGTTCACCCAATAAGACGCTGGAAGTCTTTGCGCGCGGCATTTTGTGCGCCGGGATTGTCGGCCTGCTCCTTGGCTGGGGTGTGTTATGGAAATTCCACAAAGCGATTGTTGACTACTTGGGCCAGTGGCAAATAGACATTGCCCAGCTCGCTGATCGTCTGATTGCGGAAAAGCAATCGGTTCTGAGCCTTGCTGCGAACGCCGACGTCGACTTGCTTGCGGCGCGACTCAAACGAATCGCGGAGCTGCAGCAGCTCTACGACTCTAACCGGCACGTCCGCACTTGGCCCCTTGACCGTGCGAAGGCGGTACGCCTCTGGGGATCGGTCGTGATCCTCGCCGGACAAGTCGCGGCGGTCATGGAGACGTTTCCGCGTATCCTCGGGGCCCTTGGAGGACCTTGATGACCGACCCTTGGCCTCAGGGCCGGGAAAGCCTCCACCGAGTTGCCCCGCCCTTAGGCAAGCCGTCGCATACCACCAACACCTGATACTTCTTGCCTTGCGCATCGAGGACCGCAAGTCCCTCAGGCTTGGCATCGCCCAAGTCCGAAAACTCGGCGATGCGTTGTGGTTTTGCGGCGCCGGTGCTAGCTGACAATTGGTCGAACCCATTCCAGAAATACACGCGGTACGAGAAGTCACCATCGCCGAGCGGCCCGGCCAGTATCAGAAAGCCATCCTTGACCGCTGTAATATCCCTGATGCCGCGGCCATCGAGTTGGACGTAGATCACATCCGCGGATTCGGGATCGTCCCAGGTCGTTACGAGGATCGGAACCCATCCGTCACGAAGAACTGGTCCGCGAAAGCCGAAGTACAGCCGACCGTCCTTGACGGCAAGGCCTTCGATGTCGATTCCGTTCTCCTTGCTCGCGATTTCCAGGAAGCCGTTCAGCACCGGATGCGCCTTGATCGCGGATCTGAGCGACTTCGGGCCTTCCACGGTGCCTGGATTTCCATTTGCATCGAGCCTGAATCGGAAAAATTGCTCCCGCGACTTCTTACGTTGCGGCACATCGATGGCGCCGTCCTTAATCTTGCGCGTCCAGGCGTGGGAACCGGTTACGTAGACCATGTTAGCGTCGGCAGCGACAGCCTCGAGATCGATCTCACCATCGCCCGGCACCTCGACATCGGCGATGACTCGATAGGCCATGCCTTCCTTCTTCATGACGTGCACGAGCGTCGGATCTTTCACTTCGTCGGACACGATTACAAGAAGATCGCCCACGACGGCCACCCCGCTGATGTCTTCTGATCCAACAATGTCACCGCGAAATTCCACGGGGTGACCGCGCAACTTGACATTGGCTGAGTCGGTCAGCGAAACGGCACCGAGGGGCGCACCGAGCCCGAAAATCGCGACGGCGGTCAGAAACACGAGAAGTGTGCGTAGTAGTCGCATCGTATCTCCATGGGCCTGCGAACGCGCCAGCGTGGTGGCCAAGGTCATCGTTTATCTATTTTCTTGACCGAACGCTCGTTGGCGCTCGCGAGACATCGACTGCACCATCGCGATCACTGTGGCTGCCGCTCGTCGCTACTTTTAGGCGTAGCGCTGCGAGTGCGTGGCGGGCCGGGATGGACCTGTTGACGTCGCGGCGCGGATCGCAACGGCGCAAGCGCGCCTCTTAGAGTTTACGCGCCGCCTTCGCGCGTTTGGCGGCCGCGGGCTTCTTCGGTCCCCTCTTCGGTGGAACCGGTTTCTTCGCAGGCTTCTTCGCCCCGGGCTTGGGTTTTTTCTTGGGCGCTGGTTTAGGCTTTTTCTTCGGTGCCGGTTTGGGCTTGGGTTTTTTCGTGGGCCCAGGCTTGGGCTTTTTCTTCGGCGCAGGCTTAGGCTTGGGCTTTTTCTTCGGCGCCGGTTTGGGCTTGGGTTTTTTCTTCGGCGCAGGCTTCGGCTTTTTCTTGGGCGCTGGCTTGGGCGCCGGCTTGGGAGCGGGCTCTTTCTTGCCTGCGGGCTTTGGCTTGGCTTTCTCGGCCTCCGGTTTCGCAGGAGGTTCTTGCTTCGCCTCCGGTTTCGGACCAGGCTCCTCCTCGGCTGCGGCCACTGTTTCCTCTGGAGGTTTTACTTCCTCCGCGGCACGCGTGGGCTCTTCCGTTGCAGCTGATGTGCCGGCCGCAGGTTCAATCCCTTGCGCGGGACCTGCCACCGCTTCCTCGGCAGTCGCCGTCTCGGCCACGGGCGCGGCACCTTCGACGGGCGAAATCTCGGCATCAGGAGCTGGCTCGGCCGTCGATGTCACGGTCTCCGTGGGACGCCCCGGCTCGGGCGCGATAACGTCTTGCCCGGTTGCGGGCCCTGCGGCTTCGGCGGTGCTCGCCGGCTCTTCTCCGGGTGCTACTGCCTCTGCACGAGGTGCCGCAGCTTCGTCTGGGCGAGGTGGCTCTGGCGCGGCTGCTTCTTCCCCTGCTGTGGGTAGAGCCGCCTCCGTTGGAGAGGCCGCAGCTTCTGGGCGCGGCGCCTCCGGCGCGGCTGCTTCTTCCCGTGCCGTGGATGAAGCCTCCGCCGCGGGTGTGACGCCCTCGGCGGTGCCCATCCTCTCTTCGCGGGCAGCCGCTTGCTCGGCCGTCGGCTTCCCATCCTCCGCAGGGGGCAGCACTTCTTGGGCGGCTGGCTGCTCCCCTGGAATTGCTGTGCCCTGCGCGGCAGCGGCCACTGGTGCCTTCTCTGGGGGTTCGGCAATGTCGGCGCCGACCTGGAGCAACGCGGTCCAGTCGGGATTCTTTTGCGATTTGAGCTCCACTGGCAGCGCGACCTCGGCGAACAGGCAGCGGTCGCGGAACTTGACGTGCGTCGGATCGTAGTAGGGCTGGTACCACGGCGGCGCGGAATCGGGCTTGCCGGGATACCACAACGTCAGGGGCTTCGCGTCGCTCGCGTGCGCGAGTGCGGTGCGAAACGCGTAGTAATCGATCAGGCGCAGCGCCTCGATCGCATACAGGGCGGCCACAAGCGGATCCCTCAGCACGAGGAGGCTCGCGCCGCTCGCCTCTTCGTCGCCAGCGGCAAAACTGGAGGACCCGGCGAAGACTACCGGCTGCGCGCCGTTAGGATCGATCACGATGAATCTGTGATGGATGGGCTTTCCAGCACTGCCAGCCCATTCGGAACGGAAGGGCTCAGGCACCTTGCTCTTGACAAACGCATAGCTGTTGATCGCCCCCATTTGCCCCGTCGCGTTCTGCACCGCCAGACCTTGCGAGGTTTCGACCGTTCCGCAACTAAACAGGACGGGGTTGGCGGCAACGGCACGCAGGCAGTCGAGCACTTCGCCCGAGCCCGTGGGTTCCATCACCGAATAGAGCACCGAACTTTGCGCCTGCTGGATTGCGTTGGCGACTTGGCCGAGTGAAATAAGCGCGTGACGGTGCGGTGCGAAGGCGACCGCCGCCATGGGAAGCTCAGCCGTGGCGCCGGCGCTGATGAGGTTGTAGCCCTGGGCAATCGGGTCGGTCTGGAAAGCCGCGGCCGCGACGTCGTTCTGGAATGCGTTGTCGAAGGCCTGCGCGAAACAGCCCGCTGCTGCGGGATCATCGATGACGATCACGTGATTCGCCTGCACGTAGAGTCCGCGCAGCGAAAAATCAATCGAGCCAAACAGCACTTTCTGCGCCTTGCCGAGTGCGTCGCGCTTGATGAGCATCTTGTGGTGCTGAAAGCGCTTGAAGTGGCCGCGCTTGAGGTTCGCGCCACCCGCGGCCGCCTCGATCAGGGCGGCGGCCTCCATCTCGAGCGCCCCGCTCCTGGTGTGCAGCGGCGCGTCGTCGAGGACGAGCCGCAGGCGCTGCTGCGTTCCGAACTCGCACAGCGCCCTGATCACATCGGGCTCGTCGAGGTCGTAGGCAAACACATCGATCTTCGCGCTGCGGTCGTTGCGGCATTCGTCGAGAAACTCGAACAGGCACGTGCGGGCCGCGGCCCCCAGCCAGCGGTATCTCGCCTGCAATGGCTCGGTGTTGAACTGCGCGCTCCGGGGAGCCTGCGGGCGAAGAGCCCGATCCTCGCCAAACCGGTCGGCGTACTCCTGCGATGCCGCGCAGCCACGCGTGAACCCGATCCTGAACTTCGCGGAGGCTCGGGCGGGCGGGGTGACCGTGACCGTGGCGGAATCGCCATCCGTGAGTTCCCACCCCTGGCCGGTGAAGTATCTGGTCGCCACGCGATAGGTGATCGCGCCCTCGAAGCCATCGGGCGGAAGATCGACCCAGCGAAATTTCTGCAGCGGAGCCTGATTGCTGGGGGTGAAGCGCCATTGCGTGGGCGCGGTCTTGCCTGTGAGCTTCGTTCCGAAGTTGATGCGGTTGAGCAGCGGCACTTCGGGCTTTCCGTTGCTGCTGCGGAAGATCGCGAAGCCGGCGAGCTCGCGCCCGGGCGCGCCAAGCTTCGATTCATCCAGTGACATGGCGAGCAGGACCATGTTGTCGCCGGGGTAGGCGATTACGCGCAGGTTGCCGGTCCCGACCTGTTTACCCGTTACGTTGTCCATGCGATCCACTCCGAATCGACCGAAACGCCTGCTGTCGCGTACGCCTGGTGCATCGCGCGAGCCCAGCCAAAGTGCGTTTTGGCGCCCGGCCGTTGTGCTATACAGATGCCTCCAGTCTAGTCCGTCCGAGGTGCGGCATCAATGCGAATCTTCCGCGGTCGCATGCGTGCGCGCCTGGCACGCGTTGCGCTTGCCAGAAAAGCAATGCCAGTGGTCTACCGCTCTCACGCGCGGTACGAACGCGCAGCGGCGGCTGATTGCCGAAGCCAAGCGGCGGCGCTCGCTTTGGCTGAACCAGTTTCGTGTCAACTATTTCTCGCGAGGAATCCTTGGCTCGGGCGGGAATCACCTGAGCCAGGCGAGACCCGCCATTCTTCAAAGCAGAACTCACGCCGGAGGTATTTCCGATCGCTGGCGAGTGGTAGTCAAAGCAACGGGATCAAGAATCGTAAGCACCCGCAAACGTTTCGGACCGCGGATTTCAGTTTATCGAAGCGTATCTCTTCGCCCTCTGGACGCATCGCGAGACATACGCACGCGAGCCCGTCAACGCTGCTTCGCGATTTCGCGCAATGTACCGGGGGTTACCCCGCTGAAGTACGCGCGCGTCGGGCGTGAGAATTACCACGTCGACTCCTTCCGGTTCGTGCGTGGAACACGGCAATTCATCGGTCAAGCAGAATGGCGACGCGTTGCCACGGATCTGGAACGTGGCGTCCGCTGCCGGTATCCCTTTCTGCATGTAATGGGACGCCGGATCGGCTAGCGAGCCACGCACCTTGCGCCGAACTGTTCGCGCCTCGATCTTGCGAGCCTGCCGAAAGAGCGCCAGGATGTCGCACTGCTGCGCGCCATAGAGTGGGATAGCCAAATATTCACTTGGGTTTGCCGACCGGCGGACGATCCGGAAAGATCTGCACTCGCTCGATCGGAACTTGGACTCGGATGCTACCGAATCCGCAGCGCATGCTATGCGCAGGGCATTTCGTGAGTGATGGCGGCAACGCTCAGCACGGAAGGTTTGAGCGGCGAGAAGCGCGCAACCGGCGGAGCAGAGCAAGGGGGCGTCGTCCGTGCGCTTAAAGCGATGGGTCCTCACGCGATCACGTCGCGATGGCCGACCTCATCAACGTCACGAACGATATTGACACCCCGCGGGAGCTGAGATAATTTGTTCTGAACAAAGCGCGCGGCATCAACTTCATTGAGAGGGCCGAGGGGGCTGGCAATGAGCGGGGCTCCGGGCGCGCTTCGCGTCGTGCTCGGCTTCCCGCCCTGCCGGTTGCGCGTAGTCGAGGGCGTGAGGGACACCCGGCCGCCTCGTCGATCAGCCAGGGCTGGAGGGAGCGCCAGGAACATCGCGGTGGCCGCGAGGGGCGGATGAAGCAAGCGAGCAAAGTCGCGAAGGCTGCTCACTGGGATCCCGCCCCGATGGTGGGCTGGTACGACCCATTGCAGCTTATTCAGACAGGCGGTGACGTTGCCGCGTCGACCCTGTTTGGCCGCCGCGCCGATTATCGCCTGCTGGAAGCGTTAGCCGCCGCAGGCGAGCCTGACACCGCCGTTTGCCGGGCCGACGGGGAGTTCTGGATCGACTATGTCTCTGACCTCGGCGATGGGTGGAATCCGACCTACGCGATTGCCAGCGCGGTAGCCCAAGAGGAGCTCCGCTTCGCGAACCCCGCAGGCGGCGAGCTCATCACCCGGCGCGGCTCGGTACTCATTTTCGGAGGGGATGAAGTCTATCCCGTAGCGAGCCGATCCGGGTACGCGCAAAGGACCGTCGCGCCCTACGAAGCGGCGTTGCCGTGCAGCGAGGCCCCGCATCCCATCGTGCGCGCGGTGCCCGGCAACCACGACTGGTACGACAGCCTGGTGTCCTTCACGCGACTGTTCGGCGCGCACGAGTGGTTCGCCGGATGGCAGGCAAAGCAGCAGCGAAGTTACTTTGCCATCAAGCTGCCCCATGGGTGGTGGCTGATCGGAACCGACATACAGCTCGATTCCGACATCGACCAACCCCAGTTGGAGTACTTCCGGTCGATCGCGGCGCAGATGCAGCCGAGCGATCGCATCATCCTGTGCCACGCCGAACCGCATTGGATCTCCGCTCACATCTACGGAGCGACCGACCCCGACTACTCGGAAGACAACCTGGCCTTCCTCGAGGACAAGATCTTCGGCAACCGAGTGGCGGTGTTCCTGGCGGGCGATCTGCATCATTACCGCCGGCACGAGGCAGCCGACGGCAGGCAGAAGATCACCGCGGGCGGTGGGGGCGCCTTCCTGCATCCAACCCACGGTTGCGATGTGTCCTCGCTGGAAGGCGGGTTTGCTCTGAAACAGGCGTTTCCTTCGCCCGAGATCTCGCGCCGCCTGTGCTGGCGCAACCTTGCGTTCCTGTTTCGCAACCCGTGGTTCGGCGCGGTGAGCGGCATTCTGTACATGCTGACGGCGTGGTCGGCGATGACCAATGTCTCGCAGTTCGAGTTCGGTCGGTTTGGCGGGTCTCTGTCGCAGGCCGTCAACGCCGGAATCAAGAATCCCGTCGCCGCGTTCTGGATCGTGACCTTGTTTCTGGGCTTCTGGCTATTCACGGACACGCATTCACGTGCCTATCGGTTCGCCGCCGGGACAGTGCACGGCGCAGTTCACCTCCTCGCCGCGTTCCTGATCGGTTGGTGGGCGACGAAGGCGACGGTCTCCGCGACGCTACCTTTCGGCAGCACCTTGCAGCTGCTCGCAGCCGGGCTGCTGATCGTCGCCGCGGGCTGGATCGTCGGCTCGATCATCATGGGCATCTATCTCCTGGTGTCGCTCAACGTGTTCAAGCGCCACAGCAACGAGGCGTTTTCATCACTCAAGATTGAGGACTGGAAAAACTTCCTGCGCATGAGGATCGACGAGCGCGGCGAGCTTACCGTCTTCGCCATCGGCATCCGGCGCGTGCCGCGGAAGTGGAAGGAACGGGCCCCGGTCGAACGCGGCCCGAAGTTTGTCTCCGACGATCCCGCGGCCACTGCCCCGGAACTGATCGAGGCCCCCATCGTGCTCCGGCCGGTGCAAATCGGCCGGACCGCGACCGGTTGACCAGCTGCCAGCTTCGCGCCGGGAGATGAAACATGGGCGGCAAGGGGAGTGAGTCGCCTTGGCGGGCCGCGTGGCGCTGGCCGGGGTCGCCGGCAAGGCGATGTTGCCGCTGCGCATAGCGCGCGGAATTGTGGATTCTGGTAGCCGTTCATTAACCACGGAGAAAACGTATGGCTTCTCTGCAAGGCAGGTTCGTCACGGCGCTGCTTTCGCTCGTGCTCGCGGCCGGGGTTTCCCCGCGTGCATCAGCCTGGGGCAACGAGGGCCATCAGACCGTGGGTGCTGTTGCCGATACACTTATCGCCGGCACCAATGCCGAAGTGCAGGTACGAACGCTCCTCGTCGCCGGCGAGTCCTTGTCCAAGGTCTCACTCTGGGCCGATTGCGCGAAAGGCTATTGCGGTCCGCTGACGCCCGAGATGCTGGGCTTCGTAAATGCGAACCCGCGGCATGCAGCTGGCGAAGGAGGCCCACCATGCACTCGTGCTCGGCGACCGTGAGGAAGCGCAGGACCGCAGCGGCGCGCCGCACTTTCAGTGGCCGGTAACGCTGCCGCCCGGCTACGCGGTTCGCT
>Ga0137375_10011145_pt1 | contig 10648 bp, 10 predicted proteins | sample SagtaG_24_FD_104936 | JGI IMG/M metagenome (GOLD analysis project Ga0137375, IMG submission 104936) | Vadose zone soil microbial communities from Sagehorn Ranch, Mendocino, California, USA - Sage1_R_113_16 metaG | ecosystem: Environmental > Terrestrial > Soil > Vadose zone | place: USA... | reverse complement strand
GGCGCTATTGCAATGGAAATCGGCCCGCAGCGGGCGTTAAGATACCCGCCCAAGAAGGCGGCCGGCGCGGCCGGGATCCCAGGGATCCGGGCCGGATCGACCGCCACAATACGCCCTCACGGGCAACAAAAGGGAGGGAGTCATGCCCAGGACACTCGGCGTGCTTGCTGCAATCGGCCTTGCAGCCACCGTTCATCCGGCGACCGCGGCGGACGTCACAGCGGAGCAATTGCTGAACGCCGCCAAGGAACCGCAGAACTGGCTGATGGTCCACCGCGATTATGACAACTCGCGGCATTCCCCGCTCAGCGATGTGAACCGGGGCAACGTCAAGGACCTCAAGCTCAAGTTCATGTTCTCGATCGGCGGCCGCGCGACCGGCGGAACGCTGCGCGGCAAGGAGGAGGCAACGCCGCTGGTGGACGACGGCTTCATGTACGTCAACGACACCTGGGGCCGGGTGATGAAATTCGACGTTCGCAGCGGGACGCAGGCGGTGCCGCTCTGGCGCCACGATCCCAAGATCAAGCAGTCCCGCACCCAGCGCGGGATCGCCATGTATGGCAACAAGGTCTTCATCCCCACAAACGACATGCGGATGATCGCGCTCAACCGCGATTCCGGCGAGGTGGTTTGGGAGGTCAACGCCGCAGCGCCGACCGATCCTGCGACCGGCACGCCCTCACCCAAGACGCAAGGCTTCACGGCTGCGCCCCTGACGATCAAGACCCGCGGCGGCAAGGAGCTTGTTCTGCAGGGCGAAAGCACCGGTGGGCAGCTCGGCACTCGCAGCTGGGTCGGCGCCTGGGACGTCAACACTGGCCAGCTCGCGTGGCGGACCTTCACCATCCCGGCGCCGGGCGAGCCTGGTTCCGAGACGTGGAAGGACAAGCACAATGCCTGGCGCACAGGCGGCGGTGGCGTGTGGCAGACGGCCTCCTATGACCCCGCCACCAACCTGGTCTTCTACGGCACCGGCGACGCGTTCCCGAGCTTCGATCCCGAGTTCCGGCCGGGCGACAACCTGTTCACCGCGAGCACGATCGCGCTCGACGCCGACACCGGCAAGATCGTCTGGTACTTCCAGGAAACGCCCAACGAGCATTGGGACTTCGACACGCCGAGCCCCAAGATGCTCTACGAGGTCTCCATCAACGGCGAGACTCGCAAGGTCGTCGCCAACTTCTCGCGCAACGGCTACTACTACACCCTCGATCGCAACAACGGCCAATTCCTGCGCGCCGATCAGTATCAGGAGAAGATCACCTGGACGAAGGGCATCGATCCGAAGACCGGCAAGCCCGTCGACTACGATCCGACCAAAGACGTCCAGACCTATGCCGGCATCGGCGTGCGGCGCGCCAAGCGCGGCGAAGAGGCGTGCCCGTGGTGGAACGGCTCACCGACCTTCTTCCCGCCGACCTTGGATGCCAAGCGCGGCGTTGCCTACGTGGCGGGCGCGGAGGGCTGCATATCGGGCACCGCCAGCAAGACCCCGATGGACGAGAACAAGGACTACGTCGGCCTGCCCCCGTGCTGCACCGAACAAGGCCGGGTGACCGCGCATGGCGCGTTGTGGGCGCTCGATCTGCGCACCGGCAAGATCGTCGGCAAACAGACCTTCCGGGTCTACAACGAATCCGGCTTGCTCAGCACCGGCGGCGACCTGCTCTTCACCGGGCAGAGCAACGGGCAGTTCACCGCCTACGACGCCGACACGCTCAAGGAGGTGTGGAGCATCAACCTCGGCACGCCGATCACTGCGCCACCGATGAGCTACAGCGTCAACGGCAAGCAGTACATCGCGGTCGTGGCCGGAGGAGCCGTCAACGTGCGGGGAGCAGCGGCCTATCAGCCCTCGGCGATCGTTGCGGTGTTCGGCCTTTGACCGCGCTTGAGGGCCGAGGCGCCGCCCGGCGCCAACACGTCCTGCGCCCTCCCCCGTTTGTGGGGAGGGCGACGCTAGCATTGGCGCTCGCCGGATGGCTGAACGTCAGCGCGCCCGCGCAAAACGCCCCGGCAATGAAGATCTGGGACATAGCATTGGGTACGCCCGTTGCCGCGCTGCCGCTCAACGACTTCGTCGATCCGGCCTGCGGCACTAGCGGCGGGCCGCCGGCACGCGTGCTCAAGGGCTTCGACGAGTTCGCGCAATGCCCGCTCGACCGGCAGACCGGGCTTCACGAGGTCTGGTTCCGCTACGACGACGAGCGCGAATATATCGCCCGCGCCCGCCGCTCCGAACTCTTGATCCGGCAGTACTCGGCCAACACGCTCGCCGGCCAGCCGATCATCACCTCGCTCCTGATCAGCGACGCGGGCCAGGTCGAGGGCTACCGGATCGTCACCGACCCGCGGGCTGAAGGGCGCACACGGGTCGCAGCCTACGGCCTGGCCGACCTCTTCAAGGGCATGGTGTTCGGGCCCGGCATGACCTGCAACGATCTGCCGCTGGCGCAAGGCGAGCGGCCGGTGGATGATTTGTTCGTTAAGCAAGTATGCGAGCGCAGCTACGACGGCCGGCTCGCGCGCGTCGAGGCCCGCCACTACTACAAGCCCGGGCAATATGCGGTCGACCCCAACGACAACCGGGTGACGGAGAACCTGTTCGAGAGCTCCGCCCGGCTGGAAGTCTATCGACCAACGGCCGCGGCGCGTTAGCCTGTACAAACAACGGAAATGGAAAGTGGCGTGGACCATGGCGTCACGATTTGATGTTCGATCGACACTGGGACTGCTGGTGGCAGGCTGCCTGCTCACCTCTGCCGCGCCGGCCTTCGCGCAGGATGAGGCCAAGGTCAAAGCTGGGCTGAACGCCTGGAAATCGGCCGGATGCCCTGATTGCCACGGCGCCTTCGCGGACGGCGACAAGCAGCGCGACGAGGCGCCGACCGGCGCCAACCTGCGCACCACGCGGCTCGACAACGCCGCGCTGACCGAGGTGATCCGGTGCGGCCGGACCGACACCGGCATGCCGCGCTTCGACGAGGGCGCCTATACCCAGCGCGGCTGCTACGGGCAGCCCCCCGGCCAGGTCCCGGCTGCGCTCTATCCGACACCGCGGATGATGAGCGCGGACGAGATCGAGGCGGTCGTCACCTATCTGCGCGCGCGGGTGATCGGCCGCCGCACGGTGACGCCGGAAGAATGTGCCTATTACTACGAAGAGCTGGCGGCGACCTGGTGCGACCCGGACAAGGAGAAGTGAGCCGGCCGCTCAGGGATGGATCGTATTGTCCGGCATCATCGCGCCGGTGAAGATCGTTCCGTCCTGTTTGGTATTGCCGAGGTTGGCCGAGCGCAGCACGCAGCGGCTGAAGTCGGAACCGCTCAGATCGGCGCCGCCGAGGTCGGCGAGATAGAAGATCGATTGCCGCAGGATCCCGCTGCTGAGATTGGCATCGCGCAGATTGGCCTGCGTGAATTCGGTAGCCTCCGCCATCACGCCGCGCAGGTTGGCGCGCAGGAGTCTCGACTGCAGCAGGCTCGCGCCGCTGAGCGTGGCGTTGACGAAGCTCGCCTCGTTGAGCAGCCCGCCGCCGAGATCGGCCTCCGTGAGGTTTGCCCGGTCGAGCTTGCCGCCGGTGAGCCGGATACTGCCCATCATGGCCTCGGTCAGATCCGCGCCGGTGAAGTCGGCGCGGCCGGCTTCGGACTCGAACAGCATGGCGCCGTTCAGCTTCGCCCGGCTCAGGTTGGCCTGCAGCAGATCGGTCTTGTTGAGATTGGCATCGGTGAGATCGGCGCCCGAGAGATTGGCACCGCGCAGCACGGCGCGGTGGAACGACGCGCCGGACAGATTGGCACCGGCGAGATTGGCGCCGGCGAGGTTGCGCCGCTTGAGCTGCACGCCGGCCAGATTGCAGCCCGGGCAGTCCTTGGTCTTGCCGGCGAGGAATGCCTCGGCGTCCTGCGCGTGCGCCCGCTCGGCCGCGCCGCCAGCAACGACGAGACCGAGGATCACGAAGGCTATGAATGCTCGCATTAGCTCACCTAGTTTGCTGATGCGATCGCCTGCGCCCGCGCCACCACGTTGGCCGGAGACCGGTAGACCCTTTCGACCAGCGTCTGGACGTCGGCCCCGCTGACGAAGTTGAGCTCCAGGCCGATCTTTTCGCCCTCGGCAATGAACTGCGGATCGCGCATGGCGTCCGCGAACGCCTTGCGCAGAACCTCCGCCACGCCCGGCTCGAGCCCTGGGGGTGCGGCCAGCGGCCGCCCCATCGATTGCCGCGAAAAGATCATGTCGAGCACCTGGCGGTCGTCGGGACTCTTCACGAAATCGGTGACCAACGGGATGTCCGGCAGCTCTTTGTGCTTGTCGAGTCCGAGCTGCATGATGATCTTGAGCTTGCCGGTCTCGAGATCGGCCTTGTTGCCGGCGCGCGCGACGCCCCAGGAATAGCCGACGATGCCGTCAAGCTCGCCGCGTTCGACCGCGAGCATGATCTCCTGTGTGCCCGGATAGCCGGCGATTGGCTTGAGCTTGGTGCCGAACAGGGCGTTGAGCGCGTGCGTGAAGGCGTGCTGATCGCCGCCGATCCCGGTCGATCCGACCTGCAACGGTGTGCCGGCGAGCACCTGCTGCAGCGTCGTCACCGGGCCCGGCTGCCGGATGAAGAACCCCGACACCTCGTTGTTCATGCTGCCGAGCCAGGCGAACTTGGTCGAGTCGAACTTGCCTTGCGACGCGCTGCCGCCAAGCAGCGGCTCCATGGCGACGCCGCGCCCCACGATCGCGATCTCGGTGCCGTCCTTGGGCGCCGCGTTGTAGAGATAGTTCGCGAGATTGAGCGAGCCCGCGCCGGGCCGGTTCTGCGGCACGATCATCGGATTGCCCGGCAGATATTTGCCGAGATGCCGCGCCAGGAGCCGGCCATAGGTGTCGTAGCCGAAGCCGGTCGGCGAGAACCCGATCAGGATCTTGATCTGCTTGCCGGCAAACGAGACCGACTGCGCCTGTGCGGTGACGGGGATCGCGAGGATTGCGACCGCTGCGAACAGGACTCCGAGCAGCCGCCGGCCCATCGCTTCACTCCGCGGCGCGCGACAACTGGGTCGAGTCGAGGTGCGTGACGACCTCATCGACGTGCATCACGTCCACGTACTTGTGATGCAGATCGAACAGGTTGACCTTGTGCGTCAGCTCAGCGCGGTCGTAGGTGCATTCCTCGACCAGCGACACGTGGAAGCCGTTCGAATAGGCGTCCACCACGCTCGCGCGCACGCATCCGGACGTGCTCTCGCCGCAGACGATCAGGCTCTGGATGCCGAGCAGCGACAGGTGCGAGAACAGCGGCGTGCCCTGGAATGCGCTCGCCCGCTGCTTCCAGATCACCACGTCGGAGGCTTCCGGAGTAAACTCGTGGTAGATCGCGAAGCCGTCCGGGCTCGGGGTCGGGCGCGAGCTGCGGGTCGACACCGCGCCGCGCGGCCGGTTGTTCGGGCGCGTCTCCTGCGTGCAGTAGAAGATCGGGATGCCGGCGCGGCGCGCGGCAGCGAACAGCCGCTTGGTCGGCTCGATCGCCCGGTGCGCAAAGATCCCGCAGGTGTTGGGATATTGGTCGTTGATCTCGATCGGCGGCCGCGGCCCGCCGCGATAGACGAGGTCATAGAGGTCGATCGCGAGCATAGCCGGGCGCGGGCCCACGAAGGTCTCGCGCCGCCAGTTGGCATAGAGCTTCAGATCGGCTTCCGGGATCACGTCCTTCCAGCAGTGGTCGTTGAATTTCTCGATCGAGGCCATGCCCATCTCCTGTTGATCGCCGACGCGATCGACGCAGCATTCTGCCCATCGGAGCCGACGGCAGCAATAGCCCGGCGCGAGCAACGCCTGCTCATTTCGTGCGCATGTTGGTCTTTTCGACCAGGTTGATCCAGCGCTCGGTGTCGGCCTTGATGAAAGCCGCGAAATCCTCGGGCGAGTTGTGCGGGGCGACCTCGTAGCCGGCCGTTTCCAGACGCTTGCGCAGTTCGGCGTCGTCGAGCCCGCGCTGAATGGCGCCGTTGAGCTTGCCGATGATCGACGCCGGCGTGCCGGCCGGCGCGACGAAGCCGTTCCAGCCGGTGACCTCGTAACCCGGGAGACCTGAGTCGGCGATCGAGGGCATCCCGGGGATGAGCGGCGACGACTTGAGCGTCGTTACCCCGAGCCCGCGCACGGTGCCGGCGGCGATCTGCGACTGCGTGGTCGAGGAGATCGAGAACATGATCTGCACGGCGCCGCTGACCACCGCGCTGAGCGCCGAGTTGGCCTCGCGGAACGGTACGTGCACGATGTCGACGCCGGCCATCGCCTTGAACAGCTCGCCGGCGAGGTGCGGCGGCGTGCCGATGCCGGACGACGCGTAGTTGAGCGCGCCGGGCGGTTGCCGTAGCCGTCGGCGGCATAGACCTCCTTGGCGGCGACATCGACCGCGATATCGGCCGGGGAGCCGAGCCGCTCGGTGGAATTGCTGTCCATGCCCTGGATCGGCTTGCCGATCTGCAGGACGAACTTGCCGTCCATCGTGAACTTAAGCAGCTGACCGTCGGTCTTGTCGTTACCGGCCAGCCAGACGAAGTCGTTGTCGTCGATATAGATGCCGTGCTCGCTCTTCGGCCAGTTGTAGCCCTGGCCGGGACCGCCCCAATGTCGGATCACGTCCCCGGCCTGGCTGAACACCAAGACCGGAGGCGGCGCGACGCAGCACTTGGCCGGCGGCGGGTTCTGCTCGGCAGCGCGTTCGCGCTCACTCAGCGAGCCCGGCCGGTGCACCATCCACAGATTGTTGGAACGGTCGACCGTGATGCCGGAGACCTGCCCGAGCAGCCAGTTGTTCGGCAGCGGCTTCGGCCAGAACGGCTCGACCTGGAACTGCGGCGCCGCGGTTTGCGCCGCCGCCGCCGCCGGAGGCACGATCAGCATCAGCGAAGCGAGGGTCAGAAAGATACGCTGTGATTTCATGACTTCCTCCCGAGGTGCTCTTTGAGTTTGCTGCTACGCCAGTTGAGTTGCCTGCTAGGCCGGTTGCGGCGCCTCCTGCTCCCGCGTCGCGTCGAAGGTGAAGATCCAGGTGCGATCAAGGAACGGCGGCGGCGGCACCTTGCGATTGTTGGCGAACTGCTGGCGCGACTGCAGCGTGATGCGCGCGGTGCGCGGCTGCCGCTCGCCGACATAAGCCTTGAGTGCGGCGTGGATGTCGTCGTGGCGGACGAGGTTGCGCGCCAGCACGTAGCCGTCCTCGATCGCCATGTTGCCACCCTGCGCCAAGGTCGGCATGGTCGGATGGGCGGCGTCGCCAAGGAGCGTGACCCGCCCTTTGGTCCATTCCGGCACCGGGTCGCGGTCGTAGATGCCCCATTTGAATACCCGGGGGACATGGCGGAACATGCCGAGGAGCGCCTCGTTCCAGCCCGCGTAGGCGTCGAGCAGCTCTTCCTGCGAGCTTTCCAGCGACCAGGATTCCTCGACCCACTTGTCGGTGACGTGGCCGGCAAAGATGTTGAGCATCTCGCCGCGGCCGATCGGATAGCAGATCACGTGGCCGTTCGGCCCGATCCAGCCGAAATACTCGCCGTGCACAAGCTCGACCGAGCCGCCCGGCCCGATACGGGTCGGTACATGCTCCATCGGCACCATGCAGCGCCAGCACATCATCTCGGTGAAGCGGGGATGGTCGGCGCCGAAGAGTTGCGCCCGGATGGCGGAGCGGATGCCGTCGGCGCCGATCATCACGTCGGCCTCGACCTCGCGGCCGTCGGCGAAGCGCGCGACCGCGGTCTCGCCCCGCGTGAACGCGCCGACACAGGTGGCGCCAAGTGTAATGACTCGCTCAGGCAAAGCGTCGCGCAGCATGCCGTGGATGTGGGCACGATGCGCGGTCATGTAGGGCGCGCCGTACTTCTCGGTCGCGGTTGCCTTCAGCGGCACGCGGTGGCGCAGGCTGGCGTCGTCCCACTTGATCGAGACCATGTTGGTCGGTTCGAACGCGTTGCGATGGAGAGCGTCCTTGAGGCCGAGCGCGTACAACACCTTGACTGCGTTCGGGCCGACCTGCAGGCCGGCGCCGACCTCTTCGAGCTTGTTCGACCGTTCGTGGATCGAGACCTCGAAGCCGCGTTGGCTCAACGCTACGGCGGCGGCGAGCCCACCGATCCCGCCGCCGATGATGGCGACCCGCTGCGGCCGCCTCGCATTCCCTTGCACCATGGACTCCCGTCGACGATCCTCCGCGTCCATGGGGGCGCGGCTTTCCGTTCTTTCTTACTTGATCGGCTGCGGCTCGCCATAGATGAAATCGTCCATCACCGAAACGTCCCTACCCCGGCGCGGATCGTCGTTCGGCCCGAGCGCTGTGGTGCCGTACTCGATCCGCACACGCGCGACGATCGGCTCCGCGAAGATCACGCCGAGGAACGAGAAGCCTTCGTTCTGGACCGGTACCGGGAACTTGCCGAGCGAGCGGCCATTCTTGTCGAAATACTGGAACGAGGTATGCGGCAGGTCGGTGTCGATATAGACCGCGCCAAAGCCCTTCACGGCGGCCGGCGTATCGGTGCCCGGCACCACGAAGGTCAGGTTCACCACGTTGCTGCCGATCGGCGAGAACATGCGCTCGCCGCTGAACGGCTTGAAGATCTTCTCATAGGTCGGGTTGATGTGCCCGAAGTTGGGGCGCGTATTGGTCGGATTGCCGGCCTTGGCGCTTGCCTGCACACCGCGTCCGGGCGTCCGCAAAATGGCGCCGCGGCCCTTGAAGAAATCGCCCGGCAGCATGTTGGGCGACGCCTTGTCGTCCGGCACGCCGTCCCAGTTGATCTCGCGCCGGCCGCTCGCTTTGCCGGGATCATTGGCATTGTTGGGATCGCCCAGGATCTTGCGATAGGCATCGATCAGCGGCGCGACATCGCCGGCGCCGGAGATCACGGCTGTAACCTGCTGGGCCTGGACCGGGCCGGCGAGCGCCGGAACGAGAGCAAACGCAGCAAGCATTGGAACGACCGGAAACAACCTCATAGGCTCCCCTCATTGTTGCGGCCAGGTTCGCTGCGCCGTCCCGGCGCATTCCCGACCGTGCTGAAATGACCTAGCATACCGCCAACGAAACCGCAGTCGTAAGCCCCCGCGGTCGAGAGGAGACAGAAATGTGCAAGCATGCGTTGCTGGCGGTGCTGGCGGTGCTGGGGCTTGGCCTCCTCGCGACACCCGCGCTCGCGCAATCGAACTATCCCAACCGCACGGTGCGGATCGTCGTGCCGGCGACGCCCGGTGGCGGCAGCGACCTTTTTGCCCGGCTGGCGGCGCAGCACCTGCAGACGGTGCTCGGGCAGCAATTCGTGGTCGACAACCGGCCGGGCGGTGGCACGCTCGTGGGCATGGACGCCGTACTGCATGCGCCGGCGGACGGCCACACGCTCTACCTCTCGCCCAGCACCACGACCTCGATGCACGTGGCGCGCAAGTCGATGCCTTATGATGTGACCAAGGTGTTCGTGCCGGTGACGCAGCTGGTCGTGCTGCCGCAGGCGCTGGTCATTCATCCGTCGGTGCCGGCGCAGACCGTGAAGGACTACATCGCGCTCGCCAAGCGCGAGCCCGGCAAGCTGACCTATGGTTCGGCCGGGATCGGGACCGCGCCGCACATGGCGATGGAGCTGTTCAAGAGCATGGCCGGCGTCAACGTCCAGCACATCCCCTACCGCGGCGTCTCCCAATCGGTCACCGACATCCTCGGCGGCCGCGTGTCGGGCATGATCCTCAATGTCCTGACCTCGAAGCCGCATGTGGAGGCGGGTGCGATGCGGGCGCTTGGCGTCACCGGGCTCAGGCGCAGCGAGGCGATGCCGACCGTTCCGACCATCGACGAGAGCGCGGTTCCGAAATACGAGGCGCTGCAGTGGTTCGGCATCCTGGCGCCGGCCGGCACGCCGGAGGCGATCCTCGATCTGCTGCAGACCAAGATCGCCGAGGGCTTCCGGACGCCGGAGATGAAGGCGCGGCTCGCCGCCGACGGCGCCGAGGCGGTGGTCAGCACGCCGGCCGAGTTCGGCGCCCTGATCAAGGCCGAAATCGAGAAATGGACGGCGCTCGCGAAGGCCGCGAATATCCAGCCGGAGGAATAGGCGCGCACTCGAACGGGAGTCACCGATGACAAAGCTCAGGCATCACGCAATGATGAGGTTGGCGGCCACGGCCATCTCGGTGGCGTGTGTCGCACCCACGCATGCACAAGGCACCATGAACCAGCCGTTTCAGATCGTGGAGGCGTCGATCGATGATATCCACGCGGCATTGAAGGCCGGCCGGCTGACCGTCCGTCAGCTGGTCCAGGGCTACCTCGACCGCATCAACGCCTATGACAAGCAGGGCCCCAACATCAATTCGGTCATCACGGTCAACCCGAATACCTTGGCGGAGGCCGACAAGCTCGACGAAGCCTTCAAGCGTTCGGGGCAGCTGGCCGGTCCACTGCACGGCGTTACTGTGCTGGTCAAGGACGAGATCGATACGGCGGGGATGCCGACGACGCTCGGCACCGTCGTCTTTCGCGACTACCGGCCGCCGCGCGATGCCTTCGCGATCGAGCTGTTGCGGAAGGCCGGCGCGATCATCCTCGGCAAGACCACGCTCAGCGAGTTCGCCGCCGGCGATACCTACGGCTCGATG
>Ga0137375_10011139_pt1 | contig 10652 bp, 9 predicted proteins | sample SagtaG_24_FD_104936 | JGI IMG/M metagenome (GOLD analysis project Ga0137375, IMG submission 104936) | Vadose zone soil microbial communities from Sagehorn Ranch, Mendocino, California, USA - Sage1_R_113_16 metaG | ecosystem: Environmental > Terrestrial > Soil > Vadose zone | place: USA... | reverse complement strand
TCGGGCGATCGTGGATTTCGAACGTCAACGAGACCTAGGCTGTGATCAACACGGCGACGCTGGCGAAGCCCGCATCGCCTCTATGCGGCGCCGCCGAGTCGGCGCCTGAGTTCGCCGTGGTGGCAACCGAGCTCAAGCCCGTCTATCTGATCACCGGCGGTGACCGTCCAAAGATCCAGCGTGCGCTCCGGCGCCTTCGCGACCGCATCGGCGAGGACGCAACCGAGCTTCTCTCGGCGCATGAGGCAAGTGGCGACGACGCCGTGGCCGCCTGCAACTCGCTCGGACTGCTCGGAGGCGGCGGGCGGCTCGTGATCGTCGAAGACGTCGACCGCTGGAAGGCCGCGGACACCAAAGCGGTCGCCGCCTACCTCGCGAGCCCGGCGCCGGACACCGTGCTCGCGCTGGTCGCTGCGGAAATGAAAAAGGACTCTGCGCTCGCGAAAGCCTGTGCGAAGGCCGGCGATCTCCTCGTCTACGACGTGGTGAAGCGTCGGCTGTCCGACTGGGTGACCAGACAGTTCGCCGACCGCAGCGTGAGCGTCGACCCGGAGGCGGCCCGGCTCCTGATCGAGGTCGTCGGCGAGGACGTCGAGGAGCTCGCGAGCGAGGTCGACAAGATCGCGACCTGGTCGGGCGGAGAGCCGGTCGGGACGGCCGAGATCGAGCTGCTTGCAGCAGGCTGCGCGGAGATCCCCGGCTACGAGCTCACGGATGCCTGGGGACGGCGCGATCTCGCCGGCACGCTCGCCGCGTGCCAGACCCTGCTCGAGCGGTCCGGCGATCCCGTCGCGCGGACCGTGCCGATGCTGATCGGCATGCTGGTCGCGCACGTCGGTCGCGTCCGCGACTGTCAGACGTACGCGGACGAAGGATTAACGGCGCGCGAAGCCGCGTCGCGGCTGAAGCGCCACCCGTTTTACGTCGAGAAGCTCTTCGCGCAGGCCCGCAACTACGGACCGGACGAGCTCCGCGCAGCCGTCGTCCGCCTGGCCGAGCTGGACCACTCGGTCAAGGGCGGCTCACGTCTCGCGGTCGATCTCGAGCTCGAGCGCGCGCTGATCGAGATCACCCGCCCCCGCGAAGCGGCAACCGCCGCCTAGCGCTTCGGAGCGACGAGCCGAGACGCCTGAGCTTTCCGGCGTGCGGCGGTGTTCCGGTGGAGCGCTCCGCGGGCGGCGGCGCGGTCGAGCCAGCGGACGAGCTCCTTGTGCTCGGCGGCGACGCGGTTCTCGTCGCCGTCCTTGACCGCGGCCTCGAGCCGCTTTGCGAGTGTCTTCGCCGTCGAGCGGTAGTGCAGGTTCTCGAGCCGCTGCTTCGCGGCCGTGCGAACGCGCTTCTTCTGTTGTCGGATGTTCGGCATCGGCGTGAAAAGGCCCGCAATACGCGGGCCGGACGATGGTACCAAAGCGCTTGAACGCCCAACCGGCGCCGTTCAGCGCCCTACCTATACTCGCCGCGTGGACGAGCGCTCCGGCCGCCGGCTCGCCCGGTCGACGGCGATCTTCTCGCTCGCCACCGGGCTCTCACGGATTCTCGGCCTCGTACGTGAGGTCGTGGCTTCGTACTACTTCGGCGCGGCCGGGAAGATCAATGCGTTCACGGTCGCGTTTCAGGTTCCCAACCTCGTCCGGGCGCTGGTCGCGGACGCCGCGCTCTCGTCGGCCTTCGTTCCCGTCTTCACCGAACTGCAGGAGCGTGGCGAGCGGCAGCGGGCCTGGCGGGTCGCGTCGAGCCTCTTCTGGCTCGTTCTGCTCGGCCTCACCGCGCTGACGGCGATCTTCATCGTCGTCGCGCCCTGGATCATCGGCGTGTTCGGAGATCCGGGCGGCGACCGTCAGCTCGCAATTGGCCTTTCGCGCGTGCTCTTCCCGATCGTCGCGCTGCTCGGGGTGTCCGGGATCGTCGTCGGCATCCTGAACAGCTACGAGCGCTTCACCGTCCCGGCGCTCAGCCCGGTCTTCTGGAACGTCGCCATCATCGTCGGGCTCGTGATCGGCGTCCCGCAGTCGGACTCGATCGACACGAAGCTCTACGTGTACGCGGTGTCGATCGTGATCGGGACGGTGATCCAGGTGCTCCTGCCGATGCCGTGGCTGCGAGGACTGGACGGACGGCTCCGCGTCCTGATCGACTGGCGCGACCCGGCGGTCTGGCGCGTGCTGAAGCTGATGCTCCCGGTCACGCTCGGGCTCGGGCTGATCAACTTCAACGCGGTCATCGACTCCGTTTTCGCGTCGCGTCTGATCGACCCGGAGCTGGCCCCGACCGCGATCGACAAGGCCTTTCGCCTTTACATGCTCCCGCAGGGGATCTTCTCGGTGGCGATCACGACCGTCCTCTTCCCGTCGCTGGCGCGGCTGTCGGCCCGCGGCGACCAGACCGGCTTCCGCGACACGCTCGGCCTCGGGCTGCGGCAGATCGCGTTCCTGCTGATTCCGGCCGGAGTGATGAGCGCCGTGCTCGCGGAGCCGATCACGCGCATCGTCTACCAGCGCGGGCACTTCGAGCCGTCGCAGACGCCCGTCGTCGCCGGTGCGCTGGCCGCCTTCTCCGCAGGTCTCTTCTTCAACGGGATGATGCTGCTGCTCAACCGGGGCTTCTTCAGCCTGCAGTCGAACTGGATCCCGACCTCCGTCGCGCTGGGGAACCTCGGACTGAACGCCGCGCTCGACGCCGCGTTCTATCGATTCGGCACCTGGGGCATCCCGCTCGCGACGTCCGTGGTCAACGTCGCCGGCAGCGCGGTTCTGCTCGTCCTGATGCGCCGGCGGCTGGGCCGGCTCGGCTTCAGAGGGATCCTCGACTCGGTCCTGCGCATCGTGGTCGCGTCCGCGGCGCTCGCCGGGGCCGCGTATGGGATCTGGTACGTCATCGATCGCGAACTCGGGCGCTCGTTCGCGGGCCAGCTCGCGTCGGTCGGTCCCGCCCTCGTCATCGGCACTGCGGCGTACCTGCTCGTGTGCCGGGCGCTCAAGGTTCGTGAGCTCGGGGCGTTGCTAGCTTTGCGAAGCCGGCTAACGCGTGCCTGACATGACTCAAGACCGCATTCGCAACTTCTCGATCATCGCCCACATCGACCATGGGAAGTCGACGCTGGCCGACCGCATTCTCGAGCTGACCCACGCGGTCTCGAGTCGCGAGATGCGCGAGCAGGTGCTCGACACGATGGACTTGGAGCGCGAGCGCGGGATCACGATCAAGGCTCAGGCGGTGCGTGTCGACTGGAAGGGGCACCAGCTGAACCTAATCGACACGCCGGGGCACGTCGACTTCACGTACGAGGTCTCGCGTTCGCTGCAGGCGTGCGAGGGAGCCCTTCTCGTCGTCGACGCCGCGCAAGGGACGCAGGCCCAGACCCTTGCGAACGCGTACCTCGCGATCGAGAACAACCTCGAGATCGTCCCGGTCGTGAACAAGATCGATCTGCCGCAGGCCGATCCCGATGCCGCCGCAGCCGAGCTCGCCGATCTGATCGGCGATGACCCGGAGCACGTCCTGCGCATCTCCGCGAAGACCGGTGCGGGCGTGGAGGACGTCCTCGACGCGATCGTGGAACGCGTGCCGCCGCCCGCCGGCGATGCGGATGCGCCCGCGCGTGCGCTCATCTTCGACTCGTCCTACGACCAGTACCGGGGCGTCGTCGCCTTCGTGCGCGTCGTCGACGGTCGCTTCTCGACCCGCGAGCCGCTTCGCGCGATGGCGCTCGGCACGCGCTTCGAGGCGGAGGAGCTCGGCTTCTTCTCACCGACACGTAGTGCGACCCGCACGCTCGACGCCGGCGAGGTCGGGTACGTGATCACTGGCCTGAAGGACGTCTCCCGCCTGCGGGTCGGCGACACGCTCACCTCCGAGAGTAGGCCCGCGGCCGAGCCGCTGCCGGGCTACAAGGAGGTCAAGCCGATGGTGTTCGCCGGCCTCTTTCCGACGGACTCCGACGACTACCCCGAGCTGCGCGACGCGCTCGAGAGGCTGAAGCTGAACGACGCCGCGCTCTTCTACGAGCCGGAGACCTCACAGGCGCTCGGCTTCGGCTTCCGCTGCGGTTTTCTCGGTCTGCTGCACATGGAGATCGTGCGCGAGCGGCTCGAGCGCGAGTTCGACCTCGACCTCCTCGTCACGGCGCCCAACGTCGCCTATCGCGTGAAGCCGCCGAACGAGGACTGGCGTGAGGTGCACACGCCGAGCGACATGCCGAACGAGATCGAAGAGGTCGAGGAGCCTTACATCAAGGCATCGATCATCGTCCCGAAGGAGTTCGTCGGCGTCGTGATGGAGCTGAACAACGACCGCCGCGGGCGCTTCGACCACCTGGAGTACCTGTCCGAGGAGCGCGTGCACTTGACCTACGAGCTGCCGCTCGCCGAGATCGTGCTCGACTACTACGACCAGTTGAAGTCGCGGACGCGCGGATACGCGAGCTTCGACTACGACGTGATCGGCTTCCGTCCGGGCAAGCTCGTTCGCGTCGACGTGCTCGTCGGCGGAGAGAGCGTCGACGCGCTCTCGCTGATCATCCACCGCGACTCGGCGTACGACCGCGGTCGCGCGCTTGTCGAGCGACTGCAGAAGGAGATTCCGCGCCAGCACTTCGACGTCGCGATCCAGGCGGCGATCGGCGCACGCGTGATCGCGCGCGAGACGGTCAAGGCGCGGCGCAAGGACGTGCTCGCCAAGTGCTACGGCGGGGACATCACGCGCAAGCGCAAGCTGCTCGAGCGCCAGAAGGCCGGGAAGAAGCGGATGAAGCAGGTCGGGATGGTCGAGGTGCCGCAGGAGGCGTTCCTCGCTGTCCTGAACCTCGACGCGGAGAAGAAATGACGCGCCACCTCTACGTCCACCTGCCGTTCTGCGCGCACCGGTGTGGCTACTGCGACTTCGTCACAGTCGTCGGCCGGAAGGCGCAGCACGACGCCTACGTCGATGCGCTGCTCGCGGAGCTCGCACTGGAGTGCGAGCTGCTCGCGCCCGACGTCGAGACCATCTTCCTCGGCGGCGGGACGCCGACCTTCACCGCGCTGCACGCGCTCGAGCGCCTCCTGGTGGGCCTGCCTTCTGCAGAAGAGGTGACGGTCGAGGCGAACCCGGAAACGGTGACTCAGGAGCTCGCGCGCATGCTGCGCGGGCTCGGCGTGAATCGCGTCTCCCTGGGCGTGCAGAGCTTCCAGCCGCGGCTGCTGACCGTCCTCGATCGCGTTGCCCAACCTGACACCGTCCGGCGTGCCTTCTACCATCTTCGTGATGCCGGATTTGACAACATCTCCTTCGACCTCATCTACGGGATCCCCGGCCAGAGCCCCGCCGACCTCGAGTCCGATCTCGGCGAGGCGCTCGCCCTCGGGCCGGAACACCTCTCCTGCTACGAGCTCGAAGCGAAGCCGGGCACGCGCTTCACCTACGAGCACGGGGAGGGGCTGGTCCGTCAGGCGGACGCGATGGAGTCGTACTTCGAGCTCGTCGTCGCGACCCTGACGGGGAACGGGTACCGCTGGTACGAGACCGCGAACTTCTGTCGTGAGGGCGACCGCGATCTGCGGTCACGACACAACCTCGCGTACTGGCTCGGCCGCGACTACCTCGGGCTCGGGATCGGCGCGGTTTCCACAATCGAGGGTCGTCGCTGGCGGAACACTCCCAGGTTGCGGGCGTACGTCGAGCAGCTGGAGGCGCGAGAGCTGCCGGCGAGGGAGCACGAGCCGCTCCCGGTCGACGTCCAGCTGCGCGAGCGGGTCATGCTCGGCCTCCGCCTCGACGAGCCGCTGTCGGTCGACGGGCTCGGCGACGTGATCGACCTGTCGGCGCTCGAGCGGCTCGAACGCCTCGGCCTCGCCGTGCGCAGCAACGGCTCGCTCGCGCTGACCGCGCGTGGGCGAATGCTCGGCGGCGGCGTCACCGCGGACCTGCTTGCCTAAAATGCCTGCAAATGGCATCTGATCGAGCATCCGGCCTGACCGCGCGCCAGCGCGAGCTGCTCGGACGCGTGATCGAGGAGTACATCGCGAGCGGCCAGCCCGTCGGCTCGCGCTACCTCGTCGAGCGCGGCGAGCTGAGCGTGTCGGCTTCTACGGTGAGGAGCGAGCTCGCCGAGCTGGAGTCTCGCGGCCTGCTCACGCACCCGCATACGTCGGCAGGCCGCGTCCCGACGGAGCAGGCGTACCGCCTGCACGCCGACGAGCTCCTGGCGCGCCAGGAAGCGCGGCCGGACTCGTTCCCGCTCGACCTGTCCGAGCTGCGGCGCGAGGTCGATTCGGCGCTCGAGACGACGAGCGAGGTGCTCTCGCGAGTCACACACATGCTGGCGCTTGTGTCCGCGCCGCCGCTGCAGACGACGACGGTGCGCCACGTCGAGGTCTTGCTGCTGAACGCGCGCACGGTGATGGCGGTGGTGATCACGTCGACGGGCGGGGTGGCCAAGCGCGTCGTCACGTTCGACAAGCCTGTCGACCCGGGCCTGGCGAAATGGGCGGGCGAGTACCTGAACGAGCGGCTCGCCGGTCTCCGGCTGGGTACGAGCGCGGTGCGGCGCGCGCTCGAGGAACCAAGCCTGTCGGCAGGCGAACGGCAGTTCCTCGAAGCCGTGCGGCCCGTGTTCACCGACGTGCTGCAGTCCGAGCAGCGCCTCTACCTCGGCGGCAGCGCGGAGCTGCTCGAGAGCGCGCGTGCGGACGAGCTCGATCTCTACCGCCACGTCCTCGTCACGCTCGAACGCCGCGCGGCGCTGCTCGAGCTGCTCGGCGAGGCCCTCGACCCGCTGCGCACGTGGGTGCGGGTGGGCGGGGAGCTCGAGCATCCGGCTTTCCAGGATGCGGCGCTCGTGGGCGCGACCTACGGTCTCACGCACCGGGCACTCGGCTCCGTCGGCCTCCTCGGCCCGGTGCGGATGGACTACGACAAGGCGATCCGCTCGGTGCGCGCGGCCGCGCAGGAGCTGTCGCGCTTCGTCGAGGAGGTTTACGAGGACAACTGAGGCCGGCGCTACGCTGAGCGTCGACGATGGCGACGACCGAGCGTGACTACTACGAGCTCTTGGGCGTCGCACGCGACGCGAGCGCCGACGACATCAAGAAGGCATTCCGGCGGCTCGCGCGGGAGCTCCACCCGGACGTCTCCGAGGCGCCGGACGCCGAGCACCGCTTCCGTGAGGTCGTCGAGGCGTACGAGGTCCTCTCCAATTCAGAGCGTCGCCAGCTCTACGACCGCTTCGGGCATGCCGGCCTGCGCAGCGGCGGCTTCCAGCCGAGTGCTTTCGACCTCGGCAGTCTCTCCGACCTCTTCTCCGCCTTCTTCGGCGACGACCTGTTCGGCGTCGGCGGCCGGATGGGGCGGACGCGCGGCGCGGACATCGCCGCCCAGGTGGTGATCGACCTCGCCGAGGTCGCGACCGGGACGAAGCGGGAGGTTCCCTTCGGCGTCGCCGTCCCCTGTGATCGCTGCCAGGGCAGCGGTGCGGAGCCCGACACCGAAGTGCGCTCGTGCCCGACCTGCGGCGGCAGCGGCCGCGTCCGTCAAGTCTCTCGCAGCGTCTTCGGAGAATTCGTCCGCACCGGTACCTGCCCGACGTGCGGCGGCTCGGGCAAGTTGATCGAGCATCCGTGCGAGAAGTGCAGCGGGGCCGGTCGCGTGATCGAGGAGCGCACACTCGAGGTCGAGATCCCCGCCGGAATCCACGACGGGCAGCGGATTCGCCTCAGCGGCGAAGGCCATGCGGGCTCGCTCGGCGCGCGTGCGGGCGACGTCTACGTCGAGGTGCACGTCCCACCGGACGACCGCTTCGTGCGTGAGGGCAACGACGTCTACACGACCGTCGACCTGACGATCACGCAGGCCGCGCTCGGCGTCACGCTGCCGGTGCCGACTCTCGAGGGCGATACCGACCTGACCTTCGAGCCCGGCACCCAGCCCGGGGAGATCGTCGTGCTGCGCGGCCGCGGCCTGCCCGTCCTGCAGGGCTTCGGGCGCGGCAACCAACGCGTGCTGGTCAACGTCACCGTCCCGCGCAGGCTGACCGAGGAGCAGCGTCAGCTGCTCGAGGAGTTCGAGCGGCTCGCGGGCGAGGAGACCTACGAGCCGAGCGAGGGGTTCTTCGACAAGCTCAAGAGCGCCTTCCGCTGAGCGCGCTGCGCCGCGTCTCGGTCGCCGTCCCCGCCGCGCGTGCCGAGGAAGCGCGGGCCCGCATGCTCGAGCTCTTCCCGGAGGGTTTCGAGGAGGTCGACTCGCTCGACGAGGTCGAGCTCGTCGCCTACACCGACTCCGGCGGAGAAGAACGGCTGTGGCACGCGTTCGGCGGGGCCCGGGGAGAGGACGTCGCCGCCGACTGGCGTGACCGCTGGAAGGCCTTCCACCATCCCGTGCAGATCGGCTCGCTCTGGATCGGGCCGCCCTGGGAGGAGCCGCCGGCCGACGTGACGGCGGTCGTGATCGAGCCCGCCCGCGCGTTCGGCACCGGCGCGCATCCCACGACGCAGCTCTGCGTCCAGCTGCTGCTCGCGCTCGGCCGCGGCAGCGTCGTCGACCTCGGCTGCGGGTCGGGAGTGCTCGCGATCGTCGCGTCGAAGGCCGGGTTCGCCCCGGTGCTCGCGCTCGACTCCGACGAGCACGCCGTGGCCGCCACGCGCGCGAACGCGGCCGCGAACGGGGTGGAGGTGGATGCGAGGCTCGCCGACGTCTTCGCCGCCGACTTGCCGCCCGCCGACGTCGCTCTCGCCAACATCACGCGCACCGCTCTCGAGTCCCTGGCGACACGGTTGGACGCTCGTTGGCTCGTCAGCTCCGGCTACCTCCCGACGGATCCCAGCGCGCTCGAGCCGTTTCGACATGTACGGCGCATCACGCGCGAGGGCTGGGCGGCCGACTTGTACGAACGCGCCGAGTAGCATCCCCGGCCGGTGGCCACCTTTTCCATCCGCTTCCTCGGTTGCAAGGTCTCGCACACCGACGCGCAGGACGTGCGCGAACGCCTGCTCGGCGACGGCCATGCCGAACGCGACCACGGCGTCGGGGCGGACGTGGCCGTTGTGAACACCTGCTGCGTCACGCACGAGGCGGTGCGGAAATCGCGCCAGGCGGCGACGCGAGCCGCGCGCACGCATCGCCGCGTGTACGTGACGGGCTGCGCCGCGAATCTCGCGGCCGATGCGTTCGCCGGGTTGCCGGAGAACGTCACCGTCGTGGCGCGGCGGAGTGAGGAGACGCCGGAGTTCGTGGCCGGGGACGTCGGCGCCCTTGCTTGCGTCCAGGCCGACGCGCGCTTCGACCGGGTCCGCGCGTTCGTGAAGATCCAGGACGGTTGCAGCTTCTCCTGCAACTTCTGCGTGATTCCGCTCGTGCGGGGCGTCTCGCGCAGCCGCTCCGCTGCGGCGGTGCTGGACGAGGTGCGCCGGCGGGTGGCGCAGGGACACCGCGAAATCGTCCTCACCGGGATCAACCTCGGCTGCTACCGCGACCGCGAGGCCGGCTACAAGCTGCCGCGCCTCGTGCGTGAGGTCGGGGCCGTAGCGGGCCTCGACCGCCTGAGGCTCTCGTCGATTGAGGTCAACCACGTCGACCCCGAGCTGATCGCGGCACTCCGCGAGACCCCGACCGTCAGCCGCCACCTGCACGTGCCATTGCAGTCGGGCGACGACGGCGTCCTGCGCGACATGGCTCGCCGCTACAGCGCGGCCACGTACCTGCGCCGGCTGGAGCCGCTCGGCGACTTCAACCTGACGACCGACGCGATCGTCGGCTTTCCGACCGAGACCGACGCGGCGTTCGAACGAACGCTCGCCGTCGTCGACGCCGCCGGCATCACGAAGGTGCACGTCTTTCCGTACTCGCCCAGGCCGGGAACCGTGACCGCTGCACGCGACTCGGTCCCGCCGAATGTGAAGAAGGAACGGAGCGCACGGCTCCGCGCAGCCTCCGAGGCGGCCTGCCTCGCGCGCTGGCGCGCCAAGGTCGGAGCCGACGACGTGGTGCTCGTCGACCGGCCGGGCCGCGGCTACGGCGACGACTACTCGCCGTGGCTCGTCGACGCGCCGGTCGGCGAGCTCGTGCGCGTGCGCGGCGCAGCGGTGTCGGAGGAGGGGATCCTCGCTGCCTGACGACTGCCTCTTCTGCAATCTCGTCCGCGACGGCGACCACGTCGCGAAGGCCGAGGGCTTCGTCGCGGTCCGCGACATCAACCCACGCGCCGACACGCACCTGCTCGTAATTCCGGAGCGGCACGTGCCGACCTTCCGCGAGATCTGCGAGTTCCCGCCGGAGGAGGCGAAGCGGATGCTGGACTTCGTCAAGGACACTGCACGCGACGCCGGGCTCGAGGACTATCGCGTCGTCGTCAACGTCGGCGAGGGCGCCGGCCAGACGATCTTCCACCTGCACTGGCACGTCCTCGGCGGCCGACTGCACGGAGTACCGGGATGAGCTTGATCGCCCGCATGGAGCAGGACCTAAAGGAAGCGACGCTCGCGCGCGACGCGGAGCGTCGCGACGCGCTGCGCCTGATCCTCTCGAGCCTGCGCTCGGCCGAGAAGGAGCTGCAGCGTGAACGCAAGAAGCGCGTCGAGGCCGCGGAGGCGTTTCGCGCCGGGGGCCGCGAGGAGCAGGCCGACGCCGAGGAGTTCGAGCTCGACGTGCTGGAGGAGTTCATGCCCGCGCAGCTCTCCGAGGAC
>Ga0137375_10011134_pt1 | contig 10655 bp, 4 predicted proteins | sample SagtaG_24_FD_104936 | JGI IMG/M metagenome (GOLD analysis project Ga0137375, IMG submission 104936) | Vadose zone soil microbial communities from Sagehorn Ranch, Mendocino, California, USA - Sage1_R_113_16 metaG | ecosystem: Environmental > Terrestrial > Soil > Vadose zone | place: USA... | reverse complement strand
GCCCGTGACTTGGAGAGCGCCCGCGCCGCGGGCGCTCTCACTCACGCGGGTCGAGGGCTGCAGGCCCTCGCGGGGCGCGGGGCGGAGCCCCGCATTGGTTGCGGCCGAAGGGCCGCGTTAGGAGGAACAAGCGGGCCTCCGCCGATATCGGCCCTCCCGTAGACTGCCCACCGCCTGATTTCCCGGCCGGGCTTGAGCCGGGGGCGTTGGCGCGCGCCAACATGCCGTGTGGGCAGCCTGACAGGCCCGGGTCAGGAAGGAGAGGACGTGGCGCTTCTGTTTTCGCAGAGTGTGGGTGACGGTCATGATGCGGGCGGCGAAGCGACAGCCGCGATCGCTTTGAGAGCCGAAGGAGCGCTTTGCCGATATGGAGCTTCGTCGAGCTGCCCGGGACACGCCAACCGCCATCGAACGGCGAGTCATCGCGGGCCTCGCCCGCCTGGATGCAGGCGAGCGTCTAGAGAGAACGTTGACACTCTGCCAGGCGGCGACAGAGCTCGCGATCGCTGGCATTCGAACCCGCGAGGGCGACCTGCCCGACGTGGATCTCCGCTTGCGGCTGGCCCGCATTCGGCTGTCGGCCGCCGTCGTCGCGCGTGTCGAGGTCTACCGTGCGGGGCGCTGTCGTTGAGCGTCGAGCCCGAGGCCATCGCCGTCATTATCCGCCTCGCCGCCGAGCTCGATCGCCTCGGGATCGACTACCTGATCGGAGGGTCCATCGCCAGCTCCGTGCACGGTCGTCCCCGCACCACCGACGACATCGACTTGGTCGCCCGAATCGCCGGCCATCACGTGTCGAGCTTGGTCGCAGTACTCGAAGAAGACTTCTACGTCGATGCCGAGATGATCCGGGACGCCATCCGCTGGAGGGCGTCGTTCAACCTCATCCATCTGCAAACCATGCTGAAGGTCGACGTCTTCGTTTTCACCGGCGAGGAGCTAGCCGACGAGGAGATGCGACGGCGGCTCCAGGTCCCGTTGCGGGCTCCTCGAGAGGGCGCTTGCCGAGGTCCCTAAGGACGAATAGCCGCCACCCGACCTGACGCCTACTGGGCGCAGCCGATCGGCTTGAAGTCGACGGCGATCTCGTCGATCCAGATCTCTTGCGGCTCGGCGATATTGTACATCCACCAGCCGAACCACAGCGACGTGAACGTCGGCATCGCGAAGCTCGCGTGCTTGCTCGGGCCCGACGCCAGCATCGTCCGCTCCATGTCGTCCCACCAAACGTGGAAGGTGTTGTTGGGGCCGTCGAACTCGAACTCGGCACATACCCAGGTCTTGCTCGGGACGCGCTTGTTGTCGTGATCCGTCCAGTCGCCCGACGGGCCGGCGTCGGTACCGACGCCGAATTCCTTGAACTGACCGCCGAACCGGATCATGCCCAGCGAGCTCGGGTTGCCGGCGCCCTCGGCGAGGGAGAAGTGGCCGTCGGTGGTGACGTCGTCCTCGAACCACACGAACATCCGGCCGTAGAGAACGTTGTTGGTCGCCGGGAACGAGCGCGTCTCCTTGATGTAGGCGAAGTTCGAGCCGCCGCCGGCTGTGGTCTTGACGTGCAGCGCCTGGGTGCCGCGCGCGGCGTGCACGGCGTCGACGGTGATGGTCGCGTCGCCCGCCTTGGTCGTCTTCCAAAGGTTGCTGTCGAGGCCCGACTCGAAGCTCTCGCACAGCGCGACGTTCGCGGTCGCGCAGCGGCTCGGGCCCGCAAGACCGAAGCTGCCGCCCGCGTTGCCGCCGGTACCGGTGGTACCTGACGTGCCACCTGCGGTTCCGGCGGAGCCGCCGCCCCGCCCCGACATGCCGCCGCTCGTCCCCGCGCCGCCGCTCGTCCCCGCGCCGCCGCTCGTCCCCGCGCCACCGCTCGTCCCAGCGCCGCCGCTCGTCCCCGCGCCACCCACGGTCCCCGCGCTCCCGGTCGTGCCCGCGCCGCCGACGGTCCCGGCGCTGCCGGTCGTCGCCGCCCCACCTCCCGTCCCGGCCGTGGGGACGATGCCGCCCTCGGAGGAGGTGCAGGCCCCGGCAGCGGACATTGCGGCGAACAGGAGCAACCAGAACCGGCGATTGGGCTTGGGCATGATCACCATGATAATCGTAGGACCCCCACTCTGAGGGAACCAGCTCACCGGGCCTTCACGAAATCGTCGCCCACGTGTCGGTCGGGTGACGCGCCGAGCAGCCTCGGACGCATTCCTAGCCCCTCGAATCGACCGAACCGCCTGCTAGACTGCGCGCCTCGTGAGCCGCCAAGCGGGAGAAAAGCCAGCCACCTCGATCGATCGCCGCCGTTCCGCCGACGAGCCCAACTTCATCGTCGTGCGCGGCGCGCGCGAGCACAACTTGGCGATCGACGAGCTCAAGATTCCCAAGCGGTCGCTGGTCGTGTTCACGGGCGTTTCGGGATCGGGCAAATCGTCGCTCGCCTTCGACACGCTGTACGCCGAGGGCCAACGCCGCTACGTCGAATCGCTGTCGTCGTACGCGCGCCAGTTCCTGGGCCAGATGGAGAAGCCCAAGTACGAGCAGCTGCGCGGGCTGTCGCCGACGATCGCGATCGAGCAGAAGTCGGCGTCGTCGAACCCACGCTCGACCGTCGGCACCGTCACCGAGATCTACGACTACCTGCGCGTGCTTTACGCGCGCGCGGGCGAGCAGCGCTGCCACCTGTGCGGCGGCGAGGTGACGGCGCGCTCGGCGGCCGAGATCGTCGACGAATTGCTCACCCTACCGGGCAAGACGCGCGCGACGCTGATGGCGCGCAAGGCCGACAACCGCAAGGGCGAGTTCCGTGAGGTGTTCGAAGAGGCGCGCAAGGCGGGGTTCGCGCGCGTCCGCATCAACGGCCTCATCCAGCGCCTCGAGGACGTCACCGCGCTCGACAAGAAGAAGAAGCACACGATCGAGATCGTGATCGACCGCGTCAGCATCGACGCCGGCGATCGCGCGCGGTTGACCGACTCGGTCGAGACCGCGGTCAAGGTCGGCGGCGGGTCGGTGCTGGTCGCGGTCGAGGGCGAAACCCGCGAGCGCGCCTACAGCGAGGCGCGCGCGTGCCCCGACTGCGGCGTCGGGCTGCCCGAGCTGTCGCCGCAGTCGTTCTCGTTCAACAGCCCGCTCGGGATGTGCGTCGACTGCAACGGGCTCGGCTCCAGCATGGAGATCGACACCGACCTCATCGTCCCCGATCCCGACAAGTCGGTGAGCGACGGTGCGATCGAGCCGTGGGGCGACCGCGCCGGCAAGGAGTCGGGGTGGACCGCCAACGTCGCCGCCGCGGTGTCGCGCGAGTTCGGCATCCCGCTCGACAAGCCTTGGAAGAGCCTGACCCCGCGCCAGCGCGAGGTGCTGCTCTTCGGCGCCGGCGACAAACGGGTCAAGGTCACCTGGAACGGCAAGCACGGCGGTGGGTCGTGGGCGATGCGGTTCTCGGGCGTCGTCAACACGATCAAGAAGCGCCTGCAGGAGACCTCGTCCGAGTCGATGCGGCAGTGGTATGGCCGCTACTTCCGCGAGCAGGGCTGCCGCGCCTGCAACGGCCAGCGCTTGCGCCCCGAGTCGCGCGCGGTGCTGCTCGCGAGCAAGAGCATCGTCGACGTGACGTCGATGACCGTCGCGGGCGCGTCGCAGCACTTCTCGACGCTGGGGCTCAAGGGCGCGCGCGCGCAGATCGCGTCCGAGATCTTGAAGGAGGTGAATGCGCGGCTCGGCTTTCTGCTCGACGTCGGGCTCGAGTACCTGACCCTCGACCGAGCCGCCGCCACGCTGTCGGGCGGTGAGGCGCAGCGCATCCGACTCGCGTCGCAGCTCGGCTCCGAGCTGTCGGGCGTCATGTACGTGCTCGATGAGCCGTCGATCGGCCTGCACCAGCGCGACAACCTGCGCCTGATCGCGACGCTGCGCCGGCTGCGCGACCTCGGCAACAGCGTCATCGTGGTCGAGCACGACGCCGAGACCATCGAGGCCGCCGACCACGTGGTCGACTTCGGCCCGGGCGCGGGCCGGCTCGGCGGCCGGGTCGTGTCCGAGGGCTCACCCGACCAGCTGCGCGCCGACCCCGCGTCGCTGACCGGCAAGTTCCTCGCCGGCACGGAGCGCATCGACATCCCGCGCGAGCGCCGCAAGCCGCAGGGCTTCATCACCGTCAAGGGCGCGCGCGAGCACAACCTCAAGAACATCGACGTCGCGTTCCCACTCGGCGTGCTGGTCGCGGTCACCGGCGTGTCGGGCGCGGGCAAGTCGTCGCTCATCAACGGCATCCTGCAGCCGGCGCTCCGGCGCAAGCTGCTCGGCAGCTACGACCTCATCGGCCGCCACGGCAGCGTCACCGGCATCGAGGCGATCGACAAGGTGATCGACATCGACCAGAAGCCGATCGGTCGCACGCCGCGCTCGAACCCGGCGACCTACACCAAGGCGTTCGACGCCATCCGCGACGTGTTCGCGCAGACCCAGGAGGCGCGCGCCGCCGGCTACCAGCCGGGTCGGTTCTCCTTCAACGTGCGCGGCGGCCGTTGCGAGGCGTGTGAGGGCGACGGCGTCCGCCGCGTCGAGATGCATTTTTTGCCCGACGTCTACGTCACCTGCGAGGTGTGCAAGGGCAAGCGCTACAACGAGGGCACGCTGCGCGTGAAGTGGAAAGAGCGCAGCATCGCCGAGGTGCTGGAGACCAGCGTCTCCGACGCGTTCTCGCTGTTTCAGAACCACCGCGCGCTGAACGGCATCCTGCAGACGTTGGACGACGTCGGCCTCGGCTACATAGCGCTCGGCCAGTCGGCGACCACGCTCTCGGGCGGCGAGGCCCAGCGCATCAAGCTCTCGCGCGAGCTCGCCAAGCGCGACACCGGCAAGACCTTCTACATGCTGGACGAGCCGACGACCGGCCTGCACTTCGACGACGTCCGCAAGCTCTTGACCGTGCTCCAGCGCCTGGTCGCCGCCGGCAACACCGTGCTGGTCATCGAGCACAACCTCGACGTCGTCAAGACCGCCGATTACGTCATCGACCTCGGCCCCGAGGGCGGCGCGAAAGGCGGCGAGGTGATCGCCGCCGGGACCCCCGAAGAGGTGGCGCGCGCCGCCGGCTCGTACACCGGACAGTTTCTCGCGCCGATGCTCGGCATCCGCCGCGCCCGCGCGACCACCGCCGCTTAGCAGCACCCCGGCCGCAGCTTTTCGAGATGACCGGGGGCGACGCCTGCCACGCCGCCTGCGGCTTGCCTTACCAGGTCGTGAAGAACGCCCACGGCTGATTGCCAGTGGTGGTCTGGATGCAATAGCCGCCGTTCCGCGCGGCGGGCACGGTCGACCAGTTGCTCGCATTGCAGGGTCTCTGGCTTCCGTTGACCGACAGCGTCCGGGGGCTGACGAAGTTGCCGCAGTTGCCGCCGTTGACGACCGAGGTCGTCTGGTAGCAGACGGCGCCTGTGCCCAGATTTCCCGACTGGAAGCTGCCGTTGATTGTGAAGTTGACGGGATTTGTACAAAGGCCCGTGCACGGGGTCGCTGTCCCAGCGTTGACGGTCACCTGCATCTCGTCGAACGCCGACAGCGCACCGTCGCTCGCCGTCAGCCTCAGCACGTAGACACCGGTGGCCGAGAACGTCGCCGTCGTCGCCGCCGCGCTCGCGTTCGCGAACGTCACCGTTCCGGGTCCGCTCGTCCGCGTCCAGGTGATCGTGAGCACGGGAGGCGCCGGCAACCCGTCGTCGGTCACCGTCCCGGAAAGCGTCGCCGCCGCCGGCTGCGTGACCACCCGATCGGGCCCCGCGCTCACCACCGGCGCTTGGTTGGCCGCGTTGACGGTCACCTGCATCTCGTCGAACGCCGACAGCGCGCCGTCGCTCGCCGTCAGCCTCAGCACGTACACTCCGGTCGCCGAGAACGTCGCCGTCGTCGCCGCCGCGCTCGCGTTCGCGAACGTCACCGTTCCAGGCCCGCTCGTGCGCGTCCAAGTGATCGTGAGCGCGGGAGGCGCCGGCAACCCGTCGTCGGTCACCGTCCCGGAAAGCGTCGCCGCCGCCGGCTGCGAGATCACCCGATCGGGCCCGGCGCTCACCACCGGCGCCTGGTTGACGGCGGTGACGGTGACCGGGACCGCGATGCTCGTCGCCTGGTTGCCAGCCGCGTCGGTCGCACGCGCCGTCAACGTATGGCTGCCGGGCGTGACGGCGGCCGTGTTCCAGGCGGCGCTATAAGGCGTCGTCGTGTCCGTGGCCAGCACGACGCCGTCGACGAGGAACTCAACGGAAGCCACGCCCGTGGTGATGTCGTCCGCGGTCGCGCTGATGGTAACCGTACCGCTCACAGTCGCGTTCGGTGCCGGCGAGGTGATCGCCACCGTGGGCGGGGAGTTGTCGACGACAATCGTCACCGCCGTGCTGGTCCCGGTGTTGCCGGCCGCGTCGCTGGCGCGCGCCTCGAGCTGATGACCGCCCGCCGATAGCGTGGTCGTATCGAGGGAGAAGGAATACGGCGCGGTGGTGTCGGTTGCCTGCACCGCTCCGTCGACCAGCAGCGCGACCTGTGTGACGCCGATGTTGTCGCTGGCATTGACCGCCACGGTGATGGTGCCGCGCACGTTGCTCGCGTTCGCCGGCGACGTGATGGTCGCGGTCGGTGGGATGTTGTCGACCCCGGTCTGCATCGCGAAGACGAGGTCGTCACGGTCGTCGAACGAACCGGTCGTGCACGGTCCCGCCGTCGACGAGAAACGCCAGTTACCCCGAATGGCGGGCAGCGTCGCCGCCGGCAAGGTGAAGGTCGTGGACAGCACCTGCAGCCCGCTCGCCGCGGGCGCCAGCGTCGCGATGCTCGTCCACGCCGGGTTGCTCGCGTCGGGTGCGAAGAACAGGTCCAGGCGGTTGGTCGTGCTAAACGCCCACACCGTGGCTTCGATCGTGACGGTCTTGCCGGCCCCGAGCACGGTCCCGTCGACCGTTGAGAGCTTCAGGCGATCGAGCGATTCGTCGGAGTGAAAGGACCCCGACGTCCCGTCGGCGCAGGAGTCGGCGATGGTGTTGGGCTGATTCGGCTCCGCGCCGTTGACGATGGTGTCGCGGCCGTCGATCAAGCCGCCGGTGTCGCAGAAGCTGTCCGGCGTCGTGCACCGGGGTGCCTGCAGCGTGGCATCGAACACGGCGTTGCCGACCGGCAGAACGCGCGTGATCGTTAGCAGCGCCGTCCGCGTGATCCCGTTCAGGCTCGCCGAGATCGTGGCCGAGGTATTGACGGAGGTGGTCGTGGTCGTGACCGTGAAGGTGCCGGTCTGGGCGCCCCCGGGGATGGCGAGGGTGGTCGGCACGGTCGCTATGGCGTTGTTGCTGGTCAAGCTGACCACCGAACCGCCCGCCGGCGCCGCTTGCGACAGGGTCACCGTACCGGTCGATGGTTGCCCGCTGACGACAGTCGTCGGGCTGAGCGTCAGTGAGGCCGCGGTCGGCGATGCGAGCACCGTAAGCGTCGCCGTCTGCGTCACCGACGCCGGGAAGGTTCCGGAGATCGTCACCGCCGTCTGCGTCGTCGTCGCCTGGGTCGTGATCGTGAAAGTCGCGCTCAACGCTCCCGCGGGCACGGTCACCGTGGCCGGTACCTGCGCGATGGTCGGGGCGCTGCTCGACAGCGACACGACCGCGCCGCCCACAGGCGCGGGATCGTTGAGCGTCGCCGTGCCGGTCGCGGTCCCTCCCCCTTCGAGCGACGTCGGGCTGACGGTCAGCGAAACCACCGTCGTCGCGCGCGTGACGGCCAGAACCGCGCTCGCAGTCGTGTTGTGGAACGCGGCGGAGATCGTCGCGCTGGTGTTCGAGCTCTGGACGAGCGTCGTCACCGTGAACGTCGCGGTCGACATCCCACCGGCAACGACCACGGTCGCCGGCACGGTCGCGACTGCGGTGTTGCCGCTGGCAAGCGCCACCGTTGCGCCACCCGCCGGCGCGGGACCGGTCAGCGCGACGGTGCCGGTGGCGGAGGTGCCGCCCACGACGGTCGTCGGCGACAGCGCGAGCGAAGCCACCGTCGGCGACGCGAGCACGGTGATGGCGCGGGTCGCGGTGGTCGAGTCGGGGAAGGTCGCGGTCACCGTCACCGCGGTTTCCGTCGAGGTCGCAATCGACGTGACCGTGAACGTCGCGCTCTGAGCGCCCGCGGGCACGACCACGGTCGCCGGGACCATGACCAGCGCGGGAACGCTGCTCGAGAGCCCGACGGTCGAGCCGCCCGCCGGCGCGGGCGCACCGAGAACGACGGTGCCGGTCGGCGACACACCGCCCTCGAACACCGACGGGGTCACGGTGACCGCCGGACCGAGGACGACGCGATCGTAATAAATGTCCGGGTTCGGCCCGGTGGCCGTGACGCGTCGATCATCGGACCAGACCAGGTGCGCCGCGCCGCCGCTGGCGGCCACCATGTCGTAGTCGCCGTGGTAACAGGTCGCGAGCCCATCGAAGTTTGGGTTGGTCGTCGCGACGGGAGAGCTGACGTCGCTCACCCGCTCGTTGGGAGCCCAGGTGAGGCCCTTGTCGGCCGAAAACGTGACGAAGCGATCGAAGTTGACGTTGCTACTGTCGAGTCGGCGATCGTACCAGCTCGCCACCAGGACCCCCGTATCGCTCACGCCCAGCGCGGGAACAAACTGATCGCTGTTGGTTGTGTCGTCGTTCAGTTTGACTTCGGCCGACCAGGTCTGCGCGCCGTCTACCGACCGGCGATAAAACACATTGGACTCGTCCGCGCCGGTGCCGTCGGAATCGTAAGGGTAGACGCTGTGAACAACGTACCCGGCCGGCGCGCTTGCGTCGGGCGTGATCGCAATCTGAGGCGAAGAAAGGGTGCGAATGTTCGCCTTGAGCGCTTGGCGCCCGCACGATCCGGACGCCGTCGCGTTCTCCGGCCGCCTCTGGGCGCTGCCGATGTTCGTGGCCTTGAGCCAGCTCGTCCCGCCGTTCGTGGACTTATAGATCCACTGATCCTGGTTGCCACCAACGGTGCTCGAGCGATTGAGCAGCGCCATGTACACGTCGCCATTCGGCGCCACGGCCGGAAACATTCCTTGCCCGTTGGTGCCCGATCCGGGCAGCGACACCGCGGTCGACCACGTCATTCCCCCGTTATCGGAGAACGTCGTTTGGTTGATGTCGGTCCCGAGGCCGAAGTTTGTCCAGCCGACGTGGATACGGCCGTAGAACGGGCTCGACGGCGTGTTGTCCACCGCCATCAGCTCCTTGTCGTCGCCGGTCCCCGCGTGGATGACACCGAGATACTGAAAGGTCTGGCAGTTGTTGGCGGATCGCCACAGCGATAGTCCCTTGGTGCTGAGCGCCGCGTAGAGAAACACGTTGTCGCGGGCGCTGTAGGCCAGGCTCGGGTCGCCACGGTTGCTGTCGGAAGGGCCGTTGGGAAACGGACCGCCGTCCGTGAACGTTGTGCCGCCGTCGAGAGAGAAGCCGAACCCGCTGAACCCGTTGCTACCGAAGCCTTCGCCGGCGTCGTTCCAGGCCGCGCATACCGTCTGTCCGACCGCGACCACCGTGGTTTCGCTCTGTGTCGTCCCGCCGCTGTCGAGGGCCGGGTTGCTCACCGGGATGTCGGTGCCGCCCAGTTGCTCGCCCAAGAGCTGACGCCGCACGATCGTCTCCGCCGAGGGGCGCTGCGCGGACGGGGCGACCGGAGGGCGCCCCGGCGTCAGGCGACCGCACAGCATCGCCAGCTTGATTTCGAGCGCCGCGTCCATCAGCGGGCGCTTCTGAGGATCGTCGAGGAGGGCGCACGCCTCCGACTGCTCCGCCGAGGTCGCGACTTCCGTTCCAGACGGGCTATCGTTACAGCCCGAAACCGTCGCAAACAACACCAGCGCTGCGCCGAGCCCGTGAAACACCCAACCACGCGCGCCCCTCGGCTCCTCTGTCCATGTCGTCATGCCCGCCCCCTTTTGCGTTCAGAAGGTCCTGCGTTGCGAGTGAACGTACGAGGGGAGCGTCGTTGTCGGCAACGATACCGATCACTAACAGGCACTATTCCTTTGCGGAGGGATTGCGCGGAATATTGCCGACCGTGATCTCCGACAACCTCTCATGTGTACAACCATCTTCGGGACCGCTCGCTGAGCGCGGATTTGCGTTAGCTCTGCAATGTTTGAACGCTTCGCGGTAGTCAGGCCGGCGTCGATCGTGAAAGTACCGGCTCTACCCGCACTTGAGCTCGGGCCGGCAGATCTGCGGCGCGGCGCACTCCTCGTCTTGCGTGCAGGACGTGACGCCTTCGACTGTCAATTGCCGCGGGACGGAGGACGCGACATCCAGCTCCACGCAGCCCGGCGCGAGGGTGGTGGAACCGGCCGACACGCGAGTGAGCACGATCTCGGGAAAGCCCGCGGTGCCGCGCGCGACCAAGGCATCGAGCAACCGGCCCGGGATGGTGGCGGCGCCGGTATCGGCAACCTCGCAGCGCAGCTCGGCGGCGATGCCGGCGTGGTGGGCGATGTCGAGCGAGAGCCGCATCCGTCCCGCCGCGCTGTTCTCGACCGCGGTCCAGCGCACGACGAGCGGACCGTTCGCGACCGAGGTCGCGATGGCCAGCGTTTGCGGCTCGGGCACGACGAGGGGGGCGACACCCCGCGCCTCGATCTCGAACGCCGTGTAGTCGCCGCCCTCGGCGTC
>Ga0137375_10011133_pt1 | contig 10655 bp, 4 predicted proteins | sample SagtaG_24_FD_104936 | JGI IMG/M metagenome (GOLD analysis project Ga0137375, IMG submission 104936) | Vadose zone soil microbial communities from Sagehorn Ranch, Mendocino, California, USA - Sage1_R_113_16 metaG | ecosystem: Environmental > Terrestrial > Soil > Vadose zone | place: USA... | reverse complement strand
GACGCGGGGCACACCGTCAGCTCGCGCGACCGGGCGCGGCCGGCGAGGAGGGCGCCGTCCGGCGACCAGCGCGCCCAGAAGATCGGTTGGCCGAGAGGCTTCTCCTCCCCGGTCCGCAGGTCGCGCACGCGGGACTCAATGGCCTCGCCGTGGCGGAGGAACGTGTAGGCGACCGAGCGCTCGTCGGGCGAGACGTGGGCGCCGTGCTCGATCGAGAACCGCCAGCCGGGAACGATCACCTCCGCGGGTCCGCCGTCGGCGGGAATCCGCCGGAAATCCGCGTGGGGCGGAAACCCGTAGTGGTAGATCCACCGGCCGTCCGTGGAGTAGTTGGGGAGCACCGTGTTCACCTCCCCACGGGTGAGCTGCCGGAGGTCGGAGCCGTCTGTGCGCAGCGTCCAGATGTGGTTGGCGCGCGATTCGCCCTGGAACACGGCGATGCGCTTCCCGTCCGGGGAGAAGGAGGGATGCGTGAGGACGGAGCGGTTCTCGAGAAGCTGGCGCTTCTCGCCCGTCCTCGGATCGAGCCACATCAGGCGGAGAAGGTTGCGCGCGTTGGTGTAGATGAGCCGCCGCCCGTCCCGCGAGATCGCGGCTTCGGTATCCTCCCCGGTTCCCGTGGTGAGCGGCCGCGGTTCGCCGCCGGCCGCGGGCAGGAACCAGAGGGTCATTCCCCCACGCCGCGCCGAGGAATAGACGATCCCGCTTCCGTCGGGCATCGAGACGGGGTGGCTGGTGAGGACGTCGTCGAACGTCAGTTGGCGCTTCTGCTCGCCGGCGAGGGCGAGGCTCCACAGGTCGCCGGTCACCGGACCATCGTGGTCCTGGAAGTACACCACCTCGCGGCCGTCCGCGGAGAAGGCAGGCGCGCTCTCGACGAACGCGTATTCCTTCTCGAGCGTGTGCTCGGCGCCGGCTCCGAGCCGGCGTGCTTCGCTGCCGTCGGCGCGGGCGGTCCACAGGTAAGCCGCCACCTCGTAGACGAGCTGCTCGCCGTCGGGTGAGACATTGGGGTTGAACCCGTCCTCCACGAGCTGCCGGACGGTTCCGCCGCCGGGTGGAACCGACCAGATCCCCTGGCCCGGGACGTCGTAGACGATCTGGTCGCCCTTGGGCGACCACCGTGGCCGATGCGCGCCACGGGGGTCATGAGTGCGCTGCACGGGCTCGCCACCGCCAAGATCCCTCGTCCAGACCTGCGGGTTACCGGCGGCGTCCTCCATGAGGAAGGCGATCGAGCGCCCGTCGGGAGAGAAGCTCGGCTGGTGATGGGAGCCCGGAAACGTGGAGACGAGCTGGAAACGTAGCGGCGCCGCCGGCCTCGCGTCCGGCCGGCTTCGCGCGCTGACGCCCCAGCCGATGGCCGCGAGCGCTCCCGCCGCCACGGCGGCGGTGGTGGCGCGATGCCGGCGGACGAAGCGGCTCAGACGATAGGCGGCGGAATCCCCTCGCGCCAGGACCGGCCGTCCATCCAGGAAGCGCCGCAGATCGTCGGCCAGCGCGCCCGCCGACAGATAGCGCCGCCCCGGCTCCTCGTGGGTGGCCCGCTCCACGATTCGCTGCAGGTCCCTGGTCCGCGATCCCGGCAACAGTTCGTCGAGCAGCCGGCCGAGCTGCCAGACGTCGGTCGCCACCGTGATGGCGCCGCCGCTGACCTGCTCGGGCGCCGCGTACTTCGGCGTCAACACGCGAACCGACGTGCGCGTCAGTCGCTCCTCCGCCGGGTCCAATAGCTTCGCGATCCCAAAGTCGAGAAGCTTCACCTGCCCGCGGGCGTCGACCAGCACGTTGGAGGGCTTGATGTCGCGGTGGACGATCCGCTGCTCGTGCGCGAACCCCACTGCGGCGCACACGTCGAGGAGCAGGGTCACGCGCGCCGCCACCTCGAGCCCGCGGCGCTCGGCCTCTTCCGTGATCGGCCGGCCGTCCACGCGCTCCAGCGCGAACCAGGGCAGGCCGTCCTCGGTCATTCCGCCATCGATGAGGCGGGCGATGTGCGGGTGCTCGAGCCGGGCGAGGATCCGCCGCTCGGCGACGAACCGCCGCAGCACCTGCTCGCTGTCCAGGCCGCGCTTCAGGATTTTCACCGCGACCTGTTGGTCGAAACCACCGTCTACGCGCTCCGCGGCATAGACCGCGCCCATGCCCCCGCGGCCGAGCTCGTCCAGGATCCGGAACGGGCCCACGCGCTCGCCGGAGCGCGTGGGCACCACGTCGTCCCCGGCGAACAGCGCCGCCGCCAGGTCTCCCGCCGAGCGCCCGAGGATGTTCTCCGTCTCCGCACTCGTCAGCCAATCGGAAAGCGAGGCGTGCAGATCAGGGTCCATCCGCGCCAGCTCGTCGAGCCGCGCCGCGCGTGCCGCGGGATCGAGCTCCAACAGCTCGTCCAGGAGCGGCTCGACGCGCTGCCATTCGACGGTTCCACTCACGGCAGTGGCCCGCCCGACAGCCGAGCCGACCAAAGCTCCTGGCGACCCTGGTCGTAGGCGACCCAGGCGATGCGACCGTCGGGCGCGACCGAAATCCCTGCGCACGAGCGGCGCAGGGGCGCGAGGTGCGCGATGCTGCGTTCCGGACCTCCTCTTGCCGGAACGTCGACGACGTCGACGGCGAGGAGTTGTGGATCGCCGAGCGGGGCTGCCTCGCGGCGCAGCAGGATGCGCAAACCGTCGCCCGACCAGTCCGCCGACCGAGCGCGGCCCAGCTCCACGCAATCGGTGCCGTCGGCCGGGCAGTTCACGGCTCGGCCCTCGCGCGTCACGCCCACGAGCCGGATCCCGTCGGGCGACCATCTGGGCAGGAGGAGCATGCGGGGAAGGATCCGCTCGGCTCCGGTCGCGAGGTCGCGGATGAGCGTGGCCATCGGCGATCCGTCCACGGCGCGCGTGTACACCGCCCGGCGCCCGGCAGGGTCGATCTGCGTGTACATCTCGCGCTCCGTGACCCAGTCGCGAAGCACCTCGCGGTCGGCCCCGCCGGCAGCGGGGATGGCGCGCAACGTGCGTCGCCGCCCGTCGGGGTCCTTCCCAGGGTCGTGCCTGATTGAGCCGTCGGGCATGACGACCCAGGCCTGCGGGTAGTCCTCGCTGAAGTACAACGTCTCGCCGTCGGGCGACCACTGAGGGGTGACCTGATCGACCGAATCACCCGCGGTGACCTGCCGCAGCTCCGACCCGTCGACGCGCACCGTGAAGACCCGCACCGTCCCCGCGCGCGGGCCGCTGAAGAACGCGATCCGATCGCCCGCGGGCGATACCATCGGACGGTTGAAGATCGGCATTCGGCGGGCGAGAACGTCCTGGTCGCGTCCGCTGCGCGGATCCCGCAGCCTCACCACGTGGGCGGTGCGCGCGCTCGTGTACACGAGGCGGCGGCCGTCCGCCGACACGTCGGGCCACAGGTCGTCGCCCCCTCCCACCGTGAGCGGCCGCGCGCGGGCGCCGTCGAGCGGTATGCGCCAGAGAGTCCGTGCGCCGTCCCGTGCCGAAGAGACGATCACGGAACGGCCGTCGGGCAGCCACGCCGGCGTTCCACCTTCCGCGAGATCGAAGGTGAGCCGCTCCGGCGTCCCGCCGTTCACGGCGACGCGCCAGAAATCGCCCCATGGCCCGGCCACGGCGAGGAAGTAGACGACCTGGGTTCCGTCCGGCGAGAGCGCCGGGTGCCGGTCCGCCCAGTTCACGTAGAGACTCTCCGGGATCGCACCGATCCGGCGCGCCCCGCTCCCGTCCGAACGGCCGATCCACACCCCGGCACCCCGCCGCTCGTACACCAGCCACCGGCCGTCCCGCGACAGGTTCGGGTTGGAGCCCTGCTCGACGAGCTGGACAGGCGTGCCGCCGCCCGCCGATACGGACCAGATCCCCTGCCCGCGGCGCTCGAACACGATGCGGCCTTCGCGTGACCAGCGCGGGCTGGCTGCGGGCACCGTCCCCGAGGTCAGCGGAACGGGATCGCTTCCGCCGAGCCGCCGCGTCCAGATCTGCGCGACGCCGTCATTGGCGTCGGCCACGAACGCGAGGGCATCGCCGTCCGGCGACAAGGTAGGCTGCCGCTGCGAAGCGGCGCCCGTGGTGAGGAGGGTGAAGCCCGAGGCGGCCGCGGGCGCCTCGGAGCGCCAACCCTCGCGCGCCAGCAGGATCAAGGACGCCATGATCGCGAGGAGTGCGATCGATGCGACGGCAGCCGTGGCGCGATGCCGGCGGACGAGGCGAGTCAGGCGATAGACGGGCGAGTCGCCCCGGGCCAGGACCGGCCTGCCCTCCAGGAAGCGGCGCACGTCGTCGCCCAGCGCGGCCACGGACGCGTACCGCCGCCCCGGCTCCTCATGGCGGGCATGCTCCACGATCCGCTGCAGGTCCTTGGTCCGTGATCCCGGCGACAGCTCCGCGAGAAGGCGGCCGAGCTGCCACACGTCCGTCGCCACCGTGATCGGGCCCCCGCTCACCTGCTCGGGCGCGGCGTACCTCGGAGTCAACACCCGCGCGGACGTCCGGGTCAGCCGCTCGTCCGCGGGGTCGAGCAGCTTCGCGATCCCGAAGTCCAGCAGCTTCACCTGACCGCGCGTGTCCACCAGGACGTTCGAGGGCTTGATGTCGCGGTGCACGATCCGCTGCTCGTGGGCGAACCCCACCGCCCCGCACACGTCGAGGAACAGCCGCAGCCGCGCCGGCACCTCGAGCGCGCGCGCGTCCGCGTCCGCCGTGATCGGCCGGCCGTCCACTCGCTCCAGCGCGAACCACGGCAGGCCGTCCTCCGTCAGCCCCCCGTCGATGAGGCGGGCGATGTGCGGATGCTCCAGCCGGGCCAGGATCCGCCTCTCCGCCTCGAACCGCCGCAGCACGTGCTCGCTGTCCAGCCCGCGCTTGAGGACCTTCACCGCGACCTGCTGGTCAAAGCCCCCTTCCACGCGCTCCGCCGCGTAGACCGCGCCCATGCCCCCGCGGCCCAGCTCGCCCAGGATCCGGAACGGGCCCACGCGCTCGCCGGAGCGCGTGGGCACCACGTCGTCCCCGGCGAACAGCGCCGACGCCAGGTCCCCGGCGGAGCGCCCGAGGACGTCTTCCGTCTCCGCCGCCTTCAACCACGCCGCGACGGCCGCATGCAGGTCGGGGTCGGTCCGGGCAAGCGCATCGAGGCGGTCTGCGCGTGCCGAGGGATCCATCTCGAGCAGGTCGTCGAGCAACGGCTCCGCGCGGCGCCACCAGGCCGGGTCCACGCGTGGGACTATAGCCGCCTCCGGGCCGTCGTCGAGACCTCCTGGCCCATGAGCCCGTCGGCTAGACTGTCGCGCCATGCGCCTGCCCTTCAGCCTTCTTCTTCTGGCCCTCACCGGATGTGCCACCGCCTCCAACCCACGCGCCTCCGCGCCGGCCACGCTCTCCCCGTCGCCCAGCCCGGCCGCGGCGTCCTCCGATTCGATCGCCGTGCGCACGGCGAAGCTCCAGAACCAGGACGGCTTCCTCCCCCTGCACTGGGACGAGAAGGAGGGCAAGCTGTTCCTCGAGATCCCGCGCACGGGCGAGGAGGTGATCTACCAGGTCTCGCTCGCCACCGGCGTGGGATCGAACCCGATCGGCCTGGACCGCAACCAGCTCGGCGACACCCGCATCGTGCGCTTCGATCGCGTGGGACCGAAGGTCCTGCTCGTCCAGTCCAACACGCGTTTCCGCGCCCTCGGTGGCAGCGCGGCCGAGCAGAAGGCCGTGGCCGAGTCGTTTGCCTCGTCCGTCCTCTGGTCCTTCAAGGTCGAGGCGGAGAGCGGGGGCCGCCTTCTCGTCGACGCCACCGACTTCTTCCTGCGTGACGCGCACGGCGTGGGCGCGCGCCTGAGGGACAACCAGCAGGGCAGCTACGCCGTGGACGCCGCGCGCAGCGCGATGTACCTGCCGCGCACGAAGGCGTTCCCCCGCAACACGGAGGTCGAAGCCACCATCACCCTCGTGACGAGGGAGCGCCCGGGACCACTGGTGGCGTCCGTGACGCCGACGCCGGACACCGTGACCGTCCGCCAGCATCACTCGTTCGTTCAGCTCCCGCCGCCCGGGTACACCCCGCGGCGGCTGGACCCGCGCGCGGGATTCTTCGGCATCGAAGTCTACGACTACGCGAGCCCGTTCGGCACCCCGCTGGAGAAGCGCTTCATCGCGCGGCATCGCCTGCAGAAGAAGGACCCCGCGGCCGCGGTGTCGGACGTCGTGCAGCCGATCGTGTATTACGTCGACAACGCCGCCCCCGAGCCCATCCGCCGCGCGCTCTTGGAGGGCGCCTCCTGGTGGAAGGAGGCCTTCGAGCGCGCCGGCTTCCACGACGCCTACGAGGTGCGCGTGCTGCCCGAGGACGCGGATCCCATGGACGTGCGCTACAACGTCGTGAACTGGGTGCATCGTTCCACGCGCGGATGGTCGTACGGGGAGGCGGTGACCGATCCGCGCACGGGCGAGATCCTGAAGGGCAACGTCTCCCTGGGCTCGCTGCGCATTCGCCAGGACGTGACCATCGCTTCCGGGCTCGTGCCGCCGTACGAGGGCCCGAATCCTGAGATCCTGGCCACGCTCGATCCCTCCGTCTCTCCGACCGAGCTGGCCCTGGCGCACATCCGCCAGCTCGCCGCCCACGAGGTCGGCCACACGCTCGGCCTCGACCACAACTTCGCGGCCAGCACCTATGGGCGGGCATCGGTGATGGACTATCCGGCGCCGCTCGTACAGGTCAAGGACGGGCGCCTGGATTTCTCCGACGCGTACGGCCGCGGCATCGGGGCCTTCGACGCCTTCTCCATCCGCTACGGCTATGCGCAGTTCGCGCCGGGCACGAACGAGGACGAGGCGCTGGCCAGGATCGTGCAGGAGGGCGTGCGGGCCGGGATGCGGTTCGTGTCCGACGAGCACTCGCGCGACCCCGGAACCCCGCATCCGCTGGGGGCGGTCTGGGACAACGGCGCCGATCCCATCGAATCGCTGCGCCACGAGATCGAGGTGCGGCGCATCGCCCTCGACCGCTTCGGGCTCGCGAACCTCCGCCCCGGCCAGCCCCTGTCCGAGCTGGAGCCGCTGCTCCTGCCCCTCTACCTTCATCACCGCTATCAGCTCGAGGCGGCGCTGAAGTCGCTCGGGGGCGTGTTCTTCACCTACGCGGTGCGCGAGGCCTTCGGACCGGACGCGGGGAAGGTCGTGCCGGAGACCGTGCGCCAGATCGTGGCGCCGGCGAAGCAGCGCGACGCCCTGCGCCTGGCCCTGGGGACGCTGGAGCCGGAGTTCCTCGCCCTTCCGCAGCGGATCGTGGATCTCATCCCGCCCCCGGCGTCGGGGTACGGGACGGGGACGGCGGAGCGGTTCGAGCGCTCGACGACGCCGGTCTTCGATCCCATCGCGGCCGCGCGCGCGTCCGCGACCATCACGCTGGGAGCGCTGCTCCATCCGGCCCGTGCTGCGCGGCTGGCGCGCTTCAACGCCGAGGACGCGCGCAACCCGTCCCTGCTCGAGGTGACGACGGCGCTCGTCGATCGCCTGGTGGCGGCCGCGCCCGAGGAGGGCTCGCGCGCCGCCATCCGCCGCGCCGTCCGGGACGTCGCCGTCGCAAAGTTGATGGAGGTCGCGGGCGACCGTACGTCGGACGCGGCCGTGCGCGCGGCCTACGAAGCGGCGCTGCGGGACCTCGCGCAGCGGCTGCGCGCGGCGCCCGATCGCGGCTTCGAAGCGGCGGATCGACGCTCCACGGTGGACGCCGATCACGCGCTTCCTGGAGCGGCCCGGACGGACGCGGGAGCCGGCGCCGGTTCCGACGCCTCCGCCGGGTCCTCCCATCGGCTAGCGTGAGTTTACCGAAGTAGCGGCGTTTAGACCCCCTCGACAGGCAGGCGATTGGGCTCGCGGCCGCTCCCAGTGCGGGGGAAGGCACTGTCTCCGGCCGTGGCGGTCAGTATATACAAACCATCATTTTTGAGGCTCACCCCGTCAAGCACAGGTCCGCCTGTTTAGTGCAGGATATTGGGGCTGAATGCTCTTGACAGGGCTGTATGTAGTGTTGTATATACCAACTAGATGGCCAGCATCCAACGTTTCCGCGTCAAGGGCCATTCCTACTGGCGGATCGTCGAATCCCGACGCGTCAACGGAAAGCCCGGCATCCGCGTGTTGGCTTATCTCGGCAAGGCCAACGACCTCCTGGCCCGACTTCGCGCCACGGAGAGCTTCTCGATCCGATCCCTTTCCCATGGCGCCGTGGCGGCCCTCTCCTCCCTCGCCCGTGAGCTCGACGTGGCCGGCACTATCGACCGACACTTGGAGGTCTCGGGACGCCGTTCCCGGCGGCGCCGGCCTCCGGGCACCAGACTCCCCCCGCTCCGCAATGACGGCCTCTCGGTCGGACAGTCCCTGCTCTTGGCCTCCCTCGGCCGGGCCTGCCACGCCACAAGCAAACGCGGTTTTGCCACGTGGGCAAGGCACACCACCCTGGGTGAGCTCTTCGCGGTCGACGTCGAGCGGCTCACCAGCCAGCACTTCTGGGACCAGATGGAACAGCTTCCCGTCGACAGCATCGCTCCCATCGAGCGGGAGATCGTCGGCCGCGTCGTAGACCGCTGCGGGGTCCCTCTCGAGACCCTCCTCTACGACGCTACGAACTTCTTCACCTTCATCGCCTCGACCAACCAGAGTCCCGAGCTTCCCGCTCGGGGCCACAACAAGCAGAAGCGTCACGATCTCCGGCAGGTCGGTGTGGCTTTGCTCTGCACCCGCCAGGAGGGGATCCCTCTCTGGCACGAGGTTTATGGAGGGCAAGTGCCAGACGCCAAGTCCTTCGCGGAGGCCCTCACCGCTTTCCGCCGGCGTTTGGTCGAAATGGGCCAGGCCCTCAAGTCTCTGACGCTGGTCTACGACAAGGGCAACGTCTCGCGGGTCAACCAGAGCCTCGTCGATACCTCGAACCTCCACTACGTCGCTTCTCTCTCCGCCGCGAGCCAGAAATCTCTCCTCGCCGAGGCGAACCCCAAGATGCAGCCTGTCACTTTGGATCAGGGCGAGGAGGTGCTCGCCTATCGCACGCGGCGCACCATCTGGGGCGCGGAACGCACCGCCGTGGTCCTGCTCTCCGAACGTCTGCGCGAAGGTCAGAGGCGAGGCATTCTCCAGCACGTCGCCTCCGCCCAACGGTGGCTCTCTCGGCTGGACGATACCCTCAAGAGAGGCAAGCAGCGGCGCGATCGCACCCGCATCCAACACGACATCGACGCCCGCCTCCGAGGGCGCCAGCACCTCCGCAGTGTCTTGAAGGTCGATCTGTCCCGCGACTCAAAAAAGCGCCTCGCTCTCTCCTACACCTTCGACGAGGCCGCACTCGCTGCCCTCAACAACGACGCTCTCGGCCGCGTCGTCCTCATCACCGACCGCGACGACTGGAACACGGCCGACATCATTCGTGCCTACCGCGGACAGGCCGATGTGGAAGCCGTCTTCGCACACCTCAAGGATCCCGTCCACATCGCCTTGCGTCCCCAATTCCACTGGACCGACCAGAAACTCCATGTCCACGTCCTCACCTGCATCCTCGGCTACCTCCTCGCTCGACTGCTCCACCTCCGTGCCCGGAAGACCATCGCATACCCTCACGGGATGGAGAGGCTTCTCGAAGACCTCGAGACCGTCCGTCGCGCAACCGTCGTCCATCTCTCAAGCCGCAAGGGACGCCCGCGCGTCACCACCCAACTCGAACAACACGGTCCGGACCTCGCGGCCTTCCTCGCCAGCATGGGAGTCACAGCATGATGCGTTTGTACATACACACCACTGCCCGCAAGTGACGAACCCTCAATCTCTTGGGAAGAACAGCCGCGCTATTTCGGTAAACTCACGCTAGCCAGAAAGACGGTCAGCGAGCGGTGGCGCCCGGCATTTTCACCGCGGGCTCGTCCTCGAGGAAGCGTTCGAAGGCCGACGTGTCCCACGTCAGAACGGTCCCCACCCTTGCCTTGCGCGCGCAGGCGGCGATCAGGGCATCGTAGACGGCGCCTCCCGCGATGGCTGCCTCACGGCATCGTCGAAGGACCTGCCAATACTCCGCCGCCGCCAGCGTCACCAGGCGTGCCTTCGACCAGTTCGCCTCGATCAGGCCCAGTGCGTCCTCGGGGCGCAGACGATGGGGCTCGGGCAGGCGCGTCAGGACGGAATACGCCTCGGCCAGCCCGTGGGCGGCGAGCACGGGGGTGTCCCCCGCCGCGTGTCGCCGCTCGAGCTCCTTGCGTGTGGCCGCGTGGTGCTGGTGCCAGGGAGAGACCGCGGCGACCAGGCAACTCGTGTCGAGGACGTAGCGGCTCAATCGCCGGCCGCGCCACGGCGTCGAAGAGAGGCGATCGTCGTCGCGACCTCTTCCTGGGTCAGCGGTGGCATGGGCCGGCTCGGCACGGCCACCGTCAGGATCCCGCGCTTCCTCAGCTTGACGTCGAGCGGTGCCGGCTCGATCTCGATGCAGCCGTCCCGCACCCGGATCTCCAGGTGGGCCCCGGGCTCGATCCGCGCTTCTCGCCGTATGGCCTTGGGCAGGACAAGCCGTCCGGCCCGGTCCATGGTAGTTTTCATGGTATGAATCGTACCATTAAACATGGCACGAATCAGCTGGAAGGCCGCCCCACCCGGTACAACATCTCCCCCGCATGCGGG
>Ga0137375_10011126_pt1 | contig 10657 bp, 5 predicted proteins | sample SagtaG_24_FD_104936 | JGI IMG/M metagenome (GOLD analysis project Ga0137375, IMG submission 104936) | Vadose zone soil microbial communities from Sagehorn Ranch, Mendocino, California, USA - Sage1_R_113_16 metaG | ecosystem: Environmental > Terrestrial > Soil > Vadose zone | place: USA... | reverse complement strand
CTCCTGCTCGCCGATGAGCCGACCGGCAACCTCCACTCCGACCAGGGGCGCGAGATCATGCGCCTCTTCCAGAGACTGAACGAAGAAGGCACGACGATCATCCAGGTGACCCACTCGGAGGAGAACGCACGCTACGGCCAGCGGATCGTCCGCCTCCACGACGGCTGGATCGCTGGTGAAGAGAAGGTGGCTGACCGGATCGGTGTGCACGCCGGAGCCTCGATGTAACGCCGATTTTGGAGAACGGAACCGGAGGGCTTCCGATGAACAATTTCCGTCAGGACCTGCGGATGCCGGCTCACTCGCCGGCCCGGTGCGCCGCGCCATCGCCTCGGTCGATCCGAACCAGGCCATCGCCGAGATCCTCCCGCTCGAAACCATCCTGTCCTCGACGCTCGCATCTCCACGCCTGCTCGCCCGCCTTCTCGCTGCCTTCGGCGCGGGGGCGCTCCTACTCGCAGTCTTCGGGATCTACGGCCTGCTGTCGGAGACGGTCGCCTCGAGGCGGCGGGAGCTCGTCCTGCGCCTGGCGCTCGGGGCCCGGCCGGAGGCCCTCGTCCGAGCCGTCTTGACTCATAGCCGTCCTCTCGCCGCCGGCGCTGTTCTCGGGCTCGCGGGCGCCCTGGCGGTGTCGGGTCTCTTGCGCAGACTCCTCTTCGAGGTGAGCCCGACCGATCCTGCGACGCTCGCCGCCGCGACGGCCCTCCTTGCCGCGGCCGCGCTTGTAGCGATTTCCGTCCCCGCCCTCCGCGCTTCGCGGGTCGATCCGATGGAGGCTCTTCGAAACGAGTGAGGTGAAACGATGACCGCGCTCCTTCAGGATCTTCGTTACGCCCTCCGGACGCTGGCGAAGAAGCCCGGCTTCGCGGCGGCGGCCGTCGGGACGCTGACTCTGGGCATCGGCGCCAACACGGCGATCTTCTCGGTCGTCAACGCGGTGCTCCTGCGTCCGCTCCCCTTCCCGAATCCGGACCGGCTCATGCTCCTCTGGGAAAAGACGGCGGAGTTGCCGACGATGATGGTCGCGTATCCCGACTACCTCGACTGGCGCGATCAGAACGGCGTCTTCGAGAACCTGGCCGTCTACAACCGGTACCGCAGCGTCAACCTGACGGGCTCCGGCGACCCGGAACGGGTCAGCGCCGCGGCGGTGTCCGCCAACTTCCTCGCGACCGTGGGCGTGCAGCCGGAGATCGGGCGGGGCTTCCTTCCCGAAGAGGACCGGCCGGACGCGAAGGTGGTCGTGCTCCTCCACGGGTTCTTCGAGAGACGCTTCGGCGCCGACAGGTCCCTCGTCGGCAGGACGATGACGCTCGACGGCTCGCCGCATACCGTGGTCGGCGTCATGCCGCGCCGGTACCGGTACCCTGCGGGCGTCGAGATGCTGGTCTCAGTCGGCGCGCTCGGGCAAGAGAGCCTCGAGAGCCGCAACACGCATCCAGGCCTCGTCGGGATCGGAAGGCTCAAGGAAGGAGTCAGCCTCGCGCGGGCCCGCGGTCAGATGCAGACGATCGCCGCCCGGCTGGCGCTAAAACACCCCGACAGCAATGCCGGCGTCGGAGTCGAGGTCGCTCCACTGTCGGAGATCCTCGTCGGATCGTCCCGGCCCACGCTCGTCCTGCTGCTCGCCGCCGTCGGCTTCGTCCTGCTGATCGCCTGCGCCAACGTCGCGAGCTTGTCGCTGGCCCGGGCGATGGCGCGCGGCCGCGAGATGGCGATACGCGCCGCCCTCGGCGCCGGGCGCGCCCGCCTCGCGAGGCAGCTCGTCACCGAGGCCCTGGTTCTGTCGTTTGCGGGCGGCGGGCTCGGGCTCGTCGCCGCCGGTTGGTCCGCGTCGCTCCTCTCGGCGCTCGCCCCGAAGAATTTGCCGGGACCGCCGGACCTGCGGCTGGACGCCCGCGTTCTCGCCTTCACGCTCTTCGTCTCCGCTCTGGCCGGCCTCCTCTTCGGGCTGGCGCCGGCAGTCCGGCTGGCCCGGCGGTCGCTGGAGACCTCGCTCAAGGAAGACGGGTGGGGGCTCGCCGGCGGCTCCGGCCGCAGGCGAGCCCGCGGCCTGCTCGTGGCGGCCGAGGTCGCGATCTCCGTGCTGCTGCTCGTCGGAGCCGGGCTGATGCTGCGAAGCCTTGCCGTGCTGCAGCGCGTCGAGCCGGGCTTCGATCCCACCGGAGTCGCCGTCGGCAACGTGTCGCTGCCGAAGCGCTCCTACCCGACCGATGAGGCGGCGAGGAACTTCTTCGAAGCGGCAATCGCCCGATTGAAGTCCTCGCCTGGGATCCACGCCGCCGCGGCGGGCGATCCGACGCCGTTCGGTCCGGGTGGGTGGCAGACCGGGATCACGGTTGAAGGAGTTCCCAGTCCCTCCCCCAACGAGAACCCGCTCGTCAATGCCGCGGTCGTCAGCCCAGACTACTTCCGCGCGCTCTCCATCCCGCTGGCCCGGGGGCGTTTCTTCTCGGACGCCGACGACGGGCGGGCGCCCCGCAGCGTCATCGTCAGCCGGGCGATGGTCGAGCGCTTCTGGCCCGGAGCCGATCCGGTCGGAAAGCGGATCAAGTTCGGCCCGGAAAATTCGAAGGAGCCGTGGATGGAGGTCGTCGGAGTCGCCGGCGACGTCAAGCAGAATTCGCTGTCCGAGCGCTTCAAAGCGCAGGTCTACTTCCCGCTGCGCCAGACGCCGGTGCGCTCGCTGACGCTCGTCGCGAAGTCCTCGCAAGGGGCCGGCGCCGCGGCGGCCGCATTGCGGCGGGCCGTCTCGGAGACCGACACCCGCCAGCCGGTCTGGGGCGTCGCCCCGCTCGAGCGGCTGCTCGCGGAGACCGTCGGGCCGAGCCGCTTCTCGACGGCGCTCCTGACTGCCTTCGCGGCGCTCGCGCTGCTGCTCGCGGTCGTCGGCATCTACGGCGTCCTCTCGCATTCCGTGCGGGAGCGGCGACGCGAGATCGGCCTGCGCCTGACGCTCGGCGCGGCGGCCTCCGACGTCGTGCGGATGGTCGTGGGCGAGGGAATGCGCCCGGTCGCGGTGGGGCTCGCGACGGGACTCGCCGCCGCTGCCGCGCTCTCGCGGCTCCTCTCACGCATGCTCTTCCAGGTCTCGCCGACAGATCCCCGCATCCTCGCCGCCGCGCCGCTTCTGGTGGCGGCCGTGGCCATCGCGGCTTCGTACCTTCCCGCCCGCCGCGCGGCGAGACTCGATCCGATGGAGGCGCTGCGAAGCCAATGACGGCGTTCTTCCAGGACCTGCGCCACGCCGCCCGGATTCTCCGCAAGAGTCCCGGCTTCGCCCTCGTCGCGATTTCGACGCTCGCGCTGGCCATCGGAGCCAACACCGCGGTCTTCAGCTTCGTCCATGCCGCGCTGCTGCGGGCCCTGCCGTATCCCTCTCCCGAGAGGCTCGTCGTCGTCGGAGACGCCGGCGGCGGGGGCTCGGTGGACAACGTCGGGTTCGCGACCTTCCAGGACCTGCGCGACGGAAACCGGACGTTCGCGGCGCTCGCCGCGATCCGGTCGTGGCAGCCGACGCTGGCGGAGGAGGGCGACGCCGAGAGGCTTCCGGCGATGCGCGTCTCCTGGAACTACTTCGCGATGCTCGGCGTCCGTCCGGCGCTGGGAAGGGACTTCCTTCCCGAAGAGGACCGGCCCGAGACCTGGCGGGTACTCCTCCTCTCCGACTCGCTCTGGCGGCGCCGCTTCGGCGCGGATCCGAGTGTGCTCGGACGCGTGGTCAGAATGAACGACCGCGACTTCCGGATCGTCGGCGTGCTGCCGGCCTCCTTCGAACCGCTCGTGTCCGCGCGCTACTACAAGGCGGCCGAGATATGGGCGCCGCTCGGCTACGACGCCACGCTCCCCTACGGCTGCCGGAGCTGCCAGCACCTGAAGGCCCTCGGCCGGCTGCGGGCGGGAGTCACCCGGGCGCAGGCGCGGGCAGACCTGGACCGCATACGCCGCCGGCTCGCGGCCGAGCATCCGGCGGACTATCCGGCAGGCTCGATGGGAATCGTCCCGCTGCGCGAAGAGCTCTCCGGCGGCGCGCGACCGGCGCTGCTCGTGCTCTCCGGCGCCGTCGGCTTCGTCCTCCTGATCGCCTGCGCCAACGTCGCCAATCTCCTGCTCGCGCGGGCGCTCCGCCGGTCTCGCGAGATCGCGATCCGGTCGGCCCTGGGCGCCGGCCGCTGGCGGCTGATGCGGCAGCTCCTGGCCGAGAGCCTCCTCCTCGCCGCCGCCGGAGGCGCGGTCGGGACCGCCGTCGCCTCCGCATCCCTCCAGGGCCTGTCCCGCCTGGCGCCGGCTTCGCTCCCGCGGCTGGACCAGGTCAGAATGGATCCGAGAGTCCTCGGTTTTGCGGCGCTCGTTTCGCTCGCGACGGGGCTTCTCTTCGGCCTGGTCCCGGCGCTCAAGCTCTCTCGCCCGGATCTGCGAGGCCCGCTCTCCTCCGATTCCGTGTCCGTCGCGGGAGGCTCGGCGCCCCGCGCCCGGAGACTCCTGGTCGTGGCGGACCTGGCGCTCGCCCTGATGCTGCTCGCAGGCGCGGGATTGATGCTGAAGACCCTGGGGCGCCTTCTCCAAGTGGATCCGGGGTTCCGTCCGGACCGTGTGCTCTCCCTGCAGTTCTCCCTGATAGGCGACGCCTATGCTGAAGACCCCGCGGTCGTCGCGCTCCAGGACCGGCTGCTGGAGCGGGTGCGCGCTCTGCCGGGTGTCGAGTGGGCGGCTCTGGCGGGTCAGATCCCGCTGGGCGGCAACGGGGACCGCTTCGGGTTTCACGTCGAGGGGCGGGGCGCCGCCAACCCCGCGGAAGACCCTTCGGCCGAGCGCTACTCGGTAACACCGGACTATTTCCGCGTCATGGGCATCGCGCTCGCGCGGGGCCGGCTCATCACCGCCGTGGACCGCGCGGGGGCGGTTCCCGTCGTCGTGATCTCCGAGACGACGGCGCGGCGGATCTTCCCCGCAGAAGATCCCCTGGGCCGTCGGGTGCGCATCGGCGACGTCAAATCGGGCCCGTGGCGGACGATCGTCGGCATCGTGGGCGATGTGCGGCACGCGGACCTGGCCGAGGTCCCGACGCCGCAGATGTACCTGTCTCAGGCCCATGTGACCGATTCCTATCTCGTCCTGACCGTCAAGGCGGCGACCTCAAGACCCGAGACGCTGGCCGGCCCGATCCGCCGCATTCTGCGCGACCTCGATCCCGGCGTCCCGATCTACGACGTCGCCACCATGAACGACCGCGTCAGCAGCTCGGTCGCGGCGCGGCGCTTTGTGACCCGTCTGCTCGCGGGGTTCGCCGGCCTGGCCGTGATCCTGGCTGCGATCGGCCTCTACGGCGTCATCTCCTACGCCCTCGGGCAACGGACTCGCGAGATCGGCGTCAGGATCGCCCTGGGGGCGTCGCGAGCGGACATTCTCCGTCTCGTGCTCGGCAGCGCCGCCTTCACGGTGATCGCGGGGCTCGCCGGCGGGCTCGCGGCGACACTCGCGACGACCCGGCTCCTGCGGGCGCTCCTCTTCGAAGTCAGTCCCTACGATCCCGCGACCCTCGCCCTCGCCGTGGCGGCGCTGGCCGCCGTCGCGCTTGCCGCGCACTGGCTGCCGGCGCGCCGCGCGTCGAAGATCGACCCGATGGCCGCGCTGAGAGCCGAGTGACGGGAGGAAAGCCATGACCACGTTCCTGCACGACTTTCGTTACGCTCTCCGGGGCTTCCGCAAGAGCCCCGGCTTCGCGGCCGTCGCGGTAGCGACCCTCGCGCTCGGGATCGGCGCCAACGCGGCGATCTTCGCCCTAGTGGACCGGGTGTTGCTGCGGCTGCTGCCCGTCCGCGACCCGAAGGAGCTCGTCCTGTTGCGCTCGCCCGGCCCTTCGCAGGGGCACACCTGGAGCGACGGGGACGGAGCCGCCTCATTCTCCCACCCGATGTACCGAGAGCTCTCGGCGCGCAACACGGTCTTCACCGGGCTCGTCGCCGAGTTCCCGTTCGACGCCAGCATCGCGGCCCGCGGCGAAACCGAGCGGGCCTCGGGCGAGCTCGTGTCGGGCAACTACTTCGGGGTGCTCGGCGTGACGCCGGCGCTCGGAAGGGTCTTGACCGCGGAGGATGACCGCGCCCCGGGCGCTCATCCCCTGGCCCTCGCTGCGGGACTCCTCTTCGGCGTCTCCCCGGCCCTGCGGGCGGCGCGCCTCGACCCGGCCAGGACCCTGCGCGGCCAGGGACGCGGATCCGATTCGGCCGCCCACGAGGTCCTGCGGTTCCGGCGTTGGCTCGTCACCGGGCAGGTCGCCCTGACGCTCGTGCTCCTCGTGGCCGCCGGCCTCTTCGCCAGGACCCTTCGGAACCTGGGCCGCGTCGAGCTGGGGTTGAAGCCCGATCGCGTCCTCGGCTTCACGATCGCGCCGAATTTGAACGGCTATTCCGCGGGACGCGCGTCGGTCCTCGCCCGCGGACTGACCGAGACCCTGGCCGCCCTGCCGGGCGTCCGCTCGGTGACGGCGGCGGAGCTTTCGACGCTGACCAACACCACGAACGGCGCCAACGTCACCGTGGAGGGGGCTGACCCCGCCACCCCGGATATTCGCGTCCAGCGCAACTGGGTCGGGCCGGACTACTTCGCGACGCTCGGCATTCCTCTCGCCGCGGGCCGCGAGATCGCGTGGAGCGACGATGGCGGAGCCCCCAAGGTGGCGGTCATCAACGAGGCGATGGCCCGCCGCCTCCAAACCGGGAAGAACGCTCTGGGCGCGAGGCTCGCGTTCGGGAGCGGGCCGGAGACCCGCCCGGACATCGAGATCGTGGGGATCGTCAGGAACAGCAAGTCCGCCGAGGTCATGGAGAAGGAGGGACCGTTCGTCTACCTGCCGTACTTCCAGGATCCGAAGCTGGGCAGGCTGACCTTCTACCTGCGCGCTTCCGGCGACCCGGCCCTCCTCGTCTCCTCGATCCGGGGCGAGGCCCGGAGGCTCGACTCGCAGCTCCCGATCTACGACGTCAAAAGCCTCGAAGTGCAGATCGCCGAGTCGCTCGTGCCGCAACGGCTGATCTCGCTCCTTTCCGCGGCCTTCGGCGGCCTGGCGGCGCTGCTCGCGGCCCTCGGGATCTACGGCGTTCTCGCCTTCTCGGTCGCCCAGCGGCGTCAGGAGATCGGCGTCCGCATCGCGCTCGGGGCCGAGCCCTCAACCGTGCGAGGCCTGATCTTCTCGGAGGTGGCCCGCTTTCTTCTCGTGGGCGCGGCCATCGGTCTGCCGGCGGCCTACGCGCTGGGCCGCGCCGTGGAGTCGATTCTCTTCGGCGTCCGCGCCTCGGACCTGCCGGTCTTCGCGGCCGGCGCGGCGCTCATGGCCGCTGTCTCCCTCGCGGCCGCCTGGCCGTCCGCCCGGCGCGCCGCGCGCACCGACCCGATGGACGCCCTCCGCAGCGAATGAGCCCGAAGAGGTGAACCGATGAACGCGTTTTTCCAGGACCTTCGATATGCGGCCCGCTCGCTCCGCAAGAGTCCGGGGTTCGCCGCGATCGCGGTCGTCACGCTCGCGCTCGGGATCGGCGCGAACACGGCCGTCTTCTCCCTGACAAGAGGAATCCTGCTGCGGCCGCTGCCGTACCGTGAAGCGGACCGTCTCCTGTTCGCCGGTCTCTCCCTTCCCGATTTCCGCGACATCCGGGATTCCTGCCGTTCCTTCGACGGGATGGCCGTGCTCGCCTCCAATCGGTACAACCTCGTCCGCGGCGACGAGTCGGAGCAGGTGCTCGGAGGAGTCGTTTCCGCCGAGTTCTTCCCGCTGCTCGGGCCTCCGCGGCTGGGGCGCGCGTTCGGGCCGGCGGAGGAGTACGAGCGCGTCGTCATCCTCTCCGACCGCTTCTGGAAGTCCCGCTTCGGAGCCGATCCGTCCGTTCTCGGACGCGCGATGGACATCGGCGGAGCGCCGTACACGATCCTGGGAGTCGCCGGGCCCGAGTTCGAGTTCCCGACCTCCGAGTTTGCCCTCTGGGTGCCGCTGGCCGCGGCGCTCAACGCCACTCCCCAGCAGTTGAACAACCGTTCTCTCCGGATCTTCCGCGCGATCGCGCGCGTCAAGCCCGGGGTCCGCCTCGAGTCGGCGCTGGCCGAGGTTCGCGCGGTTTCGCTGCGGCTCCAGAAGGAGTACCCGGATACCAACGCGGGCGTGGTCATCGAATTCGAGGTGCTGCGGGAGCGGCTCCTGGGCGGGATCCGGCCGGCGCTCGTCGTTCTGCTTGCGGCCGTCTCGCTCATCCTGCTGATCGCGTGCGCCAATGTCGCCAATCTCGCGCTCGCCCGCGCGTCCACGCGGGAGCGCGAGATCGCGATCCGGTCGGCCCTGGGCGCCGGACGCTCGCGCATCGTTCGCCAGCTCTTGACCGAGAGCGTCTTTCTTTCGGCGGTCGGCGGGGCGCTCGGCTTGCTGGCCGCGGTCTGGTGCGTTTCCGTACTGCCCCGGTTGGCCCCCGGAGACGTTCCGCGGTTGAGCAGTGTCCGCGTGGACTCGACCGTGCTCCTCTTCACCTTCGCGGTCGCCGTCGCGACGGGAATCCTGTTCGGCCTGGCGCCCGCGTTAAACGCCTCCCGGTCATCGCTCGCCGAGCGATTGAAGGAATCGGGCCGCGGCTCGACGGGCGGCGCAAAGGCGCGGCGATTCCGGCACGGCCTCGTCGCCGCGGAGGTCGCGTTCTGCGTCGTGGTCATGATGGGCGCCGGCCTGCTGGTCCGGAGTCTCCAGAAACTTCTGCGCGTCCCCGCGGGTTTCGAGGCATCCCACCTGCTGACGTTCAGCCTCGATCTCTCCGGCGAAGAATCGCCCGGACGCCGGGCCGCGCTCGCGAGCGCCGTCCTCGACCGGCTCTCGCTCCTGCCGGGCGTGGCGTCGGCGGGGGCCGGTACCGGCCTTCCGCCTGAGACTCCGCAGCGGGCGACCGGGTTCGCCGTGGCCGGGCGTCCGATCGACAATCCGGACGACGCGCGCGCCTACTTCCTGGCGGTCAGCCCCGGCTACTTCCGCGCTCTCGGGACGACGCTGCTTGAGGGCCGAGTCTTCAACGACGCGGATCGCAACGGCGGGCCGCCCGTCGCGATCGTGAGCCGCGGGCTGGCGCGCCGGATCTTCCCGTCGGGAGGCGCGGTCGGGCGCACCCTGAAGCTCGTCAATCCGGAATGGCCGGGCGACTGGAGGACGATCGTCGGAACCGTGGACGACGTGCGCTACTCCGGGCTCGACGATCCGAGCCGCGCCGTGATCTACACGCCGTTCGAGCAGACGCCGTTTCCGTGGAGCTACGTTCTCCTCCGCACGTCGGTCCCTCCGGAGAGTCTCACGGCCTCCGTTCGATCGCAGGTTCACGCCGTCGCTCCGGGTCTCGTCGCGGCCAGGATCCGGCCGATGGAGCGGGTCGTGTCGTCCCGGGTGGCCCAGCCGCGGTTTCAAGCCTTGCTCCTGTCGGGCTTCGCCCTGCTTGCGCTACTCCTCTCGTCGATCGGAATCGCCGGCGTGATTACACAGGAGGTCGCGCACCGGACCGCGGAGATCGGGATCCGGGTGGCCCTGGGCGCGAGGTCCTCCGACGTTCTGCGGATGATCGCCGGCCTGGGGATCCGGCTGGTTCTCCTCGGCCTTGCCGCCGGAACCCTCGCCGCGCTCGGCGCGACCCGGGTGCTCGCGCGCCTCCTCTTCGAGGTCGGCACGACTGATCCGCTGACCTTCCTCGGAATCGCCACCGTGCTGGCGGCCGTGGGACTTCTCGCGAGCGTCCTGCCCGCTCGACGGGCGTTGAAGGTGGACCCGGTGGACGCCCTCCGAAACGAATGAGGTGAATCGATGACGGTGCTGCCGGGCGACGTCCGCTACGCGCTGCGTGCCCTGGTGAAGCGTGACGGCCAATTTCTTTCTGACTCTCAGGGTGAGCCCCTCCTCCGGACGAGGTTTCCTGCCGGCGGAGGCCGACGCCGCCGCGGGACGCGTCGCCATCCTTTCGCACGCCCTCTGGTCCCGGCTCTTCGGCGGGGCACCCCTCGATTCGAGGACCGTCACCCTCCGAGCGCGCCTGCTCGCCGACCTCGCGGCGCTGCCAGGCGTCGAGAGCGTCGCGACCGTCAGCAAGCTGCCGATCGGAGGGGGCGACACGGGCACGCCGGTCGCCGACGGGCGCGAGCTGGTGCCCGAGGCGAACATCCGCAGCGTCAGCGCGGGTTACTTCGCGACGATGCGCTTTCCGCTCAATGCCGGACGGTTCTTCTCGCCCGAGGACACGGCCGCGACGCCTCCGGTCGTCCTGGTCAACGAGACTCACGCGCGGCAGGCCTTCCCGGCGGACAGCGCCGTCGGCGGACACTTCGGTTTCGAATTCCTCGCCGGGAAGAGGCTCGAGATCGTCGGCGTCGTCGCCGACGAGAACGTGACCGGCCCCGACGCGCCGACGACGCAGGTCGTCTACTTCCCCCTCGCAGGACCCCTCCGCGTCCTTCGAGATCATCGTGAGGACGGGAATCAAGCCCGAATCCATGGCTGGCATCGTTCGCGCGCGTCTCTCCGCCTTCGAGCGCGCGGCCGTGGTCGGTCCGGCCGAGAGCCTGTCGCGCCGGCTCTCCGACTCGCCCGCCGCCCTGATCGGGGGCTTCGGCGTGGCCGGCTGGCGCTTGCCGCGATCGGCGTCTT
>Ga0137375_10011120_pt1 | contig 10659 bp, 8 predicted proteins | sample SagtaG_24_FD_104936 | JGI IMG/M metagenome (GOLD analysis project Ga0137375, IMG submission 104936) | Vadose zone soil microbial communities from Sagehorn Ranch, Mendocino, California, USA - Sage1_R_113_16 metaG | ecosystem: Environmental > Terrestrial > Soil > Vadose zone | place: USA... | reverse complement strand
CTCGACGAGGGCCTCGACATCCTCGAGCGCGCGATCACCGAGGAGTTCGGCATCGCGATGCCCAAGGCCGCCTAGAGGCCGCCTAGAGGCCGCCTAACAGCTAACGGTCCTTGCCCGGAGGACACCAACCCCGACGGGCAACCCGCACCCGCCCCCAGAACGGTCCGACACTGGGGGCGGGCTTTTTCTTTGCAGGGCTCACCCACACCCCGGCCTCATCCTGAGAGGAGCGTCGCGCCCTTGCGCGACGCGTCTCGAAGAATGGCGACAGGCTCCGGCTCGTCTCCATCCTTCGAGACGCATTGCGGTCGCCAAGAGGCGACCACAATGCTCCTCAGGATGAGGTCGGAATGTTTCTCGCGGTCTCTCTGGCCGCTCGCTCGAGCCCGTTACATCGACGGCGAGGCGGCGCGGATCTGGCGGACGGCCGCCTGCACCTTGAGCTCGAGCAGGGCCTTGCCGCGCTCGGCGGTGGCGCGGCGCGGATCGCCGTCGAAGCCGGTGGCTTCGAGCGAGAACGGAAGCTGCGCCAGGCGATCGAGATCGACGCCGGCCGGATGGACCGCCATGAGCTCCGAGGTGTCGGTGATGCCGGCATGCTGGCCGATCGTCGAAAGCGTCTCGCCCTGCCCTTCCAGGAACTTGGTCTGGGCCTCGCCGGCGGCGAAATAGTAGTCGTCGACGCTGATCACCCGCACACCCTCGCCGGCCCATTCGCGGCTGAGCCGCGCCGCCACTTCGGCCTGTGGTCTCGCACTGCCGCCGTGATCAGCGATGAAGCAGATGGTCTTGAAACCCGCGGACTTGAGGCTGCGCGCAATGCCTTCGAGCACGCCGGCGAAGACCGCGTCGGGCACGCCGAGCGTGCCCGAGAAACGCAGGTTGCCGGACGGCGGGGCGTAGTCGCCCTGCGGCACGAACGACACCACCGGCGCGATGAGGGTCTGTCCGAGCTCGGCGGCGATGCGCTCGGCGGTCCAGCCGACGATGTGGTCATGCTTGCCGAGGATCATGTGCGGGCCATTCTGCTCGACGCCGCCGCTCGGCACGATGACGCGGGTATAGCCGTGGTCGATCGCGCTGCGCACTTCGAGCCAGGTCATGTCGGTCAGCTTGATGGTATTGGGCAGCGGCGCCGTCAGCGGCCGGCCGGCGAGCGCGAACACGAGCGCGCTTCCGACGGCGAGGACGATGGCAATACGCAGCACAGAGAGGTGGCGCGTGGCTGAGCGAAAGCTGCTCAATGCGCGATCGAATGCGGACATGCTGGCCTCCGGCCGCCGCCAGTCGTCAGGACGGCGCGCCGGGCCATTGTCGGGCGGCTTGCTTTCGACACTCTTAACTAGCCAAGGCTGGAATCCATCCGTCGTCATGGCCGGGCTTGTCCCGGGCATCCACGTCTTGTCCCCATAAAGAAAGACGTGGATGCCCGGCACAAGAGTCTACACTCGGGCCGGCCGAAGGCCGGACCCGGGTGCCGGGCATGACGGCGGTGATACTGGAACAAGCGGTCAGCGGAACTTCATGCCGAAGTCGCGGGTCAGCAGCTCCTGCAGCCAGGTGATCGAGGCCGGGTCCATCTTGCCGATCGCCGCGATATTGGCTTCGAGGTCGGCGCCGGCGGTGAAGCCGTAGCCTTCCAGCACGGTCTCGGCGACCTTGAGGTATTCGGGGTCCTTGATCATCGCCTCGATGCCGCGCTTGATGGCCGTGCGAGCCTCAGGCGGCGCGTCGCTATGGATCATCAGGATCTTGCCGCCATTGCCGATCGCGCGCGCCACCGCCTTGTAGGCATCCCAGCCCGGGCCCGACGGATCGACGCCGTGGATTTCGCGATAGGCCTCGCCGACCGACGGCAGGTCGGGCGCCGCCGGGTCGCGGACCAGCCGGTCGCCGTCCATGAAGCCTTGCGCGAACAGCGGGATCGACTGGCCGTCCTTCACCGTCGGCCGCACGCTCTGCTCGAAGATCGGCGTCGCCTGCGAATCGAGATTGACCTCATTGCGCAAGAGCGCGAGCCGCACGTCGCTCTTGCCCGGATATCCGGTGACCGATTTGAACTTGACCTTGAGCACCGAAAGCCCGAGCGTCGCATCGATCGTGGAGATGCCTTCGGGCACGCCGAGGATGAGCGGCTCGCGCGGGTTGAGCAGATCCTTGGCCGATTTCATGCCGGTCACCGGCGAGGCATAGGTGATCCGCCCCATCGGGGTCGCGACCAGCGCCAGGAAATCGGAGACTTTGGCGCGCGCGCCGTCGAGGCCGAGGAGGAGCCGCACCAGCAACTGGCCGGTGCCGATCAGCACCGTGGTGCCGTCGCGCGGCACCCGGTTCACGTAGCTGTTCATGGCGACGACGCTGCCGGCGCCCGGCATGTTCTGGACGATGACGACTGGCTTGCCTTCGACGTGGCGGGCGAGCCCGTCGGCGATGACGCGGCCGTAGAGGTCGGTGCCGCCGCCGGGCGGAAAGCCGACCAGCACCTTGATCTGCTTGCCTTGATAGAACGGCGCCTGCGCCGCGGCCGCGCTGGCGGCGAGCGCGAGGAGCAGCGCTGCGGCGGCCGCGCGGACGAGCATCGAGCGCACGGCAGCTACTCGGCCGCCATCATCGGCGTCTGCGTCGCTTCCCGCTCGGCGAAGATCGGCAGGCCGACGATCAGGACCTCCATGCCGCCGTCGGAGCTCAGCGCGAATTCCTCGCGGCCGGAGAAGGCCGAGTACTTGCGCAGCGGCTCGCCATTGACCGCCCCCTCGCCCTTGAGCACGAAGCCAACCTGGATGCCGCCCCGCGACGGCTGCAGCCCGCGCGCGCCCGGCTCGAGCTTGACGATCGCGAACTGCAGATGGCGTTCGGAGAAGGCGCAGAGATTCTTCCTCGCGAAACCCGGCTGCCCGTCCACGGGTTCCCACTCGAAGTTATCGGGCTTCATCAGGACTGGCTCGCCGTAGCGCGGCTTGGGATAGACGAGCTTGCGCTTGTTGACGTGCTCCCAGATCGCCTCATAGGTGTCCTGGTTACGCTTCTCGCCCGGCGCCAGCTGGCCGACGCGCTTGAAGATGCCCTTCTCGAAGGTGCCGAACTCCTTCATCTCCTCCATGGCCTGGTGCAGCCGGGACGAGCTGAGGAAGCCGCTCTTGCTCGCGCCGCCGAACTGGAGCGTGATGCTCAGCCGCTCGGTGTTGCTCTGCTCGGGGCCATAGGGCGTGCCTTCCGGGAAATAGGCGATCTCGCCCGGCTCAATCCATTTGTTGGCGCCGAAATTCTGCGCGCCGCCTTCCAGGCACATGCGGATCTGATCGAAGTTGTGCTTGTGCCGGGGAACGTCGACCTCACCCTTCTGCCGAACGAAATAAAGCCTAAAATTGTCGAGGGCGTTGGGATCGCCGTTCAGCAGCGTCTTGAATTCGCGCTCCGCGCCGCGAACGCTGTTGATCTGCTTGCTGTCTTCGGCATGGGCGACTTGCATGGTCGTTTCTCTCTCCTGTGCGCACGCCCGGCCAAACGTCCGGGCGCCGGCCTTTACGGGGCACGGTATCCCGGATCGGGTAGCGCGCTCAAGCTAGCGTGTGGCGGTGCGGAACTGCGACTGCCACTTGGCGGTCATGGCGGCGCGCGGCACTTCCTGGCCGCGGAGATAGACCTTGTTGATGCGCCGCGTGTTGGCGATGCTTTCGAGCGGGTTGGCGTCGAGCACGATGAAATCGGCGTTGCGGCCCGCCGCCACCATGCCGGAATTGACCCGCGCGACCTCGGCGGAATCGCGCGTCGCCGCGACGATCACCTCGGCCGGCGTCATCCCCATCGCCACGTAGCTCTCGAGCGCCATGTGGTTGAAATAGCCGATCAGGTGGCGGTTCTGCCCGGTGTCGGTGCCCATCACGACCTTCATGCCGGCGGCCCGCAGCGCCATCGTGTTGCGCGACTGCAGTTCGAACGCGTGGGCGTTGAAGCGGACGTTCTGCCGGAAGGCGTCGCCCCAGTGCTGCTCGATCGCAGCGGGCGCATAGGTCTCGCGCAGCAGCGGATCGGTAAGCCACGCCGGCCGCTGGCCAGCGGGCGTCTCCACCAGGGTCTTGTTCATCCAGGTGGTATGCAGGCCGGGCGTGATCCACATCCGCGGATGATCGTTCCTGGCGATGCGATCCTTGACGATGCCGATGATCTCGGCATCGACGGCATCGTCGCCGCGCACCGGCACGTGCAGCCAGCCTTCGACGCCGGCACGCAGGAGCTCCTTGGCGTCCGACAGTTTTACGTTGTGGACGCCGACCGGCACGCCGTGCTTGTGCGACTCCTCGATGATCACCCGGTAGAGCGCCGGCGGCAGCGTCTTCTTCTTGCCCTCGCGGTCGTCGACCCAGATCTTGACGAACTCGGGCTTGATGCGGACGTAGTCCGCGACCGCCGCGCGCGCCTCCTCGGGCGTGGTCACTTCGTACATCACGTCGGCGCGCGAAGCGTGGCCCTGTGCGCCGGCGCCCGGCCAAGCCATGCCGGCGCCCGCGGTCTTGAACAGCGCCGCGCCCGGGATCACCTCGTCGCGCACGCGCAGCGGCACGTCGCCCCAGTTGGTGCGGCCGCCCTTCAGGTCGGAGCGCTCGACCAGGTCGCCGATGCTCACGACCGCGCCGACGCCATGGTAGGCGAGCCGCTGCAGGTGATCGATGAGGTTCTCGCGGGTGTAGGTCTCCTTCGACATGGTGCCGGCCGGAACGTTCTGGAAGCCGATGTGGCCGTGCAGGTCGGTCATGGTCGGCATCACGGTCTTGCCGGCGAGGTCGACGCGGGCGGCGCCGGGCGGGACGAACACGTCGGCGCGGCGGCCGACCGAGACGAAGCGGCTGCCTTCGACGACGATTGTGCCGTTGTCGATGACGTTGCCATCACCGGTGATGACCCGCGCGCCTTCGTACACCGTGACGCCGGGCGCCTGGGCATGCGCGAGCGCGCTGCCGGCGAGCAGCATCGCGGCGGCGAGAAACGGCCGTTTCGTTCCGATCATCGAAGCCTCCCTGTGACGCTCTATAGTTGTCGTTGATATGTGATAGTTGTCGTTGATATGTGTTCGAGCCGATTGTCTGTCCGCGCGCTCGGTGGGCTCCCTCTCCCATTGGGGGAGGGTTGGGGTGAGGGGCTTAGGTCTATCGAGAGACCCAAACCCCCTCACCCCACCCCTCTCCCCTTCGGGGAGAGGGAGCAGACCGAGTGCGCGGCACCGTCACTGAGACACACAAACAATCGCCAGCCTGTTTCTTACGCACCGAGCGCGCCGCGCACGCGATCGGGCGCGAACGGCAGCTCGCGCAGCCGCACGCCGGTGAGCGCGGCGATCGCGTTGCCGACCGCGCAGGCGAGGACCGGCAGCCCGTCCTCGCCGGCGCCGGTCGGCGGGTTGTCGGTCGAGACCACCTTCACCTCGATGTTGGGCACGTCCGACATGCGGGCGACCTCGTAGTCGGTGTAGTTCGACTGCAGCACGCGGCCGTCCTTGATGACGATCTTCTCGCGCAGTACGTGGCCGAGGCCGTAGACGATCGAGCCCTCGGTCTGCGCCGCCACGTTCGCAGGCTGCACCGCGATGCCGGCATCGATCGCGCACCAGACGTTGTGCACCTTGATCTTGCCATTTGTGCGATCAACGGAGACTTCGGCGACGCCGGCCGCCAGCGTGTCGTCCTTGACCATGGTGGCGACGCCGAGCGCACTGCCCTCACGCTTGCGCTTCCAGTCCGACATCTCGGCGACGTGACGCAGCAGCGTCTGCATGCGCGGCTGGCCCTCGGAGATTTCGAGCCGAAAACCGACCGGGTCCTTGCCGAGGTCCTTGGCGATCTCGTCGAGGAAGCATTCGGCCGCGAACGCGTTGTGGCCGTTGCCGACCCCGCGCCAGGGCGCGAGCCGGGCACGACCGGGCATCACCACGTGCTCGGCGAGCTTGTTCGGAATCGGATATTGCGGGATCGGCGATCCCTTCATCACGATGCGATCGACCGGCGCCGGCCGGGTGCCGGCCATCGCGGCCGTATAGGCGACGACCGATTCAGCGACGATGCGGTGATGCCAGGCGATGAGCTTGCCGTTGGCATCAAAACCCGCCTCGATGTGATGCGCGGTCATCGGCCGGAACTTGCCGAAGGTGAGGTCGTCCTCGCGGCTCCAGACCAGCTTCACCGGCTTGCCGACCGCCTTGGAGAGGCGGAGCACATCCATCACCACCTCCTGCTGCCCGCGCCGTCCAAATCCGCCGCCGAGCACATGCTGGTGGAGGGTGAGCTTCGAGCGGTCGGTCTGCAGCAGGTTGGCGGCCTGGTTGAGCAGCCCGGTCGCGCCTTGCGTTCCGGCCCAGATCTCTGCCGACTTGCCGTCCGGGCTGACCGAAGCGGTGGCGCTCAAGGGCTCCATCTGGGCGTGATAGACGTAACGTGTGCGGTACTCGCCGCGGAACACGCGCGCCGCCTTGGCCATGGCGGCCTTGGCATCGCCGGCCTTCTCGTAGGGCACACCCTCGCGGCTGTTGTCGCGGCCGACCGCCGCAAACTCCTCGAGCGCGCGTTCGCTGTCGTAGTTGGCGCCCGGCGCATTGCCCCAGGTGACCTTGAGCAGCGCCTTGGCGGCTAGCGTCGCTTCGACGCTCGTGCCGATGACGCCCACGCCGTCGGGAAGCTTCACCACGTCGGTGATGCCCGGCACCTTGCGCGCGGCGCTGTCGTCAACGGTCTCCGGCGCGCCGCCGAAATAGGGCGACTGCAGCACTGCCGCGTAGACCATGCCGGGGACCTCGACGTCCATTGCATATTTGGCGGCGCCGGTGACCTTGGTGGACAACTCGGCGCGCGGCACATCCTTGCCGATAAGGCGGAAGCTCGCTGCCGGCTTGAGGTCCTTGTCCTCGATCTTGGGCAGCTCCGCCGGCGCCTTCGCGAAGGACGCGATCTCGCCGTAGGTCATGCGGCGGCCGGAGGCCTTGTGCACCACGACACTCGGCTCGGTCGTCAACTCGCCGACGGGAACGTTCCATTTCGCCGCCGCGGCGTCGAGCAGCACGCGGCGCGCCTGCGCGCCCGCGATGCGCAGCGCCTTGAAATAGCCGTGCACGGACGCGCTGGCCGAGGTCTGGAACGTGCCGCCATAGGCCGGATTGCCATAGGCCTTGTCGTCCCATGCAGGCGGCAGGATCGGCTTCACCTTGCTCCAGTCGGCGTCGAGCTCCTCGGCAATGATCAAGGGCAGCGTCGTGAAGGAGCCCTGCCCCATCTCGGCGGCGGGCGAGACGATGGTGATTGTGCCATCAGTCGCGATGGTGACCCAGGCGCTCACCGGCAGCGGCGCGTCGGCCGCGGCAGCCTCGCCGATGAGGGCGCGCGGATCGGCGGCAAGCGTGAACGCGAAGGTGAGGCCCGCGGCCGTTTCCTTCAGGAAGTCGCGTCGATTGATCCGTGCCATGGCTCAGGCCTCCCGCGCCGCGCGCTGGATTGCGCTGATGATCTTGAGATAGGTGCCGCAGCGGCAGATGTTGCCGTCCATGTGTTCGACGATCTGTTCACGCGATGGGTTCTTGTTCTGTGCAAGCAGGTCGGCCGCCTGCATGATCTGGCCGGACTGACAGTAGCCGCACTGCGGCACCTGCTCGGCGATCCAGGCCTTCTGCAGCGGGTGGGTGCCGTTCGGCGACAGGCCCTCGATCGTGGTGATCGACTTGCCTTCGACCAGCGACAGCGGCATGGCGCAGGAGCGCACCGCCTTGCCATCGATATGCACCGTGCAGGCGCCGCAGGATGCGATGCCGCAGCCGAACTTGGTGCCGGTGAGCTTGAGATGCTCGCGCAGCACCCACAGCAGCGGCGTGTTGCCGTCGACGCTGACTTCCTTGCGCTGGCCATTCACCGTGAATGCAGCCATGACGTTTCTCCCTTCGTCCTGACGACTCGTTTCTATGCTCCAAGCGCGCCGCGCACGCGATCCGGCGTAAACGGCAATTCACGGATCCGCACGCCGGTCAGCGTCGCGATGGCGTTGCCGACGGCGCCCGCCACCAGCGGCACGCCATCCTCGCCCGCGCCGGTCGGCGGGTTGTTGGTGGAGATCACCTTGACCTCGATGTTGGGCATATCCGACATGCGCGGCACCAGGTAATCGCGGAAGTTCGATTCCTGCACGCGGCCGTCCTTGATGGTGATCTTCTCCCGTAGCACGTGACCGAGCCCCCAGACGATGCCGCCTTCGGTCTGCGCCGCGAGATTCTGCGGTTGCACGGCGATCCCGGCGTCGATGGCCGCCCAGATGTTGTGCACCTTGATCGTGCCGGTCGCGCGATCGACCGAGACTTCGGCGACGCCGGCGGCGAACGTTTCGTCCTTCTCCATGACGGCAACGCCGAGGGCGGTGCCCTCGCGCTTGCGTTTCCAATCCGACATCTGGGCGACGGTGCGCAGCAGCTCCTGGACGCGCGACTCGCCCGCCGCGATCTCGATGCGGAAGGCGATCGGGTCCTTTGCGAGTTCCTTGGCGATCTCGTCGAGGAAGCTCTCGATCGCGAAGGCGTTGGAGAAGGAGCCTACGCCCCGCACAGAGGAGAGCCGCGCACCCCAGGCCTGGACGACGTGCTCGGAAAGCCTGTTCGGGACGGGGTATTGGAGGAGCAGCGATCCCTTCATGATGACCGCATCCTGCGCCGGGGGCGGCGTGCCGGCGAGGCTCGCGCGATAGCCCTGGACCGACTCCGCCGCCACGCGATGGTGCCAGGCCACGAGCTTGCCGGCGGCGTCGAAGCCGGCCTCGATGTAGTGCGCGGTCATCGGCCGGAACTTGCCGGTCAGAATGTCGTCCTCGCGGCTCCAGATCACCTTGACGGGCTTGCCCAAGGCCTTGGACAGGCGCACCGCCTCGAGCACCACGTCCTGCGGGCCGCCGCGCCGGCCATAGCCGCCGCCCAGAACATGCTGGTGGAACGTGACCTTGCTGCGATCGGTGCCGAGAAGGCGCGCGACCTCGTTGTGCAGCCCGGTCGGGTTCTGTGTGCCGACCCAGATTTCCGCCGACTTGCCATCCGGGGCGACCCTGGCGGTCGCATTCATCGGCTCCATCTGGGCGTGATAGGTGTAGCGCGTGCGATATTCGCCGCGGAAGACGCGCGCGGCGGAGCCCATCGCCGCCTTGGCGTCGCCGACGCCGGTGAACTTGTTGCCGGCCCGAGACTTGTCGCGCGCAACGACGGCGAAGTCCTCAAGCGCGCGCTCCGAATCCCGATGCGCGGCTGGCGCATCGGTCCACGTGACCTTGAGGCGGTTCTTGGCGGCTTGCGTCGCTTCGACCGAATTGCCGACAACCGCGACGCCGGCCGGCAGCCGGACCACGTCGGTGACACCGGGCACCGCGCGGGCCGCGGCGTCGTCGATCGTCGCAGGCGTGCCGCCCTCATACGGCGATTGCAGCACCGCGGCACAGGCCATGCCGGGCACCTGCACATCGATTCCGTAAATCGCCGCGCCGGTGACCTTCGCGGGTACGTCGATGCGGGCCAAATCCTTGCCGATGTAGCGGAAGCTCGCGGCCGGCTTGAGGTCCCGGTCCTCGATCTTGGGCAGCTCGGCTGGAACCTTGGCGAAGCTCGCGATCTCGCCATAGCTCATGCGCCTGTTCGACGCCTTGTGCACGACCACGCTCGGCTCGGTCGTGAGCTCGCCGACCGGCACGTTCCATTTCGCTGCAACGGCGTCGAGCAGCACACGCCGGGCCTGCGCGCCGGCGATCCGCATGGGCTTGAAGTAGCCGCGCGTCGCGAGACTCGCCGTGGTGTTGAAATTGCCGTTCCAACCCGGATTGCCGTATTTCTTCTCGTTCCACTCGGGCGGATAGACCGGCTTCACCTTCGCCCAGTCGGCGTCGAGCTCGTCGGCGAGCACTGCCGGCAGTGCCGTGAATGTGCCCTGTCCCATCTCGGCGGCGGGCGACACGATCGAGATCGTGCCGTCGGTCGCGATGGTGACCCAGATGTTCGCAGAAAGTGGTCCATCGGCCGCCGCAGCTTCGCCCACGAGGGCGCGCGGATCGGCGGCAAGCGTCAGCGCGAAGGTGAGGCCCGCGGCCGTTTCCTTCAGGAAATCGCGTCGATCGATCTGTGCCATGGCTCAGGCCTCCCGCGCCGCGCGCTGGATTGCGCTGATGATCTTGAGATAGGTGCCGCAGCGGCAGATGTTGCCGTCCATGTGCTCGACGATCTGCTCCCGCGTCGGATTTTTGTTGCTCGCGAGCAGCTCGGCCGCCTGCATGATCTGGCCGGACTGGCAGTAGCCGCACTGCGGCACCTGCTCGGCGATCCAGGCCTTCTGCAGCGGATGGGTGCCGTTCGGCGACAGGCCCTCGATCGTGGTGATCGACTTGCCTTCGACCAGCGACACCGGCATGGCGCAGGAGCGCACCGCCTTACCGTCGATATGCACCGTGCAGGCGCCGCAGGATGCGATGCCGCAGCCGAACTTGGTGCCGGTAAGCTTGAGATGCTCGCGCAGCACCCAGAGCAGCGGCGTATTGCCGTCCACGCTGACCTCTTTGCGCTGGCCGTTCACAGTGAATGCAGCCATTTTGGCGTCTCCCCGTCTTGAATCAAATCCGGTTTCTAGGCTCCAAGCGCGCCGCGTACCATTTCGGGCGCAAACG
>Ga0137375_10011111_pt1 | contig 10664 bp, 6 predicted proteins | sample SagtaG_24_FD_104936 | JGI IMG/M metagenome (GOLD analysis project Ga0137375, IMG submission 104936) | Vadose zone soil microbial communities from Sagehorn Ranch, Mendocino, California, USA - Sage1_R_113_16 metaG | ecosystem: Environmental > Terrestrial > Soil > Vadose zone | place: USA... | reverse complement strand
TTCGTCGAGGTCAAGGAGGCGCTGATCGAGGCCGGCGCCAAGGCCAATCATTTGAGCTATATCGGCGATGCCACCGTCGGCGCCGGCGCCAATGTCGGCGCCGGCACCATCACCTGCAACTATGACGGCGTCGCCAAGCATCGCACCGAGATCGGCAAGAACGCGTTCATCGGCTCGAATTCGGCGCTGGTCGCGCCGGTCAAGATCGGCGACGGCGCCTATATCGGCTCGGGCTCGGTGATCACCCATGACGTGCCGGCGGACGCGCTCGCGGTCGCGCGCGGGCGCCAAACCGTCAAGGAAGGTTGGGCGGCGCGCTTGCGTGGGCTCAAGGCCGCCGGCAAGAAGAAACCGGCTGCCGAATAACCGTCTACGGCGCGGCCGTTAGCCTTAATTGTCACAAGTTGAGAGGTATTTTGATTTCCCTTTCGGCATTCACCGCCGATACATCGGCTTTGGGGTATAGTCCGCGCAATCATGCATAGGAGGCTGCCGCTCGTATGTGCGGAATTGTGGGCATTCTCGGGCGCGAGCCGGTCGCCGGCCAGCTGGTCGATGCGCTCAAGCGCCTCGAGTACCGCGGTTATGATTCCGCCGGTGTCGCTACGCTGGAAAGCGGGCAACTCGCCCGCCGGCGCGCCGAGGGTAAGCTGCGCAATCTCGAAACGAGGCTCGCCCGCGAGCCGCTCACCGGCACCATCGGCATCGGCCACACCCGCTGGGCGACCCACGGCAAGCCGACCGAAAGCAATGCGCACCCCCACGCCACCGACCGCCTCGCGGTCGTGCACAACGGCATCATCGAGAATTTCCGCGAGCTGCGCGAGGAATTGGAGAGCAAGGGGGCGAAGTTCGGCTCGGAGACCGATACCGAAGTCGTCGCCCATCTCGTCACCCACGAGATGAAAAACGGCCGCTCGCCGGTCGAGGCGGTGGAAGCGGCCCTGCCGCGATTGCGCGGCGCCTTCGCGCTCGCGTTCCTGTTCACCGGTCAGGAGGATTTGCTGATCGGGGCCCGCAAAGGCTCGCCGCTCGCCATCGGCTACGGCGACGGCGAGATGTATCTCGGCTCCGACGCCATTGCGCTCGCCCCGTTCACCGACACGATCTCCTATCTGGAGGACGGCGACTCGGCGGTGCTCACGCGCCGCAGCGTCGAGGTCCACGACGCCAAGGGCAGCAAGGTCGAGCGGGCGGTGCTCAAATCCTCCGCTTCGGCCTTCCTGGTCGACAAGGGCAATCATCGCCACTTCATGGCGAAGGAGATCCACGAGCAGCCCGAGGTCGTCGGCCACACGCTGGCGCATTATCTCGACATGGCGGCCGAGCGGGTGCGGCTGCCGGTCGACCTCCCGTTCGACTTCCGGACTCTGGAACGCGTGTCGATGTCCGCTTGCGGCACCGCCTATTACGCCGGGCTGGTCGCCAAATACTGGTTCGAGCGCTTTGCGCGCCTGCCGGTCGAGATCGACGTCGCCTCCGAGTTCCGCTACCGCGAGGCGCCGCTGAAAGCGGACGGGCTCGCGATCTTCGTGTCGCAGTCGGGCGAGACCGCCGACACGCTGGCGACGCTGCGCTACGCCAAGGAGCACAAGCAGCACGTGGTCGCGGTCGTCAACGTGCCGACCTCGACCATCGCGCGCGAAAGCGACGTGGTGATGCCGACGCTCGCCGGTCCCGAGATCGGCGTCGCCTCAACCAAGGCCTTCACCTGCCAGCTCGCGGTGCTCGCCTGCCTTGCGGTCGCGGCCGGCCGCGCCCGCGGCGTGCTCTCCGAGGAGGACGAGCGCAATCTCGTGCGCGCGCTGATCGGGGTGCCGCGCCACATGGCGGAGGCGCTCACGCTCGAGCCGCAGATCGAGCATCTGGCGCGCGATCTCGCGAAAAGCCGCGACGTGCTCTATCTCGGCCGCGGCACCTCCTATCCGCTGTCGCTCGAAGGGGCGCTCAAGCTCAAGGAAATCTCCTATATCCACGCCGAAGGCTATGCCGCGGGCGAGCTCAAGCACGGGCCCATCGCGCTGATCGACGAAAAAATGCCGGTCATCGTGATCGCGCCGTATGACCGGGTGTTCGAGAAGACCTTGTCCAACATGCAGGAGGTTGCGGCCCGCGGCGGCAGGATCATTCTGATCACCGATCCCGAGGGCGCCCGCGAGGCGCATGTCGAGTCGCTGTCCAAGATCACGTTGCCGGAAATGCCTGCCACGGTCACGCCGTTGGTCTATGCCATTCCGGTGCAGCTCATCGCCTATCATACGGCGGTGGTCATGGGCACCGACGTCGACCAGCCGCGCAACCTCGCCAAGTCCGTCACGGTGGAGTGACCTGACCGCGACTTTTGTGTATATCGCGGCGGCGCGCGCAGCCGGGTAATCTCATCGCAGCGGGGCTGTTGTAGTCAAGACGATCGTTGTTGCATGACTGAGCTTGATCGAAATCCAGGCACCGGGCCGACGGTCCCACCGCCGGGCGAGGTTCCGCCGACGCCCGCCCCCGATAAATTCACGCTCTTTCACCAGGGCCTGGCCGCCCGCATCCGCAATTACTTCCTCACCGGGCTGATCCTGACGGGCCCGCTCTACATCACCATCAATCTCACCTGGTGGCTGATCAAATGGGTCGATGACGTGGTGCGGCCGTTCATTCCGGCAGCCTATCGGCCGGAGACCTATTCGCCGGTCTATTTCCCCGGCTCGGGATTGATCATCGCGTTCGTGGCTTTGACGCTGCTCGGGTTCCTCACCGCAAACCTGGTTGGACGAACGCTGGTCGAGTTCGGCGAGAACATCCTCAACCGCATGCCGGTGGTGCGGCCGATCTACAAGAGCCTCAAGCAGATCTTCGAGACATTTTTCTCCAAGACTGGCTCGAGCTTCCGCCGCGTCGCGCTGGTGGAGTTTCCCTCGCCAGGCATGTGGTCGCTGGTGTTCCTTTCGCAGCCGGCGAGCCCCGACATCGCGGCGCGACTGCCGCAGACCGAGCACGTCGCGGCCTTCATGCCCTGCACCCCCAACCCGACGACCGGCTTCTTCTTCTACGTGCCGCGCCGCGACCTGATCGAGCTCGACATCACGGTCGAGGCGGCGATGACGCTGTTGATGTCGGCGGGGATGGTCCAGCCGGGCGGCGGCGTCGACCAGCAGAAGAAGCTCTCCGCACTCGCCGATACGGCGCGCGTCGCGCAGGCGGACCGCACCGCTGCGCCGGCGAAGTGAGACGGCGGTCATCCCGCCCGAATAAGCCTTATCGCCTCGTCGCGCTCGAACAGATAGAGCAGATGCCGCAGCGCCTCTCCGCGCGGCGAGGTCAGCTTCGGGTCGCGCGTCAGCACCAGCGCGGCGTCGTCGCGCGCGGCGCCGATCAGCTTGCCGTGCACCTCGATGCGGGCGACGCGGAAGCCCGGCATGCCCGATTGCCGGGTGCCGAGCACGTCGCCTTCGCCGCGCAGCTTCAAGTCTTCCTCGGCGATGCGGAAGCCGTCCTCGGTCTCGCGCATGATGGCGAGCCGCGCCTTGGCGGTCTCGCCGAGCGGCGCTTTGTAGAGCAGGAGGCAGGTCGAGTGGCCGGCGCCGCGGCCGATCCGGCCGCGCAGCTGATGCAGCTGCGCGAGCCCGAAACGTTCGGCGTGCTCGACCGCCATCACCGTCGCCTCCGGCACGTCGACCCCGACCTCGATCACCGTGGTGGCGACCAGGAGCCTGGTCTCACCCGCCGCGAAGCGCTCCATGGCGCGGTCCTTGTCGGCGCCCTTCATGCGGCCATGCACCAGATCGGCCATGGCGCCGAAGTGCTCTTTGAGCGCGGCGAAACGTTCCTCGGCGGCGGCGAGATCGGTGTTCTCGGTGACCTCGACCAGCGGACACACCCAGTAGACGCGGCGGCCCTCGGCAAGCGCGCGGCCGACCGCATCGACCACCTCTTGCAGCCGCGAGAGCGGCACGGTGCGAGTGTCGATCGGCTGGCGTCCTGCCGGCTTCTCGCGCAGCTCCGAGGCGTCCATGTCGCCGAAATAGGTCAGCACCAAAGTGCGCGGGATCGGCGTCGCGGTCATCACCAGGACGTCGACCGCCTCGCCCTTCTTGGCCAGCCCCAAACGCTGGTGCACGCCGAAGCGGTGCTGCTCGTCGACCACCGCGAGCGCGAGGTCGCGGAACTCGACCTCCTCCTGAAAGAGCGCATGAGTGCCGATCAGCAGATGGATGTCGCCGAAGGCGAGCTTTTCGAGAACCTCGCTGCGTTCGCGGCCGCGTTCGCGGCCGGTGAGGATCGCCACGGTGATGCCGGCTGCCGCGGCCAGCGGGGTGATGGTGTTGAAATGCTGGCGTGCGAGGAGCTCGGTGGGCGCCATCAGCGCAGCCTGCCGGCCGCCTTCGATGACGGCGGCGGCGGCGAGCAGAGCAACCACCGTCTTACCGGAGCCGACGTCGCCCTGGAGCAGCCGCAGCATGCGCTCGGGTTTGGCGAGATCGGCCACGATGTCGGCGACGGCGTGGGTCTGCGATATCGTGAGCGAATAGGGCAGCGCCTCGATCAGCTTTTTCCTCAAGTGCCCGGTCCCGGGAGTCGATCGCCCCGCCGGCCGCCGCAGATGCGCGCGCACCAGTGCCAGCGCAAGCTGGCCGGCCAAGAATTCGTCATAGGCGAGCCGCGACCAGGCCAGGCCCTCCGGCGCGACGTCTGCCGGCTCGGCCGGCCGGTGCAACACGCGCAGCGCCTCGGCGAACGGCAGGAACCGCTCGCGCGCGACCCAGCCGGGGTCCTGCCATTCCGGCAGATCGGGCACGCGGTCAAGCGCGGCGTCGGCGGCCTTGCGCACCTGGTTGAGGCTCAGCCCCTCGGTGAGCGGATAGACCGGCTCGACCAGCCCGAGCCTGGCGAGCTCGGCCTCGGTGACCACCCGGTCGGGATGCACCATCTGCAGCATGTGGTCGTAGAGCGCGACCGTGCCGGAGACGTAGCGGAGCTCGCCGACCGGCAGCAGCTTCTGCAGGTAGTCCTTGTGGGCGTTGAAGAACGTAAGGATCAGATCGCCGGTCTCGTCGCTGGTGTAGATCTGGTACGGCGCGCGCGGCCGCCGTGGCGGCGGCGGCCGGTGGCGGTCGACGGTGACCGCGACGGTGACGACGGTGTCGGGCACCACGTCACGCAGCTTCGGCCGTGACCGGCGGTCGATCGCGCCGGTGGGCAGATGGAACAGCAGATCGACGACGCGCGGCGGCGCATCGCGGTCGAACAGGCGGCGATAAAGCTGCTCCAGCCGCGGTCCGACGCCCGGGAGGCTGGTGAGCGCCGCAAACAGGGGATTGAGCAGGTTCGGCCGCATCGGGCATCCGCATCTTGGTGGCCGCAGATGCTGGCGCGTGTGCGCCGGCTAGGCAATGCTTCCGTCAGCAAGGATCCGCTCGATCCATCATCAGATAGGCGACAACTCCCGCTGACATTCGGGCGTCCCGCCGCTATATAACCATCGCCCGGCTCCGTCCGGGCTTTTGGCGTTGCGCGGCGGGCGAGGAATCGATGACCGGCACAACACGTTCGAGCGAAGGACTGGATGTCCGCCGCCGCAAGCTCCTGTTCCGCTCCTGGCATCGCGGCATGCGGGAAGTGGACCTGATCATGGGCCGCTTCGCCGATGCCGCCATCGAGCAATTGACGGACGGTGAGCTCACCGAATTCGAGCAGCTGATCGAGGTGCCGGACCGTGAGTTGCTGGCCTGGGTCACCGGCGAAGCCGAGGTGCCGGCGGCTTATGACACGCCGCTGTTCCGCCGGCTGCGCGACTTCAACCGGCGCGGCGAGGGCGCGAGGTAGGCATGGCGCGCTCGCCCGCCGAGCTCCTTGCCGCCGGCCGCCCGCTGACGTTGGCGGGCGTGGCCGATGGCGCCGAGGGTCTTGTCCTCGCCGATCTCGCCCGCGCCGTCGCCGCGCGGGCCGAAGCGCCGGCGACCAGCCTCCTGGTGGTCTGCCGCGACGGGCCCCGGACGGCGGCGCTTTCCCGCGCGCTCGATTTTTTCGCGCCCGATCTCGCGGCTTTGGAATTTCCGGCCTGGGATTGCCTGCCCTACGACCGGGTATCGCCCCATGCCGGCTTCGTCGCGCAACGCATGACGGCGCTGTCGCGGCTCGCCCGCATCAAGGGCCGCGACCGGCCCTCGGTCCTGCTCACCACGGTCAACGCCGCGCTCCAGCGTGTGCCGACGAAAAGCCTGGTCGCGCGGCAGTCGTTCTCGGTCGCGCCCGGCAACGTGCTCGCCATGGAGGGCATCACCCAATGGCTCGAGCTCAACGGCTTCGTGCGCGCCTCGACCGTGCGCGAGCCCGGCGATTATGCGGTGCGAGGCGGCATCATCGACCTCTACGCGCCGGGCATGGCCGAGCCGGTACGGCTCGACTTCTTCGGCGACATGCTGGAATCGATCCGGAGCTTCGATCCCGAGAGCCAGCGTACCACCGACCAGCTGCGCGCGTTCGACCTGGTCCCGGTCGCCGAGTTCCAGCTCACGACCGAGACCATCAGGCGTTTCCGGCTCGGTTATGTCGAGGCCTTCGGCGCGCCGGGGCCCGACGACCTCCTCTACCACGCGGTGACCGAGGGCCGGCGACACCCGGGCATGGAGCATTGGCTGCCGTTGTTCCACGACCGCCTCGAAACGATCTTCGACTATCTGCCCGGTTCGCCGGTCGTGCTCGAGCCGCTGGCGGAAGACGCCGCGCATGAGCGCTTCGATCAGATCAAGGACTATTACGACGCGCGCCGGCAGGCGCTGGCGCAGCGCGGCTCCGGGCCGCCCTACCATCCGCTGCCGCCGGATCGGCTCTATCTCGGCGAAGCCGAATGGCGCGAGCGGCTCGAGCAATCGCCAATAGCCCGGCTGACGCCCTTTGCGGTGCCCGAAGGGCAGGGCCCGGTCATCGATGCCGGCACCAAGCAGGGGCGCAATTTCGCCGCCGAGCGCGCCGAGCCCGGCCGCAACGTGTTCGAGGCGGTGACTGCGCACGCCTTGGCGCTGCAATCCGACGGCAAGCGTGTCGTCGTCGCGCTGTGGAGCGACGGTGCGCGCGAGCGCATACACCATGTGCTGGCCGACCACGGCCTCGCCAATCTCTCGCCGATCGCGTCGTGGCCGCAGGCGCTGGCGCTGCCGAAGCCCGAGGTCGCGCTTGCCGTGCTCGGGCTCGAGAGCGGGTTCGAGACCGCCGACGCGGCGGTGATCGGCGAACAGGACATCTTGGGCGACCGCCTGGTGCGGCCGCGCCGGGCGGCGCGCCGTGCCGAAAATTTCATCGCCGAGGTGACGAGCCTCGCCGCCGGCGATCTCGTCGTGCACGTCGATCACGGCATCGGCCGCTTCACCGGATTACGCGCGATCGAGGCTGCCGGCGCGCCGCACGACTGTCTCGAAATCCACTATGCGGGCGGCGACAAGCTGTTCCTGCCGGTCGAGAACGTCGAGCTGCTGTCGCGCTACGGCGCGGAGGAAACGCACGTCGACCTCGACCGGCTCGGCGGCGGTGCCTGGCAGGCACGCAAGGCGCGCATGAAGCGCCGCATCCGCGAGATAGCGGGCGAGCTGATCAAGGTCGCCGCCGAGCGTCAGTTGCGGGAGGCGCCGCGCTTGACCATCGAGCCCGGGCCCTACGACGAATTCTGCGCCGGCTTTCCCTACGAGGAGACCGAAGACCAGCAGGCCTCGATCGACGTGGTACTGGGCGAGCTCGCCTCCGGCCGGCCGATGGATCGCCTGATCTGCGGCGACGTCGGCTTCGGCAAGACCGAGGTGGCGCTGCGCGCGGCCTTCGTCGCCGCCATGAACGGCAAGCAGACAGCCGTGGTGGTGCCGACCACGCTGCTCGCCCGCCAGCACACCAAGACCTTCATCGATCGCTTTTGCGGGTTCCCGGTCCAGATCGGCCAGGCCTCGCGCCTCGTCTCCGGCGCCGAGCTCGCCCGAGTGAAGAAAGGCATCGCCGACGGGGGCATCGACATCGTGATCGGCACCCATGCGCTGCTCGGCAAGACCATCCAATTCAAGGACCTCGGCCTCCTGATCGTCGACGAGGAGCAGCACTTCGGCGTGGCGCACAAGGAGAAGCTCAAGCAGCTGCGCGCCGAGGTGCACGTGCTCACGCTCACCGCGACGCCGATCCCGCGCACCTTGCAGCTCGCTCTGTCGGGCGTGCGCGACCTCTCGATCATCGCCTCGCCGCCGGTCGACCGCCTGGCGGTGCGCACCTTCGTGGCGCCGTTCGATCCGGTGATCGTGCGCGAGGCGCTGCTGCGCGAGCGCTATCGTGGCGGCCAGGCGTTCTACGTCTGCCCGCGTATCGAGGACCTCGGCGGCGTCAAGGACTTCTTGGTCAAGAGCGTGCCGGAAATGAAGGTTGCGGTGGCACACGGGCAGATGCCGCCGACCGTGCTCGACGACATCATGTCGGCCTTCTACGACGGCAAATACGACCTGTTGCTGTCGACGACGATCATCGAGTCCGGGCTCGATATCCCCACCGCCAACACGCTGATCGTGCATCGCGCCGATCGCTTCGGGCTGTCCCAGCTCTACCAGCTGCGCGGACGCGTCGGCCGCGCCAAGGTGCGCGCCTATTCGCTGTTTACGCTCCCGCTCGAGCGCAAGATCACCTATCAGGCCGAGCGGCGGCTCAAGGTGTTGCAGTCGCTCGACACGCTCGGCGCCGGCTTCCAGCTCGCCTCGCACGATCTCGACATCCGCGGCGCCGGCAACCTGCTCGGCGAGGAGCAGTCGGGCCACATCAAGGAGGTCGGCTTCGAGCTCTATCAGCAGATGCTGGAGGAGGCGGTGATGAGCCTCAAAGCCGGCATCAGCGCGCCGGTCGCCGACAAGTGGTCGCCTGCAATCACCATCGGCACGCCGGTGCTGATCCCGGAGGACTACGTCGCCGACCTGCCGGTGCGGCTCGCGCTCTATCGCCGGCTCGCCGAGATCGAGGACGAGCGCGAGATCGAAGCGTTCGGCGCCGAGCTCGCCGACCGTTTCGGCAAGCTGCCGATCGAGGTCGAGCATTTGTTGCAGATCGTCGCGATCAAATCGCTGTGCCGGCGCGCCAATGTGGAGAAAATCGAGGCCGGTCCCAAGGGCGCGGTGATCTCGTTCCGCGACAATACCTTTGCCAATCCGGAAGGCTTGATCGCCTTTATTCGCGAGCAGGGAACCGGCGCACGCGTGCGCCCGGACATGAAGGTCGTGCTGTTCGACGACTGGGAAGAGCCGGAGCAGCGGCTCAAGGGTACGGCCGCGATCCTGCGCCACCTGGTCGGCATCGCCGACCGCGCCAAGGCGGCGTGATAGGGGGCGACGAAGTCTCGATCTCGTGTCCCGGATGCGGTGCGTCGCGAGCGTCGCTCAGACGCGAAAGCGCATGAGCTCGGGGTCGGGGTCCGCCCCCAGCCCCGGCGTATCGGGCACGTCGACGCCGCCGCTGGTGATCGGCACCGTCTTGTCGTAGGGCATCAGCGCGAGATCGCAGAAGAAACGCTCGAGCGCGCTCTCGCGCTCCTTGGCGGCGAGGACGTGCAGCGTCGCCAGATAACCCGGACCGAAGAACGGCGCATGCGGCACGCAGGTCACGCCGTCGGCTTCGGCCGCGGTAGCGATGCGCCAGAGCGCGGTCAGGCCGCCGATCTTGATCGCGCTCGGCTGCACGTAGTCGACGGCGCCGGCCTCGATCATCTTGCGGAAGTCGAGCGCGCCGCTGGCATTCTCGCCGGCCGCCTGCGGCACGCCGGTCGTCCGCCGCAGCTTCGCCATGGCGGCAAAATCCTCCGGCGGCCAGATCGGCTCCTCGACCCAGAACGGCTTCGAGGGTGCCATCGCCATCGCCGCCGCGGTCGCCGCTTCTGGCAGCCAGGCGCAATTGGTGTCGACCATGATCGGGGTGTCCGCTCCCGCCACCTCGCGCGCGGCCGCGACCGTCTCGGGCGTGCGCTCGTGCAGCTTGATCTCGCGGTAGCCGCGCTCGAGCGCACGCGCCACGTTGCGGCGCACGAGATCGACCGAGCCCTGATATTGCAGCAGCGAGGCATAGGCGTGGACGCGCTGCCGCCGGCGGCCGCCGAGCAGCGCATGGACCGGTACGCCGGCGAGCTTGCCGCGGATGTCCCAGAGCGCGATGTCGAGCCCGCTGATCGCATGGATCACCGGGCCGGCGCGGCCGAGATTGTGCAGCACGCGTTCGAGGCGCGGCGTCAACTCGGCATCGTCGACATCCTGGCCGCGGGCGAGCGGCGAAACCCGGTCGTCGAGCGCCCCCTTCACCGCGGATGCAGCGCCCCAGAAGGCTTCACCCCAGCCGACCACACCGTTGCTCGCGGTGACGCGCACCAGGAACGCGTCCATGGTGGTGCGGGGCCGGCCGGCAAAGATCGGCGGTGGGCCCCAATGGTCGAACGGGATGCTGAGCGGAATTGCCTCGACGCTTTCGATGGTGACCGTCGCCATGATGTCCTGCTCGCTGCTGGTTCTCGCTGCACGTTAGCCGGGCTTGTCGCGGCGCTCCACGTCTTTGATGATGCGGCAGTCATGACAGGCTAGAGGCGATGCGCCGCTCCGAATTGTTGCCAAGAAGCTTGCTGGTCCTCGCGGCGCTTTTCGTCGCCGCTCCGAGCTTTGCCCACACCGGCGACG
>Ga0137375_10011109_pt1 | contig 10664 bp, 9 predicted proteins | sample SagtaG_24_FD_104936 | JGI IMG/M metagenome (GOLD analysis project Ga0137375, IMG submission 104936) | Vadose zone soil microbial communities from Sagehorn Ranch, Mendocino, California, USA - Sage1_R_113_16 metaG | ecosystem: Environmental > Terrestrial > Soil > Vadose zone | place: USA... | reverse complement strand
GCGCCAGCGGCGCGGTCGCCGATCTTGAGGAAGCTCATCAGGCCCGACGACTTGCCGCCGCCCGCGAGCTTCTCGCCTGCGCCGCGCAGCCGCGAGAAGTTCGAGCCGGTGCCGGAGCCATACTTGAACAGGCGCGCCTCGCGCACCCACAGATCCATGATCCCGCCCTCGTTGACGAGGTCGTCGGCGATCGACTGGATGAAGCAGGCGTGCGGCTGCGGATGCTCGTAGGCCGACTTCGACTTCGTCAGCTTGCCGGTCTTGTAGTCGACGTAGTAGTGGCCCTGGCTCGGCCCGTCGATGCCGTAGGCCCAGTGCAGGCCGGTGTTGAACCATTGCGGCGAGTTCGGCGCCGCCATCTGCATGGCGAGCATGAACACGAGCTCGTCATAGAACGCGCGCGCGTCGCGCTCGCTGTCGAAGTGGCTGCCCTTCCAGCCCCAATAGGTCCAGGTGCCGGCGAGCCGCTCGAACACCTGCTTCGACGAGCGCTCCCCGATGGTGCGCTCCTTCTCAGGCAGCTCTTTCAGCGCGGCCTCGTCTGGAACCGAGCGCCATAGCCACGACGGAACCGTCGGCTCCTCGACTTTCTTCAGCCGGGCAGGGACGCCGGCCTTGCGGAAATATTTCTGCGCAATGACGTCGGCAGCGACCTGCGACCAGCTCGACGGCACTTCCACGTTTTCGGCGCGGAACACGACCGAGCCGTCCGGGTTGCGAATCTCGCTTGTCGTCAGGCGGAACTCGACGTCCGCATAAGCTGACTGGTTTTCTTTGGTGTATCGCCGCTCGATCCGCATTGTTCGCCCCATTTTCTGTTCGGCGCGGACGCCCGGTGGGGACCTGACCCCTATATGGGCATTCAACGCCTGCATTGCGCGCGGATCCTGTCCCGGCCCGCGCTCCTCACCGGTTGACCCGGCTCTCCGTCTCACGCCTGTCCTAGCTTTCGGTCCGGTCCCTCCGGCCCGATTTGCGGCCCGTCTGGTCACTCCTCATCCAAATTCCTGCCACTCCTCCTGGCGGCGACAAGACGTCCGTCTCCGGTGCCCTGCGGCAGACGGAGTGGAACGCCGACCCTGTCAGGGGAGCCCGGCGGGTACTTCAGACCACTCGCGCCGAACGGTCAGAGGCTAAGACAACTCCGCCGTTGCCGTCAAGCTGTAGCGTATGAGTCTGAATCAAACGCTAAATGTTGTGCGAACCTGTGAAAAGCGGGGAGAGAATCGAGGGGAGGCCGGAAGTATCGGTTTTATGGGGCCGATTCGACAGTCCCCGTGAGTTGCAGCCCTGTGACCATCGGGGATGATGCGTGTGGATCAATGGGACAGATCTGCTGGAGGTTATATTATACCCCCACAAAGGCAGGCGTCGTGGGCCGCCTGATGCTGCCGTCGTGGCTCGCTGGCAAACTGCAATTCCGCGAAAGCTGTGGACCGTCAACAACCTAGGTGCGGTGTATCATGTTCCCGCCATGAACGCCTGAGTCGTCAACAGCTTTTCGGGGATGCCGAATCGCTATTGCGAGCCGGCAAGCCCGAGCGTCCGCACCAGCGAACCCCATTTTTCCTGCTCGGAGCGGATATAGGCCCGGATGCCGTCGATGGGCTGGGTGTCGAACGGGATCAGCCCGAGGTCAGACACCTTCTTGACCATGTCGGGAGCCGCCATGATTCGCTTCATCTCGCCATGCAGCCGGTCGACGACCGGCGTTGGCGTCGCGGCCGGCGCGAACAGAACATGCCAGGAGACCGCCTCGTAATCGCTGGCGCCGGAGGCCTCCGCGAACGGCGGTACCTCGGGCAGGATCGGCAGCCGCGTCTTTGACGAGACTGCGATGGCGCGCAGCTTGCCGTCCTTGATCAGTGGCACCGCGGCGCCCGCTTCGGCAAAGCCGAACGCGACGTGGCCCGCCACGATGTCGGTGACCGATTGCGGCGTGTTGCGATAGGGCACGTGCGTGGCGTCGAATCCGAAGCGCTGTTTCATGAACTCGGCCGAGAGGTGCTGCATCAGGCCGACGCCCGGCGTCGAATAGTTGAGCGGGCTAGCGCTCTCCTTGGCGAGCTTGATCAGGTCGGGCACCGTGCGCACCGGCAGTGTCGGATTGACCACCAGCACGAACGGCGATTTCACATAGAGCGCGATCGGGGTGAAGTCGTTGACGGGGTCGTAGTCGATCCTCTTGTAGAGCACCGGGTTGGTGGCGAGCGGGCCTGATGTGGCGATCCCGAGCGTGTAGCCGTCGGGCGGCGAGCGCGCGACCAAGGAGATCGCCAGCATCATGGCGGCGCCTGGCCGGTTGTCGATCACGATCGGCTTGCCGAGCGAGCTTGCGAGCTGCTCGCCATAGAGGCGCGCGATCGAGTCCATGCCAGTGCCGGCGGCGAGCGGCACCACCAGCGTGATCGATTTGGTTGGATAGGTCTGCGCGTGCGCGCGGCCAAAAACTGCACCGAGCGCGGCGACGGTCGCGAACGCAGCCGTGACAAGGCGCAGCACGTGACGTGCGTGCATGGGGGCCTCCCTATTTAATCACGAGATCGAGCGCCAGCGCATCGTTGAAGCCGATGGCCGAATGCTCGATGCCGCTCGCCGCCGATTGCGCGTCGCCGCTCACCGCATAGAAGCGGTTGCCGATGACGCCGCCGGTGAAGCCGTGGCGCGGATGCGGCATCGAGGGCAGGATCTGCCAGCGATTGAGCGAGGCGTCATAGGCTTCGGTCGCGCGATAGGCCGCGAACAGCTGGCGGTCCTGGTACTCGCCGCCGGCGACGATGATGTGGTTGTTGTAGACACCCCAGCCCATGGCGCTGCGCCGGGTCGGCATTTTTTCGCGCGCGGTCCACATATTGGTGGCCGGATCGTACATCTCGACAAGGTCGATATTGGTGGCGCCGCCGGTGATGAATGCGGACCCGATGCGGCCACCGATGGTGTAGAGCCTGTCGCCGACGCTCGCGGTCGTGTGGTGGTTGCGCGCGACCAGCATGCTGCGCACCGACCGCCAGGCGTTGGTCGCGGGGTCGTATTCCTCGACGGTGCTCATGACGTTGTGCGGGCGCGTCGGATGGATGCCGTTCTCGGTGACGCCGTCGAGCGAGTTGGCGCCGCCGGTCACATAGATCTTGCCGTTGGCAACGGCAGCAGCAGCGGCGCCGCGCTTGGTCGGCATCGGCGCGAGCTCCTTCCACTCGTCCTTGGCGGGGTCGTATTCCCAGGCGTTGTTGATCGGATTCCAGGCTGGCGGTCCCTGCTCGGGCAGGACGAAACCGCCAAAGGCGTAGACCTTGTTGTTGAGGCCGACAAAGGCGACGTGGTGGGAGTTGAGCCGCATCGGCTTCTTCTTCGACCACTGATTGCTCGCCGGATCGTATTCGAACACCAACGCGCGCGGCCGAAAGCCGGGAGCGAGGCCGGAGAACGCATAGAGCTTGCCGCCGGTGGGCGCGCCCAGCACCTCCTCGGACGGCTCCGGAAACGCCGCCGCCGCGAACCACGGAGTGGCGGGCGAAGGCGCAGGGGGCTGCGCCAATGCGGGCGTGGCCATCACGACGGCAGCGACGATTGCAGAGCGCATGAGGCGGGGTGGCGACATCGGTACTCTCCCTGGATTGCGCGGGTATTTTATTGTCATCGACACGCGCACGCGCCGGCACGGCCGCCTTCACCCAAGCATAGGCAGGCGGGGAGGGCCCGCGCAATGAGGCTTGGCAACCCTATTGGCGAGCCTAAAGGACGCGGTCCGCTCCCGGCGCAGACGGTGGCCCTGACAAGGCTTGCTGCCGCACGCGCGGCAGTGCGCTGGGGATCTCGCTTTGCAGGAAAGTGATGAGCTTCTCGCGCAGCTCGCAAGCGAGGTCGTAGGCGTCGCCGGAGGTGCGCGCGCTTGCGATCACCCGCAGCTCGATCGTACGCTCATGCGCTCCGGTGACCTGCAGCTTGAGATCCTGGCCATCCCAACGCGGCGATGCCTGCACGATCTCGATAGCCTTCGTGCGGATGCGCTCGACGGGCGCGGCGTAGTCGACATGCAGTGACATGGCGCCGATACGGCGGGTCGATTCCCGGCTCCAGTTCTGGAACGGCTTCTCAATGAAATAGGTGAGCGGCACGACTAGGCGACGCAGGTCCCACAGCCGGACCACCACATAGGTCGACGTGATCTCCTCGACGCTGCCAACCTCGTTCTCGAGCTGCACGCTGTCATCGATGCGGATCGGCTGCGCCACCGCGATCTGAATGCCTGCGAACAGGTTGCTGAGCAGTGGTCGCGCCGCGAGACCGGCCACCAGGCCGGCGACGCCGGCAGACGCGAAAAGGCTCACGCCATAGTGCCGCACGGAGTCGAAGGACATCAGCGCCGCGCCCACGGAGGCGACAATCACGATGGTATCCATCGCGCTGGCCAGCACGCGCGCCTGTGTGAGGTGCTTGCGGGCGTAGAGATCGCCGGCATTGTTCTCAAATCGCTTGAGATAGAGGTCGGTGGTCATGTCGACCATGGTCACCGCGGCCCATCCGAACAGCCCGATAGCGGCCACCAGCAGCACCTTGGCCACCACGCTCTCGACTTCTACGTCGAAAGGGGCAGCTGGCAGCACAACGAAGAGGGCGAGTACAATGAGCGCGAGCCGCGTCAGCCCCAGGGTGCCTGAGAAAAACGAGTGCAGGTAAGGACGGCGGTCGCGCAGCAGGCGCAACAGCAGCCGGATCAGCACGCTGTGGATCACAAGCGCGAGCAGGGCAGCCAGCGCCAGCATGGCCAAGCCGACCAGCCCGTCCGGCGCCCAGGCGACATAGTCGCGCCACTCGGTCAGGCTGGTGCGGATGGCTTCGAACATGCGATCACCTCATGAAACTCTCGACTAACAAATTGCTGAAAATTTGAAATGTCAATTTCACAGCGATTAAACGTCTATTTGGTTAAATGCCAGCGTGGTCTTTGGTCGAAAAGGGAGCCCAGGCCATGGTGCGCACTGCGGTGCTGGTGGTGGCGATATTGGTTGGGTACGACCACTTCATGTACAACGGCATGTTTCGATCGGCTGCCTTGCAGGCGACGAACCAGATCCTGCACCATTTTGGCGTGATCTGAACAAGCCGAGCCAAGGCAAGCCAAGCGCCAAGCGTCCTCGCCGTTTCGGTGACAGACGGGGCGAGTGCTTGTGTTGTCAGCAATCACTCCTGCGGCTTGATGCCGATCTGCTGCATCAGCTTGGTAGTCGAGAGCACGTCCTGCTTGAAATAAGCCCCGAACTCCTCGACCGTCATCGGCATCGGCTCGTTGCCGGTCCTGGCGATGCGCTCCTGCACGGCCGGCACCAGCAGGGCCTTGCGCGATTCCTCATGCAGCTTGTTGACGATGTCGCGCGGCGTCTTGGCCGGCAAGAACACTGCGGTCCAGAACAGGTAGGTCGAGTCCTTGAGGCCGAGCTCGGTTGTGGTCGGCACATCGGGGAGCGTGGTGGCGCGCTTCTCGCTGCTGACCGCGAGCGCCGTGAGCTGGCCTTCCTTCACCAGCGGCAGCGCCGGCGCGAGCGGCAGGAAATAGAAATCGATCCGGCCGGCGAGGACTTCGGTGAAGGCTTCGTTCGGGCCGCGGAACGGAATGTGCTGGGCCTCGATGCCGGCGCTCAAGCGGAAGCGCTCGGCGGCAAGATGCGATGTTGAGCCGATCCCAGCGGAGGCGAAGTTCATCGCGCCCGGCTTGGCCTTGGCGGCGGCGATCAGGTCGGCGACGGTCTTGAAGCCCTTCGACGGCGCGACGACCAGCACCGTCGGCGAATTGCCAAGCGGCAGCACGGCCGCGAAGTCGTTGAAGGTGTCGTAGGGCAGGGTCTTGTAGAGGGACAGGGCGGAGGCGAAGGAGGAGGAGTGCACCAGCACGGTGTGGCCGTTGGGGGCCGCCTTCGCGACCAGATTGGCGCCCAGCGTGCCGCCAGCGCCCGGCCGATTCTCAAAAACGATTGGCTGGTTGACCTGCTTGGAGACCTGCTCGAACACGATGCGCCCGACGATGTCGTTGGCGGCGCCCGCCGCGAAAGGCACGACAGCAAGGATGGTGCGGTCGGGCCAGTTGCTTTGCGCGCTCGCGAGCGTGCCAAGACTGAGTGTACCAAGAGCGACAACCAATACGCTGCCGAGGCGGCAGGCACGGATGAATGGCATGGCGATCCTCCCTCAGGGGCGGTGATGTTTTTTTAGGGTCGTGCCGTCAGCATAGGGGGCACGGGATGTGGCGCAATCCCTCGGCCAGCGAACCCACAGGCCCTGGACTTCGCACCCGCAAGGTGCCATGACGCGCGAGATGAATTTCCTGCTGCGCTTCTTCACATGGTGGAACGGCTGGACCATCGGCACGCAGGTCTGGACCAGCCTCTATGGCGAGTTCGTCGGCGAGGACGAATTCGGCAATCGCTATTTCCGCACGCGTGGCGGGAAGATCGACCCAAACCTTGGTTTCGAGCGCCGCTGGGTGATCTACAACGGAGTGGCTGAGGCCTCGACGGTCCCGCCGTCGTGGCATGGCTGGCTCCACCATACCGTGGACGTTCCACCGACCCAGGAGAAAGTCGTTCCTCGCCCCTGGTGGAAGCCGCATCGGGCCAATATGACCGGCACGCCGGGCGCACATCGGCCCACGGGCTCGACATTGGCGCAAGGGCGTCGCCCAAAGGCGACCGGCGACTACAAGGCCTGGACGCCCGGGCGATAAGCCTCAGACGCTACGCTGGAAGGCAGAAATTCCTTTCATATGAAGGCCTTCGGCCGGGTGAGCTGTCCACCGGACGGGCCCATCGCCCTTTCCCCGCCGTATTCCCCGTGTTAACAGCGCTATCAGGGTGCGGGATTAGTATCGCGTCCTGGCTGATTTCCCCAGGGCAAGATTGATGATGGGACGACGAACGTCTGTTGCCGCTATTGCCACCGCCGTGGCGCTTGGCTTGGTCGTTCCGGCGGCAGCGCAATTCGGCTGGATATTCGGTGACCCGCCGCGTCCGCCCTCGAACGTTCCGGGTGGCCGACCACAGCAGCCGCCGCAGCAGCCCTATCCACAGCAGCCCGATTACCCGCCACCGCCTGCCAACTATCCGCCTGCCAACTATCCTCCTCCACCGGACTACCAACCCGGTGGTCAGCCGCCGGGCGTCCAATCGCGGCCGCTGCCGCCGCCGTCTGGAGCGGCGCTCGACCCGGCGCCGCGCGCACCACTGCCACCGCCTGGTGCTGCGCCCACCAATCTCGCGCCAAATCTTGGTCCTGCACCTGGTGGTCCTGCACCCGGTGGTCCTGCACTTGGTCCTGCCCCGCGCGGACCGCGAGGGCAGCCGGCCGACACATCGCCGCAGCCTGGTGACGAGGTCATCACCGAGCCGCCCCCGCAGCGCATCGTCAACAAATCAGCGCTGTTCTCGGGCCTCGACAAGATCACCGGCCGCATCATCAGCTTCGACGTGTCGATCGGTGAAACGGTTCAGTTCGGTGCGCTGCAGGTGACGCCGCGCACCTGCTTCACGCGGCCGACGACCGAGACGCAAAACACCGACGCCTTCATCGAGGTCGAGGAGGTCACGCTGCAGGGTGAGGTGCGCCGCATCTTCACTGGCTGGGTGTTTGCCGCAAGCCCCGGGCTGCACGCAGTCGAGCACCCGATCTACGATATCTGGCTTACCGACTGTAAAAGCCCCGTCGTGGTGGCCGAGCCTGTGGCGCCGGCCCCGACTCCGGCGGCTGCGCCGCCTCCACGCAATCCGCCCGCGCAGCCCAAGCAGAAGCAGGCCCCAAAACAGCAGCCGCAGCAGCAGACGCAGGGCTTCCCGCCGCTCCGCTGATTTGCAGCTTTTTGTTTGAGCATGATCCTTTCCGAAAACCGGCTTCCACTTTTCGGGATCATGCTTTAGGCGCCAGAAATGTTGAGCTGCGCCAGCGCTTCTTTGCCGGTCACTGGCCGGCTGGTCGGCAGCGCACCGAAATCGCCATCACTGCCAAGCGCCGCTTCCAAGAGCTTGTGATACTGGCGCCGCGGCACCTCGACAGCGCCAAAGCCCTTGAGGTGATCGGTGACGAACTGAGTGTCGAGCAGCCTGAAGCCGCCGGCCCGCAGACGCGCGATCAGGTGGACGAGGGCGACCTTGGACGCGTCGCGCGCGCGGTGAAACATGCTCTCGCCGAAGAAGGCGCGGCCAAGCGAGACGCCGTAGAGCCCGCCCACCAGCGCATCGCTGTCGTAGACCTCAATGCTATGGCAATGGCGGCGCTCGTAGAGCTTGCGGTAGAGCATGCGGATGCGGGCATTGATCCAGGTGCGCTGGCGTCCAGGCTGCGGGTCGGCGCAGCCGTCCAGCACGCCGTCGAAGTCACGGTTGACCATCACGGTGAAGCGGTCTGATCGCACCGTACGCGCGAGCCGGCCGGGCAAGTGAAAGCGGTCGAGCGGGATGATCCCGCGCATCTCGGGCTCGATCCAGTAGAGCGCCGGATCGTCCGCACTCTCGGCCATGGGAAAGATGCCGCAAGCATAAGCCTTGAGCAGGACTTCGGGTGTGATCTCGATGAAGGCGGATTCGCGATTGGCCATGTGATCGTATTTGCCGCGTCCGTGTCTGCCGCGCGTTTTGCCGTCCGGCGCGCCGTTTGGACCCGATACAACGGGCACTGTACCATGCAAGAGCGAGATGAGGTGAGTTTGAATTGCCTCTCAAATCCGCTGGTCCCCGTCCGATCAACTCCCCCGCAACGTCTGCAGCAGATTGGTCGGAATCGGGAACACGATGGTCGAGGCGCGCTCGCCCGCGATGCTCTGCAGCGCCGTGAAGTAGCGCAGCTGCATCGCCTCCGGTCTGGTCGCGAGAATCGCGCCGGCCTGAGCGAGCTTCTCCGCCGCCTGGAATTCGCCCTCGGCGTCGATGACCTTGGCGCGTCGGATGCGCTCGGCCTCCGCCTGCCGGGCGATCGCCCGCACCATGGTCTCGTTGAGGTCGACGTGCTTGAGCTCGACGATCGAGACCTTGATGCCCCAGGCGTCGGTCTGCTCGTCGAGGATCCGCCGGATGTCGGCGTTAAGCTTTTCGCGCTCACCAAGCATCTGGTCGAGGTCGTGCTGGCCGAGCACGGACCGCAGCGTGGTCTGCGCCAGCTGGCTGGTCGCTTCCCCGAAATGCTCGACCTGAATGATCGCCTTTTCAGGATCGATGACGCGATAGTAGATCACCGCATTGACCCGTACCGAAACGTTGTCGCGCGAGATCACGTCCTGCGGCGGGACGTCGAGCACGCGAGTGCGCAGGTCGATGCGGACCATCTGCTGGATGATCGGAATGATGATCACGAGGCCGGGGCCTTTCACGCCCCAAAGCCGGCCCAGCATGAAGACCACGGCGCGCTCATATTCCCGCAGGACGCGGAACGCATAGAACAGGATGACGACAACGATGATGACGGGTATCAGCAGGCCGCTCCAAATCGGAAAGTCGATCATGAAAAGCTCCTTTCACTGTTCGACGATGAGCGTCAAACCCTCTCGTCCGACGACACGCACGATTTCGTTGACCTGCAGCGGACGGTCTGCGCGTGCCGACCAGATCTCGCCGTGCACGCGCACACTGCCGCGAGTGTCGGTCCAGCCCACGACCTCGCCGCGCATTCCGATCATCTGCTCGGAGCCGGTGGCGGGCTTGCGCTTTCGCGCTGACCATGCGGCTCCCCCGATGGCGACAATCATGCCGCCGGTGGCTATCGCGGAGCCGAAGACCAGCCATCGCGACACCGCAAACTCGATATCCGTGTCGCCGCCCTCGAACAGGAACAGTCCGCCGACGATGAATGCCGCAAGGCCGCCGATGCCGAGCGCTCCGATCCCCGGCGTGAACGCCTCTCCGATCATCAAGAGGATGCCCAGCACCAGCAGGCCAAGGGCGCCGTAGTTGACCGGCAGCGCCGTCAACGCGGTGAGGCCCACGATCAGGCTGATCGCTCCGATCACACCGGGTGCAAACGAGCCCGGGTTCCAGAATTCCAGGATGAGACCGTAGAAACCGATCAACATCAGCAGGAACGCGATATTGGGATCGGAGATCGCCGAAAGCGCTTTCGTGCGCCAGTCGGGCGCGACCGCGATGATCTCGGCGTTCCTCGTCCGCCATGTCGTTTCGACCCCCGCCACCATGACCTTGCGGCCGTCGGCCTGCGCGAGGAGGTCGTTCAGACTGTCCACCACCAAGTCCACCACGCCTTCCTTCTGCGCCTCGACGGCGGTCAGCGTGGCGGCGTCGCGGACTGCTTTCTCGGCCCACGCGGCACTGCGGCCGCGCAGTTGCGCCAGGCTGCGCAACATCGCCAGCGCATCATTGATCGCCTTGTCTTGTGCCGCTGATTTCGGTGTTTCCTTGCCATCCTTATCCTTCGGCTGCGAGCCGCCCGGGAGGCCCGGGACTCCGCCGATCTCGATCGGGGTTGCGGCGCCGATATTGGTGCCGGGCGCCATGGCGGCGAGGTGGGATGCATAGGTGATGTAAGTGCCGGCCGAAGCGGCGCGCGCGCCGCTCGGCGCCACATACACGATCACCGGTACGGGCGATGCGATCATCTCCTTGATGATCTCGCGTGTGGACGAGACCAGCCCGCCCGGCGTATCGAGCCGCATCACGAGCGCCGAACCGTTC
>Ga0137375_10011106_pt1 | contig 10665 bp, 8 predicted proteins | sample SagtaG_24_FD_104936 | JGI IMG/M metagenome (GOLD analysis project Ga0137375, IMG submission 104936) | Vadose zone soil microbial communities from Sagehorn Ranch, Mendocino, California, USA - Sage1_R_113_16 metaG | ecosystem: Environmental > Terrestrial > Soil > Vadose zone | place: USA... | reverse complement strand
GGAAAACGAATCTCCCCAGGCTTGGCTATCTTCGTTTTGTTTGCCGCGGCCTGTCTGGGTTACCCTTCGCGCTCCGGCTACAAGACAGTCGAAATCGGTCGATCGCAGGCGTGGGATGCTCTCCATTTTACCACTCCACCCCGCCAATCCATATGGTTTATTGCACAAAGGCATTTCTTTGAACTCTTTGGCAGTCAACCTGGCATCGTCCTTTCCGATATTGATCCTGTTTATCTGAACGCGCTTTTGCCGGAGCCATTTGTCGCGGCTCCCGTCGACGCGAAACATAAATTTTGTTTCAGCAAGATCTGGCGCTACGGGCCCCCGGAAGCCTTTGCGCTTGTGAAAAAGGGATTAGACGAATCGATTCCGATTTACGCGCTGTTCGTTTCGCGGAAAGAGATGGCCGAAAACGCCTGGCGATTGCCGAAACTCGACGGTTATCAGTGGGCCATTGTCGAATCAGGGGAACAGGCTGTGGTGTTGAAACTCGTTCCGGACGCGGCGTCAGGAAACTGATATGCAGGCGATGGCGTCTTATATTGTTGTGCCAAGCCAGTTACTGGCGCGAGGCGAAAAGATTGACGTACCACTCCGGCCGTTCCTCAACAGTTTCCACTCGGAATGCTTGGAGGCCGTTTTTCGAGAATTGCCGTATCGCTAGGCCCTGCCGCTCCAGAGTCGTCACGAGATCTGTCCACTCCGCGCCCGCCTGCTCCAAGCCATAAGGCCAGAACTCAAGCAAGAGCTTGATGTGCGGATTTTCATGTAGAACGCGTTCTGCTCCTCGCAAAGCGTGAAACTCGTATCCTTGGAGATCCATTTTGATCAAATCGACACGTTCGCCGGGTTTGAAGTAGTCGTCGAGCGTCATCGATCGAATGGAAAGGGTTGGCCGCATTTCTCCTTCGGTTGGATAGGCGCGATGATCTACGTTTAAATCATCGGAAACGTAGAGCACGGATTCTCCCGTCTTGTTGCTTATCGCGAATTCGTTGACTCGCACATTCGGCAAGTTTGCTACCGCGGCGCGCAATCGCGCAAAATTTTCCGGCTCGGGTTCGAAGCTGTGCACCATGCCAGCGGTACCGACACATCTGGCCAGAAATTGCGAATAGATTCCGATATTCGCTCCAGCATCAACCGCGACCGCGCCGGGCGAAAGATGCCGTGCAAGAAGACGGCGTTCGGCGCGATCGACGTAAGTTTTGAAGGCGGCGTAAAGCGGTCGATAAATCGGAAAAGCTCCTTTATAGAGTTTGTTTCCCAATCGGAAAAGAAAAGGTGCGGGGCCGGTCATATTTCTTGCTGTGTTCGAGATTCTCTCATCCCGGCAGATAATCGGCACACACATTGAATCAAGCGGATCAAAGGCGATATTCGTCGGTGTCAGTAAGCTTCGAACAAGGGCGACGCAATCTTCCTCGATGACGTACCAGTTTGAAAATCAGAATCGAATGTATCAAAAAATCGACTCGGGCTGTCATTTCAGCGCTCTAATGTAGAGCGATCCAGCAATTTCGCAGATTATCGGGGTTTTCTCCAAAAATACTCCCAGCGCCGCGACCCGCGCGATCCAAGTAGCAGGAAGCCGTGGATGCAGAAAATCAAATGGCGTGATTCGCACATTGCGAAATCCGATTCGCTCTAGCCATCCCCGAAGCGGCCACCGGAAAAATGCAGTCTCATCAGCTGAGTCGCCGAGTCTGCGTTTAATCCAGGGGACGTTCTTTTGTATCGCGATCTGGGGATTCAGCATGTTTGGCTCAGTAAAGTAAATTGTACCGCCGGGTTTCAACACGCGATAAACCTCGCGCAACGCCTCTTCGATTTCGAGGTGATGTAAAATCGAGCTGCCGACAACTGAATCAAACATTGCGTCCGTATAAGTCAGCGCGTAAGCGTTTTGGATTTGGTAACGAATATTTGGCCCGGAACATTTAGCCCTTGCCATTTCCAAAAGGTCGGGCGAAACATCGATCGCGACGATGTCCGCTCCGGAGCGCGCCAGTTCGCAAGTAAAGTAGCCCGTGCCGCAGCCTAGCTCCAGGATTGCCATCCCCGGTTTCAGGTGATGGCTGAGCAATCTCACACGCCGGGCCCAGCGCAATTTACCGGCCGGACTTTCCCAATTCCAAACGTCCCCGGCTCCATGCTTCGCCAGGAAACGTCCATGCGCAATCTCGTGATCCAAGCGGTTCAAGAAAACGTCTTTAGTGGTAAAACCAATGTAACTGCAGTCGCTTATCGCCGATGAAGAGTTTCGGGGCCAAGAAACTTCATGCGCCGCGCTGCGAAGACGAGCATGCGCAGAAGGATTAGTCCATGGCGCCAACGCTGAATGTTCGTGGTCCCGTATTTTCTCTCCTGATAATGCACGGGAATCTCAACAATCTTTAATCCCAACCGGGCCGCGCCAAAAAGAAGATCAAAATCACCAAATGGATCAAAATCGCCAAAGAATTCGCGCTTAGCCGCGAGGTGTTTATAGTGCGCCCGTGATAGCACTTTCGTGCCGCACAAGGTGTCTTTGAGGCGTTGCCCGAGCACGAAAGAAAAGGCAGCCGCGAAAAATTTGTTCGCCAGAATATTAAAAAACCGCATTGCCTCCTTTTCCATTGGATAAACGAGCCGGCTGCCGTTAACGAACTCCGCTTTGTTTGCGGCGATAGCGTCGTAAAACTTCGGCAATTCTTCAGGCGGCGTAGTCAGGTCGGCGTCGAGAACCATCAGAATATCTTTTGTAGCTAGCTCGAATCCTAGCCTCACCGCATCACCTTTCCCCTCACCTTTCTGTTGCGCAATGACCAGGCGATGAGCGCCTTTGTAAGTGCGCTCGGCCTGTTGAATTCTTTCCCATGTATCATCAGTGGAATTGCCTTCAACGATGATGATCTCGTCCTGCGGTCCCATCACTGGGCAACGAACAAGAATATCGCCGATATTTCCCGATTCATTGCGCGCCGGCACAATAACAGAAACCGAAGGGCGTGCCTCGAGCTTGGATTTGAGAGGACGAGCGACCACGATGTTGAGCATCGTGAAAAGCCGGAAAAAAGGCAGCGGCGCCAGATAACGATTTAGAAAGTTCGCCAGGAATGGAATTGGTATTGGACAAAGCAATTTGAGGTCCCGGCGGATGATTTCCAGTCCGGCGAGACAACAGAAATTTTCGAGATCTCCATGCGCGATCCAATTCTGTTCCGGGGTGCGACCACGGATGCCAATCTTTGAGGCAAACCGCGCCAGCGGCTTCCACAGCATGCTGTAATAAACGAACAGTATCCGCTCCGATCCTTCTAAAGACTTCTGCAACTGATTCAGCATCTCCTGAATGTCGCGTTCATAGTGAATTGTTCCATTCAGCAAAACGTAATCCGGCGCTCGTTGATGAGTTGCTTTAAGCGTAGCGATACTCGAGATCGCGCGATAATTTGTGAATCGCCCGCCCAAGCCTTCGGTGCGAGGATTGATCTCAACGACTTCATCTTCCGGGCGAACATACAGAGAAAGATATGAAGCCAGAGCGTTGTAAAAGTAGCGCCGCATCGCGGATTCTCTGTTTTTAGAGGCGACGGACTCCCGGCGGGACGTGGATTGGAAACCAACGCTCTGGCGCTTGTTTCCCGTTTGAGTAGCAGTTCTCACGTTGGTACAGTGGACGCTAGCCGAAAGCCAGCCCAGAGTTAAAGCTATCGAGACTTGTCAACAACGCCAATAAGCTGAACCGGCATTGCTTTTTCAGGTCTCGCTAAGTCCTGCACGATCGTTCGCGGTCGATAAATTTCACTGAGGAGTAAGATTCTTTGAGCGCTTCCTAATTCCCTGGCGTAAAGGAAGCGCCTTTTTTTGTTGATGTAAAAATCGGACCTATCGGATTGAGTTAATCGCTTCGCCAACGACTAATAATAGGCAACTGAGAGTAATCCATTTACGCAATAAAGACGCCTTCAGCGTATCCACCATCAGTAAAGTGGGCAGAAAATTCCATGGGACAGCCCACAGAATATATTCCCACTAAATGATGTCAAATTTGGAAGGATCGTAAGAATGTAGCGATAATTCCTATGAGACCGGTTCCACAGGGAAATTTTGCAACCGCGCCTTTTTTTGCTGGCACATTTCTGCTGCTCTGCGGGTTGACGTTCTATTACTTTGCAGTCATTCGAATCGATTACTCTAAGACGAGGCTCCTCGATCCCGGTCCTATTGATTCGGTGGAATATTTCGCGCAGGCCAAGGCGCTACTCAACGGCGGTCGCCCGCAGCTGCAAATCGGCTATGACAAGCTGCCGTCGCGATTTCCGTTCGGTTATCCAGTATTGATGCTCCCGTGGCTAAAGATTCTGCCGGAAGCGGATTCCATCCTGGCGCCATTTAGGACGAATCAAACACTTGGTCTGGTTCTGCTTTTTATCGTGTTTGGCTTTTATGCCTATCTAAGCATGCCGTTGACCGGCGGGTTCGCGGCGCTTTTGCTGGTGACGCTGCCCGGTTTCTTCACCTTTTGCCGTTCGTCGCTGAGCGAAATCAGCGCATCGGCGCTCATTGTATTGGCGTTTATGTTTGCCTATCTGGGGCTGACGGAGGAACGCCGCTGGAAAATTTATGTATCGGCGGTTCTCCTCGGTCTTTCGCTAAATGTGCGTATTCAGTCGCTCTTCTTTGGCCCACTTTTATTGGCTATGGCTTTATTCCCGGCCAGAGGAATGCGCCTTCGCTGGTTTTTGCATTGCGCTGCAGTCCCAGTCGTTTTCCTTCTTGCAGCTAGCCCGGTGTTGATTTGTAACACGGTTCAGTTCCATTCTCCGTTCAAAACGGGATACAACTTCTGGGTGCCATACTGGGTCGAGAACCAGCTGCTCTTTTCTCTTCACTACATTCCAACCAACACATCCATGCTGTGGAAGGAATTTGCTCTGCGCCCGAACGGATATTCCGTGACACATATTTTTGGGACTGGCACATCCTTTGTCCCTGCATTCGTTCTTTTGGTTTGCGTGGGATTCTTCTTCATCCGGGTGACTCGATTCGTTATCTGCGGTTTTTTGGCTGGTTTAACCTTTCTTTTCGCGACGGCGAGCTTCAGGTTTGCAGATGGCCGGCTCTATCTGCCGCTGCTAATCCTCTTAGTGGCGGTTGCCGTTCTACCCGTAACATGGGCTGCAAAAAATCTTTTGGTGCTAAAGCGGATCATCCCGGCCGCGGCGATTTTCGTCTTATTTGCGGCGGCTTGTCTGGGTTACCCTTCGCGCTCGGGATACAAGAAGGTCGAAATCGATCGATCGCAGGCGTGGGATGCTCTCCATTTCGGCACTCCGCCCCTCCAATCCACCCAGTTTATCGCGCAAAGGCGCTTCCTTGAAATCTTCGGCCGGCAGCCTGGTATCGTTCTCTCCGATATTGATCCTGTTTACTTAAACGCGCTTTTACCAGAGCCATTTGTCGCCGCGCCTTTCGATGGGAAGCACCGTTTCCGGTTCAGCGAAATTTGGCGCTACGACCCGCCGGAAGCTGTGGCCCTGGTAAGACGCGGCTTGGATCAATCGCTTCCAGTGTACGCGCTGTTCGTTTCGCAGAAAGAGACGGATGAAAAGGCATCGCGATTGCCGAAGCTCGACGGCTATGAATGGATTGCGGCTGAAAATCCTGCGAGCGGGGCAGTGATCTTAAGGCTCATCCCGAGCAGCCAATGAGGAAGACTTCCGAGTTGCTCCATGGTAGCTTCACTTCCTGCTGGCTACGACATAGACGTTTTTGCCGAACAGCCCACCGAACAAGAGATCCAAGGCCCTGCTGGGTGGAACGATGTAGCGGTCATAAAGCCTAATGGCGCGTGCGCTCGGGTGTGCTTTCCTGCCGCCAACAATTTTGAAAGTCAGAGCGGCGAGGAAGCCCACCGAATCCACATAACGACTTTCCTGAACCGAAAGCCCGGCGGAGCGCGTTAATCGCTCCAAATCCTTTCGGCGATAGCGCCTGTGATGTTTGATCTTTTCATCGAGGCCGGTCCACAAAAGTTTAAACGCCGGAACATAAACCAAGAGTCGGCCCGTTTGCCTAACTTTCGCCCCGAGCTGCCGTAAAACAGCGCGATCGTCTGCGATGTGCTCCAATACATTTAACGCGAAAACGAATTCAAATGAGTCGTCTGGCACCTCGTTTAAATCTCCAAATGTTGAGAATCCGTTACGGACCAAGCAATCTGACAGATAAGGGTCTGGTTCTACGCAGGTCACGTCTACACCCTTGCTTCTGAGCAGCTTGGAAAAAGTGCCAACTCCGGCCCCGAAGTCGAGCATCGGTTGCCGGCCGCCAGCGTTGCGAAGAATCAGATCGACTAAAAGTGCGTTATAGTTAGTCGCCCGATCCAGAGCCTGTAACAGATCCAGGCCGGTGTAACTTAGCTGTGGATCGCTCACGTCTGGCGCCGTTCGAGGTTATATTTTACTATGGCGTAAATGGCTCTGAGGCCGTCTTTCCAGTTGACCTTCTTGCCTTCCCTATACGTGCGTCCGTCGTAGGAAATGCCAACCTCGTAAATTCTACAGCCGGTGCGGGCGAGTTTGGCAATAATTTCCGGCTCAACACCGAACCGGTCTTCTTCGATTCGAATCGATTTGATAAGAGAAGCCTTGAAGGCTTTATAACCGGTTTCCATATCCGTCAGATTGAGGTTGGTAAACATGTTTGAAAGCATGGTCAAAAACCTGTTACCAGCCATGTGCCAGAAGAAAAGAACGCGATGTGGTCGCCCGCCCATGAACCGGGAGCCGAAAACCGCATCCGCTTTCCCTGATAGAAGCGGCTCCAAAAGCATCGGATAATCCTCGGGGTTGTATTCGAGGTCGGCATCCTGCACTAGAATGATCTCCCCAGTCGCGGCCGCGAAGCCACTGCGTAAAGCTGCTCCTTTGCCGCGATTAACCGGATGATAAATAATTCGGTCGACCATTCGAGAGACCTTGTCCTCAAGCACAGCTTGCGTCCCGTCGTGCGAGCAATCGTCCACGACAATGATCTCTTTGCTCTCGATCGGCGCGGCGCGGACTGCATCGACAATCTTCTCGATCGTATTCTTCTCATTGTAACAGGGGATAACGATTGAAAGTTTCATTTCAACACACCACGCGAGCTTCGCCGTGGTAAAGCACTGCGTTTTGCTCTTTATAAGGCAATTTCTCTGATTTCGCTGGAGAAAAAGAGCGGCTGTGCTTAACTAAAAGGTTCGACATTCCACGTTAGAATGCCTGCGGAAGTTATCAAGATCGTTGGTGCGCGTCAGCATAATCTAAAAAATCTCCACTTGGAGATCCCAAGGGAGAAGCTGGTCGTGATCACCGGCTTGAGTGGTTCGGGAAAGTCCTCTCTCGCCTTCGACACGCTCTATGCGGAAGGCCAGCGGCGCTACGTGGAAAGTCTCTCGGCCTACGCCCGGCAGTTTCTCGATCAGATGGAAAAGCCAAATGTTGATTTCATCGGGGGCCTTTCTCCCGCCATAGCTATCGAACAACGCAGCGCCGGCGCCAATCCAAGATCGACCATCGCGACCACGACAGAAGTTTACGATTATTTGCGAGTTCTTTTCTCAGCAATTGGACAACCCCACGATCCCCTCACGAGACGGCCACTGAAGCGACAAACTCCCCAACAGATTGTCGATGAAATTTTAGGCTACGAAGCCGGATCGAGAATCATTGTGCTCGCGCCGCTAATCCAAAACCAGGCAGGCGAATTCCGGGACGTCATCGAAAAGATCAAGCGCGAAGGATTCGTTCGCGTGCGGATTGACGGCCAGATCACGGAGCTGGATCGTTCCGAGCCGATCCGGCTTAAGAAGACTGAGCGACACACGATTCAGGCGGTGGTCGATCGACTGGTCATGCGCGAGGGAATCCGGGTCCGGCTGACCGATTCAATCGAAACGGCCCTCAAATGGGGTGGGAACCGGGTGGTCGTCCTACGGCAACCACGGAGTAATGGAGTAGTAGAGAAATGGAGTAACGGGAAATCCACTACTCCATCACTCCATCACTCCATCACTCCATCAGACGAATGGGAAGAACTGCGCTACTCGACCGATTACGGAAACGCGGAGACTGGATTCACGCTAGGAGAGCTCACTCCGAAACACTTTTCGTTCAATAGTCACCTGGGCGCTTGCCCGGCGTGCCACGGCCTGGGCACCCAGCTAATTATCGATCCCGATTTGATGATTTCCGATCCGGCCAAAACACTGACCGAAGGCGCGATCACGCCGTGGCGACGGGGCACAAAACGAATGCGGGCCTACTATCGTCATCTGCAAAGCGCGCTCGTAAAACATTTCCATGTGGAGGAAGATGTGCCGTTTGCTGATCTGCCGGACGAATTCAAAACTGCGCTTTACTTCGGCACGAATGGCCAGCCGATTGAAATGAGTTTCAGCGGCGACGGTGAAAAGAAGATCGAGAAGCCGTTTGAAGGACTGGTCCCACAAATGCAGCGGCTTTATGAACAAACCCAAAGCGAGTTCACGCGCAATCGCATTCGAGCGTTCATGGCACGTGAGCAATGCAAGGTCTGTGGCGGCGCCAGGCTCAAACCGGAGATTCTTGGGGTGACCATTCAGGGCGCCAGCGAATTGAACATTCACCAATTCAGCGAACAAACTGTGGAAGGGGCTGTGCGATTTATAAAGGCCCTGGAGCTGACTGCGCAACAACGAGTGATCGTCGCCGATGTCGTGCGCGAAATTCAATCGCGCTTACGATTTCTCGTCGAGGTTGGGCTCGGCTATCTAACGCTCAATCGCGAGAGCGGGACCCTTTCCGGCGGGGAAGCACAACGCATCCGGTTGGCGACGCAGATCGGCTCGGGCTTGGCGGGTGTCCTATATATTTTGGATGAGCCGAGCATCGGTTTGCATCAGCGCGACAATGCGCGTTTGCTCGGAACGCTGCGACGACTGCGCGATCTCGGCAATTCCGTCATCGTGGTCGAGCATGATGAAGAAACGATCCGGGCCGCCGACCACGTCGTCGATCTCGGACCGGGCGCAGGCCCGCGTGGCGGCGAAATCGTGGCTCAAGGCAGTATCGCGGAAGTTCTTCGCGCGAAAAATTCGCTGACGGCAGACTATCTTTCCGGGCGCGCGCGCATCTCGATTCCAAAACAGCGAACAAAACCTCACTCTATCAACAACCCGTCCGCCGTATCCTGGACGAAGGCGGATCAACCATCAACTATCAACCAATCAGAAGGTTGGCTTACCGTCGTAGGCGCGAATGAAAACAATCTTAAGAAAATCGATGTCTCTTTTCCTCTTGGCTGTCTTACCTGCGTGACCGGCGTCTCGGGCAGTGGCAAATCCACTCTGGTAGATGATATTTTCCGGCGCGCTCTTTTCCGGCACTTTTACAATTCAAAAGAAAAACCTGGCGTTTATCGGGCGATTTACGGCATCGAACAGATCGATAAGGCCATCGTCATTGACCAAAGCGCCATTGGCCGGACGCCTCGTTCCAATCCAGTCACCTACACCGGCGCATTTACACCCATCCGGGAATTGTTCAGTCAACTGCCAATGGCGCGGGTGCGCGGTTATGATGCGGGGCGTTTCAGCTTCAACGTGAAAGGCGGCCGTTGCGAAAACTGTGAAGGCGGCGGGTTAATTAAAATTGAGATGCATTTTTTGCCGGACGTTTACGTCGAGTGCGAAGTGTGTCACGGCAAACGCTATAATCGCGAGACGCTCGAGATCACCTACAAAGGCAGAAACATTGCTGACGTTTTGGATTTGACCGTGGATGAAGCGGCGCGCTTCTTCCGCAATGTGCCGAGCATTTCAGAAAAACTGAATTCGTTGCTGGATGTCGGCCTCGGTTATCTGCGGCTTGGTCAGGCTGGAACGACCCTTTCCGGAGGAGAAGCGCAACGGGTCAAACTTGCGACCGAGCTCGCGAAAAAAGCCACTGGCCGCACCGTTTATATTCTCGATGAGCCAACGACCGGATTACACTTTGCCGATATCGAAAAGTTGCTGCAAGTGTTGATGAAGCTGCGCAATGCCGGTAACACGGTGATAGTGATCGAGCACAATCTCGAGATGATTAAGTGCGCAGACTGGATCATTGACCTTGGACCCGAAGGTGGCGAGCGCGGCGGTGAGATCGTAGGAACGGGTCCGCCGGAGGAGATTGCCGGTCTTCCGGGTAGTCATACGGGGCGATATCTGCGGCCAATTCTAGAAAGAAAATGAGACGTATAAGGCATATAGCTCTCATAAGTCTCATCGCACTGGCCTCAGCTGCGCGCGGGGAGATTTCGACCGAGCTGGGGGAAGCCGCGGCCCCGCTCGCGCAGGGCGTGCCGGAAGTTGGGTCGCGCGCCTGGAAACGTTGCTCAACAAGAATTTGCCCGATCCAGAGTGGCGCGCGGTGGCCGAGAAACTCGCCGAAGCGCATGTGGACGCGAAACAGGACGAAGCGGCTTTGGTGTTACTGACGGATCCCCGGTTGCACGAGCTTCCATGGGCGAAGTTTTGGCGTGCCCAGGCCTTCGCCAGCCTGCATCGGTGCGCTGACGCGCTGCCGCTCTACGAACAACTGGAAGCGGACGAAACCTCATCCTATCACAAGGCAGCCATTTTTGGAGCGGCTGAAATGTTGCGCGCATTGGGAAGGC
>Ga0137375_10011105_pt1 | contig 10666 bp, 7 predicted proteins | sample SagtaG_24_FD_104936 | JGI IMG/M metagenome (GOLD analysis project Ga0137375, IMG submission 104936) | Vadose zone soil microbial communities from Sagehorn Ranch, Mendocino, California, USA - Sage1_R_113_16 metaG | ecosystem: Environmental > Terrestrial > Soil > Vadose zone | place: USA... | reverse complement strand
CTGGCGGTGGACGCTGAGCCTGATCGTGATCGTGCCGATCGTCGCCGTCGTGATTCGCTATTTCAGCCGGCGGCTGCGCCGCGTCGCGCGCGACGTCCAGCAGCGCACGGGCTCGATCACTCACGTTCTCGAGGAGATCATCGGGGCCCAGCGCGTGGTCAAGATCTTCGGCGGCGAACACTACGAAAGAACGCGCGCGGTTGTCGGCGCCAACAAGCTGCGTCAGTCGATGAGCAAGCAATCGTCGGCGAGTGCCGCCGGCTCGCCGCTATTGCAATTCGTGATCGCCTGCGCAGCCGGAGTCATCGTCTATATCGCCCTCAAACAAAGCGAGGTGGGAGGCTTCGACGCCGCGCGGTTCGCGGCGTACGTGATTTCGCTGCTCACGCTTCTCGACCGGTTCCGCGCGCTATCCGGCGTGAACGCCAGCATTCAAAAGGGCCTTGCCGGTGCCGAAAGCATCTTCGCCTTGATCGATCAGAAGCCCGAGGAGGACCGCGGCAAGCTCGAGCTCGCGCACGTCCGCGGAGAGGTCAAGTTCGATCGTGTGTCGCTGCGCTATCCTGGCCGCGACAAGAACGCGCTGTCCGAAGTGAGTTTTACGATTGCTCCGGGCGAGAGCGTCGCGCTGGTCGGCCCATCCGGCAGCGGCAAGACCTCGCTGGTGAATCTCGTTCCCCGCTTCTACCAGCCGACCGCCGGACGCATTCTTCTCGACGGAAACGACATCGATGATCTCACGCTCGCCAACCTGCGCCGCCAGATCGCGCTGGTCAGCCAGGAAGTCATCCTTTTCAACGATACGGTCGCGGCGAACATCGCCTACGGCGCCATGGCGCACGCGGCGCGTAACGCCATCGAGGATGCCGCCGCCGCGGCGCACGCGCTGGATTTCATTCGCGCGCTGCCCGGCGGTTTCGAGACCATCGTCGGCGAGAACGGCGTGCGGCTCTCCGGCGGCCAGCGGCAGCGCCTGGCGATCGCCCGAGCCATTCTCAAGAACGCACCAATCCTGATCCTCGACGAGGCGACCTCGGCGCTCGATTCGGAATCCGAACGTCACGTGCAGGCGGCGATGGAAACGCTCATGCGCGGCCGGACGACCATCGTGATCGCGCATCGGCTGTCGACCATCGAGCGGGTCGACCGGATCGCCGTGCTCGATGCAGGCCGCGTCGCCGAGCACGGAACGCATGCGGAGCTGCTCGCGCGCGACGGCCTTTACGCCAGGCTCCACCGCATCCAGTTCGCGACTGCAACCGCGGTCGCTTGACGAGAGTGAGGATTCTGCACACGGAGTCCTCGCTCGGATGGGGCGGCCAGGAGATAAGGATTCTTACCGAGGCCGCGGGGATGCGCCGTCGCGGCCACGACGTACGGGTCGCCGCACCACGCAAGGCGCCGATCTTCGACGAAGCAGAGCGATTCAGCGTGCCCGTCATCGCGTTGCCGATCGGCCGCAAGACGCCCGCGGGTGTGGTCGCATTGCGCCGCGTGCTGGCGAGCGAGCGCGTCGACGTCGTCAACAGCCACAGCTCCACCGACAGCTGGCTCGCGGCACTCGCCTGCCGCGCCTTCTGGCTCGGCAAGCGGCGCCCGCCTGCGCTGGTGCGCACGCGCCACATCTCGGCGCGCATACCGACCGGCGCGGCAACGCGCTGGCTGTATGCCAGGGCCACGGCCGAGATCGTCACCACAGGAGAAGCGATCCGCCAGCAATTGATCCGTGCCGCCGGGGTCTCGCCGGCGCGGGTCACATCGATCCCCACCGGCATCGACCTCGAGCATTTCGTGCCCGGGGACAAGTCGGCGGCGCGCCGTGCGCTGCACCTGCGCGAGGATGCGCCCCTCATCGGCATCGTCGCAACGCTGCGTAGCTGGAAGGGCCACCGCTTCCTCGTTGAGGCGATGACGCTGCTCGCACATCGCGAGGCACGGCTCGTCATCGTCGGCGACGGCCCACAGAAGAACGCGCTCGAAGCCCAAGTGCGTGACCTGCGCTTACGCGCGAGGGTGAGCCTGGTAGGCAACCGGCAGGACGTAGCGCCCTGGCTGCGCGCATTCGATGTTTTTGCGCTGCCTTCTTATGCCAACGAAGGCGTGCCGCAAGCGCTCCTGCAGGCGATGGCCGTCGGCGTTCCTTGCGTGACGACCGCCGCCGGCGCGATCGGTGAGATCGCGATCCACGATACGACCGCGCTGGTCGTCGCTGGGCAGAACGCGGTGGCGCTCGCGGCGGGTATCGACCGGCTGCTCGGCGACGCGGCGCTCGCATCGCGCCTCGCCTGGTCGGCGCGCGAACGCACGCAGTCGAAGTTCGGCATCGACGCGATGCTCGATGGCATGGACGCCGTGTTTCGCCGCGCAGCCCATGGCAACCGCTACCGCTGAACGCCGCAGCCGCTTCGCCGGGCGCGCGCGGGGCATCACTCGCGCGCTCCTCTCGTGATGGCGTTGCCGGAAGCCTACGCGCGTTCCCATCGGCGTATCGTGCCTGCATTGACGTCGAACCAGGACACAAATCCGGGCCCTCATAATGGCGCGCCGTCCGCGGCACGCGCCCATAAGACCACCGCGATGTCTCAAGCCCTCCCAATGCGTTCCCCGTCTCAGTCGGTCTATTCGCCCGAGTTCGTGCTTCTCGCCTGCATCGCGTTCGCGCTTCCGATGTTCGAAGGCGCGAAGAACATGCTCTGGGGACTGTACGCGCTCGCCTGGTATGTCAATCGCCTGCGCTACGGATGGTCGTGGGAAATGTTGGGCGGTCGTTGGGATCGCTGGGACACTGTGCTGACTGTCTGGCTCGCCAGCGCCGTGGTCGGCGCGGCGTTGGCGGGCATGCACCACGATGAATGGCGCGCATTCCGGGACACGCTGCGAATGACGTCGATCTTATGGTTCTTGAAGCGCAGCGGCTACGGCGACGCGCAATGGCTGCGCCTTCATGTCACGCTGCAAGCGGCCGTGACCATCGCTACGATCTGGGCGCTCGCCGCGCTGGCCTGGCCGCACCGGTATGAAGGGATCCAGCTCAACTCGGTCGGGCACGTCAACCAGAGCGTCATTTATATCGTCATTTGCTTCGGTACGCTCCTGGGCGGCGTATCCGCGTATTGGCGGAGGATGCGGCCCTGGCTGCGCGCGGTCGCGATCGCCGAATTCGCCATTCTCCTCGTGGCGCTGTTTGCCGCGGGAAGCCGCTCGGCCGCGGTGACGGCCATGCTCGGCGCCCTGGCGTTCGGGTTGCTGTGGCTCAAGCGCTCGGCGCGTCCGATCATCTGGATCCTGATTGCCATCGGCGCGTTCGGCGCCGTGGTCGCGGGCTTCGACACCGACATGCGGCGCAAGCAGGAATTTGCGAAGGAAAGCGCCTATGCGCTGTTGAACGAGCGCCATCCGATCTGGCAGCAGGCACTCGCGGGGTGGCGCACCTACCCAGCATTCGGCGTCGGCGCGGACAATTTCCGCCAGATCAGCGTCGGAGAGGTTCGAGCATGGCAAGAGGCGCGCGGGGAACGATACGATCCGACGCAGTTCGTCGCCACATCGCATGCGCACAGCCTGTATCTCAATACGCTGGCCGAACGCGGGTTGCTCGGTATCGCGGTCCTTGCCCTCTTGTTGGGCGCTTGGGCGTGGAGTGTGTTCGGCGACGTCCCGCGCGGAAGCGACCCGCCGCTCTATTGGTTGAACTGGACCGGCGCAGCGTCCGCGCTGGTGGCGACCGCGTGCATCGGCGTGTTCAACACGACGTTGCACGACGAGCACGGCCTCCTCGCGACGATGCTCCTCGGCGTGTGGCTGGGACACAAGCGATCGCGCGCCGCGCGCCTCACGACGTAAGCGGTAACGCAAAGGCGAAGCGAACGATCGGGTCAGCGGCGACGCGGCGCGCGCAGCGGCAACGGCGCCGCGGCATCGAAGGGCGCTTCCACTGGAATCGCCTTCACCGACGCGCCGGCAGGCGGCGAGTATTCGGGAATCCACGCCTTGAGCCACGAGCGGACCTCGGCATCGCCGGCGGCGCGGTCGCGCTCCAGCCACGCGATCATCTGCTCGATGGTACCGGCACCGTTCGTGCGGGCGTGCGCGATAAACAGTTTCGGATGCGGTGTCGCCAGCGTCGTTTCTTCGGAAGCAAGCGGCTCTTCGTAGAGTTTTTCTCCCGGGCGCAGCCCCGTGAACACGATACGGATCGCGTCGGGGTCGGCGCCGGAGAGCCGAATCATGTCGCGGGCGAGATCGACGATTCGCACCGGTTCGCCCATGTCGAGCACGAGCACCTCGCCGCCCCTGCCCATCAGGCCCGCTTGGAGTAGCAGTTGTGTCGCCTCGGAGAGCGACATGAAATAGCGCGTGATCTCCGGGTGCGTGACTGTCACCGGACCGCCGCGGGCGATCTGCTCGCGGAACCGCGGAATGACGCTGCCCGCGCTGCCGAACACATTGCCGAAACGCACGACGACGAACTCCGTCCCCCCGTTCTGCAAGCTCTGGCAGATCACCTCGGCGAGGCGCTTGGACGCGCCCATCACGTTAGTCGGATTGACGGCCTTGTCGGTCGAGACCAGGACGAATTTTTCGACTTTCGCGGCGACTGCGGCGCGCGCGAGCACCCAGGTGCCGTAGGCGTTGTTGCGCACCGCCTGCCAGGCATTGGTTTCTTCCATCAACGGCACGTGCTTGTACGCGGCTGCGTGAAAGACCACGGACGGCTTTTCGCGCGAGAGTAGCTGCTCGACCAACGTGGCATGCTTGGCATCGCCGACGATAGTGACTACCGGCAGGCCCGGAAACTCGTCTTCCAGCCCCTGCTGGATCTGATAGAGCGCGTACTCGGACAGCTCCAGGAGCACCAGCCGGGCGGGCCGATAACGCGCGACCTGACGACACAACTCGGCGCCGATCGAACCACCCGCGCCGGTAACCAGTATCACCCTGTCGCCCAGCCATTCGCGCAGGCCCGCGCTGTCGAGCACGACGGGGTCGCGACCGAGAAGGTCGTCGAGCTCGACGTGACGTATCGTCGTCAACTGCGACCGCCCGCTGATCAGGTCTTCATACGACGGTACGGTCAGCGCCTCGAGTCCGGCCGCCGCGCAAAGCTCGGCGACGCGGCGGCGCACACTGTGCGCCGCCGACGGCAGCGCGATGATCACGGTGCGCACGCCATAGCGCCGAACCCACAACGGCAATTCTGCGATGGGTCCCAGGACGCTGACGTTGCGCAGGAGCCGCCCCTGTTTCGCGGGATCGTCGTCGAGCAGACCGACGACGCGCCATTGGCGGCTGTGTGCGAGCTCCTTGGTCAGCAGCGCGCCGGCCTCGCCGGCACCGAGGATCAGCACCGGCTCGCCGAGCGCCGCGAGCGGGCTGTAGAGCCGATGCTCCTTCCAGATGCGGTAAGTAAAGCGACTGCCCGCCATGAGAAAGATCAATACCGGCGGATAGAGGATGAGCACGCTGCGCGGCACGACGGAGGTCAACTGCATCATCACCAGCACGACCGGGATCGCCACCGCGCCCAAGCCTGCCGCGAGCACGATGCGCTGCAGGTCCGGCAAGCTCGCGAAGCGCCATAACCCGCGGTACAGGCCAAACGCCAGAAAGATTCCGGCTTGGAGCGGCAGGATCCAGGCGAGCGTGTGCCACATGTCGGAAAGCTGTGGCTCGTGCAGGTCCATGTTGGACCGGAGCCAATAAAGCCCGCCCCAGGCAACCCCCGCCGCACAGACGTCGTGCACGAACGCGAGCCAGGCCCGCCAGTTAGCCCTTACTCTCTTCAAATCCCACTCCTCGCCGACGCCAATGATACTCGATCACCGCGAATATAAGCGCGAGAATCGCCGCCCAGACGACGAGTAACGCGATGCCGGCGGCAGGTGCCCAAACCAGCACCGCGAGACTCGAGCCTGCAACTGCGACCATCAGCGCGGCATAGAGTGCCAAGGTTCGACCATGCCCCCAGCCGATCTGCACCAGTCGCTGATAGTAATGTTCCCGATGCGCTTCCCAAATCCGCGCCCCCCGCAACAGCCGATACACCAAGGTCGCCGTCGCGTCCGCGATGAAGGGCAGGAAGATCAACGTCGGAAACCACGCGGGCCACCACAGTTCCTGCCATCCCGTGATGCCGAAGATTGCGGCAAGGAAGCCGAGCGGAACGGCGCCAACATCGCCCAAAAGGACATGGGCAGGTGGCGCATTGCGAAGCAGGAACGGGACCGCCGCCGCGACCAGTGCGAGGAAGAGTGTCGCCGCAGCGCTCCCCGCCAGCCAAGCTGCGGCCGCATACGCGCCAAATCCGATGCAGGCCATCGCTCCCGCCAGCCCGTCGCTGCCGTCCATGAAATTGTAGAGATTCGCCATCCACACGATCGCCAGAACGGCGACAAAGGGGTTGAGCGGGGGAGCGGCAAGCCACGTCCACGCCGCGGCGGCCGCGAGGTGTATCGTGAGCCGGAACGCTGGATGCACGCCGCGGAGATCATCGAGGAGCGACACGGCGATGACGGCGGCGAGCGGCCCGAGCCACGGTTTGGCGCCGGGCAACCACAGCGTTCCCGCGAACCAGCCCGCCCAAATCGCCAGACCACCGCCGCGCGGTATCGCGCGCACGTGCAGCGAGCGCGCATTCGGCACATCGAGGGGCAGAAGGCCCGCGCGCCGAAGCAGTGTGCCAAGGACAGCCCAACTGACCGCGGCAGCGATGACTGCCGCCAATCCCGTCATTGCCGTGTCGCGCCCTTGCGCGTATCGGATTGGCTCGGGCACAACGTCGGCAAGCCGTTGTTCGCAACCATTTTTGCGAGCCTGGGCAAGCGAGCGCCGCAGAGGCGCTCGTAGAGGCAATTATACTCGGCGCGATGCTTCTGCCGCGTCGGCCTAAAAGCGGCGTCTTGTTGCAATTAAACAACAGGCTTCGCAGGGGGTTTTAGGGTCGCGGGTTTTAGCTTGCCAATGGATTCGCCGCTTTGGCACAATGACCTCAACTTCTCGCTACCTCCTGAGAAGGTTCCGATGGCAGGCGCAAAAGCTGTTTGCTCGCCTATTTTTTCCGTTACAAGGAGAAACTTCATGAATAAGAAGCTCGTCGCTCTTGCCGTCGCCGGCGCATTTGCGCTGCCGCTGGCCGCGCAAGCGCAAACCGCGAACGTAACGCTCTACGGTCGCTTGAATCTGGACTTGGAATTCGTCAAGGGAAAGCAGGCTGATGGCTCGGACCCGACCGTCAATCGCGTCAGCAGCAACTCGTCGCGCTTCGGGATGCGCGGCACCGAAAGCCTTGGCGGCGGTCTTAACGCCATCTTCCAGATCGAGTCCAACGTCAACGGTGACACGGGCCAGGGTCCAGGCGGGAACCTGGCGAGCCGCGAAACGTTCGTCGGCCTGCAGGGGAGCTGGGGCAAGGCGACCATCGGTAAGTTCCTGATGCCCTTGGATGACCTGCACCCGATCTTCGGTAACGCCCCGACGCTGACGACCTCGATCCTGGCGACGGCCGCGCTGTGGGCGCAAGGACCGTTCTCGAAGGGTGCGGGCGGCTTCGACGCGCGCACCGGCAACAGCATTCGGTACGACTCGCCGAACTTCAGCGGCTTTACCACGGCTTGGCAATACTCGACGCGCGATTCGTCGGGCGATCAACAAAACACCGTCACGTGCACGGCACCTTTTCCGCCCTCCACAACCTGCCCGACTCCCACCGTCGGGACTGGGGGCGACAGTGGCGATCATCCTTCGGAGCTGCGTCATGCCTACGTGATCGGCGGCAACTTGATCTACGCCAACGGACCGTGGCAAGCGGGCATCGCTTTCGAGCGCAACCAGAAGGTCCGCGGCCCGACCCTGAAAGATACTGACTGGACGATCACCGGCGCGTACGACTTCGGCACGATCATGCAGGGCTTCGGCTTGCGCCTGGCCGCTGCATACGAACGCATCAAGTACGACACGCCGAGCGGCGACCTGAAGCGCGATTTCTGGGCCGTGTCGGGCACGGTCCCTGTTGGAGGCGGCAAGGTCTACCTGTTCTACGGCCGCGCCAATGAGGGCAAGGGTGGTGCTGCTGACGGAACGACCGTCGGCGGCCTGGTCAAGGGTCCGAACACCAAGTCGCAGCAGTGGGAAGTGAGCTACAGCTACAGCCTGTCACCGCGCACGCTGCTTTACGCCGGCTACGTCAGGCTGAACAACGAGTGCAATGCCAAGTACAGCTTCAACATCAACGGGTACACGATCAACACGAGCCATAGGTTCGACAGCCTCGACACGGTCCCCTGCAACGGCAAGCCGGCGGGCGCCGTATTCGGCATCGTGCATTTCTTCTAAGCTATTGCAACGCGCAAGTCCCAGGTTCGACTGGGTTTGAAGTGATCACGCGGGCGTCCGATGGGCGCCCGATTTTTTTGCCTGATTTTGCGCCGTGTGCGGAACCGCGGCGGCGTTGCAGGTCTCATTCGTAAATGATCGATGATCTGATTCTGGGTTTCGACCGCGCCTTGCGCACGCTTTCGGGCACCGCCGCGAGCGGGCGCTCGAATCCCGCCGCCGGTATGCCGGAGCCCGAGCTCACGCCCGACGAGCGGCGTCACGCCGCGGGGCTGATGCGCGTCAATCACACGGGGGAAGTGTGCGCGCAGGCGCTGTATCAGGCGCAGGCCCTGACCGCACGCGACGGCGCGATCCGCCTCCGCTTCGCGCACGCGGCGCGGGAGGAAGAAGAGCATCTCGCATGGACGCAGCAACGTCTCGCCGAGCTCAACGACCGCCCGAGTCTCGTCAATCCGTTGTGGTATGCAGGCTCGTTCGCGATCGGACTGGCCGCCGGCATGACCGGCGACCGCACGAACCTCGGCTTTGTCGTCGAAACCGAGCGGCAGGTCGAAGAGCATCTCTCAGGTCACATGGACCGTTTGCCTCCCGGCGACTTCAAGAGCCGCGCTATCGTCGCCGCAATGCGCGACGACGAAATGCGCCACGGCGCCGCCGCACGCGATTCGGGCGCGGCCGACTTGCCTTGGCTCGCGCGCATGCTCATGCGGGCAACTGCGCGCTTGATGACCCTCACCGCGTACCGCGTGTAGCGGCACTGGCGCGACGTGCGACAATGAGCGGGGCCGTGGCAGAAAGATCGGATGAAGAGCGCGCTCATCACCCTGTTCGTTGCTTCCGCCACCCTCTTTTCACCGGGGGCGGAAGCTCAGATCGCCAATGTAAGGCTCTACGGCAGCCTCAATATCGATCTCGAACTTGTCAACGGCGTCACATGCAACAACCCTAGCCCGCCCGGCTGCGGCGGGGCAGGCAACGAAAGACAGAATCCCACCGTCGTTCGCGTCAGCAGCAATTCATCACGCTTCGGCCTGCGCGGCAGCGAGTATCTGGGCCGCGGTCAGGTCGCCATTTTCCAGATCGAATCCTCGGTCCAGGCGGATACCGGCGGCGGCACGCTCGCCGGGCGCGAGACCTTCGTGGGACTCCAGGGCGACTGGGGCACGTTGAAGCTGGGCCATTTTCTGACCCCTTACGACGATCTCCTGCCGATCTTCGGCAATGCGCCAACGCTGACGACCTCGATGTTGTCGACGGCGGCAATCTGGGCGCAGGGACCGCTGTCGAAAGTGCAAGGCGGTTTCGACGCCCGGCTCGGCAACTCGATCCGCTACGAAACGCCACCGATGGGAGGGTTCAGCGGCGAGCTGCAATACTCGACGCGCGACTTCGCTCCCGATGTCGACAGCGCCAACAACGGCGACCAACTCTCCGAGCTGCGGCACGCCAACGTCGTCGGTATCGGTGCCTTTTACAGCAAGGGGCCGATCGATTTCGGCGTCGCCTACGAGCGCAACAACAAGGTCCGCGCCGAGACATTCAACGACGACGCGTTCTCGATTGCCGCCGCCTACGACTTCGGCTTTGCTTTGCCCGGCGTCGGCCCGCGCCTGGGCGTCGTCTATGAGCGCCTGAGGTATGACACCATCACGAGCGATCTCAAGCATGGCGATCTGAAGCGCGACTTCTGGGGCGTTTCGGCCACCGTGCCGGCAGGGGGCGGCTCGATCTACGCGTTCTGGGGCCGCGCCGGCAACGGCAAGGGTAGCGCCGACGACGGCACGGCGGTCGGCGGTCTGACCAAAGGCGCGGGCTCGGCGGGCGAGCAATGGGAGCTCTCCTACAGCTACCCGCTGTCACTGCGCACGCTGCTCTATGCCGGTTTCGTCAAGCTGAACAACCGCGCCAATGCGCGCTATAGCTTCAACATCAATGACTACAGCACGGTACCGGGCGCCAGGCCGGCGGGTATCGTGTTCGGCATGGCGCATTTCTTCTAACGCGTTCCACGGCCCTGGCCGAATGAATTCGGCCCTACAAGAGTTTCATCCACTCGCGTAGCGCTTTCAGTCGCGCGGCCCGTACGCGCCGCGGAACCTCCCTGGCCTGCGGTCGCGCGGCAACGATGGCACCCGCATCGATCTCGCGCACGATGGCCAGCGCGGCGGCGAGCCGTGCAGCGGGCGGATAATCCGCCCGCGAAGATCGGGAGCTCGATTGCCGATTCGCTGCACACACCCGCAGCAGTTGCTCGAATCGCTCGGGCCGGCGCAGCGCGTCGGCGGCCAGCATGAGATCGAGCAGCGCAGCCGGCGTAAGCTCAGCCGCGCGG
>Ga0137375_10011099_pt1 | contig 10668 bp, 9 predicted proteins | sample SagtaG_24_FD_104936 | JGI IMG/M metagenome (GOLD analysis project Ga0137375, IMG submission 104936) | Vadose zone soil microbial communities from Sagehorn Ranch, Mendocino, California, USA - Sage1_R_113_16 metaG | ecosystem: Environmental > Terrestrial > Soil > Vadose zone | place: USA... | reverse complement strand
CGGACGCGCAGGTCACCGAGCTCGACGGTCGTGCCGACGGGGAGCTCGTGGCGCGCGACGAGCGCGTCGCGCTCGGGCCCGAAGTCGTTCGCCCGCCGATGGAGTGTGGCGAGGTCGGACGCGACCACCCCGCCCGTGGCAACGGCGACGACGACGGCGGCGCTCCACATCAGGAGCGCGCGCGGGGAACGCACGAGCACGACGTGACGGACGCCGCCGGCGGACCGGCGTGCCGGTTCTACGACGAGCCGGAGCTGGAGGAGCCGGTGCTGGACGAGCCCGTCGACGCCGGCGGCTTCGACTCCTTCGACCCCCCCGAGCCGGACGAGCTGTCGGGCTTCCCGTCGCTCTTCGACGAGTCGGACGGCTCCTTGGCCTTGCCGCGCTTGCCGTTCGAGCGGCTGTCGGTCTTGTAGAAGCCGGGGCCCTTGAGGACGATCCCGGCCGGGGTCAGCACGCGCACGAGGCGGCCGCCGCAGGGGTCGTCGTGCGTGGACAGCGGATCCTCGCTGAACGCCTGCCACACGTCGAGCTCGTCGCCGCAGCGCTCGCACCGATAGCGATAAGTCGGCATCGCAGCTCCTGCGCGTCCCGGTCGGATTCCCCCGAACCGTTAGCACTCTTTCCGTTCGACTGCTAAGCGTACCAGGGTCGCGGCCGGCCGCCTCCGTGGCCAGAATGTGCGCGTGGTCGCCGTCGTGCTGCTGATCCCGCTGGCCTACCTGCTCGGCTCGTTCCCGAGCGCTGCCATCGTGACCGGGGCGGCGGGCCGGGACGTCACCAAGGAAGGCTCCGGCAACCCGGGCGCGTCCAACACCTACCGTCTCCTCGGCTGGAAGGCGGGGCTCCTCGTGCTCGCGCTCGACATGGGCAAGGGCGCGCTGGCAGCGGGCGCGGGCATCGCGCTCGAAGGGCACCGGGGCGCGTGGATCCTCGGGGTCGCAGCTGTGCTGGGCCACGTCTTCCCCGTGACCAGACATTTCCGCGGTGGGCGCGGTGTCGCGACCGCGGGCGGCGTCGTTGCTGCACTCTTCCCCGTCATCTGCGCGGGTGCCGCGCTCGTGTGGTTCTTCATCGCGCGGGTCTTGCACAAGGCATCGGTCGCGTCGATCGTGGTCGCGATCGCGTTCCCGATCGCGGTGGCCGCGGTCGGATGGGGACCACTCGACATCGCGGTCACCAGCGCGCTCGGGCTGCTCGTGATCACGCGTCATCTCGGCAACGTGCGCCGCCTCGTCCGCGGCGAGGAGCCGGACGTGACCGGGGCTCTCGGTGAAGGTGACGGGTAGCGTGATCAGCGCGCCATGACGACTCTTGCTGTCACGAAAGCCGTGATCCCCGCCGCGGGATTGGGCACGCGCTTCCTCCCGGCGACGAAGAGCCAGCCGAAGGAGATGCTGCCTGTCGTCGACAAGCCCTCGATCCAATACGTGGTCGAGGAGGCGGTGCGCGCCGGGCTCACCGACGTGCTGGTCATCACCGGACGCGGCAAGCACGCCATCGAAGACCACTTCGACCGGAACTTCGAGCTCGAGTTCTACCTCGAGCAAGCCGGCAAGGACGCGCTGCTGAAGGAGGTGCAGGCCGTCAACGACCTCGCCGACTTCCACTACATCCGCCAGCGCGACCCACTCGGGCTCGGCCACGCGGTGTCGGTCGCGCGCGAGCACGTCGGTCGTGAGCCGTTCGCGGTCCTGCTCGGCGACGACATCATGGTCGACGACGCGCACTTGCTCCGGACGATGCTCGACGTGCACAGGCGCGACGGTGGCTCCGTCCTCGCGCTGATGGAAGTCTCGGCCGACGAGGTGTCGCTTTACGGCTGCGCGGAGGCAGCACCGCACGACGAGGCCGGTGGCAACCGGGTCATGCAGGTGACGTCGATCGTCGAGAAGCCACGCCCGGACGATGCGCCGTCGAACCTCGCGGTGATCGGACGCTACGTGTTCGAGAACGAGATCTTCGGCGCGATCGAGCGGATCGAGCCGGGCGTGGGCGGCGAGCTCCAGCTCACCGACGCCATCGGGGTGCTGCTCGAGGAACGTCCGGTGTACGGCGTGGTGTTCTCCGAGGGCCGCTACGACATCGGCCAGAAGCTCGACTTCCTGCGGGCCAACGTCGAGCTCGCGCTCGACCGCCCCGATCTCGGTCCGGAGCTCGCGACGTTCCTCGCCGACATCGTGCAGCGGCGAGGCCTCGGATGAGCCTCGTCCCCGTGCCCGACGTGCAGCGGGAGATCCTCGACGCGGTCGGGGTGCTGCCCACCGTCGGCATGGCCGTCGGCGAGGCACGCCGGCTCGTGCTGGCGAGCGACGTCGCCACGAGCGAGGACGTGCCCCCGTTCGCGAACACGGCGATGGACGGCTACGCGGTGCGGGCGGCCGACACGGCGGGCGCGTCACCGTCGTCCCCGGTGCGGTTGCGGGTGGTCGCGGAGCTGCCGGCCGGTCGTGCCCCCGACGTCGCGGTGGGCGCCGGCGCGGCGATCCGGATCATGACCGGGGCGCCGATGCCGCCGGGGGCGGACGCCGTCGTGATGGTCGAACGCACGGAGCGCGACGGCGACGACGGTGTGCGCGTCGAGGTCGAGGCGAGGGTCGGTGATCACGTTCGCCCCGCCGGCGGGGACCTCCAGGCGGGTCAGGTCGCGTTCAGAGCGGGGTCGGTGTTGTCACCCGCGCATGTCGGCGTGCTCGCGAGCATCGGTGTACGGAGGGTGCGGGTCTTTCGGCGTGCACGCGTCGGGGTGCTCTCGACCGGCGACGAGATCGTCGAAGAAGGCGCGCTCGAGCCGGGCAAGATCCGCGATGCCAACCGGCCGATGCTGCTCGGGCTCGCACACGAGGCGGGCGCGGAGCCCGTCGACCTCGGGATCGCGCGCGACGACGAGGATCGCATCGTGGCGATCCTCGAAGACGCGCTCACGCGCTGCGACGCGGTGCTGACGAGTGGTGGCGTCTCGGTCGGCGACTACGACTACGTGAAGGCCGCGATCGACCGTCTCGGCTCCCTCGAGTGGCGCCAAGTGGCGATCAAGCCGGCGAAGCCTCTCGCGTTCGGGCTCGCGCGTGACGTGCCGGTATTCGGCCTTCCGGGCAATCCTGTGTCGTCGCTGGTGAGCTTCGAGCTCTTCGCGCGGCCGGCATTGCTGCGCATGATGGGCCACACGCGGTGCTTCCGGCCCGAGATCGTCGCGCGCGCCGATCACGCGTTCACGCGCAAGCGTGACGGCAAGCTGCATCTCGATCGTGTGCAGGTGCGATGGGACGGCGACGGCTACGTCGCGGGTCGGAGCGGCGCGCAGGAGAGCAACATGCTGTCGGCAACCGCGGCCGCCAATGGTCTCGCGCTCGTTCCCGACGGCGACGGTGTCTCGGCCGGCGAGCCGATACGCGTGATGCTCCTCGACGAGCCCCGCGCCGAGTCCCCGTCGTTCTGGAGCGCGTGAGGCGTCGATTCGACGCTCCGGGATCTCCGGAACGCCAGAAGGAGCGGGACGCGAAGCGGCCGGGGGCTTGCACCCCCGGCCGAGCTTCCGCCCGATCCCCGGCCCGCCCCAAGAAGGGCCGGGACCGGATCCGCCCGCGGCGGGCGCCGAATCAGCCCCGCCGGCGCCTCGACGGCGGCATTCCCCCAGCCGGAATGCCCGCCGCCACCGCGGACGAATGCCCGACACCATCCGGGCCCGTCCCCATTCCGGGCGCGCGCCGAGGAGCGGTCGAGATGGTCGGGCCGGAGATCGGGTCCCGCGTGTCCACCCGCACGCGGAGCCCCCGCGATCGATCGCGTTGCCATCGGTCGAACCGAGCCACGTCCCTCTCGTTTTCCCGCTCAGAAACGACGACGACCGGCACCCGTGAAAGGGGCCGGTTTCGCCTGGCTCCCCGCCGGCGCTAGCGACCAATGAAGGCCGGCGGATCGGTGCCTCCCCGAGAGAGGGCTCGGTTGTCATCGTCTCCGCACGCTTGGTGTCGGAGCCAGGCCATGTAACCACGCAGAGTGGTCACTGTCAACCGAGCGGGCACGGAACGTGACGGCAAGATCGGGCCGGGCCCGGCGGGCATAGCCTGGGGGCCGTGCGGCGGCCCGTTCCCATCCCCCTCGTCGACCCGTTCGCCCGACGAGTCAAGGATCTGCGGATCTCGATCACCGACCGCTGCAACTTCCGATGCAGCTACTGCATGCCGGCCGAGGGCATGGTCTGGCTCGACCGACACGAGCTGCTCACGTACGAGGAGCAAGCCCGGATCGCACGGGTGTGCGTCGACCGGTACGACTTCGACGCGATCCGTGTGACCGGCGGGGAGCCCACGGTGCGGGCGCACCTGACGCGATTGTTCGAGCTGCTCGCGCCGCTCGGCGTCGACCTGGCGATGACGACGAACGGCGTGCGGCTCCCGGAGCTCGCTCACGACCTCGCCGCTGCCGGTCTCCGCCGCGTGAACGTGTCGCTCGACTCGCTCCAGCGCGACACGTTCATCGCACTGACCCGCCGCGACGAGCTCGACCGCGTGCTCGCGGGCATCGACGCCGCGCTCGACGCCGGGCTGCAACCGGTCAAGGTCAACTGCGTCGTGATTCGAGACGTGAACGACCACGAGGTGGTCGATCTCGCCGCCTTCGGGCGGGCGAAAGGCGTAGGGGTCCGCTTCATCGAATTCATGCCACTCGACGCGACCGGCGACTGGTCGATGGACCAGGTCGTGCCCGCGCGAGAGATCCTCGACCGCATCGACACGGTGTTCCCGCTCGACCGCGATGCGTCTGCCGGCGCGCACGTCGAGCCGGCCGCGTCGTACCGCTATCTCGACGGTGACGGTGACGTCGGCGTGATCGCGAGCGTCACCGAGCCCTTCTGCGGCGACTGCGATCGCGTACGGATCACCGCCGAAGGCAAGTTCCGGACATGCCTGTTCGCACTGGACGAGACCGACCTGAGAGCGTTGCTACGCGGTGGCGGCACCGACGACGACCTGGCGCACGCGATCGCGGCCGCGGTAGGCACGAAGTGGGCGGGACACCACATCGGACAGGTCGACTTCGTGCGCCCGTCGCGTTCGATGAGCCAGATCGGCGGTTGATGCGAGCGACGGCGCCGTGGGTATCCGGCGGCGCAGCGAGCGTGGCCCGAGCGGCCCGGCGCCGGGGGCGCCGAGAGCGGGAGTCTTGACAATGGGCAGTCGCAACGGGTGGGGGCGAACGGTACGGTTGGCCGCGTGACGGGCAAAGTGCGCCGGTGGCGCGCGCCCGAGCTCTCGGGGCAGCAGGCCAGCCTCGTTGCGATCGGCTTCGTCGTCGTGGTCGCGGTCGCCGACTCCCTGCGTCACGGGTCCGCACTCCTCGGCGCGCTCGCGGTACTCGCGCCGTTCTTGGTGGCTGCGTACGGCACTCCCGGCCAGACGCTCGCCGTCGCCGTCGCCGCGTTCGGTGGCGCGACAGCTGCGAGCGTGTCCGACGACTTCTTCATCACCGGGGACCGGCTCGCGATCATGAGCGTCGTTGCGCTCGCCGGGGCCGCGGCCGTGTGGCTCGCCGACCGGCGGCTGCGTCGCGAGAACGAGCTGGCGCGCGAACGGCCCGCGGCCGAGCTCGGGCGGCGGCTCGAGCTCGCGCTCGTGGCCGGGCGCATGGGCACGTGGTCGTGGGACATGGCGAGCGGCCATGTCGAATGGGACGACGCGTGCTCGGCGTTGTTTGGTCTCGCCCGCAAGGACTTCGTCGGCACGTTCGACGCGTGGGTGGCCATGCTCCACCCCGACGATCGCGACGCCGCGGTCGCCGAGGTATACGACGCGGTCGAAGCGCGCAGCGGCTTCCGCTTCGACCACCGCTGCGTCTGGGCCGATGGCAGCGTGCACTGGCTCGAGGGCGCGGGCGAGGTCGTGCTCGGCGGCGACGGGCAAGTCGTCGGCGCGACCGGCGTGGTGATCGACATCGACGCCCGTGTTCGGAGCGAAGAGGCCGAGCGCGCGGCACGGGAGGCCTCGGAGCGCAGCGCCATGCAGCTCGACGAGCTCCGTCGCGCCGAGCGCGAGACGCGGGAGCGCCTGGACGTGATCATGCGCACCGCGCCCGTGGGCCTCGCGTTCGTCGACACGCATCTGTGCTACGCGATCGTCAACGAGAAGCTGGCCGAGATCAACGGGCTCGCGGTCGAGGACCACCTCGGCCGGCGAGTGGCCGATGTCGTGCCGGACCTCGCCGAGGTGAACGAGGAGCTGTTGCGGCGCGTGCTCGAGACCGACGCGCCGATCACGGACGTCGAGCTGCAAGGTGAGACCAGCGCCCGGCCGGGGGAGCGACGCGACTGGCTCGTCTGCTACTACCCCGTGGACGACGCCGCGGGCAATGTGATCGGCGTCGGAATGACCGTCGTGGAGATCACGGAGAGGCGCCACGCCGAGGAAGCGGTGTGGGAGTCCGCCACGCGGGCGGCGATGCTGCTCGAGCTCTCGCAGTCGCTGGCAGTGGCGGGTGACACGGAGACGGTCACCGAGGTGATCCTCACGCGCGCACTCCCCTCGGTCGGTGCGCGCGGCGGCCTCGCGATCGTGGAGCGGCAGGCCGGCGTGCTGCGCAACGTCGGCATCACGGGCTACCCCCAGGGTGAGCTCGAGAACTGGCAGACGGTTCCGCTCGACGCGCCTACCCCGATCAGCGACGCCGCCCGCGACGGACACCCGCGCTACGTCGAGAGCGCGTCCCACCTTGCGCGCGAGTACCCACACCTTGCACGAGTGCGCGCCGCAACCGGGGACGAGGCGTTCGTCGCGCTCCCACTCAAGGCCTCGGCCGGGGACTCCAACGGCGTCCTGATGGTGGCGTACCCGCACGCGCGCACGTTCTCTCCCGATGAGCGCATGTTCCTCGAGACGCTGGCAACGATCTGCGGGCAGGCGCTCGGCCGCGCCCAGCTCACGGAGCTCGAGCACGCGCTCCAGCTCTTGAGCGCGCTCGACAGCATGCTCGATGCAGTGGCCATCGACAGCGCCGTCCGCGACGAGCACGGGCGCATCGTCGACTTCCGTATCGAGTACATGAACGCGGCACGTGCGGCTGCCGCCGGCCAGTCCGCCGGTCAGCTGATCGGGAAGTCGTTGCTCGAGGTCGCTCCCGACATGAAGGGCTCCGAGCTGTTCGACGGGTACGCGCGAGTCGTCGAGACGGGCGAGCCGCTCCGTCTCGACGCGGTGCCGTACGAGCAGCTCGTCGGTGGCCGCGACGACGGCACCGGAACCTACGCGGTACAGGTGACAAGGTTCGGAGACGGTCTGATCGTCGCCGCGCGTGACGTGACGGAGCAGGAGCGAGCCTTGGCCGCGCTCCGCGAGAGCGAGGCACGGCTAGCCCAGGCACAGCGCATCGCGCATCTCGGTAGCTGGGAGTGGGATGCGGCGACCAACTCCGTTACCTGGTCCGACGAGATGTACCGCATCTACGGCCGCGAGCGCGGGGCAGAGTTGCACACGCTGGACCAGGCGATCGCGCTCTGCTCACCTGAGTCGCGTGAAGCGGTCCGGCGCGAGCTGCTCGAATCGATGCGGGACGGCGGCGCAGTCACGTTCGAGCAGAAGCTCGTTCGCGACAGCGGTGAGGTGCGCGTCACGATCGTGAACGCCGAGCCCTTCCACGACGAAGCCGGGACGTTGATCGCGCTGCGAGGCACCACCCAGGACGTCACCGAGCAGCGGGCCGCGCAGGAGGCCCTGTTCCACGCGGCGACCGAGCTCGAACGCGAGCAGGAGCTGCTCGAAGCGCTGCAGCGCGCGATCCTCCCGCACGAGCTGCCGGAGGTCGACGGCGTCGCGCTGTCGGCGCACTACCTGCCCGCCTCGATGGACGTGGAGATCGGCGGTGACTGGTACGACGCGTTCGTGCTCCCCGACGGCCGCCTCTGCCTGTCGGTCGGCGACGTTGCTGGGCACGGCATCCAGAGCGCGGCGACGATGGGCCAGCTGCGGAATGCGTTCCGCGCGTACGCGCACGCAGGGTTCGGCCCCGCGCAGACACTCGGTCACCTCGACCAGCTGCTGTACACGTCGGGTGAATCCGACTGGAGCTGCGCGACGTGTCTCTTCGTCGAGTACACCCCGTCGACACGGCGGCTCCGCTGGGCCCGGGCGGGGCACCCACACCCGCTGCTGCACGGTCGTGGGGCGCTCGAGCTCGTCGGCGCGGGCGGTCCGCCGTTGGGCGCCGGCATCCCCGAGTACGACGAGGCCGACGTGACGCTCACCCCGGGCGACGTGCTGTTCCTCTACACCGACGGGCTGATCGAGCGGCCAGGTGAGATCCTCGACGTCGGGATCGAGCGCCTGCTCCGCACCATCGAGTCGCTCGACCCCGACGACGACTTCAACCTCTACGCCACCCGTGTCTGCACGGAGGTGCTGGCCGACCGTCCCCGGCGAGACGACGTCTGCGTGCTCGCCCTGCGCGTCGCCGACCAGGCATCCGGCTGAGCCGGCCTCTTCCTCCTACACTTTCGACCGTGGCGTCCGAGTTCACCCACCTCGATCCGCTCGGGCGGGCACGGATGGTCGACGTCACGTCGAAAGAGCCCTCGCACCGTCGGGCGGTCGCGCGCTGCAACGTGTACATGGAGCCGGACACCGCCTCGAAGATCGCCTCCGGCGCGATCACGAAGGGCGACGTGCTTGCCGTCGCGCGCGTCGCCGGCATCCAGGCGGCCAAGCAGACGCCCAACCTCCTCCCCCTCTGCCATCCACTGCTCGTGGGTTCGGTCTTCGTAAACTTCAGGATCGAGGAGGATCATGTCGAGGTCGAGGCCCAGGTCGACACCGTCGACCGGACCGGCGTCGAGATGGAGGCGCTCACTGCCTGCGCCGTCGCCGCGCTCACGGTCTACGACATGTGCAAGTCCGTCGACCGGGGCATGACGATCGGCGACCTCGCCCTCTGGGAGAAGACAGGGGGACGATCTGGTCACTTTCGGCGCGCAAGTGACCACAAGGTATCGGAATAAAATTCGAGAAATCCGGCCGAAGACTTGACGTCGCTTGCAACGGACTGACTAGCCTTCGGTCATTCCCACGGCGGATCCCTCGAGGTGAAGTCGTGTCTGATAGCGGGCGGCTAGCGCGGGAGCAACCGAGGAACCTTGGCGATCCTGGTCATCCTGATCCTGGCGATCCTCTGGGCGGCGGTGCTGCTCCCGCCGATCCTGCGCTCTCGCAGCCAGTCCTCCGGGCCCACCGGCATCGGTGACTTCATGGCGCGGCTCGGATCGTTCGGCCGCACCCAGCAGGCCGACGCCGGGTTGGCGCCGCTCAACCCGGTCATGGGTCCGGTCAACGGCAACGGCGTGTCCAACCCGGTGGGCCCGGTCCGGGTGCCCGGCGGGATGAGCGCCGCCCAGCGACGCCGCCGCGACGTGCTCGTCGCGTTCCTCGCCGGCGCCGGGATCACCTTTCTGATGGCGCTGTTCGCCGGCAGCGTCGTCTTCTGGTTGCTCCACCTGCTCACCGACGCGCTGCTCGGCGGCTACCTGTTCCTGCTCATCCAGCACAAGAACCGCAAGGTGGAGCGCCGGACCAAGGTGCGACCGATTCACCCACCGGTCCGTTCGGTGGCGATGCCCGCGTACTCCGAGGCGCACGTCGAACCGCCTCGTGAGGCGCAGGTGCTGGTGCTGCGCAAGACCGGCTCCTACTGATCGAGCCGGTGGATCGGTCGCGGGAGATCACCGCGGCCGGTGCCGCTGCCCGCGAGCAGCTCGAGGCGAAGCACGAAGCGCGCGAGATCACGTTCCCAGCGTCACGCAAGGCGATCCGCGCGTGTGCGGTCGCGATCCGCGCGGTGCACCGGCACGAGTTCGACGCGGCGCGCGAGCACATCGCAGAGGCAGGCGCGTTGCTCGACGAGGCGCGCAACGCGACGGCCGAGCACCCGGACGTGCGGTACGCGGGCTCCCTCCACGACGCGCAGAAGGAGTTCACGGAGGCGAACTTGACGCTCGCCTATGTCGCGCACGAGCCGGGGCCCGACGCCGCAGCGCTCGGCGTCGAGACGCCCGCCTATCTCAACGGCATGGCGGAAGCTGCGAGCGAGCTGCGGCGCCAGGTGCTCGACTGCCTCCGCCGTGAAGACGTCGCCGAGGCGGAAGCGCTGTTCGCCGTGATGGACGAGGTGTACGCGCTGCTCGTCACGATCGACTACCCAGAGGCGCTGACCGGCGGACTGCGACGAACGACCGACGCACTGCGCGCGGTGGTGGAGCGCACGCGCGGTGATGTCACCAGCGCGCTCGTCGCGTCGCGTTTGCAAGCCGCGATCGAGAAGCGCAACGACTGATTCGACCGGCCGGATCGCAAGGGGCCGGTGGTACGATCGACGGCTCCCGGGGGTGTAGCTCAGTCCGGTAGAGCGCTACGTTCGCAACGTAGAAGTCGTGGGTTCAAGTCCCATCACCTCCACTCGCCGCGAGCCCTTTCCGCGCAACGAAGTGCGGGAATCGCCAGAAGGCTGCCTAGTCCCCGAGCCGATACGCACCGTGAGCCCGGATAAAGGCGTCGCGACAGCCAGCGTTGATCACGGGACCAGAGTGCTCGCCGCCCCCGTCACCGCAGGCAGCAGCGCCTAGGGCCAGAGCGACCACGGCAACAGCCGCACGCCGCACCGCCACAGCAACCGCCCCTGGGGCTTCTT
>Ga0137375_10011096_pt1 | contig 10669 bp, 13 predicted proteins | sample SagtaG_24_FD_104936 | JGI IMG/M metagenome (GOLD analysis project Ga0137375, IMG submission 104936) | Vadose zone soil microbial communities from Sagehorn Ranch, Mendocino, California, USA - Sage1_R_113_16 metaG | ecosystem: Environmental > Terrestrial > Soil > Vadose zone | place: USA... | reverse complement strand
CTGCTCTCGCTCGATCTGGTGTTCCTTGCCCTGCGGTATCAGCCCGGCTTCGGGCCACTGGCCGTCGCCTACGCGGCCGCGAACATCGCCAGCGCCATCCCGGTGACCCCCGGCGGCCTGGGCGTAATCGAGGTCACGCTGGTGGCCATCACTGTCGGCTTCGGCGCGCCGCGGCCCACGGCGGTGCTGGCCGTGCTCGGCTACCGGATCGTGAACTACTGGCTCCCGCTACTACCCGGCGCCATCGCCTATATCCGGCTCAGGCTGCGGCCGGGTGCCGACGGCAAAAGGAAAGGCAAAGGAAAGCCTGCGGCGCCGCAGGCTGGCTGACCGCATTCCGAGCATTAATTCCTGCCGAACGAGGTGTGTTCCCCGGAGCGCGCAACATTTTGCCGACCACAGCCGGACCGCCTATCAAACGCTGACACCAATAGTCCGATAGCCATCGGATCCTGGCCAGCCACCGCAATTTCTGGTGCAGTTGTATTGAGACAGCCAGAGTAGGGATTATTTGTCATGTTCATGTCGGCAAGTACTTAACTGATACTGCTCTGCGTGCTCGCCACTTCCTGCATCAGGGGTTGGGCGACGGTGAGACCATGAAAACGAGGCCCTGTCGGCCGCGTGGCCTCACGCGGCTGGCTCGTGCGCTCGGGCTGGACCGCAATCCACTGCGCCGGGCCACCGACCGGGCCGAGGCCTGGATCCGGGTCGGGCTGCTCGGCATCTTCCTGATCGCCGGGCCAATGGCCGCACTCGGGGCGGGACACTGGTCCTACCACGCGGGGAGCACCGTGGTCCGAGTGCCGGCCGCGCCGACCCACCGCGTCAAGCCGGCCGCTCTCCGGCAGGCCCCGACCATCACTGGCCTGCTCACGGCCGGCCATGGGGGCCGGGCCGGGGCCCGGGGAGAGGGCACCCGCGCCTCGGCTCGCACCGGTGAGGTGGTGGCCGCGGTGATGACGCTGGCCGCTATGGCGCTGGCGCTGCTGGCCGTTCTCCGGCTCGCCCTCGCGCTCTTGAGCAGGCGGCGCCTAGCCGCCTGGGAGACTGCCTGGTCCAGAGTCGGACCGCAGTGGTCCAAGCGCAGGCCATGACCTCCGTGAAGGATACGGTCCGCGGGTAGGCGACGGCAGCGGCCGGCCCCGGGCGGACTGGTCCGCCCGGGGCCGGCTTTCCCGCCATCGCCACCACTGCCCTGACCGGGCTGGTGCTCTACCTCATCTTCAAACGCAAGGACTGGCTGTAAGACCGAGGATCCTTCGCGAGGCTGAGCACCGCCATCGTCACTTCTCCTGCCGGGTGCGGTGGTCAATGAGCCGCCTGTGCAGCTCGATCGTGAGCCGGCGGATCTCGCGGGTCAGCTCCGTGTTGGTCTTGAGCTCCAGTTCCTGCTCGTTGAAGTCGTGATCCGCCTTGGCCTGCTGGAACGCTGCCTGCCGGTTCTGGCCGATCATGACGAACGTGGACAGGAAGATCGCCTCCAGCGAAACGACCAGCGTCAGCGTCGGCCACGGCCTGGACTCGATGAACAGCATCCAGACCGTGAACAGCACGACATGCAGGTAGACAAAGTTCATCGACCCCGCGAAAGCGGTGATCCAGTCAGCGATCCGCAGCTGAATGCTAGCGGCCCGACGCGCCTGTTCCTCCAGGACCACGGGGTTGTGTGGGAGTTTGACCCGCAGCGCAACCAGCCCGTTACTCCCGGCCTGGGTCTGTGGGCCATCTGTACTCGGGTCTGGCTTGGTCATCCCACACCTCCTTCGGTGCCTGCGGCCGACATCAGGCCTGCGTGGCTAGCCAGGCCAGGCAGGCGTCGGCGATTTCGCGGCAGCCGCTTGCCTTTAACCCCACCCCATATGGTGATGCCTGAAAAGGTGATGGCACCTCTCGTGGCATTGCCCAGATCTATGACTGCATACCGCCCTAGGCAGCCGGGCTGCTCCGCACAGGAACAGCGCTGCTCACCGCTAGTCCTGAGTTCGCCGTCCGGGCAGCCGGGCCTGGATGTCGGCGGTGACGGAGCCGGGTGGCTGGTCGGCGTCCACTGCGACCAGGATGCCCCGTTCGGCGTAGTAGGGGACGAGTGGCCCGGTCGTCTCGGCGAACACCCGGAGCCGGTGCCGGATCACGTCGGCCGTATCCCTCCAGCACCGGGACACCGAACACCTCCTCGAACCCGCGCAGCACCTCGACCGGCAGGGCGGCACCGCCGGAGATACACGTCCGCAGCGCGGAAGTGTCGTAGTCCGCGCGGTCCGGCTGGTGCAGCAGCGCCACGTACATGGTCGGCACGCCTTCGAAGACGGTGACCCGGTGACCGGCGATGATCCGCAGGGCGTGCTCCGCGTCGGCGCCGATGACCTTGAAGTTCTGGGTCGAGGCCCCCAGAGGCCTGGATCAGCGCGAAGCACAAACCGGCGATGGCCAGCGTGGCCAGCGCAGCACCGCGCAGATCAAGGCTCCCAGCACGCGTGGGGTCCCGGGACTCTGGCACCCGGACAACCGCGGCGACGATGACGAACGCCCCCAGCGGCAGGTTGATCAGGAAGACCGCACGCCATGACAGTGCATCGGTCAGGTAGCCGCCGACGGGCGGGCCGACTGCGGCCGCGACCGCGGTCAGGCCTGCCCACGCGCCAATCGCCCGGGTCCGGTCATCGGGATGGAAGACCGCGTCGATGATGGCAAGGCTCCCTGGGGTGAGCAGAGCCCCGCCAACACCTTGAACAAACCGGGCGGCGACGAGCAGCTGAATTGCCGGGGCAGCCGCGCACAGCGCCGAGGCGGCCACGAAAGCCCCCACCCCCAGGGTGAACACGCGACGGCGGCCATAAAGGTCGCTGAGCGAACCGGCTGGCAGGATAAGCGCCGCGAGGGTGAGCACATAACCGTTCAGCGTCCACTGCAGCCCCGCGACGCCCCCGCCGAGATCACGGCTGATCGCAGGCAACGCCACGTTGACAACCGTCGCTTCCAGCAGCACCATCGCCTCGCCCAGCACCGCCACGGCGAGTACCCAGCGACCGGCGGCCGAAGCGAGCCGCACCGAGCCAGGCCCCCCATCCTCATTCCCCACCAGCTGCACCCTTCCTGGCGGTCCTCGCTAGCCTTAGTGTCTCCCCTCCGAGCTGACCGTCTCAGCTCGCACGATCACCGGCGGCTGAGCTCGTACCTGGCCCGGGTGACCTCTGGCCGCTTTCAGGTCGTGACGCGCCGGAGCGGAAAGATCCTGCACTTCGTGATGGACGGGGCGGCCTGAGCCGGCCCGGGCCGGGAAGCCACCGCGCGGCAGCCGTTATGGACAATGATCCCGGACGGCTGCCACGGGCTGTCACGATCACGCCGGGCCGGCCGGCGGCCTCATCACAGGGGCCGCCGGCCGCAACACCTAGGAAAGGCACCACGATGGGCAAACCCGACCGAGGCGCAGAAGGACCAGACCGTCCACAGACCGAGCCAGAGCCGCACGCAGCTGGCACCGGCGGGCAAGCGGACAAGCTGAAAGACATGCAAGCCAAGCTGCAGGACACACTCCGGCACCACCCGGTTGTCCTGGAACAGGAGGCGAAACGAGCCGCAGACCGCCAGTTGCGGATCGCAGACTGGATCACCGGGTTCGCGGGGTCGATGAATTTCGTCTACCTGCACATCGCGCTGTTCACCGTCTGGATGCTGTTCATCGAGTCCAGGCCGTGGCCGACGCTGACGCTGATCGTGTCGCTGGAGGCGATCTTCCTGTCCACGTTCGTCATGATCGGCCAGAACCGGCAGGCGGACTTCCAGCAGGCCAAGGCGGATCATGACTTCACCGAACAGGAGCTGGAACTCAAGACCAACACCCAGCTGACGCGCGAAATCGACAGGCTCACCATCGAGCTGCACAGCCGGCTGCTCGGTAAGCCCGCCGGGTAGCGGTCTTGATGGCCGGCTTCCCCTGGACATGCACGATCCCCGGGGCCGGCCCGCCGCCATCGGCTGGGGGGTAACGGCCGCTTTGCACCTGGCCGTGGGTTCCCCTGCCGGGCTGCCGTCGGGGGAGGAAGTCCGGGCCCTGCTGGGTACCGTCGGCCTGCAGCCCGCATCGGTGATTCCCGCACCGCACCACACTTGGGGGCCGCCCATTACCTGGCTGACATGGGTGAGGGGGAGGCGCTGGCCGTGTCGTTCTATGGCCGGGACGCCACCGACGCGCAGCTGCTCACCAAGTGATCTTGGTGCTGATCCTCGCAGTCGTCTGCGTGGTCGGCGCGGTGATGGCTGGTGTCCTGGCCGTCGCCCGATGGCGTCAGCAGGTCACCGGCAAGCTGCGGCCCAAGCTCGCCGCCGCCAGGGACAACTTCACCCAGCTCGCCACCCAGCCCAGCAAGATCGCCCAGCTGTTCGGGGGGCAACTGGCAGCGCAACTCGTCGTAGCCCTGGCTCTGGGCGCGGCGCTGCACGCCTTCGGCGCGCACCTGCCACTGGCAGCCCTGCTCATCGCGGTCACCACGGCCGGCGTCCTGGCCTCAGCCTCCCCGGCCGGGGGAGGCATGGGCGTGGCCGAGGCCGGCCTGATCCTGGCGCTCACCGCCGGCGGCATCACCAAGAACGACGCAACCGCCGCCGTGTTCGTCCAGCGCCTTTTCTCCGCCTGCCTCCCGCCCATCGCCGGCTGGTTCATCCTCATGTGGATGCGCAAGAGGGAATACCTGTGACCGACTCCAGCCAGCGTCATGCCGAGCCGCGTTCAATCCCAGCCCGCTACCTCCGCGGCCGCGCTGTGCAGACGCGTCCGGCCCGTCCACAGCGCCCCGGGTCTGGGCCGCGATCGCTATCGGCGCCGACCGTGTGCCCGTGCTCAGCCGGGCGGCGAGGCTGCCGCCCGGGCGTCGGCCCAGGCGCGAGCGTCGGCGGCATCGAGCACCGCCACCTCTGCCTGGTCGACGGCCCAGGCCGCATAGTCCAGCGCGTCGGATGCGTTATCCTCCGCCCACTCGGCGTCTTCCTCAGCCGCCTGCACATCGTGCTCTTCGCGTTTGCGGGCGACGCGTCCCTGCATCTCGGCCATCTTGGCCGACGCGTCGGCCTTGAACGACTGCCACTGGGTATGCGCGTGGTCAGCCGCCTGGTCGGCCTTGCCGTGGACGGTTTCCTGCGCCGCCTTGGCCTTGGACGTGGCGCTGGCCACCCGTGCCCTGATCTGCTCGTTCGTTTCGTGCCGGGAGGCATCCAGCGAATTCTTCAGGTCAGCCACCTTGGCCTGCAGCGCATCAATCTGCTCGGACAACGTCATGTCGTCCTCCCTTTACCGTCGGCACTCCGGCCGGCCTGTCCCCGTCAGGTGACCCGGCCGTCCCACAGCCAACGTCCCACCGGGTGAGAACGGCGGTCAACCCCCCCACTCGCGAGGAACGCGCGGTGGTGTGGCGCCAGTTAATGATCCCACCGTGCTCGCCACGGGAGCCCCCGCGGACCCGGCTGGACGGCCCGTTGATGGTCCAGCGACTACCCGGCCGGGCGTCAAGTTTCCCCAAACCGGGTAATCACGTGGCAAACAGGGCCGCTGCCGCAGGACCCCGTCGCAGTAGCCACCAGCGTGAAAGGAAGCTGCCCATGAGTGCCATGGACGAACGCACAGCCATCCGGTCCAGAACCCGCGCGGGGCTATGGCGGCTGGCCGGCCCCTGGTGGATGTTCCTGCTGACCGGCATCGCGTGGCTCATCCTGTCGTGGGTCGCGCTGCGGTTCGCCCCCGCCTCGATCCCCACGGTGGGGGCCCTGCTGGGCTTCCTGTTCCTGGCGGCCATGGTCAACGAGTTCTTCATCGCCTCGGTCCGCTCCGGCTGGCGCTGGCTGCACATCGTGATGGGCGTCATCTTTGCCTTCGGCGCCGGCTGGTCATTCGCCCAGCCCTACAACGCGTTCTGGACGCTCGCCTCGATCCTGGGGCTGCTGCTCATCTTCCGGGGCACGCTCGACATCGTCACCTCCGCCAGCACCAGGGAGGTCAACAGCGCCTGGTGGCTGGGCATGGTGGCCGGCATCCTGGAGATCTTGCTCGGCTTCTGGGCCTCCCAGCAGTACCTCCCGGTACGAGGAGCGCTGCTGCTGATCTGGGTCGGGTTCTTCGCCCTGTTCCGCGGCATCTCGGAGATCGTGATCGCCTTCGAGCTCCGCCGCGCCCAGCACCCCTAGCCTGAGAGCCTGCTTGAGAACTGACCGGGTCCACAGGCCAGCCCACATCTGGATCTTCCTGGACGGAGTGCGGCGTGTCGCTGTTGTGACGTGAGAGGCCCCTGGTAATCGCACTCGCCCCCGCCGCTATCCCTCGGACATGACCGGGGCGGAATGGGCGGTCTGTGAGCCGTTACTGGCCGCCCCGGCGTGGCTGGCCGGGCGGGGACACTGACCCAGCAGTATCGCCGGGCCACGGAACTCACTGGGGAACTCGACCGGCTGGCACGCAGCTTCAAGGTCAGCACGCTCGTGATACTCCGGCGTATCCGCGATGGGGGCTACCTGGACTCCGAGGAATACTAGGGCGCCTACTAGACGGAACTCGCCAGAGTGCGCGCACTCACCGGCGAGACCGGCAGCGGCGGCAATTTCTACAACACCCAGCCGGTACGGACGAGTAAGCGGTTCGCCCGGGCCATCATCACCAGCACGCTCGAAGGCCAAACCCTGTACGGGGACGCGCTCCAGCTACCCGGCTTCAAGAAAGTCTCCACCTTCAGCGGCCAGCGCGGGCGGCGCGTCCCGGTTCCGATCGGTCAGTGCGGGGGCCGAAGCCCGGCCATGGTGATCGTGACGAGGCGGCGGACCGCAGCTGCCGATGGCAGGCTGCCGGCGGCGGTGAGGGCGTGCAGGCAGTAGCTGGCCAGCTCGCCGGGCGCGGCATCGTCGCGCAGCTCGCCGGCCTCCGCGCCGTCAGCGATGAGATCGCTGATGAAGCCGAGCAGCTGCTGCTCCGCCTGGGCGATGTGTTCCCCGCGGTGCACCAGCGCCGACAGCTCGGTACCGCGGGGCCGCTCATAGGTCATCAGGGCGTAGGCGCTGAGCACGGCCTCGAGCCGCCCGCCGGCGCTGCCGCCGGCCTGGCCGGCGACCTGGGCGAGATGGTCAAGGTGGCGGGTGACGTGGCGCTCGTGCCAGGCGGCCAGGATCGCCTCGACGTCGGGGAAGTACTTGTACAGCGTCGCCCGGCCGATGCCGGTTTCCCGGGCGATCCGCGACATCGTCACCGACGCCAGCCCGTGCTCGGCGACCAGCGCCGCGGTGGTGTCCAGGGTCGCGTCCTGTACCGCCCGGCGGTGCTCCTCGATCGTCTCGGTCCACAGCTTCGGCACCAATCCAGCATACACTACGTATCTCTACCGACAGTATGACTTGATATAGACATAGTGTCTCGATAGAACTGTCGCGGTAACAGGCAACGGCAGGCCCGCGACGGAAGAGGACACTCACATGGCTGACCAGCCCCGCCATCCTGACGCCAGCGGCGACACCAGCACGGGGACCAGTGCGGTGCCGGGCGCGAGGTCTCGCTGGAAGGTCGCGCTGGTGATCGTTATTGTGGCCGCCGCGCTGCTACTGATGATCTTCTTGCACGTCACCGGCGTGGTCGGCGCTAACACCAACGGCTAGGCACCTGCGTACCGGGAACTGGAGTCCGCCGATGATCGAGGCATCCGGGCCTGGCTGGCCGCCCTCACCAGGACTAACCAGCCGACCAGGTAACGGAGAAACCATGCTGACCGCCGAAGCCGCTGTCGACACCGAACACCCGAGCCGGTACCTCGTCCAGCTCTGCACGCACGCCAGCAAGATGGGCGGGCACGTGCCCCACCGGCCCCGCAGCCACGCCGGCGGCGGTGACCAGCCCCCCGAGATGCGGTACGCCGAATGGACTGATACCGAAGGCATCGTCACCCTGAGCTGGGGACGATGGACTATGCACGCCACCCCCGGCACGCTGACCTTGCGCGCCGAAGCGGACAGCGAGGAAAACCTGCGGCGAATCCAGGAACTCGTCACCGCGCGGCTCGAGAAGTTCGGCAGACGTGATCACCTGACAGTTAGCTGGCACCGGACCCAAGCGCCTGCCGCCGCGCCCGGGGAAGCCGACTAGGCCACCGGCGGTCTCAGGAGAGCGCGGCGCTGCGCGCGCATGGTGCGAGCGGTGATTCCCAACCACTCCGAACACGTGCAAAGGACGCTCATGAACACAGTCGTCTTCGACAACACGCGGGTCCTTACCTGCGATGCAGATCATACGGTCGCTGAAGCGATCGCGATCCGCGCCGGGAAGGTGCTCGCCGTCGGCGCCAGCGACACCGTCCGGGCCAGCGCCGGACCGGGTGACGCTGCGGCGGGCCGGGGAGCCAGCGGGTCAGGCGCTCCGCGGAGGCAACGGTGGCCAGCGCGGCCACAACCAGATCCAGCAGCAGCACGGGTGACAGCGCAGCCCGGTGCGGAACGCGCTTGGTGCCGCGCTGCTCGGCGACCGCGGATATCCCGAACGCAAGTGAGCCGCCAACCGCTGCCACCACAGGAATCAGCGGGGGCACGTATCACTCCGTATCGGTGCGCCCCCGTCCGTCGGCCCGTTGCGCTGGGGGAAACGCGGCGTACAGGATCGCGGTGAGCCGGTCCGCCATTTCGTCCCTGGGCAGCCTGACCCGGACGCTGATCAGGTAGTCGCTGAACCCAGTCGAGCAGCGCCGCCCTCCCCGCCTCGTTGCCGGTCACCACAGGGAAATCGTCGGTGATGTGACGGGCAGCAGGATCCCCAACGGCTTACGCGGGCGTGTCATCGTGCGGCGGGCCCGAGGGCGCTGGCGCGCTCGTCCAGGTGCGTGCGCACATCCCCCGCCATCGAGCGCAGGTCACCCGCGAGTTCGCTCAGCGCGGCGAGACCCGGCTCCTGCGCGAGGGCGGTGCACGTCTCGGTCAGGACGTCGAGGCGTTCGTTGATGATCTTCCACGCGGACTCGCGGTGGGGCAGGACGTAGTAGGCGGGGCGCACGACGTCGAGGGTCGGGCCGACCGTGCGACCGGGGCGGGAGGGGCCGATCGGCAGGGTGGTGAGAACCGGGTAGAGGTTACGCATTACCCAGTTCATCAGGTGTTTCGCCGTCCGGGCCAGCGTCTCAAGCTCGGCGGGCGTCTCGCCGTGATGAACGTAGTAGCGGCTCAGGACCTGGAGCATCACCTCGTACAGGCCGTTGCACAGGTCGGCCACCCGGGCCGTGATCCGATCCTCGATCAGGGTTCCCGACGCGACGTCGGGTGGCAGCCGGACGTAGGCGGGCTCGACCGGCCGCGCCGGGTCGAAGCCCGGGTCAGCAGCCTGCATCGCGAGGAAGTCCTCCAGGATGCCCACGAACCTGCCGAAGTGCGACTTGACCCAGTCGCCACGCGCCCCTTCGCCCTGCTCTACGATCAATTCGATCGCCCGGCTCGCGGAGTCCAGGTCGGTGACAGCCGTCAGCTCCTTCCACTCGAAGGTCGCGGTGACGGCCTGCGCGCCGGACGGCCCGATGAAAACGGCATCCTCGCCGTAGCGGCCGCACAGCTGGGCGAGCCCGGCTTCGATGCCCCGGTAGAGGTGCCCCACCGTCTGCCACTGCTCAGGCTCCGCGACCACCGGCCGGTCCAGGTTGGCCGACGGCGGGATGGCCGCCACTGCGGCGAAGCCCTCCGCATCAGCCAGCGTCATCCCCTCGGGCCGCTCCAGATACATGAAGTGCCGCAGGGCCTGCTCACCGAACGGCAGCAACGCGATCTGCACCCCGGGCGGATACCACCGCGACAGGATCGGGAAGTTGGGGCGCTCGAAATGCGGGCCCGCGCCGATAGCGGTCAGGATGTTGGTGGCCAGTGCCAGGTGCAGCATCTCCTGCTTGATCACATCGATCAGCGTGGCCTCCCACGCTTGCACCCGGGCAAGCTGCTCAGGCGTCAGACCCTCGGCAACGGTCCGCTTGAGCGAGAACTGCGCGTACAGGTACTCGCACATAAGACCGTGCTCGATCTCGCAGGCCTCGCCGAGGAGGTAGACAAGCTCTTCCCGGCTCTCGACCTGCAGCGGCGGTTCGGCGGTCATCGCGGCCTCGATTCACAGCCTTCTCAGGCCTTCCCGCAGGATGTCAGCTGAATTGCACCCGACTTGAACCCTAGAGCACGCGTGCGGCCGGATCCGTCGGAGGGTAGCACGGGCCCGGAGATGCCAGGCCCAGTGGCGACGTGGGCGAGAATTGGCGTGCGCAATCTCAAGCCTGCTTCGCGAGAGGGTTCTGACCCCCGCGCCCTGGGCCGCTATACGCCGATGGGCTTGGGTGAGCCACATCAGATCGGCTACGCTCGGCTGGAGTCGGTGGGCTCAATTTGGCCGACGACATGATCGCAGCCTCGTCACAGCGGCGGAACTTCGGTTAGTCAGTTCAGGACCCACAGCTGGTCGAGCAGGACACCGAACGCCGGGGTTCGCTGATAGTTGCCGACCCGTGCGGACACCAGGTCGATGCCGAGCGGGTTGACCAGCGGGATCCATGGCGCGTGCTGCATGATCTCCCTGTCGATGTGCTGCCAGGCGCGGTCAGCTGCGGCAGCGTTGGTGGTCTGTAGTGCCGTTGCGTGGGCCATCTGGCTGTCGATCTGCGGGTCGCAGAAGCCGGCCGGG
>Ga0137375_10011090_pt1 | contig 10671 bp, 10 predicted proteins | sample SagtaG_24_FD_104936 | JGI IMG/M metagenome (GOLD analysis project Ga0137375, IMG submission 104936) | Vadose zone soil microbial communities from Sagehorn Ranch, Mendocino, California, USA - Sage1_R_113_16 metaG | ecosystem: Environmental > Terrestrial > Soil > Vadose zone | place: USA... | reverse complement strand
GACGTGGCAAGGCTGCGGGCCCGGGCGCGGCGGGCCGGGCTGACCGACATCGTCCAGCAGGGCACGTTCATCCGGTTCTCCCCGGCCGAGCTGCCCGACTCGCGCCAGGTCCGGGTCCAGCGGCTGTACCCGAAGACCGTGCTCAAGCCGGCCACCCGTAGCATGCTCGTACCGGTGCCCAGGGCAGGATCAGGCCGGCGCCCGGGACAGCCCGCCCCGCCGGGCGCCCCGCTGCTCCGGGACACCGAACTCCTGACCTGGTGCGGCCAGCTCGTCGAGGCTGTTTTCGAGCCTGACGCACCGGTGACACCTGAGGGATAGGAAGGGACGCCGTCGTGCTCCGCACCCCCATCACCCTGACCGCCGCGGCGCTGGCCGCGGCGCTCGCGCTGTCCGCCTGCGGGACCGTCCGGCTCGGGGCGGCGGCCGTCACGAACACGTCGCGGATCCCCACGGCGACCTTGACGGCCGAGGTGAACAACCTGGACGCCGCGTACAAGGCGGACAAGGCCAAGGTCCAGCTCCAGTTCCCGGCGTCGCAGATGCCGCAGGAGGTGCTCAGCTGGCTGCTCCGGTTCCGGGTCCGCGAGAAGATGGCGCAGCGCAACCACCTGGTCATCACCCGCAGCCAGGTGCAGCAGGCGCTCGCGTCCGCGGCCGCGCAGGCCAAGCAGAGCGGGGTCACGCTCACCGAGCTGGCCGTGGCCAACGGGGTGCCGCCGGACCAGCTGCCTGAGCTGGGCCGGTACGTGGCGATCCAGAACCAGCTGCTGGCCCGGCTGGACGGCGGGAAGCTGCCGACCGCCTCCGCCGCGCTGCAGGCGCTGGGCAAGCAGTTCGACACGTCCCAGTGCCGGGCAGCCAAGAGCATGGGCATCCACGTCAACCCGCAGTTCGGGCAGCTCGACTACAGCCAGGTCTCGGTGGTCGCGGCACCGAACAAGCTCGCGGCGGCAGCGGGGACGGCTTCCCCCAGCCCGAGCGCGTCCGCGACGTCGTCCCCGCAGCTGACTCCGGCTTGCTAGGGTGGCCGGGCGCGATCTCGTGAAAGACCAGGCAGCTAACGGTCCTACCGCGCGACGCCCTGGCCAGAGCCGGCGCCTGGTGCTGCTGGTGACCGCGCCCACGGTCCGGGCCGGGCTGCTCAGCTGGGCGGCCTGGCAGACCCTGGCCGGTGCCTCGCGGGTGCTGGCCCCGGCGGCTGATCACCCGCTGCTGCCTGCGCTGGACGAGGCCGGGATCGGCTGGGAGGTGCTGCACGGGGGTCAGGAGGTGCGGCCGGGGGATCAGGACACCGCCGGCACCGCCCGGCGGCTGACCCGCGCCGTGGACGGGGAGAACGGCACCGTGCTTGGTGGGACCGTGCCTGAGGGGACCGTGCCTGAGGGGACCGTGCCTGAGGGGACCGTGCCTGAGGGGACTGTGCCTGATGAGGCCGTGCTCGAGGGGACCGTGCCTGAGGGGACCGTGGTGTGGCTGTGCCCGCCTGACCCCCCGGGCCGCCCGCCCGGGACGATCCCGGGCCCGCTGGCGCTGGCCGACGAGCTGGGCGGCCCCGGTGGCCCGGCCGCAGCCGCGGTGGAAGTGCTCTACGGCTCCGCCGCGCTGCCCGGCGGGGAGCTGCTCACGCTGGTGTCTGTGATGGACACCCTGCGCCGGAACTGCCCGTGGGACGCCAGGCAGACCCACGAGTCGCTGGCGCCCTACCTGATCGAGGAGTCCTACGAGGCGCTGGACGCGCTGGACAGCGGCGACCGGGCGGCGCTGCGCGAGGAACTCGGTGACGTCCTGCTCCAGGTCATGTTCCACGCCCGGGTCGCCGCCGAGCGTACCGACGGTACCGGGTTCACCGTGGATGACGTGGCCGACGCCATCGTGACCAAGCTGGTCCGCCGGCACCCGCACGTGTTCGCCGATGTGGCGGTGTCCGGCGCGGATGACGTGACCCGCAACTGGGACGCGATCAAGGCGGCCGAGCGGGCCGCCGGCGGCAGCCCCGCCTCAGCCCTGGACGGGGTGCCGTTCGGCCAGCCCGCGCTGGCCCTGGCCGCCCAGCTGCAGCGCCGCGCCGAACGGGCCGGCGCGCCCGGCGACCTGGCCAGCCTCGAGGCGCAGAATGACGCAGGCCGCCTGGGCGCGGAACTGTTCGCGCTCGTGGCCCGCGCCCGCGCTGCAGGCCTCGACCCGGAACTCGAACTGCGCGCCGCCGCCCGCCGGTACGGCGACCGGGTGCGCGCCTGGGAAGCCGCCGCGGGCACTGACTGAGTCCCCTGGTCGGCGTGGCCGGGGCCGACCCCCGCCGCGACTCCACTAGGCTCCATTACGGACAAGTCAGCCGAGCTTCAGGAGTCGTCGTGGCCTCGATCGAGGCGGTGCACGCCAGGCAGATTCTGGATTCCCGCGGAAACCCCACCCTCGAAGTCGAGGTCGCCCTCGACGACGGCTCCCTGGGCCGTGCCGCCGCCCCCAGCGGGGCGTCCACCGGCGCCTTCGAGGCGGTGGAGCTGCGGGATGGCGGTGAGGAGTACGGCGGCAAGGCGGTCACCAAGGCCGTCCAGGCCGTCATCGACGAGATCCAGCCCGAGCTGCTCGGCTTCGACGCCGATGATCAGCGCATGATCGACCAGGCCATGATCGACCTGGACCGGACCCCGGACAAGTCGCGGGTGGGAGCGAACGCGATCACCGGCGTCAGCATGGCGGTGGCCAAGGCCGCCGCCCAGTCCGCGGGCCTGCCGCTGTTCCGCTACCTAGGCGGGCCGAACGCGTACCTGCTGCCGGTCCCCATGATGAACATCCTCAACGGCGGCGCGCACGCGGACAACAGCGTCGACATCCAGGAGTTCATGATCGCGCCGATCGGCGCGGCCACGTTCACCGAGGCCGTCCAGTGGGGGGCGGAGACCTACCACGCGCTGAAGTCCGTGCTGAAGCAGCACGGCCTGTCCACCGGAGTCGGGGACGAGGGGGGCTTCGCCCCCGACCTGGACACCAACCGGGCCGCGCTGGACCTGATCGTTGAGGCGATCGGCAAGGCCGGCTTCACCCCGGGCCTCGATGTCGCGCTGGCCATCGACGCGGCGGCCACCGAGTTCTACTCGGACGGCTCCTACGCTTTCGAGGGCTCGGCCAAGGACGCGGCCGAGATGACCCGCATCTACACCGAGTGGCTGGACAGCTACCCGATCGTGTCGCTCGAGGACCCGCTGTCCGAGGAGGACTGGCCCGGTTGGGAGGCGCTCACCGCCGCGCTGGGGAACCGGGTGCAGGTCGTCGGGGACGACCTGTTCGTCACCAACCCGGAACGGCTGCGCCGGGGCATCGCCAGCCGTGCCGCGAACGCGCTGCTGGTCAAGGTGAACCAGATCGGGTCGGTCACCGAGACGCTCGACGCGGTCGCGCTCGCCCAGCGCAGCGGGCTCGCCTGCATGATCTCGCACCGGTCCGGGGAGACGGACGACACGACCATCGCCGACCTGGCGGTGGCGGTCAACGCGGGCCAGATCAAGTCGGGCGCGCCGGCCCGCGGCGAGCGGGTCGCCAAGTACAACCAGCTGATGCGCATCGAGGAACTCCTCGACGACGCGGCCAGCTACGCGGGCGCGTCCGCGTTCCCGCGCTGGACCGCGGCTGAGTGATGCCCGGCGCGCAGCCCCGGCGCCCGCCAGCTGAACGGCCGCCACCAGAACGGGCCCGGTTCACCAGCCGGGCCGCCGTCCTGGCCGTGGTCGTCTGCGCGATCGCGCTGAGCCTCGCCTACCCGGTGCGGGAGTACATCGCCCAGCGGCGCCAGATCGACCAGCTCCAGGCGCAGAGCGCGGCGACCACGGCGGAGCTGGCGCGGCTGCGGGCCGAGGCCCAGCGGCTCAACGATCCCGCCTACATCGAGCAGCAGGCCCAGGACCGGCTGCACATGTGCCTGCCGGGCGCCAGCTGTTACGTGATCATCGGCGGCCGCCCGGCCGGCGGCAGTTCCGCCCTGAGCGCGGCCGCGGCCACCCCCTGGTACGAGCGGCTGTGGCATTCCGTGCGCCAGGCAGACCAGGGCAGCCCGCATGCGTGACGAGGCGGAGGTCGTCGGGGAGCAGCTCGGCCGGCCGCCCCGGGGACTTCGGGGCGTGGCGCACCGCTGCCCGTGCGGGCGGCCTGACGTGGTGGAGACCGCGCCGCGGCTGGACGACGGCACGCCGTTTCCCACCTTGTTCTACCTCACCTGCCCGCGGGCGGCCGCCGCGGTGAGCAGGCTGGAATCCGGTGGCCTGATGAGGGACATGCAGCAGCGGCTGGCCACCGACGAGGACCTGCGCGCCGCGCAGCAGGCCGCGCACCGGGACTACCTGGACCGGCGGGCGGCGGCCGCGTCGGCCGCGGGCGTGGAGCCACTCCCGCCCGGCACGCAGAGCGCGGGCGGCATGCCCGACCGGGTGAAGTGCCTGCACGCCCTGGTCGCGCACGAGCTCGCGGTGCCGGGCGCCAACCCGCTGGGCCGGGAGGCCGCGGAGGCAGCCGGTGAATGGTGGGCGCAGGGCCCGTGCGTCCCGTGAGCCCCCCGGGCAAGCCGGCCCGGGTCGCGGCCATCGACTGCGGGACCAACTCGCTGCGGCTGCTGGTGGCGGACGTCGACCCGGGCACGGGCCGGCTCACCGACGTGGACCGGCGGATGCAGATCGTCCGGCTGGGCCAGGGAGTGGACTCCACCGGGCGGCTGGCCCCGGAGGCGCTGGAGCGAACGCTGGGCGCGCTCCGCGGATACGCCAGGATCATCGGCGAGCTCTCCGCGGAGGCGGTGCGGATGGTGGCGACCAGTGCCACCCGGGACGCCGCGAACGCCGCCGACTTCGTCCAGGGCGTCACGAGCGTGCTGGGCATCGAGCCGGAGGTGCTCAGCGGGACGGACGAAGCGTACTTGTCGTTCTCCGGCGCGACCGCCGGGTTCGGTGCGCCGCCTGAGCCCCCGGGACCGTACCTGGTGGTGGACATCGGCGGTGGCTCCACGGAGTTCGTGGCCGGAGACGGGCAGGCGGCCCGGGACTCCGGGGCCGCCGGGGTCAGCGCGGTGTCGGTGGACATCGGCTGTGTCCGGCTGACCGAGCGCCACCTGCACTCCGACCCGCCCCGGCCGGCCGAGATCGCAGCGGCGGCCGCGGACATCGACGCGGCGCTGGACGTGGTGGCCGGGTCCATCCCGGTCACCGGCACCCGGACCCTGGTGGGCCTGGCTGGCTCGGTGACGACGGTGGCGGCCCTGGCCCTGGGCCTGGCCGAGTACGACCCGGCCCGGATCCACCACACCCGCATCCCCGTGGACCAGGTCACCGCGCAGCTGCGGCTGCTGCTGGGCCAGACCCGGGCGGAACGGGCGGCGCTGGGGGTCATGCACCCGGGCCGCGCCGACGTGATCGCGGGCGGGGCCATAGTGCTGGAGCGCATCATGCGGCGGTTCGGTTTCGGGGAGGTGCTGGCCAGCGAGCACGACATCCTCGACGGGATCGCCGGGGCGCTGGCGGCCGGGGTGCGCCGGTGACTCTTCCGGGACCGGCGGCGGCCGGGGGACCCGCCGCCCCGGGGTCCGGCTGGCCCGGGGACCCGGCATCGCCGGACACCCCGGTGGCGCACGATCCGGCGGAGGTCCGGGCCCTCGCGGCGGGGGCGGGCACCCTGGCCGAGCTGGTGGCCCGGCAATCCGTCTGCCGGGCCTGCCCCCGGCTGGTGGAATGGCGGGAGCAGGTGGCCCGGGTCAAGCGCCGCGCGCACCTCGATGAGGCGTACTGGGGGCGGCCCATCGCAGGCTGGGGCGATGACCGGCCGGGCATCCTGATCGTCGGGCTGGCCCCCGCGGCGCACGGCGGGAACCGGACCGGGCGCGTCTTCACCGGGGACCGCAGCGGTGACGTGCTCTTCGCCTCGCTGTATCGGTGCGGGCTGGCCGCCCGGCCGGACAGCGTCCGGGCCGGCGACGGCCAGCGGCTGCTGCACAGCCGGGTGGTCGCGGCGGTCCGCTGCGCGCCGCCGGCGAACAAGCCCACCGTCACCGAGCGGGACACGTGCGCGCCGTGGCTGACCGCGGAACTCGGCCACCTGACCGGCGGCCTGCGGGTCATCGTGTGCCTCGGCGCGTTCGCCTGGCAGGCCCTGTGGCCGGTCCTCGGCGACTCAGGTTACGAGGTGCCCCGGCCCCGGCCGCGCTTCGGGCACGGGGTGGAGGTCGCCCTGGGGCCGGCCGCCCGGCCCGCGCCCGTGCCCGGCCGCGGCGTGGTCGCCCAGCCCGCGCCCGTACCCGGCCGCGCGGTGGTCCTCATGGGCTGTTATCACCCGAGTCAGCAGAACACGTTCACTGGGCGGGTCACCCCTGGCATGCTGGATGCGGTCTTCCAGCGAGCTCGCGGGTTGGCCGGCTTGGGTGGGCCCCCCGCACGCTGACCGCGTGGTAACGCTCCGTAAGCAAATGCCGTCGAACGTAATCGAAATGGTTACGCTTTGCATTCGGCGTCCAAGTGAAAATAGATAACTCCCCCCGGGCGAAACATTCTGTATCAATTCGGCTGCCCGAGAGTCGCTCAGACGCTCCGGGGTATTATTACCCAGCCCCCGTAGCCCAAGGGAAGAGGCCGGCCCCCTAAAAGGGTCCCCAGTGTCGGTTCGACTCCGACCGGGGGCACTCGTGTGCAGGTGGTCCCCGAGCTGCACTGATCTGGCCGGGAAACCCCTGCTGGTCAAGGCATACGCGCCGTTCGCTTGTCGCACACGGCCGGGGTTTCACGGCACTCAGTGCGATAAGGCCGCCATTCACGCCCGCTGCCGATCATGCTCACGGCCTTAAATCGTCACTCAGTAAATCTGGCCGATCCCTGCCATGAGCAGCGCAGTTGTTCCATGCGAACTCCGGCCGCGCCGAGAGCAACCAGTGCTGAATCGAGTTTGGCCACAGTTGCCCCATTCGGCTCGCCGGCCCAGGGGCCCGGTAGCGACTGCGCCGCTGACTGACCGTGGCGGGGGGCGACCACGACGGTCCCCGGGCCAGAGCGCCGGCGAAGCGCTATGCACCGCAGGACCGGGCCGGGAGTTGCGGTGCCGGCCGGCGGAGTTGCCGTATCAGGCACCAGACGCTGCGGTCCGGGGGCTAGCCGCTGCGGTCCGGGGGCTAGCCGCTGCGGTCCAGGGGCTAGCCGCTGATATCCGGGCCGGCCCTGGTGATCTCGATCCGGACCAGGCAGCGGCGTTCCCGCACCATGGCCGCGCGGTAGTCGTCCCAGTCCGGGTGCTCGCCCGAGAGGAGCCGGTAGTACCCGACCAGGAACTCCATGGCCTCAGGCAGCGAGATGATCTCGGCTCTGCCCTCGACCTGGACCCAGGGCCCGAAGAAGGCGTCGCTGAACACGCAGAGCGAGGCCAGGGGATTGCGCCGCAGGTTCCTGGTCTTGACCGCGGTCTCCCGGGTGCTGATGATCACGCGGCCGGCGTCGTCGAGCCCGCAGGTGACCGGGGACAGCTGCGGCCGTCCATCGGCCCGGGCGGTCGCCAGCACGGCCCGGTGGTTCGCGCGGAGGTACTCCCGGGCCTCGTCTGGCTGCACTGGTCTGGCTAGCCCAGCTCAGGCGCTGTTCAGCCTGAGGCGGCGGCGGAACTCGTACTCGTGCACGATCGCCGAGGCATAGCCGTGCGACAGGCCATGCTCGTCGGACAGCCAATGAGCCCGTTCCTCACAGCGGGAGAACGGGGGCCCGGATTCCAGCCGCATGAACCACTCGCGGAGTTCGCGCCCGGTGACCGCGGGGATCCGGGCGATGATGTTCTGGTGCATCTCCGGGGAGTGATTCAGGGACATGGCCACCTCCAGGGGCAGGCTGGTCTCCCTCCCGAGCCTGCACCACCGGCGGGCCCCTGACAACCCCCCGGCGTAAGGCTTCCGCAATGCCCCGGATAGTCCCGCTTCACCTGGGCTTTGCCCCGCAGGGGCGCCAGGAGCGGCCTACGACAGGCGCTCCAGGATCATGGCCATGCCCTGGCCGCCGCCGACGCACATGGTCTCCAGGCCATAGGTCTTGTCGTGGAACTGGAGGCTGTTCAGCAGCGTGGTGGTGATGCGGGCCCCGGTCATGCCGAACGGGTGGCCGACCGCGATGGCCCCGCCGTTCACGTTGAGCTTGTCGATGTCGATGCCGAGGTCGGTGTACGAGGGGATGACCTGGGCGGCGAACGCCTCGTTGATCTCCACCAGGTCCATGTCGCCGATGGCCATCCCGGCCCGGCTCAGCGCCTGGCGTGAGGCCCCCACCGGCCCCAGCCCCATGATCTCGGGGGAGAGCCCGGTCACGCCGGTGGCGACGATCCTGGCCAGCGGGGTGATGCCGAGCTCGGCCGCCTTCACGTCGCTCATCACCACGACCGCGGCCGCGCCGTCGTTGAGCGGGCAGCAGTTGCCCGCGGTGACGGTCCCGTCCGGGCGGAACACCGGCTTCAGGGTGGCCACCTTGTCCAGCGTGGTCCCGGGCCGCGGGCCGTCGTCGCCGCTCACCACGGTCCCGTCCGGCAGGGTGACCGGCGTGATGTCCCGCTGCCAGAACCCGTTGGCGAGCGCCTTCTCGGCCAGGTTCTGTGACCGCACGCCGAACTCATCCTGGGCCGCCCGCGTGATCCCGCGCAGCTGGGCGAGGTTCTCCGCGGTCTGGCCCATCGCGATGTAGACGTCCGGGATCGCGGAGTCCTCCCGCGGGTCATGCCAGACGGGCGCGCCGCCCGCCCCGAGGGCCCCGGACCGGGCCTCCGCGTCCGCGAACAGGGGGTTGTGCGTGTCGGGCCAGCTGTCGCTGCTGCCGTTGGTGAACCGGCTGACGCACTCCACGCCCGCCGAGATGAAGACGTCACCCTCGCCGGCCTTGATGGCGTGATAGGCCATCCGGGTCGTCTGCAGCGAGGATGAGCAGTACCTGGTGACCGTGGTGCCGGGCAGGTTGTCGTAGCCGAGGAGGACCGCGACCACGCGGGCCAGGTTGAAGCCCTGCTCGCCGCCGGGCAGGCCGCAGCCGAGCATGAGGTCGTCGATCTCGTCCGGGCTGAGCTGCGGGACCTTGGCCAGGGCCGCGGAGATCAGCTGCACGGTGAGGTCGTCGGGGCGGATCGGGGTGAGCGATCCCTTGAACGCCCGGCCGATGGGCGACCGTGCGGTGGCGACGATGACTGCCTCGGGCATGGCGGGCTCCCTTGCTGCCGCGGCGAACGTGAGCCGGGCACGTTAGATTACTAGCCAGTAGCTTAAACCAGTGCACGGGTGTGCTTAGTCCCAGGGTGCACGAGCGTGGGATAGCGTCAATGGTCCGGTCCTCTGGAGGATGGTTGGCGATGCAGGTCCATGAGTCCCTGATCGAGCTGGTCGGGAACACCCCGCTGGTCAGGCTGCGTGCGGTGACGAAGGATGTGGGCGGTGGCCACGCCCCGGCCGTGCTGGCCAAGGTCGAGTACTTCAACCCGGGCGGCTCGGTCAAGGACCGCATCGCGCTGCGGATGGTGGAGGCCGCGGAGGCGTCCGGCGCGCTGGGCCCGGGCGGCACCATCGTCGAGCCCACCTCCGGCAACACCGGGGTCGGCCTGGCCATCGTGGCGGCGCAGAAGGGCTACCGGTGCGTGTTCGTCTGCCCGGACAAGGTCGGCCAGGACAAGATCAGCGTGCTCCGGGCCTACGGCGCCGAGGTGGTGGTCTGCCCGGGCACCGTCTCCCCCGAGCACCCCGACTCCTACTACTCGGTGTCCAGCCGGCTGGCCCGGGAGATCCCGGGCGGCTGGAAGCCGGACCAGTACGCCAACCCGGAGAACCCGGCGTCGCACTACCACTCGACCGGCCCGGAGATCTGGGCCCAGACGGACGGCCGGGTCACAGACTTCGTGGCGGGCATCGGCACCGGCGGCACCATCACCGGGACGGGGCGCTATCTCAAGGAGGTCTCGGGCGGGCGGGTCCGGGTGATCGGGGCCGACCCGGAGGGCTCGGTGTACTCCGGCGGTACCGGGCGGCCCTACCTGGTCGAGGGCGTGGGCGAGGACATGTGGCCGGCCAACTACGACCCCGCCGTGTGCGACGAGGTGATGGCGGTCAGCGACGCCGAGTCGTTCCTCATGACCCGCAGGCTGGCCCGTGAGGAGGCCCTGCTCACCGGCGGATCGTGCGGGCTGGCCGTGGTGGCCGCGCTGCGCGTCGCCGCGGCCGCGGCCCCGCACGACGTGATCGTGGTGCTGCTGCCGGACACGGGCCGCGGTTACCTGGCCAAGATCTTCAACGACGAGTGGATGGCCGACTACGGCTTCCTCACCGCGGAGACCAAGGAGCCCCGGGTGGCCGACGTGCTGAACCGGAAGCTGCCTGGCCTGCCGGAGTTCGTGCACGCCCACCCGGAGGAGACGGTGTCGGCTGCGATCGGGCTGCTGCGTGAGTACAACGTCTCGCAGTTGCCGGTGATGAAGCAGGAGCCGCCGGTGATGGCCGCGGAGGTGATCGGCTCCGTGGTGGAGAGCGACCTGCTGGACGCGCTGGTCTCCGGCCGGGCCCGCCCCCACGACCCGATCCAGGGGCACATGTCCGCCCCGCTGCCCATGGTCGGCTCGGGGGAGCCGGTCAGCCGGGCGGTGGGCGCGCTGGAGAAGTCGGGCGCCGCGGTGGTGCTGGTGGACGGCCGGCCG
>Ga0137375_10011088_pt1 | contig 10672 bp, 9 predicted proteins | sample SagtaG_24_FD_104936 | JGI IMG/M metagenome (GOLD analysis project Ga0137375, IMG submission 104936) | Vadose zone soil microbial communities from Sagehorn Ranch, Mendocino, California, USA - Sage1_R_113_16 metaG | ecosystem: Environmental > Terrestrial > Soil > Vadose zone | place: USA... | reverse complement strand
TCACGGCACCGGGCTCGTCATCGTCGAACAGGAGGCGCATCTTCGTGAGCTTGTGATAGTGCGTGTTGAGGATGATCGAAAAGCCGGTGATCTCCTCGGGTTTCGGCAGGTCGGCGCTCCAGCGCGGCTTCGGGTCACTCTTCGACAGGTCGTGGTAGAAGATGAACTTCCAGCTGTCCGCCGAGGTCAGGCCGTTGGTCATTTGCGCCCAGCCATGGGCGTATTTCGCCGACTTGCAGAAGGGCGCGATATCGTCCAGATCGACGACATGTGTCAAACCGTCCTTGCCAGGGTAGCGGTCGGCCGCCCAGGGATAAATGCGCTCGGTACTCTCCAGTACCACGTCGCGCATGGTCAGGCCGGCCAGCAGCGGGTCGCGCACGGCCGGCTTCGTGGCTTCGTAGCGGCAGTTCCGACCGTGATCCGCAGGACCACCGGCGCCCCATGAGCGCGACCGATGCTCTAGATTCAGGTAGCCTTACTTAGCGAAGGCAAGCCTTTGCGGTGACAGAGAATCCCCGAGCGGCCGCCGCCGCGCGTTGTTGAGGTTTCGCTTTCCAGGTAAGTTCAAACGACGTGTGGTTCGTGATTCCGCCTTGAGGCGGCTTGATGCCTACGACCAATGCCAATTGGCGGGTGTCTGGTCAGAGCCCGAGCGCCAGCGCGGGTTGCAGTCCATCCCGCGCTGGCGCTCGGGCGCTGATGCTCTCAGGGAGGAGGTCGCTGAAAGCAACTTCTCACTCTGGGATAGGGACGCGCACTTCGAGCGTTTTGCCGCTGCGCAACACCCCAAGCGTGCAGCCTTCATCCACCGTTAGGGCGCGTCGCAACAATCGGCGGAAGGTGTCCGGGGAATCGACCGCCTCCCCCTCCACGGCAGTGATGACGTCCCCGACGCGCAGTCCGGCCTGAGCGAACGGCTTCTTGGCGTCCACCGCCTTGACGCGCACGCCACCGTTGGCAGCCTCCACGATGACCCCTTCGCGTGCCGGGTCGAAGAAGCGGACAAAGCCGAGCGGCATGGTCTCCTTCTCCTTCACGGCAACATTCTCCAGTTTGGAGTGCTCTCCAGAAACGACCACCCGCCCCCCACTCACGACCCGCGAGTCGTCTAGGAACCCGCTGCACCAGACCGTCCCTTGGGCAATAATCAGACACCCCTTGGTCCTTCCGCGCAGTGTTACGTCTTCGCCGGCGATGATGAGGGAGTGGAATGCATCCCGCACGTCGACAGGGCCAGCCACGAACAGGGCGCTAAAGCCAAGTTCGGGCATGCGAACTGGGCCGGAAGCGACGAGCAAGGTTCGGTATGGGTGGGATCGGAGGCTAACCTCGCCCGCCCGGACGAAGACCAGCCGGCCGTCAAATCCCCTGGGGTCGATGGTCGTAAGCCGACGAGCAACAACGATATTGCTTGGGGCCCACGGCGTTTCGGGATAGTTGAGCTTGATTTGGCCCCCTTGCTTGCGGTGCAACTCTACCAACCTGCGCGCGAGATCCCAGACAGCGTGCCAACAGCCCGCCTCGTCTTGCCCCGCTGGCCACGGCGCAAGCAACTCGGCAACTTGATCCACCGCCCCGGTCTTGGCGAGGCGCTGGAGACGCTCCAAGGCACGCTGTCGCAGCCACGGGGCGGACTCCCGCAGAATGAACTCAAGCCGCCGGGCGACCTCACGATCCTTGGTTGCTTTCAGGGCCTGGCGGACAGCGGGGATCGCATCCTTCCGTTGGAGCAACTGACGGGTAGCCTCATCACGTTCCTTGAACTTCTGACTGCCCAGAAGGCGAATCAATTCCTCGACAGATTCTCCGGGTGGCTTGGCGCCTCCATCGGCTGACCCACTCTGCTGCGCAAGCAGCGCCGGGAGAAAAGCTGCCAGGAAGGTCGCTATCATCACTTGATGCATCGGTGGCAGCCTCCAAAGCTGAAGGGTGAAGGGAAGGGGTGAACCCGAATGGCTCACCCCAGACTTCCGGTCAAGGGTTCGGGTCTTGCGTAAAGGTTCCGTTCAAGGTACAGTTGCTGACCGTGTAGGACATGTTTGGGGCCCAGGAGAGCGCCGTCCCGACACCCGTCGCCATGTTATCCACGATCGTGCATCCAGTGGCGCTAATGCTGGAGTTTGCAGCCCCGTACCCTCCGCCACCGTTCGTGGCTGAGTTCATGCTGATGGTGCTGTCGGTCGCCGTGGTCGTTCCGCGATTGTAGACTCCGCCTCCATTTCCCGTCGCACTGTTTTCCGAGATCCATATCCCCGAGAGCGTAAGCGAGCCAAGAGCGTTGAACACGCCGCCCCCATTTCCCCCGGCGCTGTTTATGGTGATGGTCGTGTTATTCTGAATGGTGGCTTGGCCAGCGTTATAGATCGCTCCACCATGCGAGTCGCTGCTGTTGGTGTAGAGGTTGCAGTTGGAGACTAACAAGCCTCCCGTGCTGAAGATAGCGCCACCGTTGATGGCTTGATTGCCGACAAGATTGACGTTGAAGACCGCCAAGTCGCCGTCGTTGCGGATGCCACCGCCGTTATCGGCAAGTTGCCCGGCTGCATTGGGCACGTAGCCGTTGGCGATCGTCAGATTCCAGATACTACACTCCCGGTTCACGTTCACAGTAAAGATCCGGAAGGGATCCGTGTTCTCGGCGGTGCTGCGCCGGACCGTGAGGTTGTCCCGGCCGGGCCCCACGATGTCGATGTTGTTGTTGAGAGCGGCGAGGGCCGAACCGAGAGTGATCGTCCCATTGACATTCTGGAGATCGATCGTGATCTCATCATCCGTGGACTCATTCGCTGCCTGGATCGCAGACCGTAGTGTCACGTTGCCCCCTTGCGTCATCCCGGTGGTGAGGACGACGGCCGGGTCATCACCGGGGTCGTCCACGGTGAAGGTGACCGATGGCGTCAGGCGGCCTTCCAGCGCCTCGAGGTAGAGCGTCACCCGGTGGCGGTGTTGGACACGTCTGGTCTTGGAGCGGGATTCCTCCTCGCGATACAATCCGAGACGGTGGAGCAGGGAGCGGAACATGGTGCGGACTCCTTTCGGCAAGGGAGAGAACCGGCTGCCACGCCTCAAGTCCCCGGACGATCCCCTGCGACCATCGCACGAGTCATCATCCGCGCAAGACGAATGCCGGTCAATCGCGAAATCGGGGTCAGGAGGGGGAACGAAAAACCGCGGCAGCGGCGTTACAACTTGCGGCAGAAAAAATGACCGCCAGTTCCCCGGACGCACGCAAGTTCCGCCAGGCGGGGTCGCTGCCTGGGGAAACTTGATCTGGTTCGCAGTTTGCAGAAAAAAAAAACAATCGGCAAGTGAACTCTTGTTCAAAGGCCGGCAATCGGCGCAAGACCGAGCACTGCTTGTATTACTGTTGGTCTGGCCGCAGGTTCGGGACAGCGTTATCCTGACCAACATCAGGTGATACGCTGATCCACAACCGGAGTCGGCGGACGGTCGGTCCCGTGTGAGTAAGCAACCATGCCTCTAACCTGCCTCGCTGCCCAAAACCTGGCAACCACCACCAAAACGGTCCCCATGTGGGAGGGGATCACGCCGCGCTGGTTGCTCAAACTCCTGCCCTGGGTTCAGGTCCGCTCCGGACTGTACCGGATCAATCGCGTCAAGAAGCCCGCGACGGCACTCGCCGAACACGTCGAAGGCACTGCGGTGCCCGTCACGTTCGCCGAGTACGAGCCCAACCCGCGCGAGATTACGCTTACCACGGTCCAGTCCATCCTCGAAATCCACACGCGCGTTCCCGACCTGCACAGCGAGCCGCACGACCAGCTCCACGAACAGCTGCGCCTGACCATCGAGGCCATCAAGGAAGAGAAAGAACGGCGGCTGATCAACAGCCAGGAGTTCGGCCTGCTGGGCGTCGCCGCTCCCCAGATGCGTTTGCCGACACTCGCCGGCCCGCCCACTCCGGATGACCTCGATAACCTGCTCGCCCGCGTCTGGAAGATGCCGGCCTTTTTCGTTGCCCACCCGCGCGCCATCGCCGCCTTCGGCCGGGAATGCAATGCCCGCGGCCTGGTCCTCGAAACGGTCGAAATGCTCGGCGTCGCGTTTGTCGCCTGGCGCGGTGTGCCCATTTTGCCCTCCGACAAGTTGCCGATCACGAAGAGCAAGGACAGCGCCGACGAGATCACGTCCATCCTGCTGATGCGCGTCGGCGAGCAGGAACAGGGCGTGGTCGGGCTGCACCAGGCAGGCATCGGCGACGAGCATCTGCAAAGCCTCGCCGTGCGCTTCATGGGGATCGACAACAACGCTGTGGCGCGCTACCTGGTGACGTGTTACTTTTCCGTCGCCGTGCTGGTCGATGACGCGCTGGGTGTTCTGGACAATGTACGTCTCTGAGGTGCGCAATCATGGCTGAGAAGCAACCGCAACCGCCGCCGGGGTTTCAGCGCCCTGGGATCCCCGGCGCCGGCAACATTCTCGACCCGGCGGTTCGCGGCGCGTTGCGCGAACAGGTCCAGGAGGCCGTCCGCGGGGCCGCCCCACAGCCTGGCGGGGCCGGAGCCGAGGCAGCGTCGTCCGACGAGTCCGACGAGCCTGCCGCACCGCCTGCCGGAGAAGCGGTCTCCGCGCCCACCTACCGCGCCGGTCCCTTCCCGCACGGCGACATTGACCTGCGCGGCTTTGCGGCGAACGTGCCGCCCGGCCCGGTGCGTCCGCAGCGCAGCCAGGGTCGCCGGCGCTTCTACTTCCTGCCCGACGATCAGCCGGGTGAGGCTGCTCCTGCTGAGTCCGCGACGATCCAGCGGCCGGACGTTCGCAAGCCAGGCTGAAAATACCAGCCCGGCCGGTCGGCTGGTTGAGAGAGCCCGTGATGGTGGCAGCGGAGGAACTCCTTTGGCACGTCAGGTCATTCTCTTCATCGGGCCCTACGCCGAGTGGTTGATACCGACCGACGATTGGTCTCGGCGGGTTCTGTCTGGGCAGGATGCAGCCCTGATGGACGAAGTCCTGAATGGCTCTGCGTTGGCCTGGAGCCCCGGCGAGGACTGGCAAGTCGTTCGGGACGGACGGTACTTCGTGCGCTACTGCGCCGTGTCCCACGAGGAACGCGCTGGCTATCCGCAGCGCCCGGTGCGGCTCGCCTGGGACTGCTGCTCCGATCGCTATCCCGATCCTGAGGTGACAACGACCGACTGGATCCGGCTGGATCAGGCCGGCGAAATCGAGTGGTTCCGTTCGGCCTTTCGAGTGGAGCTGGAGCGAGCGTCGCTCCTGTTCCGCGGGCCGCCGGTGTTCTTCTGGGGATTGGTCAACCTGTCCAAATACTAAGCATGGTTTGCCGTCGGGAATCGTCGTTGCCGTGGCTTCCTTCTGGGGGATCCAATGTCCATCGAGCTTCAAATTGCGATCCTGGGCGTCCTCATCGCGGTCGTGATCGGTGCCTGGCAAATCCACCTGGCGAGGCAGCAGGTGCAGGTCGCTCAGGAGAGCGCCAGCAAAACCGCAAGTCCCCCTGCCGCAGCCGACGCACCCACACACAGCGACAACCTTCTGCATCGCCTCTGGAGCAGTTTTGACCCCGAACTCCGGGACGCCCTCTCGCTCGCTTACAATCAGGCCAAACGAGAGGGAAAAACACGTATTTCGACGCGCACCTTCTTCGCCGCCGTCGCCCGCCTGCGACCCGAGCAACTCCCTCAGTTCCTCGATCAACTTCCCGAAGGATCGCTGCCGGAAGCCATCGGCGCAGAGGTTCCCCACGAGAGCAGCATCCTGCGAGAGGATCCGCAACTCTCGACCTGCGTGGAGAACGCCCTGTTGCATCTTGGGAAGAAGGCCGATCCCGAGCACCAATTATCAGTGGCTGAGGTGTTCCTGGACGTGGCCAAACACGGAAGCGGTGCCTCGGTGGCGCAACTCCGGGAGCACGGCATTACGCCCCAGAAGCTCGATCAGGTAGCCAGGGAAGTGGGCTGGGAAGTTCGAGAACGGGAGTGAACTGGCCGGGTCGTCAGGAGCGTTTGGGCCGCCACATCAGGCCAACGCTCAGCGGGCAACTTGTCCAGCGGCCTCACGTGCCCTCTTACCAAGCGGGGTGTCCCAAAGCCCGAGTTTTCGGATCTCCACTTTGCCAAGCTGCCGCTTGGTCTTCGGGTAAACGTACCGCCCGAACAACCGATACGCCTCGTCGCGGGTGAGGCTGCCGTACATCCGCCCGTCCGCCGGATACCGGGTAAACTCGATCTCATACCAGATCCCATTGATGACCCGGTATTCATGCCGGCCGTCTTCCCCTGCCACGTACTCCCGCTCACTGGACGGGCGACGCCAACGAGGCTGTTGCTCTGTCGCCCGCAGGGTGCCGTCGCGCGGATCGACGTAGAACCGACGCCAGGGCCACCCGGGGTTGATGGGATCGCCCTTGCTGTCGCACACGACGCCATCGACCAGCCGGGTGTCCTTGACGACATCCTGATTGACATGATCGCGAACGTGTGCCTGGATCACGCTGTCCGTCCGGAGGTGAGCGCAGATCTCGGCATAAACGTCGTCCCAGCGGCGGCCGCACTGCTTGCGCAGCCAGCGGCGAAGCGGGGAGAGGTGATCATTGAGTTCCTTGCACTGCCAGCCATAACGGCGGCGGCGAGCGGTGCTTTCGGTTTTGGGATGGTCTTCGACCGGGATGCGCTGCCAGCGGCGCTTGCTCCCTTTCGGCGGGCGGCTGTTGCCACCCTCGCCGCCCGTCCTGGGGCGGTCGATCACGACGTGCTTCATGTCCTCGCGCATCGGTCTTCCTCGCAGCAACAATGCTCAAGGATCTGGACCCCATTTCCCAGCGCGAGGTTCACACCGATCTTCACTTCCGGCCGGCCAAGCGTGCCAGCGTGGCTCGCGCTTCGCGCGTGAGCCAGGCCTCGGGCAACCCGTCCGCCAGAGTTTGCAGGAGGGCGCGCGCCTCAGGCGGACTCAGGCTTTCGAGCACTTCAATCGCTCGCAGTTGTTGTAACCGCACGTTGTCGAGCGCTTCCGCTTTTTGGAGCAGTTGCTCCAGGCGCCGCCGATGCTCGTCGGAGAGTTTCTTCTTCAGTTCGGTGCGCAACTCCATCACGATGCTGTCGCCCAATTTCTCCAGTTCCGTCATCGCCCGCTGACGCAGGCGAAAGTTGCTCCAATCCAGGTCAGCCAGCAACTCCTTCAGGTGTTTGGGATCGGCGGTGCGGACGGGTCGCAGCTTGTCGCGCAGCAGCGGCAGGCTCTTCTCCGGGAAGGCGCGCAAGACGCGGATGGCACGGAAGGCCCTGGCCGCATCGGCGCCCGCGAGGTCGTCCCACAGCCCGCGCAGCTGAGTGTCGTCAAGGGTTTTGGGGAGTACTCCCTGGCCGGCGCCGCTCACGTCCCAGAGCAGGACGGTCGCATCGCTGCTGCCGGAGGCGAGGCGTTTGCCGTCGGACGTGAATGCGAGCGACTGTACCCAACCGCGGTGGCCCTGGAGAACCCGGCGCACCTGGCGGCTGCCGGTTTCCCAGATGTGGATGCGGCCATCGTAGCCGCCGGCGGCCAGAGTGCGGCCGTCGGGCGCGAAGGCGAGACTGGCGAAGTTCGGTGCGTCGGGATTCGTCGTCGGCTCCGTGTCGAACCCTGCATACCACCAGCCCAGCGCCCCGTCGAGAGCGTAAACCAGTTGGCGGCCATCGGGAGAGATTGCCAGCGCGCGAATGTCCAACTCGTTCTTCTTTTGCTTGAACAGTTGCCCCGTCGTCCAGTCGTAGATGCGGACCACGCCATCGCCGCCGCCGGTTGCCAATCGCCGGCCGTCGGGGAAGAAGGCCAGCGCCACCAGCGTGCGTTCGTGACCCGTCAGTGTGCGTACCTTCTTGCCCGTTTTGGCGTCCCACAAATAGACATTTTTTTCATGACCGGCGGACGCGATCACCTGGCCGTCCGGCGACGCCGCCAGCGCGAAGATCCAATCGGACTGGGCGGGTTCCTGCCGCTGGAGTTTTTTCAGGCCCTCATCCCACACGAGGAGTTGGCCGTGATTGTTCCCCGCCACCAGGCGCCCGCTGCCCGCGCAGTGGACCACCGAGGAGAAAAAGTGTCCCGGCCGCCAGTTCGCATCCAGCTTATCCGGTGGCAAAACGAACCGCTCGCGCTCGCGGGCGGTGTGCGTGTCCCACAGGCGCACGGTGCCATCGTACGATGCCGTCGCCAGCGTGCGGTTGTCGGGCAGGAAACACAGCGACGATATCCTCGCTTGATGCGCTGTCAGCGGTACGCGGTCCTTGCCGGTCCGAGCATCGAGCAAGCGCAGGGCAGACCCCGGCGCGTGAACCATGATCTTGCCATCGGCGGAGATGCCCAACCGCCGCAGGGCGTGATAGCTGCCGACGAAGGGTGGTACTTCCTTGCCGCTCTGCAGATCCCAAAGGCGCAGTCGGCCGTCCTCGTCATCCACGACTCCCGTCGCCATCCCGCCGCCATCGGCACGAAAGGCAACTACCGTGGCATACCAGACTGGCATCTGAAAGCGCTGGCGCAATTCACATGTCTTTGTATCTCGTATGAGGAAAATACGTTCACCATCGTGACTCACCAGCAGTTTGCTATCCGGCGAGAACACGAGACGATCAAGTCGATCGGTTTGTGTCCACGACTTGAGCGTCTGGCCGCTGTCCGCATCCCAGAGCCGCAGCACTTTGTCGGAGCCTCCTGTTGCCACCATCTTGCCGTCGGGGGAGACCGCGACCGAGTAGACCCAGTCCTTGTGCTCCTTGAAGTGCAAGTGCGGCTGGCCGGTAGCGAGATCCCAAAGGGTGGCGTACTTCTTGCCGACGGTAACGAACCGCTTGCCGTCGGGGGTGTAGGTGCTGGCAAAAGTCGGATTGTCGGCGTCGGAGAGACGCTGTTGCTCCTTGAAGGTTGTCGCATCGAGAAACAGAACCGTCGCCCCGTAGGTGATCGCGATGCGTTGACCGTCCGGTGAGAACTGCAGGCCGTGAATCCACTGGTGATAGCACACGGGCGGCACGCGCTCGCGGCCAGTGACGGCGCCCCAGATATGCACCCAGCCGTCGGCCCCGCCGGAGACGAGCGTCTTGCCGTCCGGCGACAGGGCGCAGCGATCATACTGATCGCTCTGCCGCAGGCGGATAGTGCCGAGCCGGGCCAGCGCTTCAGGTGGTAGCGGATCGCCAAAGTTGTCGATGCGCGCTGGCGCGCCAGCCGTGGCGACCTGCTGGGTGCAGGGGAAGACTACCGCGACACTCAACCAGCACCGCAGTCCTGTCCACCACATCGGGAAGCCCTCGGCACGTGGTGCGCGACTGGTCTCTGGAGCACGGGCGTCTCGCCCGCGCTCCAGAGCGTTGCACCGACTACTCCTCGTTGCAGCGTTTGATGATCCAGCGGTTGATATCGCGCAGCATGTCGGGGTGGAGGCGGTGGTTCGACGGATAGGTGTGCATTTCGACCGGCATGCCGGCGCTGTAGAGCAGGCGGCAATCGTCCCGCGCGAGGGAAAGCGGCAGGAGTGCGTTGGCGATCCCGTGTCCGATGAACACTCGTAACTGGCGCACGTCGGGCAAGCGCAGCAGCGGCCCCCCGCGACGCGGCAATGCCCCGTTCAGCGAGATGACGCCGGCAAAGCGATCGGGATAGGTCAGGCCGAGGCGGTAGGCCAGCGTCGCCCCCTCGCAGATGCCGGCGAGGTAAATGCGTTCCGAATGGACGTGATAATTGCGGCGTGTCTGCTCGACAGCGCGGAACAGATAATCCTCAATCTGAGCGTCCGGCGAACCGGCGCTCCCCCAGGCGAAGCCGGGGCTGCCGTCTTGCCGTTCCCCCAACTCCAGCGGCCCGCGCAGACCGATGCAGATGTAATTGCGCCGGCTCAGGCGCGGTGCCAGCCGCAGGATCTGCTCCTCATTGCCGCCGTGCCCGTGCAGCAGCACCAAGAGCGGATACGGGTAACGGGGCTCGTAGCCGGTCGGCAAAAAGGTGCGGACCGGCATCCGCGCTGGCGAATGCACTTCAGAGTTGTAGAAGCCTTCCGCCGGTCGAAACGTACGCCAGGAAAGATCGATGAACGGCATGAAGCAACCCGTTTTGCCAGAAAATCCGATTGTGCCGATGGTAGGAGTGGTGCCCCCGCGCACCCCCAAGTTCTGTCCATAAACCACCGCCGGGACTCAAGATTGGCCAAGTCTACGATTGCTTGCGGGAAGTGTCAACGCGGCAATCCGCGCCTCGTGAGAAAATCAAGTGCTTTTTTCGGCCGTTGCGTCGGACTGCAACGGTTAGGTGAAGTACACGCGAAGCCGGTGATTTGTCCAGTTCCGGCCGACGGGCAGGTTGTGCGGGAAAGGCAGCCTTTTCATGGCGACCAACGTGAGCAAAGCGGGGCGGTCTGGACAGGGTTCGGTGGGCGGCGTATAAGGGAGTTGACGCCGCGAGGCCGCTTCCGTTGCCCATCCTTCGCACCACCAGGCTCCGGGGAACGAATCATGTCCCAGCTCAAAGCCATCGCCGTGGCGACGACCGCCGGCATCCTCCTGGCCGGCGCGGCAGTCATCCTCTTCGCCGGGGGTTCCAGCGAGAAGAAGGATCGCAAACAACCCGACGGGGGCGACGAAGAACAGGAGCGCACGGCCTTCGCGAGCGAACAGGCTGGTCCCAACGAGAAAGCCGTCCCCTTCGACGGCAAGCG
>Ga0137375_10011075_pt1 | contig 10677 bp, 10 predicted proteins | sample SagtaG_24_FD_104936 | JGI IMG/M metagenome (GOLD analysis project Ga0137375, IMG submission 104936) | Vadose zone soil microbial communities from Sagehorn Ranch, Mendocino, California, USA - Sage1_R_113_16 metaG | ecosystem: Environmental > Terrestrial > Soil > Vadose zone | place: USA... | reverse complement strand
CGCGTCCGGCAGGTCGTGGAGCGCAGGTGCGGCTTGCGCCCGATGCGCAGAATGGCCGCCATCTTGCCGATGCCGGCCATCCGCGACCACTACTATTTTGTCGTCAGGTCATAACTTGAGCGAATGGATTGGACGCTTTCGCGGCCAGGCTGCCTGCTCGAAATACGGCCGCAGCCGACGCTGGCTCCAGGTGTCGCTCTCGCATCACACCTTAAATTGTGCAATCAGGTCGTCCTCCGGATCGGCACCGAGACCCGGGCCTCGCGGAACCTCGACACCGCCATCGGCCACCGGCACGGTCTTGGCGAATGGTGTGGCGGCGAACTTGGCAAACATCCGCTCGAGTGGAGAATCCCTCTCCTTGACCGCGATGCAATGCAACACCGCTAAAAAAGCGGGCCCGACATAGAAGGCGTTCGGTACCAAGGTGGCGCCCGCCTGCTCGACCTCGGCTGCCACTTTCGCCATAGCGGTGATGCCCACCTTGACGATGCTAGGCTGAACGTAGTCGGCCTTGCCGATGGTGATCATCCTGCGAAAGTCAGTGAGGTTGGTCGCGTTCTCGCCAATCGCCATGGGCACGCCGGTGGCCGACCGCAGCTTCGCGAGCGCTTCGAAGTCTTCGGGCGGGTAGATCGGCTCCTCGACCCACAAAGGCTTGTACGGCGCCATCGCAGTGACTGCCGCCACGGCCTCGGCCGGTGTCCAGGCGCAATTCGTATCCACCATCAGGGGAATGTCAGGGCCGGTCACGCCGCGCGCGACCGCGACCGCCTCGGCGGTGCGCTCATGCAGTTTGATATGGCGGTAGCCGTGTTCGAGCGCGCGCGCTGTGTTGCGCTTCAGATACTCGGGATTCCCGGAATATTGCAGCAACGAGGCATAGCATTTGACGTGCGTTCGCTTAGCGCCGCCGAGCAGCATCGACACCGGAACGCCCGCAAGCTTGCCTCGAATGTCCCACAATGCAATGTCGAGTCCTGCGAGCGCGTGGGCCAAAGGACCGGAGCGGCTCAATGACAGCAGCATGCGTTGGATGCGCGAGATCAGGTCGGTGTCCGTGGCGCTTTGTCCAACGACGAGACGTCTGATCCAATGATCGAAGGCGGCAATGACCATGGGCCGGGCGGTAGCAAACGACTCACCCCAGCCTACGACGCCGCAATTGGTGGTCACCCGGACGTAAAGGCTCTCAACGTGGGTGCGCGGCACACCTTGGGCCATGGGCGGAGGCGCCCAGATATCCAACGGAATGCGGAGCGGGATAATGTCGATTGCGGTGATCGTGTCGTCCATGCGATCCAATCTATCGCGAGGGCAGCCCTCACTGCAGCAGAGAGATCAATTTGGTGGCGATCTCGGGTGGGGTCCGCACCACCTCGGTCGCGATCGCCTGCAGCTCCGCGCCAGACATCGGCCGGATATCGGCGTTGGACTTCTTCGCCTCCGCCAGGAACTCGGGATCCTTCATGATGTCGTCGAACGCCTTGCGCAGCGCCGCCACGCGGACCGGCGGAACGCCGGGCGGAGCGTAGAGCGGCCGCCCAATCGCCATTCCCGAGCTCATCAGCTTGACGATCGCTCGGTCGACGTCTGTGCGCGCATACTCGTACATCAGCGGTACCTCGCGCTTGGCGTATCGCGAGATTTCCGGATCCTTCGAAGGCCCCCATTGCACTGGCATGTTGAGCTTGTTCTCGCGCAGATGGTGCGCCACCGTCACCTTCGCAGTCGACCAGGAGTGCGAGCCGATGCAGTTCACCTCGCCGCGCTCCATCGCCAAGAGGACGTTGTTCGCGCTCGGGTAGCCCATGACGACTCGAATGTTGGAGCCGACCATGTAGTTGATGATCTTGGGCAGAGTGACCGGATTGGTGCTGGCCCCCGTGCCGCCGCAGATGAGGCCGCCTTTGGCAACGGCATCCTCCAAGCTCCTGATGCCGGTCGTATGCCAGGCGAAAAAGATCTGGTTGTCGATGATCGGGTTTCCGATCCAGTTGAACCGCGAGGCGTCGAACGCCACGCCCTCCTGCTTGAGCGCCTGATCGAGCGGTGTGGTTTGCGCTGTTACGCCGATCACGCTGCCATCCCGGGACGCGATGCCGTACAGCCAGTTCGCGGCCTTGCGACCGCCGGCGCCGACCATATTCTGTGCGATCACGCGCGGATTGCCCGGCAGATGTTTGGACATGAAACGGCCGACCAGCCGCCCGTACACGTCGTAACCGCCGCCGACCTCGTGACCGATCACAACCTGGATCTGCCGCCCACGATAGAAGTCGGCGACCTCGTCAGCCGCGGCGTGTGACAAGCCGCCCGCGACGAGCACGAGCGCTATGACGGCCCTAACGGAAATGGGCATCAATCTCTCCTCTTGCGTTCCTTCCTGAGGCCGGCGTTGCACGGCGATCGACCTTTCGGGGCACACTAGCGGTTGGATTCGTCGTGAAGAAATAACAATTTGTCTTTCGGCCATAACCAAATGTCAGCGCCGATGAGCTCGTATGAGCAATTGTCCGCATGTTTGCGCGACCGCGTTCGATGCCGCCATCCATCAATGTGTTGTCGGGCGTAAGGCTACTAGAACGGATTGCTAAGGTCGCCGCCGCCCTCAAGGACGTTACTGAGCGCGCCTGGGACCATTCTGGATGCGTCAGAGGGAGTTGATAGGGGCCATTGCGCTCATCGCTTCGCCGCACGGGCCCGTGTCTTGCACACCTCTTCGATGATCCGAATAAAAGACATGACCGCCGGCGATATCGGCTCGTTCTCGCGGCGCACGATACCGATCGGCCGCAGCATCAAGGGCGAGTCGAGCTCGATCGCCTTGAGCAGCCCTTCCGCCAGCTCCTTCTCAACTCCGAGCTTGGCGATCATGCCAATATGGTCGCTGATCATAATGATTGACTTCAGCACTTCGGGATTGCGGCTCTCGAAGCACGCGCGGGGAAGTGCCAGTCCGGCCTGCTCGAAATACAAGCGCAAGCGCCGCTGGCCCCACATTTCGTCGTCGGCAAAGACCCATTTCTGATCGAGCAGTTCGGTCGGCTTGACCTTCCGCCGCTTTGCCAGCGGATGGTCCGGACGCATGACCAGCACCAGCCGGTCGTCGAACAGCCACTGCTTGACCAGCCCTTCCTTCGGCAGTTCGTCATAGAGCATCGCCACGACAAGGTTGAATTTCCCCTCTAGTAGGTCTGTGAACAACTCTTTGTTCTGCCCGACGATGCGAACCTGGAGCTTGGGGCGCTCCTGCGACAACCTGACCAGCACCAGTGGCAGAAGCTCCGTCACGATCACCGGCGGTCCGGCGACGGTGACGATGCCTTCGGTGCCGTTGCGCAGCGACGCGATCTGGCTTTCCGCCTCCGCCATGCCGATGCAAGCCGCCTTGGCGTAGCCCCTGAGGCTATCGGCGTAGAAAGTCGGCTTCATTCCGCGGGCCTCGCGGTCGAAGAGCCGGACGCCGAGCTCCTCCTCGAGTCGCTGGATGCTCTTGGTCAATGCCGGCTGGGAAATATTGAGGCGCTGGGCCGCTTTGCCGAGGCTCCCTTCCTCCATAACGGCGAGCATGTTGCGGAGGTGACGGAGGTCCATGCAGGTGAGCCGGTCAGCACTTTGCCTTCATTGAAACTTGGCGTTCATTGAAGGGCCTTGTACCATAACATCTGATTATGGCTAGAGGACAAATTGATATTTCACGATTATCGATGGAGCAGCTAGGCTGGCCGCTTATTGTGCAGACATATCCCCAAGCCGCCCGGAGGAGGAAATGGAAGAGACTAAGAGGGACGCAACCGTTCCGCCTGGCCGTTTCGACAACAACAATGCGACCCCGACGAGGGAGCGCGCTGTCGCCTCCTATCCGGCTCGGCGCAGCTACAAGCCCTACATTCAGGTGCCGCCGCGGATCGACGCCGTCAGGGGCATGATCGATATTCACTGCCATGCCGAGCATGGTCAGCAGGATGCGCTGGCGGTCGCCAAGCTCGCATCCGAAAGCGGCATGTACGGCATTCTCTACAAGTCGATCGGGAAGGAAGACAAGCGCTCCGCCGGACCGATGGAGGATGTGCGGAACCTTCTGGAGGAGCTTCATCGCTGGTCCGACGAGACCGGTGTCGCCCCGATCAAGGCCTGGGGCGGCTACGCGCTCTGTCGCGACGGCAAGCCGCCCAATCGGGAAAAGGTGACCACTCAGATCAAGGCGGGCGTGTCGTCGTTCTGGTTGGCCTTGGCCAATCACGCCAACACTTACTTCATCGTCGGCGGGAAGGTCAGGCGCTGGGATCCCTCGGCCGATCCGAAAGCGCACTCGGATCCGCTGCCCTGGGATTTGGCGCTCAAGTATGGGCACCACGCGCTTGACGCGAAGGGGCGGCTAAAACCTGACTATGAGGAAGCCATTCGGATGATCGCGGACCATGACCGCGCGCTTTCGTTTGGGCACTCGACCCACCTGGAGATCTATGCGCTCGCCGAGCTGGTCGACAAGCTCAACTTCAAGCGCGCCTTCATCGACCATCCGTTCAGCCCTTTCGTCGACCTGACGGTTGCGCAGATGAGGGACTTGTCACAGGTCGGCATTCACTTCAACTTCACCTACGACGAGCTGTCTCCGATGCTGGGCGTCGACCCCGGCAAAATGTATCAGGCAATACGCTCGGTGGGCGTCAAGCACTTCACGCTCTCCAGCGATGCCGGCGATACGGTCTTTCCGAACTCCGTGGAGGCCATGCGGCAGATCAGCGGATACATGCAGGCTTTCGGCATCACACAGGATGAGATCGAGACCTTATGCATGACCAATCCCGCCTTCATCGTAGGCGCCGACCCTGCGGAGGCGGTGCAGCGAAGCAGGGGGGAGCGACAGGCTGCCTGAGCATTGGGGGGAACATGCTCATAGCGGCTGAGGCATCCGCGGTCGGAACGCAAGGCGCAGCTGGCCGGGGCGTCACCGCACGATTGCGGTTACGTCCAGTGCGTCACCGACTGCGGATGCCGGTGCCGATTCGGGGCATGGCTTGTTGAAGCCTCTGTCGGGTGTCGTCGAAGCAGCCGAAGGTTGTCCGGCCCGCAACTTTGAGGCGCTGTCCGATGGTGACGCGTTGACGCTGTGCGATAGCGATCTTGTTCCGCACTCCGTTGCATGTTTGGCTTCTGAAGTTCGCGGCTCGTTGAGTTCATAGTGACGTCCGCGCTTGAACAAACAACCACGGCGGCTGTCAGCCATGACGATGCCGTGCAGGGGAACGCAGGGAGACGATCATGACGAGCAAGCACAACGAGTCCCGACGTGCCTTCCTTGTCAGCACGGTGGCGGGTGCCGGGGCCGTCGCCGCCGGAGCGGGGCTCGCGCAGACGACACCGCAGGCCGAGCCGGCGGCGGATCACACACACGATAATGGCGGGAAGCTAGGAGCGTTCCTGAACCAGGATGACAGCGCCGCGATCGAGGCCTTCACCGAGCGGCTCATGCCCGGCGCCCCCGGCAAGCCGGGCGCGCGCGACGCTGGTGTGCTCAACTACATCGATCTTGCGCTTGCGGGCGCCTATGCGGAGCTGCAGGATTTCTATCGGCGCGGCTGTGCGGCGCTCGCAGACCATTGCCGAAAAACCTACAGCAAGTCCTTTGCCCAGCTCACCGCGGCAGAGCAAGACGCCGTGATCACCGCAATGATCGAAGGCAAGGCCTCGAGCTTCACCTGGCCGACGTCGCAGGCATTCTTCAACACGCTGCGCACGCACACGATGGAAGGAATGTTCGCGGACCCGGTCTACGGCGGCAACAAGGACTTTGCAGGCTGGCGACTGGTGGGATTCCCCGGCGCGCAACCCGTGTTCACGGAGGCGGACATGGCGAGCCGCGAGGCCTTCACGCGCGGGCCCATCCTCGGGCTGCAAGCCCAAGCGCGGAGGTCTTGAGGCCATGGCAACGGAGAAAGCAGACGTTGTCATCGTCGGCGTCGGTGGAACCGGTGGCATCCTTGCGGCTGAGCTCAGCAAGGCTGGCATGAAGGTCATCGGGCTCGAGCGCGGCCCGCGCCACAAGACCTCGGACTTTGCAGGGCAGGACGAGCTGCGTTATTTCCAGCGCCAGGACCTGCGCCCAAACCCGAAGCGTCAGCCCGTCACCTGGCGGCCCAATGCCAATGCGCGCGCGGTGCCGATGGCGCCGCTGAACTATGGCAACCAGGTCGGCGGCGGCACCGTTCACTATGGCGCAGTCTCGTGGCGATTCCACGAGAGCGACTTCCGTGTGCGGTCGCAGACCATCGAGCGCTATGGCGCCGCAGCCATCCCTGAGGACTGTTCGGTGATCGACTGGCCGCTGAGCTACGCGGAGCTCGAGCCTTTCTACGATCGCGCCGAATACGATCTCGGCGTTTCCGGCAAGGCGGGTAACCTGCAAGGGCACAAGATCGAGGGCGGCAACATCTTCGAGGCTCCTCGCCAGCGCGAGTTCCCGCTGCCGCCTCTGTTCGTGGACAACTCCGCCCGCATCTTCGAAGAGGGCGTCAAGAGACTTGGCTACCACCCGTTCCCAACGCCGCGTGCGATTCTTTCAGAGCCATACCAGGGCCGCCCTGGCTGCGCCTACTGCGGCTTCTGCTCGACACATGGTTGTCACGTCGGCGCGAAATCTTCGGTGCTGGTGACCAAGATTCCGGAGGCCGAAGCCACCGGCAATTTCAAGCTTGTTACCGGCGCCATGTGCTATCGCATCCACAGCGACAACGGCGGCCGGGTCAGCGGTGTTTCCTACTACGGCCCCGACAACTCCGACAACACGGTCGAGGCCGAGCTCGTCATCCTGTCCCCGTTCATCTACGACGTCGTGCGCCTGTTGCTGCTCTCCAAGACCAGCAAATTTCCCGAGGGGCTCGCCAACTCGAGCGGCCATCTCGGCCGGCACGTCATGACGCATATCGGGGGACGAGTGTTCGTCGCGTTTGACGATCGCTATGTCAACATGTTCATGGGACCGACGGCACAGAAGCATACGATCGACGACCTGAACGGCGACAATTTCGATCATGGCGGCTTGGGTTTCATCCTGGGTGCGCAGATCTCGGTGCAGGGTCCGGGCTTTGACGCCGGACCAATCGCCGCTTCGGTCGGCATGCCGCCGCCGCGCGGGATACCGAACTGGGGCGCACCCTATCGCGAGTTCATCGCGAAATACTTCGCACGCCATGCGGCCCTCAATGCGCAGACCGACAATCTTCCGTTCGCCGATCAGATGATTGATCTTGATCCTGATGTGCGTGATGTGTGGGGTCTGCCGGCGCCCCGCCTGACCTACGACTGGCGCCGGCCGAGCGAACGGGCGCGCGTCGAATACATGCTGCGCAAGACCGAGGAGATTGGGCGCGCTATGGGCGCCTCGCACGTGTGGCGCGCGAACGAGCGCCCTGGGTCGCCGGGAGGACACCATCAGGGTGGAGCCCGCATGGGCAGCGATCCCAAGAACTCGGTGGTCAATCGTTATGGCCAGAGCTGGGACATTCACAATCTCTTCATTGCCGGTGGCTCGACCCATCCGACTATCAGCGGATTCAATCCCACGCTGACCATGCAGGCGCTCGCCTACATGACTGCCGATGCGATCGTGAACCGATACAAGAAGAGGCCCGGGCCGCTCGTGTAGCTCGCATCGACCAAAGCCCACCCATCGTCCCTGCGCGCCGCTGGTGCGATGTGAGCGACAAGCGATCAGCGATGGGCATTGCCTGCCGCGGTCGCGGAAGGAAGGAGTCCTGATGATCATTGACGCCCAGGTTCACGTCTGGCTGCCGGAATCGCCCGACCGGCCGTGGCCTCCTGGTGGCGCGGCCCGCGCGCAGTTGCCCTACGCTCTCGACTACAGCAAGCTGATCCCGCTCATGGATGAAGCCGGCGTGGACGCGGCCATTCTGGTGCCACCGTCCTGGGAAGGGTTCCGCAACGACCATGCGCTGGAGGCGGCGGCGCGCTACCCGAAGCGCTTTGCAGTCATGGGCCGTATGCCAATCAACGATCCCGCCAATGCGGAGCAGATGCGCAACTGGAGGGCGCAGTCCGGCATGCTCGGCATCCGGCAAGCCTTCATGATGGAGCGCGAGCGCAAGTGGCTGACGGACGGCACCGCCGACTGGTTCTGGCGTGCGGCAGAAATCCATCGCGTTCCAGTCATGTTGCATGCGAGCGGGCTGCTGAATGCGGTTGGCGCCATCGCGGAGCGGCATCCGGCGCTTACCCTCATCATCGACCATTTCGGACTGTCGTCGGCGGCCGCCAAGGAAGGCCGCACCAAGGAAGCGATCGAGGAGGCGGCAGCGCTCGCGCGGCACTCCAATGTGTTCATCAAGGTGTCCGCGACGCCAGTCTATTCGCGCGAGGGTTATCCGTTCCGGGATTTCGACGGACATATCAAACGCCTGCTCGATGCCTACGGACCCAAGCGCTGCTTCTGGGGCACCGATCTGACACACGTCATCGGCAAGGCGACCTATCGTCAATGTGTCACGCATTTCACCGAGGCGCTGACATTCCTCTCCGCTGAGGACAAGGGATGGATCATGGGCCGCGGGCTCGCGGAATGCCTGGGCTGGTCGGTCTGGCAAGCGTGATATCCTTGGGCAGCCGCTGTCCGCGAGAATAAAGTAGGGAGAAACAACAGTGAGCAAACCGAGTCTTTGCGCATTTGCCGCGGCACTGCTCAGCATGGTGTCATCCCTAACCGCCGCAGCCCAGAGCTGGCCCTCGCGCCCGATCACCATGGTGGTTCCCTTCGCCGCCGGAGGCTCGATCGATATTCCGGCCCGTCGCCTTGCGGCCGATCTGTCGGCCAAGCTGGGGCAACAGGTCGTTATCGAGAACCGATCGGGCGCCAACGGCAACATCGGCGGCGGCTATGTGGCAAAGGCCAGCCCGGATGGCTACACGCTGATGGTCTCGCCGCCCGGCGTCCTGGCGACCAATCGCTTTATGTATAGGAATATGCCGTTCGATTCAGATCGTGCGTTTGCTCCGATCATTCTGCTGGCAAAGTCACCGATGGTGCTGGCAGCGCACCCGAAAGTGCCGGTCAACAATCTGCAGGAGTTGATCGCCTATGCGAAGGCCAATCCGGGCAGGCTCTCGGTCGGCACGCCCGGCATCGGCTCGCAGGCCCACCTGACAATGGAGCTTCTGCAGAAGAGCAGTGGCACCCAGATGAATTACGTGCCCTATCGCGGAGCGGCGGGTTCCGGCACTGACGTGATCGCCGGTCAGATCGATTTGAGCATCAATTTCACGCCCGGAATGGTCGCGCCGCTGCAGGATGGCTCGTTGCGCGGCATCGCAGTGACGACGCTCAAGCGCTCGAACCAGTTGCCAAGCGTCCCGACCGTTGCCGAATCCGGCTTCCCAGGCTTCGAGGCCGTCGCCTATTACAGCGTGGTGGCACCCGCCGGCACGCCGCGGGAGATCATCCTGACCCTGAACAAGCTCGTCAACGAGTACATCGCCAGCGATCCCGGCAGGCAGTACCTGGAAAGCGCAGACATGCAGGCGGCCGGTGGCACGCCAGAGGACCTGCAGGCCTTCATTGCCAGTGAGGTCGCGAAGTGGGGCCCGATCATCAAGGCAGCAGGAATCACGATGTAGGGGGCCGGGAGAGCTGAGGGTTCAGGCGTCAGGAGCTGTCACTTGCCAGCAAGCTCGCTTCCACTGCTCCCACTGGCGGACGTAGCCGGCCTGGCGAAGGTCGTTGATCTTGGCCGCCTCTTCGGCATCGAGGAAAGTGATCGGGCCATCGCCGTCGCACAGGGCGCGGTCAATCTGACCCCCGAGCGTGACCATAGCGGTGCTGGATAGCCGTCTCTAAGCTACTCGGCTGCGACCAAGTCCCGCCGTCCGCACCAAGTGTCTCACGCCGAGCCGCGCTTCACACCGAGATCGATGTGCGCCTGTCCCATCTCACCGCATCCACGGTGTAAAGGTGATGCCAATGAGCAGACCTTCCGGGCTCAGGAGCCGTGATACGATTTGTCCCCAGGGTTCCGTGCGATTGTCCACCAGAAGGGAATAGCCGCTTGCCTTCAGATGCGCACTGGCAGCAGCGACGTCCTCGACGTCAAATTCAAGCCATGAATGCGGTACGGGCACTTCTGCAGGCCAGTCGGGTCGGCCGAAGCAGGACTGCGCCGCTTCGTTCAAGGGCCATGCCGCGAAATGACGAACTCCTTCGAGCTTCTCGGTGTGATAATAGTCTGGATTGTCGGGACGCTGTTCCATCGGCAATTCGAGAGTGTCGACGTAAAATGATTTCGATTTTTTCGGTTCTTTTGTGACGGGACCGAAGCCGGCGACAAAAAGGACTTTCATGTTCGACATACGGCTTATCCCTCTTCTCCGTGCTTTGTGAATGCGGCTTAGAAGACGACGGACCGCCTGTCTTGAACAAATCGGACAAGCCTTACCAGGCCTCATTCATCCACGCGCCCCAACCCTGTGGAGCGGTGGCCCGGAAATAATCGGCCGGCGTCAATCCGGTGGTGGCATGGAAGTCACGTGTCATGTGCGCTTGATCGGCGAATCCTGCGGTCATAGCCAGCTCTGCGAGGCCTTCCGAAGGAATGGCCTGGGCCGCCCGCAGGACCGCCTGAATGCGCATGATCTTCTGGAAATGCTTAGGTCCATAGCCGCATG